>Ga0315275_10000116_pt1 | contig 60064 bp, 51 predicted proteins | sample YL17G03_0_MG_FD_205557 | JGI IMG/M metagenome (GOLD analysis project Ga0315275, IMG submission 205557) | Sediment microbial communities from Yellowstone Lake, YNP, Wyoming, USA - YL17G03_0 | ecosystem: Environmental > Aquatic > Freshwater > Lake > Sediment | place: USA: Wyoming | collected... | reverse complement strand
AGGACGATAGTGATGATCCATCCCGGCGGCCTTGGCGATGTGCTCTTGGCTGTCCCGGCCATGGCTCGGTTGCGCAATCGCTTCCCCAAGCATCGGCTTGTGCTCTGTGCAGAGGACCAGGTCGCGAGACTTCTCCTCGCATGCCGCATCATTGATGAGTGGACCTCTGTGCAGGGACGAGCCTGCGTGGACTTGTTCGGCGGCGCGGACTCGGTCACAGGTCAGGTACAGGCATGGTTGCAGGACTGTGATCTTGCCATTGGCTGGATGGGGGATCTCGATGGCAAGGTGAGCGAGACGCTCAAGGCAGTCGGTGCTCGAGAGGTTATCGTGAGGTCTCCGTTCTCGACCGCGATTCGGGCGACACATCAACGTGACCGATTTCTTGAAGCGATCAATGAGGCATCGCCTGAAAGTGAAGGGGATGTTCTGTTGGCGGTGACGGACCCGCTCCTCCATCTCGGACAAGCCAGTCTTGAATCGGCAGGCCTCGCGATCGGACAGCCTCTTGTCGTCATCCATCCTGGGAGTGGGAGCGCCCATAAGTGCGTGGCACCGGAGATACTCGCGTCTATCGTTGTCGCGCTTCAGATTTCCGGGGCGACTCCGGTGGTTCTAGAAGGGCCGGCAGACCGGGACCCGGTCGAGTGTCTTCTCAGGTCATGCGTGAACCCACCGATCGTCCTGAAGGGACTTGATCTTCTCGCCGTCGCCGGAGTGCTCGCACAGGCACGACTCTTTGTCGGGCAGGATTCGGGAATCACGCATATGGCTGGACTGATGGGGGTGCGTACGGTCGCTCTGTTTGGGCCGACTGATCCCGCTCGCTGGGCTCCCTGTGGCGCCGATGTTACCGTGGTGCAGGGCGCACCCTGCCTCTGCCAATCATGGGGTGACGTCAGCCGGTGCAAGAAAAAACCTTGTCTCGATATGTCTCAGGAGTATCTCGTGGCAGTCTGTCTAGCCCGCATGAATCATGACGGTTCGTCGTCCCCCACCCATCCCTCCCCCATAGTATGGGGGAGGGTGAGGGAGGGGGGGCGAGACAGGCGCACGGAGCCGTGAGGGAGGGAGGCATACTTGACACAGTATGTTGACCGACCGAGCGGCGAGCCCGCCTGCCTGGACGCTGGGCCACCGCGTCCAGGTGCGTCGCCACCGCGCTTGCGAGGTCGAGCGCCCTTTGCATGATCGTGGCGCGAAGAGAGAATACCGCATTGGATTCTGACTTCCGTCTCCGCGATTGCAGCAGAAGCGCTCATGAATCATGCGGGCTTACACACCTCAATGAGGCAGCGGTCCGACAGAGAATCCCATCCGGCTGCCTTGTCACTGACTATCTCGTATGCTAGAGTGGCAAGTTCTTTTTCCCTTTCATTGCTAAGGACTTAGGAGCTATTTTCTTGTCCAGTGGGGTCGTTCAGGAAAAGGTCACCAGCGCGCTCCTTGGAGCGCTCAATGGGGCCAAAAAAAAAGGCCAACTGAAGACGGAGGCCTGGCCTCAGCTGAGTCTGGATGCTCCCAAACGGCCTGAATGGGGAGACTTAGCTTCGACGGTCGCCATGTCTCTCGCGGTGTCCGAGCAACGAGCACCCCACGACATTGCCCAAATTATCATCGACAATCTTGCTCAGTGCGAGCAGCTCTTCGACCGAATCGAGATCGTCAGGCCGGGGTTCCTCAACCTCACGGTTAAGCCCGCCATCTGGCAGGAAGTGCTTAGAGAAATCGAGATGCAAGGATCAGCCTACGGGCGAGCCGAGATGGGGCAGCGACGTCGCGTCCTGGTGGAATATGTGAGTGCGAATCCCACCGGCCCGTTGCATGTGGGACATGGGCGTGGCGCCGCGGTTGGGCAGGCTGTCGCGAATATGCTCAAGGCGGTCGGGTATGACGTCGTGAGTGAGTACTATATCAACGACGCCGGTCGGCAGATGAAATTATTGGGGACCTCCGTTTACGCACGGTATGAAGAGTTGTCGAACCGGCCGGTAGAATTTCCGTCAGAGGGATATCACGGGGCCTACATCACTGCCATGGCCGAGCGAGTGAAGCAACAGCTCGGGCCCGAGCTGACCGGACGTGCGGCCGCAGAGGTTGAAGATCGCTGTAGAACGTTTGCCTATCAGGAGCTGCTGAGCCTGATTCGAGAGGATCTGAAGTCCTTCGGGATCGAGTTCGAGTCGTGGTTCAGCGAGGCCTCTCTCGTGAACTCAGGGGCCGTCCAACGGGTCTTGGATGAATTGAAATCGCAACAGTTCCTGTTTGAACAGGAAGGTGCCTGGTGGTTCCGATCCTCGGCGTTCGGTGACGAGAAGGATCGTGTCGTCCGGAAACAGGATGGCGAGTACACCTACCTGGCCTCCGATATCGCCTATCACCAGGATAAGCTGCGGCGCGGATATGATCTGCTTATCGACGTCTGGGGCGCAGATCACCATGGTTACATTCCTCGCATGCAAGCGGTCGTGCAGGCCTATGGGTATCCGAAAGATCGCCTCCAGGTCGTGCTGGTCCAGATGGTGAATCTGTTGCGCGGCGGGAAAAAAGTGGAAATGTCGAAGCGGGCCGGCGAGTTCATCACGATGCGGGAAGTCATCGATGAAGTCGGGGCCGATGCAGCCAAATTCTTTTTTTTGATGCGCGATTCCGACTCGCATCTCGACTTTGATTTGGAGCTGGCCAAGCAGCGGTCATCCGATAATCCCGTGTACTATGTGCAATATGCCCATGCCAGGATCGCCAGCCTCTGGCGCGTCGCGGCTGCGCGAGGCATCGCCTGTCCTCAGCCGAGCGAGACGGATTTAACTGTGTTGACGGACCCGGATGAATTGGGGCTGATACGCAAGCTCTCTGCCTATCCCTCGGTCCTGCAGGGCAGTGCGATGGCCTACGAGCCTCACCGGATGACCTATTACCTCCAGCAATTGGCCGGGCTGCTGCACACGTTTTATAACAAGCACCGGATTCTGCCTCCCGCTGCGGATCGAGATCTATTGGCGGTCACGCCGGAGGGATTGGTATCTGTCGAGGGGGTGCCGAAAGAGGTGCTGGTCCCTGAACGGACTGCGGCGAGATTGGCGCTGATGCGGGGAATTCAGCAAGTCTTGAAGAATGGACTCGGCGTACTCGGGATTTCTGCACCGGATCAGATGTAGTAAGTGAGAGGGACTGTGAACTTTTCAGTGCAGCAGGCGGATCGTGAGACGAGTGCCCGGTTGGGGAGACTCAGCACCGCCCATGGTGTGATCGACACGCCGGCTTTCATGCCGGTTGGGACGTTGGGGCCGGTGAAGGGGATTGATCCAGTCGACCTAGAGCAGTTCGGCTTTCGTCTCATGCTGAACAACGCCTACCACCTCTATCTGCGGCCTGGGCATAAGATCGTGGCTGAGATGGGTGGATTGCATCGGTTCACCGGGTGGCCCGGAGCTATCTTGACGGACAGCGGCGGGTTTCAGATTTTCAGTCTCGCCAAACTATGCAAGGTGACGGACGATGGCGTGAGCTTTCAGTCTCATCTCGATGGGTCTACGCATTTCATCACGCCGGAGACCGCCATCGAGATCCAAGAAGCGTTGGGGGCCGATATCATGATGGCGTTCGATCACTGTGTGGCCTTGCCGGCTGAGAGAGAGGTCGTGCGCGATGCCGTGCGACGGACCACCCTCTGGGCACAACGCTGTCAGGCCAGTCGGCGGCGCACGGATCAAGCCCTCTTTGGGATCGTGCAAGGCGGCTTGGATGCAGCTCTCCGCGTGACCTCGGCTCGTGACCTGGTGGGGCTTGGCTTTGAGGGCTATGCGGTCGGGGGGCTCTCGGTGGGAGAATCGAAAGCAGAGATGTATGCCATGTTGGATGTGACCGTGCCGGAGCTGCCGGCTTCAAAGCCGCGGTATTTGATGGGTGTGGGGATGCCGGAGGATTTGATCGAAGGTGCGGCGCGCGGGATCGACCTTTTCGATTGCGTAGTGCCCTCACGCCATGGGCGGACCGGCTCGCTCTTTACGAGTTTCGGGCGAGTGGTGATCAAGCAGGCGCGGTATGTTCGGGATGAACAGCCGATCGATCCGGCCTGCGGCTGTCCGGTCTGTGCGCGCTACTCGCGTGCCTATTTGCATCACCTCTTTCAGGTCAAAGAGATGCTGTCGTCGAGACTGAATACGATCCACAATCTCTGGTATTTTGCCGATCTGATGGGCCAGGTGCGGTCAGCGATCGCACAGGGGACGTTACGTTCGTTCCGGGACGAGTTTTACCGATCCCGCGACCGGGTTGCATCGGACATCTCAGCTGCAAACGTGGCTGAGGTCGATGCGCATCGGCCTGCCGGATGGGACTAGCAGGATGTGGGAAAACTTGGATTACACACAATACATTGTTGGAATCTTAGATATGGTGCTGATGCCAGAATAGCTTCAGGATGCTCAAAAAGGCTACGGTTCTCACCCGCCCAGCCCCGGCGCGCCAAGACGCGCCGTTCCGCGGGCAAGGCCGCAGCGAGTAAAGCAGGCTAAGGTCGAGGTTAAGGTTGAGCGAAGATCAGACTCTTGTTTTCCTCAACCTTGACCTGAACCTTAACCTTCCAGAAAGCTGGCGGACTTTTTCAGCATCCTGCTAACCCTGTCGAGGAGGAGTTCGGTATGGTCATGCAATCGGTCGTAATGGCTCAGTTGTTCGGTGGAGGGGGTTCGAGTTCCGGGACGTTCCTCTCTCTCATACCGTTCGTGCTGATCTTTGTCATTTTCTATTTCCTGGTCATTTTACCGCAACAAAAACGCACGAAACAGCAGAAGGCGTTGCTGGCGGCCCTGAAGAAGGGCGACAAGGTGGTCACGGCGTCGGGCATCTGGGGCACCGTGACGAATCTCGGGAAGCTGACGGTGATGCTCCAGATCGCCGATAATACGAAGATTCGGTTGGAACGGGAACAGATTGCCCGATTACGCGGCGGCGACGACGAGGACAAGGATAAGGAATAAGGATTCGTAGTCCGCGAGTGACAAAGGGGTTACAGAAGACATGAAAAAAGTGGGTGGGCGGTTAACATTGTTGGCGTTGGTGGTGGTGGTGTCGGTGATCTTCTTTATCCCGTCCTATCAGCCGTTCTATCAGGCCTTGCCTGACTGGCTGAAGAAGGTGATGCCGAACAAAGGCATTACGCTGGGTTTGGATCTCCAAGGCGGGATTCACCTCGTTATGGAAGTGGACGAAGATCGCGCGGTCGAGATCGCCGTCGATCGATCGGTCGTGTCGCTGCAAGATCTGTTGGTCGATAAGAAAATTCCCGTCGAGTCTGTGACGCGGACGGGACCGACCCAGGTCACGATCCAGTTTCAAAACGCCGAACTCAAGGCGCAAATTCAGAAGATGATCGATGACTATCCGACCTTCAGCGAGACGGAGTCTGCCGGATCGGCCAACCGGCTAGTGTGGGAGTTGCGGGGGATCGAGGTCAAGCGGATCAAGGACTCTGCGATCAACCAGGCACTGGAAACGATCCGGAACCGCATTGACCAGTTTGGCGTGACAGAGCCGATCGTGCAGCGGCAGGGGTTGAAGCAGATCGTCGTGCAGTTGCCCGGTGTCAAAGAGCCCAAGCGCGCCAGGGATCTGATCAAAGAGACGGCACTGCTCGAATTTAAGATGCTCGACGAGGACAACCAGCTGAAGCTCGATCTGCCGGCCCGTATTCCGAAAGACAAAGAGGCGGAGATTCTGAAACAGGCCGAGGCAAAGTTGCCCGAAGGCGATCAGATCCTCTTCGAACGGGGAGTCGAAAAAGATACCGGCCGCGAATATCGGATTCCCTATCTCGTGAAAAAGAGGGTCATGTTGACCGGCGATGTGTTGAGCGATGCACGGGTCTCGATCGGTCAATTCAACGACCCCTACGTGTCGATCACATTTGACGCCAAGGGTGGCCGGGAATTTGAACGGATTACCGGCGACAACGTCAAGAAGCGAATGGCCATCGTGCTCGACAACACGATCTACTCGGCACCGGTGATTCAGGACCGCATTACCGGGGGGCGCGCGCAAATCACCGGGACGTTCTCAATGCAAGAGGCGAACGACTTGGCTATCGTGCTCCGGGCCGGCGCTTTGCCGGCTCCGCTCAAGATCATTCAAGACCTCACGGTCGGACCGTCGCTGGGGAAGGATTCGATCGAGAAAGGTGTGCAGGCCACGCTGTTTGCCGGTGCCATGGTGGCAGTGTTCATGATCGTGTATTACAGGATGTCCGGGGTGATTGCGGACTTTGCACTGGTGCTGAACCTGCTCTGCTTGATCGGGGCCCTTTCTGCGCTGAACGCAACCCTGACCTTGCCCGGGATCGCCGGAATCGTGCTCACGATCGGGATGGGCGTCGATTCGAACGTCCTGATCTTCGAGCGTATTCGTGAAGAGCTGCGACTGGGAAAAGCGGTTCGGTTGGCGGTGGACGGAGGCTATGAGAAGGCGCTGCTCACGATTGTCGACTCTCACGTGACTACCCTGATCACGGGGGTGGCGCTGTTCCTCTTCGGCACGGGGCCGATCAAAGGATTTGCCGTGACCTTGTGTCTCGGAATCGGGATCAATCTGTTTACGGCCCTGATCGGTACCAAGGTCATCTTCGACCTCTTGAATCAACGACACAAAGTGCAACAGTTAAGCATTTAGTTCGAAGGAGCCGGCATGTTAGAGATTCTCGGAAAAACCAATATCGATTTCATGGGGAAGCGCCGCTGGGCATTTCTTTTTTCCGGCATCATGGTGATGTTGGGGATTTTGGCGGTCGTTCAGATTGCCAGAGGGTCGGCGAACCTCGGCATTGATTTCTCGGGCGGGACTGCGGTGCAGTTGAAGTTCGACCAAGCGATCCGGATCGACGAAGCGAGAAAAGCCTTGGAGGCGAACGGCCTGGGCAACGCCGAGCTGCAAGAATTCGGTCAGGAGAATAAAATCCTGATCCGCCTGAAGGCCTCGACGACCATCGAGGAGAAGATCGCTGAACGGGTTGTGGCGGTCTTTACGAAGGAGTTTCCCGCGAACCATTTCGTGGTCGATTCCAGCACGGAAATCGGACCGACCATCGGGCAGAAGCTTCAACAGGATGCCCTCATTGCGATCCTCGTTTCCTTTGCCGGGATCATTCTCTACGTGGCGGCGCGATTCGAACTTCGCTTCGGCATTGCCGCAGCCTTGGCGACCTTCCATGACGTATTGGCGGTGTTGGGCGCTTTTTATCTTCTGGATAAGGAAATTACCTTGCTCGTCGTGACGGCATTGCTGACGTTAGCCGGCTATTCGATGACGGATACGGTCGTCGTGTTTGACCGAATCAGAGAAAATCTCCGGATGCGGCGGCGGGACAGCGAAGAGACGATCATCAACAATGCGATCAACCAAGTCTTGAGCCGCACGATCGTCACCAGTTTGACCGTCGTGTTGGTGCTGATCCCTCTGACGCTGGCAGGCGGAGAGGTCTTGCACGACTTCTCTCTGGCCCTGCTGTGGGGCGTGATCTTCGGGACCTATTCGTCTATCTTCGTCGCGAGTCCGTTGCTGTTGCTCTGGCCGGGAGCGTCCGTCCGGCTGTTGCAACGCTCATAGCGCGCATCTGATGATCTGTCGATCTGATGAATGTCATGAATTTCCGACAACTCAGCAGATCATCAGATCAACAGATTCCGGAACTGCTTCATGTTAATGTAACTCGACCAGGCAAGACTCCTGGGATCAGGCCCAGGAAGTAACGCGCCCATCAAGGGCAACCCATGACACTCTGGAGTCGGTCTCACAGTCTCCAGCATAAGATCATCACGGCGATCGTGCTGGTGGGACTCCTGCCCCTGACCCTTCTACTTGCGCTCACCTACATCGAGGAGCGGCGCGCGCTTCGAGAAATGACCGGCGCCAACTTCAAAGAAGTTGCCGTCGAAGCCGCTCGCCGCATCGAAATGCAGGTCAGTCGTGGGATGAACGAGGCCCAGCAGCTTGCCACGACCCCCTTTCTCCACACCGCCGTCACCGAAGCCAACCGCACGTACGAAGGGAAGGATGCGCAAAACATCCAGGGCATGATCAAGGATTGGCAGCAGCGGTGGCGTCAGCGGGATAAGCAAAGCGAGTTTCCCCTCTTCATCAATCGCATCGTCACTAACTATCTTATCCGGTGGCACGACATCCGCAAATCGGACTATGTTGGGATTCTGGTGACTGACCAGCAGGGGGCGCTGGTGGTCAGTTCCATTCCACAGGTGGAGTATTTCTACGGGAAGACGCCGTGGTGGCAAGCGGTGGTGAAAGGCGGCGGTCCGAGGGGCTATGTGAGCGAGATCGCCTTTGATCCCAGTTTCGGGACTCATGTGGTCGTGCTGGCGGCACCCATTGTGGATGATACGACGGGGATGGCGATTGGAGCGGTCACAATTTTATTACGTCGAGACACGATCTTCCACGCCATTGCCGAGGTCACAATCGGGGCGACCGGTCACGCGATGCTGTTCAGTTCCGATGGTGTTCCCGTCATCTGTCCGGTTCTGGCTCCGGAAGAGCATACGGTGAGGCCCGAGTTGGTCAGTGCCCTCGCTGGGCTGAAAGCTGGCTGGGCCAATGTCACGGACGATTCACATGGGAGCCGGAACGCCTTGATCGGATTCGCTCCGGTCCGATTCGGCGAGAGCTTGGCCCCAGGGAGCCTCGGAGGAAAACAGTGGATCACCGTGGTGCGGCAGGATCCCCAGGAGACCTATGCGCCGCTCGCCGAACTGGTGGCGAAAGTACTGCTCTATGGGTTGTTCGTGCTTGCCGTGCTGTGGGGGACAGGGGTGGTCGTGGCACGTCGGATCGCCCGTCCTATTCAGTTGTTGCACGACGGGGTGCGTGAAATCGGGAGTGGACGATTGGACCGGCGGCTGGAGCTGAAGACCGGCGATGAAATTGAAGGGCTCGCCGATGCGTTCAACCAGATGGCGACGAATCTACAACGATCTTTTGGGCAGATCGAACAACGCGTGGTGGATGTGCACCGCCTGGAAGAAAAGTACCGCGATTTGATCGAGCATTCTCCGGAGATGATCTATCAATTGAACCGGAGCGGCCGCTTCGTCCATGTGAACAAGACGGGGCTCGAGAAGCTGAAATACACCCTCGATGAGATGCTGTCGATGCGGCTCTGGGACCTTGTGCCGCGTGGCCAGGAGCCACTCGTATTACAATATCTGGAACGATTGGTGGCACAAGGGCGCAGTTCGATGGAGACGGTGTTTCTGGCCAAAGACGGTCACCCGATCGACGTGGAGATTCATGCCACGGCGCTGATCGATCAAGAGCGGGGCGGACTGGTTCACTCGCGCGCGTTTGTGCGCGACGTGACCGAACGGCACCAGCTTGAACGGCAGCTGCAAGAATATACGACAAAGCTTGAAGGGGCTGTTTCGGAGCGGACGCAACAGCTCGTGGCCTCGCAGGCGCGGTACAAGGCGCTGTTCGACTTGGTGGCGGACTCGGTGTTTATGGTGGATCCGAGTGGTATGATCGTAGCCGTCAACAAACGTGAGGAGCAAGCTCTGGGGTATGCAGAGGCGAACGTGGTCGGCCGCAGTCTGCTCGAGGTCGTCCTCTCCGGCTATCACGACGCGTTGCGCGGATGGCTGAGCGACATCATTACGGGGCAGCGGAAAGTGTCCACCCAGGAGATCATGGTGCGCCATGCCGACGGGTTGGAAACTCCGGCCGAAATGGATTTGATCCGAGTCGGAGTGGCCGACCAACTGTTGGTGATGGTGCAGTTGCGAGACATTACCGACCGGAAGCAGCTCGAACGACAGCTGGAGACGTACAGGGAGGAGTTGGAACATAACGTAAAAGAGCGCACGCGGGAAATTGAAGAGACCAAGCAGTATCTTGAAAATCTGCTCGAGAACGCCAACGATGTCATTTACACCCTCGACACCGAGCAACGGTTTACCTACGTCAACAGCAAGATCGAAGCCTGGGGTTACCGGAAAGACGATCTACTCGGGCGCCCGTACCTCGCCCTTCTCTCCAAGCGCCATCGAGGGAGGCGTCTCAAGAGCACCTTGGATATCGGTGCGAAGCAGGTCTATGAGGTCGAAGTGGTGACTCGCACGGGGGAGCCGAGGGCTGTGATGGTCAGTGTCTCCCCGCTGCATGCGGTCGAGGGAGGGATCCTGGGTGTGCTGGGCATCGCGCGAGACATGACCGAGACCAAGAAACTGGAGCAGCAGATCAGGAGTTCGGAGAAACTGGCCTCGGTCGGAAGGCTCGCCGCGGGGGTGGCCCACGAAATCAACAATCCCCTTGGGGGCATCCTCAACTGCCTCTATAACTTACGGAAAGGGACGCTGTCGCCGAGCCGGCAAGAAGAATATCGGGTGTCGATGGAAGACGGCGTGCGGCGTGTGCAAAAGATTGTTCGACAGCTCCTCGATTTCTCCCAGCAGCATGAGCCGGAGTTTGCACTGACGGACATCAATCACGTCGTCGATCGGGTGTTGGTCTTGACGACGCATCTCTTTGCCCCGAACCGAATCCGGTTGGAAACGGGATTTGGTCAGGGGCTGCCGAAGGTTATGGTTGATCGGCACATGATTGAGCAGGTGCTGATGAACCTGGTATTGAATGCGGTGCAAGCGATGAAAGACGGAGGGGGGCTGACGATCCGGACATCCGTGGTCGAAGGGGTCTGCCTGATAGAGGTTCGCGATACGGGATCGGGCATTCCGCCGGCGGTCCTGCCGAGGATCTTCGATCCCTTCTTTACGACCAAGAGCGAAGGTGAAGGAACCGGTCTCGGCCTATCGGTCAGTCTGGGCATCGTCGAGCGTCACGGAGGAAAGATCTTGGTGGACAGCGAGGTCGGGAAGGGGACGACCTTTACCCTCTGTCTTCCCGTTTCCCGGGAACGTTCGTTGATGGAGAGGGTGTCATGAAGGGGCTCAGGATTCTGCTCGTTGACGACGAGCCGCTGATGCGGCTTTCGATGGTCGATGCGTTGGAGGCGATCGGCCATGATGTCGAAGCGGCCGCATCCGGGACGGAAGGTATCGAAGCCATCCGCCAACGGCCCTTCGATCTGGTGATCACCGATCTACGGCTGCCCGGTGCGGACGGGCTCACAGTGCTTACAGAGGTCAAAAAGCAGTCGCCCCCCACGGAGGTCATGGTGATTACCGCCCACGGATCGGTGGAAACGGCGGTCGGCGCGATGAAGCTCGGTGCCTTCGACTACATCACGAAACCGTTCCAGATGGACGAACTGTTGTTGATCGTCGAGCGGGTGGGCCGCGTCGTGACCTTGCGGCGAGAAAATCAGGATCTCAAAGCGGTGCTGGAAGATAAGTTTAGTTTCGGGGGCATTCTCGGCGCGAACAGTCAAATGCGAGCCGTACTCGAGAAGATCAAGCTGGTGGCAGGAACGGATTCGACGACGCTGATTCTTGGAGAAAGCGGAACCGGCAAGGAACTGGTCGCCAATGCCATCCATCAAAACAGCGCCCGAAGCCACTACCCTTTGATCAAAGTCAGCTGTGCGGCGCTTCCGGAAACCTTGTTGGAAGCGGAACTCTTCGGCCATGAGAAGGGGGCGTTCACGGGGGCGCTGCGGCAGCGGCGCGGGCGGTTTGAGCTGGCACATCGAGGCACGTTGTTTCTCGATGAAATCGGGGAAATCTCGCCGATCGTCCAAGTGAAATTATTGCGTGTGCTCCAGGAACGGCAGTTTGAGCGCGTCGGGGGGAATGACAGGATTGATGTCGACGTGCGCCTGGTCTGTGCCACCCAGAAAGATCTCCGAAAAGAAGTCTCTCAGGGACGGTTTCGAGAGGATCTTTTTTATCGGCTCAATGTCGTGCATGTCGTGATTCCGCCGTTGCGTCAACGGCAGGAAGACATCATGATCATTGCAGAGCACGTGCTGAAGAGGTGCGCCGGCAAGATGAATAAAGCGTTGAAAGGGTTTTCCCCCGCGGCGCGTGAGCTCTTCTTGCGTTATTCATTCCCTGGGAACGTGCGGGAGTTGGAGAACATGATCGAGCGTGCGGTGGCGCTGGGGCGGGATCGTGAAGCGATCCAACCGTCCGATCTGTGCGGGTTCCAGTCCTGTCCGTATACAGGAGGGGTACCACAAGAATCTTGTGGATTCTGTAGCGAAGGGCTGACGGGACAGAAGCGTGAGGAGCGCCCGCTGACCTCGCTGGCGACGGCGCGGGAACAGTTCGAGCGTGAGTATATTGTGTCGGTCCTCGGGCGGGTGGAGGGCAGTCGAACCACGGCCTCGAAAATTCTCGGTCTCTCGCGAAAATCCCTATGGGAAAAGTGCAAGCGCTACGGCATCCCTTCGGCCAAAGACGAGCCGGACGAGGCATAGCAGGATGCTGAAAAAGTCCGCCAGCGGCGTTCTCGCCTCGAAAGCATCCTCAACGTAGCCCAGAGGCTACGCCTCCGGTGCTTTCATCGGCTGCGGCCTTGCTGGACAACCTTTTTGAGCATCCTGAAAAATTCTGCAGCTTGATGGGGGCCTACTCGGTGGGTTCTGCTCCCCCGGCCCACAGTTTCACCGTGCGATCCCACGACGCACTGGCGAGTTTCATCCCGTCCGGTGACAGGGTAATCCCGCGAATGCCTCCGGTATGGGCTTTGAGCGTTCTGAAGCAACGGCCGTTCGACAAGTCCCAAAACCGAATCGTCGCGTCATCGCTGGCGCTGATGAGCACCTTGCTGTCCGGCGTGACGGCGAGCGTGCGCACCCAGCCGGTATGGCCTTTCAGCGTCCGTTGTTCCGCCACGTGGGGCATGTCGAACAACTTGATCGTCTGGTCACGGCTCCCGGTGATCAGTAGTTTGGCATCGGGGGTAAAGGCCATCGCGCCGATCCAATAGTCCATCGGCTTTTGAAATCCACCGTCGTCTTCGACGAAGTACCCGCGTGTTTCACTGGTATCATCGTCGGCCTGCTTCCAATGTCCGTTATGCAGGACTTTTTCCTCTCCGCTGGGTAATACCTCCCAGAGCTTGATCTTGCCGATATCCGTTCCACTGGCGAGGTGCATCCCGTCCGGCGAAAAGACGACGCAGACCGACCAATGGTGGTCATACTGGTCCTTGCCGAGTAGGGTCATGAGCTCCGTGCCGGTGGTGACTTCCCAGATCTTGATGTCTTTGTTGTGGCTGCCGCGCGCCAACATGAGGCCGTCTGGCGAGAGGGAGAGGCTGACGACATTGTGGTCATAGCGTGTGAAGAGGAGCTTCTTCGATTCGCCGGTGTTCGGGTTCCACAGCCGGATGGTACGGTCCTCGCTGGCAGTGGCCAATGTCTGGCCGTCCGGCGTGAAGACGACGGATCGAATATCCGCCGTATGGCCCCTGAGCGAGCGCAGAAGGCGCCCGGTTTCAATGTCCCACATGCGGACGAGCCGGTCGACTCCTCCGCTGGCGAGGGTCAACCCGTCCGGCGCGAAGGCGACCGACCAGACTCCATGCGAATGGCCGCGAAACGTGGTCAGCTCCCGTGCCCCTGTCTTCCAGTATTCGAGGAAATCAACTGGTGCGGTGCCTGTTCCCGACAATGATGGCGTAAGCGGGGAGGGAGTGGGGGCCAGTTGTGAAGCAGTTAGATCAGCCATGCTCAATAATCCTTACGACTAGCAGGAACCGTAAAAGGTAAAAGGTGAAACGTAAAACGTAGGATTGCCGAGCGCTTTTCCTCTGAAACCTTTCACGTTTAACGATTCACGGATGTTGCACAGCCTATGGCGACAGGCTTGATTGCAAACCGCCGATTCGTGCCAGTATAATTCAAGTCGGCTCGGGGTGATCGTAAGAGAAGCTCCGTGATCAAGTCAAGCAGGCTAGCAAAGCCGGTTTGCGCCTTCCCCCATCTTGGTATGCGACGCGGTCGGATTAAATAGGACGATCCAGGACTCATATGGAACTTCGTTTTCAGCCCGCATTGCTGCAAGAGGTCATTGACTCGTTCGTTGAAAAGACGGAACGGGAAGGCGACCCCACCTATTATAAAGAATTCCACGAACTAGCTGACCCGATCTACGAGAAGTTTACGCTCGATGATCGTGAGAGCGAGTTCAAGAAGCTCTACCAGTATATGTTCGGGACCTGGGGCTTTTCCGATATCATCCGCGATGCCTTCAACGAATATCCTTTGCTCAAAGAAAGAGTTGGAATCGTGCTCGTCAAGGGGGTACTCAAGGAAGATCAAGAAGGCGTCGATATTCTCAGGAAGTGGGGATCCGTCGAACACGAGATGGCTCGAGAGTTCGAGGAAAAAGGGTTAAAAGGCGTCGGGATTAAGCTCATCCCACGTCGATTCTACGATCCTGCGCTCACGCGTTATTGCCGTCATGAGTTGTTGCATATCTCGGACATGCTGGATCCGGTCTTTGGATACGATCCGGATACCAAGGTCGGGCAAAATCCAGGCGAAGAAACCCTCATTCTCCATCGCTATCGCATCTTGTGGAGTCTCACCGTGGACAGTCGGCTGACAGTAGCCGGCAAAGAGCCGATGCTCAGGAAGGAAGACCGGTTCAAAGAGTTTCGTTCCTGGTATCGCAAGATTCCCGCGCCACAATTAAAATCGGTGTTCGAAGGGTTGTGGCAGACGAGTTTCTTTACCCACTCGGAATTGATCGAAATGGCTTCGGACACCTTGCGCGTGATGGACCGTGCCGTGGATGTCGAGGGGGGCGAGGTTCCAGAAACAGAAAATAAAGTCATGTTGATGCCGGGATTTCCCTGTCCCCTGTGCCGGTTCCCGACCTATTCGTGGGTCGAGGATATGGGCAACAAGCTCGAGACCTACGTACTCGATTTCATCCGCGAGAATCATCCTGGCTGGGATATCGAATTCGGGGCCTGCGATCGCTGCGTCGAGGTCTACAAGCTGCGCGCCGACGGCGTCATGTAACGGTGCACCACTGTGGCTACCGATCCAAGATACGGACGTCGCGATTTCCTCAAGGATTCTGTCGTGTCCGTTGCCAAAGCGGCACAGGAATTTGCCAAACACCAAGAGAACGTGCCGGAACAGCCGGCTCCGCCACCGGTGCGGACGGATTGGTTGCGTCCTCCCGGTGCCGCTGACGAGGCACTGTTTTTGGAGCGATGCACACAATGCGGCGACTGCGCCAAGGTCTGTCCGTACGGGTCGATTACGTCACATCCGCAGAACGGGACACCGGTGATTTTTGCGGATCAGATGCCGTGCTATCTCTGTGAGGATGTGCCCTGCATCGCGGCCTGTGCCACCGAGGCGTTGCTCCCTGTCGAAGGACGCGAGCAGATACGAATGGGTCTCGCGGCTGTATCGCACCGAGTCTGCACGGCAGGGCAGGGGTGCCATGCCTGCGCATCGAAATGTCCCACGGATGCTTTATCGATGGATTTTGACCGACAGCGTCTTGTTGTGACGACTGAGCGTTGCGTCGGATGTGGGCTGTGCGAGCAAGTGTGTCGGACAGTGAACGATCACGTGGCCATTCGAGTCACACCGTTTCGGTTGTTGGCGCAGTCACTCTCGTGACCGACAATGACATGCTTGAATGCAAGAGAGAGAGAATTGGAGAGAGATGGCGCCTGTCACGAGGAAGAATAATTTGAGAAATCATCGACTTAGATTATCCCTTACGAAGGGCGAGATCGCGCTTGACAACCCCTGGGCCTGCACCTACCATAGGCGAGCCTGTGCCAAAGTTTTGACCTCGAATGCCCGGAAAATTCATGTGGGCAACAGGGTAAGCCGAGGAGCTGATTCTCGTGACGAGTAAACAGCCGGTGCAAACAAATTCTTCGGCCGCGGCCGCGGTCATTCCGACTTTGCCGGCCATTAAAGATTCACCCGCAGTCGAACGCGCACTTAGCCGCAGCAAACTCTATCTGCTCGTGTCCTGGAGCCTGCTCTATCCTGAAGACGACGAGTTTCTTGATTACGTGCAATGCGGAGAGTTCGTCGAGGATGGGCGAGTGGCACTCGATGCCTTGGACACGGCACTCGACGGCATCGGCGGTGAGCGGGCCAAGCAGAAGCTGGTGTTGCTGCGCAAGCAGTTCGATCAGATCGAGAAAGTTGTCGCGTCAGAATGTGTCAACTGGCAACTCAGCGATCTGCAGGCCGAGCATCGCCGAGTGTTCAGTAATGTCATCACCCTCGATTGCCCTCCCTATGAAACGCTCTTCGGAAACGACCACGTGTTTGCTCAATCGCAAGTTATGGGCGATATCGCCGGATTCTATCGTGCGTTCGGGGTGGAATTGTCCAAGGATATCCATGAGCGACTGGATCATTTGAGCGTCGAATTCGAGTTCATGCATTTCCTGGCCTACAAAGAATCCTATTCCCGCTGTCACGATGGAGCAGACAAGACTCAGATCGTCCTGGATGCGCAGAAAAAATTTGTTAAGAATCATATCGGCCGATGGGTCCCGCTGTTTTGCCGGATGTTGGTCAAGAAAGCTGCTTCCGGTTTGTACAAACACGTGGCGGACCTGATGGCGGAGTGGATGGACTTCGAAGCCGCGTTCCTGGGCGTCATTCCCCAGCCCTACTCGGAAACCGATTATCGCCCGGCGACGTTTAATGCTCCGGAAGGCCAGACGTATGAGTGCGGTGCGCAGGATCAAGGAAATGAGCTGAGTCTGTTGCTGAACGAAGTCGGCGCAGAATCATTTTTGGACAAAAAGGATCAGGGTAAAGACAAGGAAGAGGGGGGGCCGGTCGGAACCGCCTAACATTGTCCGTGTTCATGAAGGTCTCTATTTGTTGTTTGTCGGCAGTTATCTTGGGCTACCGCTGTTAATTTTTTTATCGAGAGGAGGAGTATCCATATGAAAGCGGCAAAGAAAGCAGTGGAGACGGCAGCAAAGCCATACAACAAACGTGCGGTGATTGGCATTCTTCTCTCTGGGCTTATCCTTGGCGTGCTTATGGGACTCTTCACAATCTTCTCTCCGGGATGATCGTTGGCGTGATGTTGAGTTTATTTCTTTTAATCGAGAGGAGGGGTATCCTATGAGAGTGGTGCAGACACACAGCAAGCGTGTGGTGTTTGGCATTCTTCTCGCTGCGTTGATCATTGGCGTGATGCTGACGATCGGGCAGGTGCCGTTGGCCGTCAGCCAGCCGGTGACGATTCCGGCGAAGGCGGTCAAGGGAGCAATCCCGATGGATGGCGCGAACCCACTATGGGAGAGCGTCCCTGGCGTGATTGTTCCGTTGAGCGGGCAGTTGATCACCACGCCGATGCACCCGAATATTTCGGTGAAGTCGGTGTTCGTGAAAGCCATGACTAACGGAAAAGAGCTCGGTCTGCGAATGGAGTGGAGCGATCAGACCAAGAACGATACGACCATCGGTCCCCAGGACTTCCGGGATCAGACCGCGATCATGTTCCCGGTCAACACGGCTGGCGCGCCACCCTTCCAGTGTATGGGTCAGTCAGGCGGCACCACCAACATCTGGCGGTGGAACGCAGAGTGGCAGAAGGACCTCGGCAAGGATAGCGCGGGCATGTGGGACGTGGACGACCAATACCCAGGCATTTTCTGGGACTACTATTTCGAAGAGCCGGCGGGCGGCGTGACCTATCCGGACCGGATCGGCCGGAGTCTTGGGCCCTTCAATCCTGGCATCTGGTCGGGCAACATCATGTCCGACCCGACGCTCCGCGTGAGCTCGGTTGAGGATTTGAATGCCAATGGCTTCAGCACCCTCACGACGCAAGCGCATCAGGATGTCATCGGAAATGGCGTGTGGGAGCCTTCTGGTTCCGTCAAGGGTGGTGGATACACTGGACCAACCTGGCGCGTGGTGGTGAAGCGCGCGTTGGAAACCGGTGATGCCAACGATACCCAGTTCAAGGCGGGTATGTCTGTGCCCATCGCGTTTGCGGTGTGGGACGGTAACAACGTTGAACGTAACGGCATGAAGGCGCTCTCCACCTGGTTTACCCTGAAGCTTCAGTAGGGGAACCGGGCTCTGGAGAGACCGTCTCTTACCTCTAGGAGTAGGAGTGATAGCGTCACGAGAAAACCCCAGTCCGGCGTCAGGCCGGGCCGGGGTTTCTCTTTTTCTGTGGCAGACAGTACCGTACTACGAATCACCAATTGGTTAGTAGCCCTGCCAGGGTGAAGTGAGGGGCTTCCGATGGTTGCATTTTGGCGATACCGGAGTGTATAAAAAAGACTCGGAATTTATTGAGAAATCATCTTGTTTCCCCCCCAGTTGGTGGTGAATTAGCATGAAAGTTTCACTGCTCTTTCCTCCAACGTGGCATCCGTCACAGCCCTATCTGAGCCTTCCCTCGTTGACGGGATTTTTGGCTCAGGGTGGCGTCACCAACGTCTCCCAGCGCGATCTTGGAATCGAGCTCTTAGACGGGGTGCTTACCCAATCTTATGGGGCGGAACTCTATCAAGGGCTGGTCGATAAACAGCGAACGCTTGAGCGGGAACGAACCGGAGAAGCTGGACCGGGAAGTGCCGAACATTTGGCGAGAGTGGCGGAGTCGCTGGAACGTTTTCCTTACCTCATTGATCGGATTGAGCCGGCCAAGGAGACCCTCCGCGGGGAGGGCTTCTACGATCTCGAGTCCTATAAGGAAAGCCTTTTTCTCATCGACAAATGGCTGGAGGTGCTCTCCACCCTCTATTTCCCGACCCGACTGACGGTCGTCGACAATCAGTTCGGCAACTATTCGATCTATTCATCCAAAGACCTGATGAAGATCATCAGGGATGAAACCCAGAACCCCTACATCCAGCTCTTCCGTGAGCGCTTCATTCAGTCGATTGTCGGTGACCAGCCGGACTTAATCGGCGTGTCGATTACGGCGACCTCGCAGATTATCCCTGGTCTGACACTCTGCCGTTTGATCAAGGAAGCCGCTCCCAACATCCATCTGACCATTGGCGGCAGCATCTTCACGAGATTGGTCGACAACTTGCGTCGCTGTCCGAGTTTATTCGATCTGACCGACGATATCATCGTGTTCGAGGGCGAAACCGCATTGCTCGAGCTCGTCAATCAATTGGCCGGGAAAAAGGATTTCAGCAAAGTCCCGAACCTGATCTATCGCCAGAACGGGAAGATTACGGTCAACCAGCCGTTTTATTCTGAAAACATCAACCAGCTGCCGGCTCCCAACTACGACGGCTTTCCGCTGGGACTGTATCTGGCGCCGGAACCGGTGTTGCCCGTGCAGTTTTCACGAGGCTGCTACTACAAGGATTGTGCGTTCTGTGCCCTCACGCTGGATCATCAGAACTTCAGGCAGAAAGAACCGGGACGGACCATCGAGGAATTGGAATGGCTCAAGCAGCGGTATGGAGCGCAACGCTTCTTTTTTACCGATGAGTGTTTTGCCTTATCGCCGACCAAACGCTTGTGCCAGCAGATCATCGACAAGAAGCTGGATATCAAATGGACCTGTGAGATGCGATTTGAGAAGCACCTGACCCGTGAACTCCTGTCGTCGATGCGGGATGCCGGGTGCCTGAAGATTGTGTTCGGATTGGAGTCCTTCAATCAGCGCGTGATGGACTTCATGAAGAAAGGGATCAAGCAGGAGTGGGTGCGGCGCGTTGTCGGCGATTGCGTCGACCTGGGGATCGCGGTGCATTGTTACATCATCGTGGGGTTCCCGACCGAGAAGGAAGAAGAAGCCCGGGAGACGATGAATTTTATCGTGGAGAACGAGCGGCTTCACGGATCGTACGGGTTCTCTTGTCAGCCGTGCCTCTTCGATTTGGAAAAAGAAGCGCCGATCATGAGCGACCCTGGCAGTTATGGAATACGGCGTATCATGCGTCCGTCGGCAGAGGACCTAAGCCTGGGCTTTTTCTATGAAGTGTCGGAAGGCATGACGCCGGACGAAGCAGAGCGCCTGTATCAGCATGTCTACGAAAAGGTCAGCGAAGTCGTGTGCGAGTTGCCGTTCAACTACTCGATGGCCGATGGATTGCTGTATATCGCACGGGCCAAGGCCCTGGAAGTGGGCGTGCCGCAGCCGGCGGGGTCGTGATGAGCCTGTCCCGCACGACGTTGACCCTGTCTTTTCCCGGCCGGTATAATTCGGATGTCCCTCAATAGGTGTACAGAGTGATTGCCATGAATCCCACCATCGACCGGATCACCGGGAAGATCGGCGATCAATCCCTTCTGTTTCAGTACACGATCAAGCTCGTCCTGCTCGTCTCCTTCTCGGAATTGATCCTGTATAGGCTCGTGTCGCGGTTAGGGATGCATCTCAGCAAGTTGGCGCAGACGCATGAGTGGATTATCCCGACCTTTACGGCACTGACGCAGATCGGGCAGTGGCTGCTTAATGTCGTGGCGATTCTATTGTTTCTCGCCTTGGGGGTGGCGGTTATCAATCGGATGGCCGGCCGTGGGTTTGTGGGATTGAATATTATCGTCATCCCCTGTGTGGTGCTCCTCTTGCTCCTCACGGTGGGATTTCTATTGATCCCCCCCGCCTTCCTGGGATCTGCGATTTATAACTTGGTCGCGTTGGTCGCGTTGATCTGTCTGATGGTGGAATACCTCTCCACTCATACTGAATGGTCACATCGCGCTATGGGTATCGCCTATCTCCTGGGAATCGGGGGCTGGCTGTATTACCAGATCGTGTCCACGATCTATAGTTTTATCGGAACAGTGGCCGCCCCTCCATTCGTGTACGAGGCCCATCGCGGGGGTGAAGGGCTCCTGGTCTTGTCCAGCATCCTGGTGATGTGGGCCTATGGGCGGGGTGTCTCATTTCGGACTCGCAATCAGCGGCAACGCCGTCGCGCCATCTGGTTTTGGGCGACCGCCGTGTCCATTTTTACCCTCATGTTGTTCTTGGATTATCTGCTCAATCGGTATGACCCCGGGATGGCCGGCAACATTCGCAAGGCGGCAGACGGCATCGGGTGGATTTTTCAGTTCGGCATGGGCTATACGTTTTTTCTCCCGTTTGCGATCTACATGACGGGCTTGTTGTGCTGGTCGTACACGGTCATTAAGTTACTCACCATGGGGCGACTCGCCGGGTATGGGCTTGGATTGATGTTTATTGCGGGGTATGCGCTCCTGTATTCGAATCTGACGCTCATGGTGGTGCTCGGCGCCATGCTCTTGACCATGGACCGGCACCGGCGCGACGCGACGAATTCGGCACCGGCGACGAACGCTCCCATGATCGGTTCGCCGGATTCATTGGTGGGCGGACAGATCTAATAGACCTTTTTACTATAGGGAACAGTATGAACGAACCAACTCCTTCTGTTTCTGAACACAGTCAGGCCGTTATCGATCCCGGCGATCAGCCGCTGAACCCCGACGAAGAAATTGCCGAGATTGAAAAACTCTTGGCATCCGAGCCCGACGATTTTCAGGCTCGCTGCCGATTAGGCGAGCTGTATTTCAGTAAAGGCCGGATGGACGACGCGCTTGTTGAGGTCAAGAAGTCGATTGAAATGGCGGAGGGGCTCCGCGCCGAGATGAATCGGTCGCTCGCGATGTACTATTCGAATTTGGGCACGATCTACGCGACGAAGGCCATGACGGACGAAGCGGAAACCGAGTTCAAGCATGCGCTCGACGTGTTCCCCCACGATGTCCTGGCGCTCTTCAACCTTGGGCGGGTCTATACCGACAAAAAGAAGTTCATGGAAGCCAAAGATTATTACGAGCGCCTGGTGGAAATCACGCCGGACGATCCCATGGCTTGGTACAATCTTGCCGGGGTCTATGTCGAACTCGATAATCCCCAGGTTTCGGACTACAACACGATCGACATGGCCATCCAATGCTATATCCGCACGCTCGAATTGGACCCGAAGCATCTGGAGGGCAGTTTCAAGCTGATGGAGTTGGCGCTGAACCACAAGAAGACTGATCTTGCCATCAAGGTCATGGAAGAGGCCGTCGAACAGAATCCCGAGGAGCCGCTGGCCTACTACAACTTGATCAGCGTCTACGATAAGGCGAAGATGTTCGAACAGGCCGAGCAGGCGCGGAAGCGGTTGAAGGAACGATTTTCTAAACGGGCTAAAGAGAGCAGCGCATCCTGATTGACCCATTCATAAGGAGGAACACACCATGTTTGGGAGTCTTGGCATTACAGAATTGATCCTGATCCTCGTCATCGTGCTGGTCATCTTCGGTGCGGGTAAATTGCCGCAGCTGGGGGAAGGAATCGGCAAGGCGATCAAGGGCTTCAAGAAGTCCGTGCATGAGGCGGACGCGATTGAAGCCGAAGCCCAAGTGGCCCAGCAGCAGATGGCAGCCGCTCCGCAGCAAACGATTCCGGAATCCCTGGTGCAAGCACCGGCTCCCGTGGGGCAGCCAGCCGCGACGGTTCAATCAGTTTCACGCGGCTAGACAGTCGGGATTAGATCTATGGAAACCGAACTGCAACTTGCGACCGGTTATATCGAAACCTTCGCAGGCAACGGCAAGGCCCGGAGCACCGGCGATGGAAAACGGGCGGCCAAGTCCGGGATCCCACTGCCCCATCACGCCGCGCTCGACAAGGACGAGACCTGGTTCTATTTTGCCGAGTCCGGGTCCGATCGTATCCGGCGGGTCAATCTCCGGGAAGGCACCGTCCATAATTTTGCCGGCATCGGCGAAACCTGCTATAGCGGCGACGAAGGCCCCTGTGGAGAAGCCGGGCTCTATTTGCCGCTCGACGTCGCGTTTGACTCCCGCAACGATCTCTATACCTGCGATTCCGGCAGCAACCGCATCCGGAAAGTGGACCATGAGACCGGCATCATCACCACGATCATCGGCACCGGGCAACATGGGTTCAACGGAGATGGTCCGGCCCTCGAGGTCAACCTCACCTGGCCGTCCGCAATCGCCTTCGACCCCAACGACGTGATGTATATCGCCGACACCCAGGCGCACCGAATCCGTCGCTACGATCCCCGGACTGGCATGGTCACGACCGTGGCCGGGACTTGGACGGCCGAGGACGAGGCCCGTGAGCAGCCGCTCGTTGCGCGGAACCTGGTTGTGCTTTCCGGCGATGCCATCGGCATCGATTTCAGTGACGATCATGGCTGGCTCATGCCGGTCTGTTCAGACGGACTGGACATGTCCATGTATCTCGACGATGGAAAGCCCGCGCTCGAAGCCCGCCTCTATGATGTCGTCGGGCTCACGGTGAACGGAAAAGGCGATATTATTTTCGTCGACAAGGGCAGTAACCGCGTCCGCAGCATCGATCACCGCAGCGGTATTATCTCGACAGTGGCCGGCGTGTGCCGGTACGGCTACGACGGTGACGACAAGCCGGCGATCAGAGCCATGCTTCATGCGCCGGAAGCCGTGGTGGTCGATCAACAGGACAATCTCTACATCTCCGATACGATGAACCATCGCGTGCGCAAGGTGGACGTGGCGACCGGCTTGATCACGACGGTGGCAGGCAACGGCGACAGCGGCTACGAAGACAAGAATATGGGCGGCTGCGGCGCTGCGCGCTTCGTGGCGAAAGAATCGGCAGGGACCGTGAAGCATGGAGACGGACTCCTCGGAGTGGAGGCCGTCGTCAACTCTCCAGTCGGACTCTCACTGGACTCCCAGGGCTATCTCTACATCTGCGAACGAAGCGAAAACAAAATTCGCCGCGTGAAACTCTGGTAGAAATCAGGGCGCAGTCGGTGTAGTCGCGCCCGGGCTTTGTCGTACTCTGCGCCCATCAGGATGTGCTCGCGCCGGTCACCCGAGGACCTTACATAGTGCGTACGACGACGAAGATTTCTTCCCGCCCGTTGCTTCTCCTGTTCCTCTTCATTCTGGTTGTGGCCGGTGTTTTAGTGGGCGTCGGCGTGCCCCTCGTCAGTTCCGAGGGGATGATGATTCGTACGCGCCTCGTCGAGGGGGAATTGCCGACGGGGCCCGAGGACGCCGCCTGGGCCAAGGTCTCGCCGATGACGCTTCCGTTGAGCGGTCAGGTCATTACCAGGCCGGTCTGGCCTGAGCCGACCGCGCGAGCCTTGACGGTGCGGTCGCTCCATAATGGGACCGAGATCGCGTTTCTGCTTGAATGGCAGGACAACACGAAGAACGACCGTCTGACGCCGGGGACCTTTCGCGACGGCGTCGCGATCGGACTGCCGCTCGGTGATGCTCCCGCGTTTTTCTGCATGGGCCAACTCGATCACTACATCAATATCTGGCATTGGAAGGCCGATTGGCAGAGCGATATCGATCGCCGGGCCGCCAGGACTTCCGAGAAAGCTCGCGACGGCGTGCGGACGTTTGAAGTCATTCCGCGCCGGGTCTCTTCGGTCGAGGACCTCATCGGCGGGGGCTTTAGTACCCTGACGACCAAAGAGAAACAGGGCCGGGTCCAGGGGCAGGCTGTGTGGAAAGACGGAGTGTGGCATGTCGTCATGCGCAGACCCTTGGTGAGCGAAGAGCCAGAGAACGAAGCCAAGCTGATTCCAGGCCGGGTGCAAACCGTGTCGTTTGCCGTATGGAATGGTGAGAACAAAGAGCGGAACGGGCAGAAATCCGTCGCGCCCTGGTTTCAGCTTGTGATCGATCCAAACGTGAAGCTCTAGCAGGATGCTGAAAAAGTCCTTTAGCAGCGTTCCCAGCACCCGTGAAGCGTACTCGTAGGGATAAGAGCGTATGGCTAATGGCTTATAGCTGGTGGAAAAGACGCCTACTCTTCATTCCGGACTATACGCTATTGGCTATACGCCATATGCTCTGTTCTTCAAACGAGAGACGAACGACGCTTCACGAACGACGGACGAAGTGGAGGGCCTTTGTCTTGTGTGTCGGCCTGTGCATAGGAGCACTGGCCTGTCTCGTACCGGCTTCGGTGAGTGCTGCGGACCAGGAGCCGATGACCGTGGATGAGGCCGCGCGATTGGGTGAAGAATTCGGCGTGATCGTCGGAGACGTGGACGAGGACATCAAAAAAGAATTGAAACTCGAACGGGCGCAAGGCGTCGCGGTGTTCGAAGTGATCGGGAGCTCGCGCGCCGACTATGCCGGCATCAAGGTCCGATCCGTCATCAAGGAAATCGACAAGACTGAGATCGGAAACATGATTGATTTTGGGAGAGCGATCAAGCGCGGAATGAAAGAATGTAACTTTACTATCGGCACCTATGAGCCGGCCGATCCAGGCGATCCGGTCGGGTGGGGGGTGAACTTTCATTTCGTCGGCTGCAAACGGGATTGATGATGTCACGATTCATCCGGCATACCACGCGAATCGCCGCAGGCCTCTTCCTCGCGCTCATTGTGGGAGTCATCGGCCTATATCAGGGCCGCGCCATTGCACAGAAGGCAGAGGCTCCGGCCGACTGGGTGGCGGAAATTGAAAAGATCTTTATTCGTTCGGAAGACTGCAAGCAATGCCACGATCGGCACTACGAAGAGTGGAAAGGCGTGCGCGAACAGACGCCGGACCTTAAAACGTTTGGCCGGGTCGATGCGGCGCTCTTGCATGGTACGTCGCTGGAGTCGCCGGTCTTCCGCACGGTATTGGGCGTCTGGCTACAGACCGATCCGACGACCGACGAGCGCCGCCGTTGTCTCGCCTGTCATGTGCCGTCGACCACTGTGTTCCCGCAACATGCCGATAAGATTGTGGCCCAGGTGTTGTCCGGCAAGCCGCAAGTGGAAGGCATCGGTTGCGCCTCCTGCCATCTGATCAAGCAGGTCGAGCAGACACCGGACTCTCCGCCGTCATTCAAGATCGAGCCGGGCAAGATGATCTACGGGCCCTATGCGGACCCGGAGGAAAATCTCGTCCATCCTGCGACGCAGTCCGAACTGTTCCGTGGCGCGAACTACTGCGCCTCCTGTCACTTCGATAAGGTCAAGGATGTGATGCAGAAAGATCTGGCCGGTGAGATCTTGCAGGGGACGATTTGCCAAGACTGCCATATGGAGCCCTCGACCGGCAGTTCCACGTCGAAGCGCGGCGCCATGACTCGCGCAATCGGTCGCCACTGGTTCCGCGGCGTGGTAGTTCCCGGCACCCTCATCAAAAATCGAAATCTACAGGCCGAATGGATGCCCCGCGTGGATCTTGAGACCACCAAGTCGGCTTCTGCCGTGGAGGGGACGGCGCTGGTGAGAATCGGCAGCCTCCCTCATAGTTTTCCTGACGGCGACCCGGTACTCAAGCAGTTCTATCTGGTCCTTACCGCCAAGGATGCGCAGGGCAGGGTGCTGAAAGAAGAGACCAGGCAGTTCGGTTTGCCCTACGACAAAATTCTCCGGGGCCCGATTCCTGATCCCTTCATCAAGGGAGGCCATACGCGAAAAGTCCCCTTCTCCCTTGCGATCCCGGACGGATCGACTGCTGCGTCGATCGAAGCGGTGTTGAACTATGCGTTGATTCCGACACCCGAACCGGCGCTCAAGGAGAAGTATCTCGCAACCTTGGCGACCGACAAAGAGCGTGAGAGCGCGAAGAAGATCTTCGATGAGTATACGCAGCCTCGCTTGCTGACCTATCGGGCCAAAACACTTTAGCAGGATGCTGAAAAAGCCCGCCAGCGGCGTTCTCGTCTCATCGAAATCCTCAACGTACCCCCGAGGGTACGCCTCCGGTTTCGAATCGCCTGCGGCCTTGCTGGACGGTCTTTTTGAGCAACCTGCTTGGTGATCTTGAAGAAGAAGGATGGGATGATGGTGCGAGACTCGATCGGTGTGAAGATGGGAATCGGCTCGGCGATCGTGATGGTGGCGTTGCTTCTCGGTCACTGGTTCGACAGCGGCACGTTCGCGCAAGAAACAGCCTTGTCGCAGAGCACCATCGAACAGGCCTTTCCGACTTCCAGCAAGTGCAAACGTTGCCACGAACGCGTGTTTGAAGAGTGGGACACCTCTCCGCTCTCGCGCTCGATCCATTCCCCGGCATTCCGCGCCTCGCTCGACGCCTTTTTGATTTCCCCAGCAGGAAAAGACAAAGCCTTGTGCTTTCGCTGCCATGCGCCGCACGTGCGCGAATTCCCCGATCAGGTCCAGCTCTTCATCGATCAGGCCAAGGCCGGCGATCCGTCGCTGGACGGCGTGGCCTGCGCGCAATGCCACTTGATCAAACAGGTCGATCGGACGAAACAACCGCCGGAGCCCAAGTATGAACTCGAGAGCAAAACGGTTTATGGCCCCTATAAGGATGCTGTTCAGAACCGTGCGCACCAGTCGATGGAGCTGGGGCTGTTTCAAAAGTCCGATCTCTGCCTCAATTGCCACCAGTCGGTGCCCTCGGCTGCCAACTTGGGCAAGACCAACGATCTGCTGGGCAGCTGGGATCAGAGCAAGGCGGTCAAGTCCGGCAAAGAGTGCCAGGCCTGTCATATGCCGGAGCAAATCGGAGAGTCGGCCAACGGGGAGAAGAAGCGGAAAACCGCCAACCATACCTTCCCCGGTCGCATCGGCAAGCTTCGCCAGGAAGCGGCCAAGCTGGATGTCCAAACGAAAATCGTGGGCGAGAACACCACGGTCACGGTGAAGGTGCAGAGTCTTGTCCCTCACAATCTGCCGGCCACCCATCCGGCCTGGGCGACCGTAGTGCTCGATCTGGATATCAAAGGGAAGAATCTGAAGACCGTCTTTACCGACAAGCGCATCTATGGCCGGGTCTATCAGGATGCCAAGGGCCAGAAGACGAGCTTCGATTTTGAGGCGGTCAAGGTCCTTGAAGATACGGTCTTGAAGCCGGAAGAAACGCGCATCGAGACTTTTACCTTCTCCACGCCGAAAGACACCAAGACGTTCGATGTCGAGGTGACCCTCAACTACGCGCCGATCACCGGCCCAGCCCCATTCCTGCAGCGTGTCGAAACAGAGTCCTCCAAGGGATCGCAAGACCCGGTCTTCCAGCCGATCGAGATCATCAAGTACACTGAGAATATCTCGGTCCCCAAGTGACGTCGTTCGTCGCGCGTGAAGCGTGAAGCGCGAGCGAGACAAGCAATAAGTGCGCGCCAGGCGCGACTCGCGAAGATGAAACTTCCGACCCGTCTCGCTTTTCTCCCAAGTCTCGCGCGAATAACGAGATACGCTTCACGAGATACGCATCACTCGGCGATGATGCTGGAGCCAGGCGACTTCATCCTGAAGATCTGAATGGCGCTGTACATGTTCTTGGCGGGGTGGTTGAGAAGGTTGTCCTAGCAGTCGGTCATCTGCAATAAGATGGGTGCGGGCTAGTCATAGTGGGTCCACAGACGCAGGACTTTGACGATTTTCTTTTGTTCGAGGACTTGGTAGACGAGCCTATGCTGGATCGTAATTCTTCGCGAATAGGCGCCGGCTAAATCGCCGACCAGCTTTTCGTAGGGCGGAGGGTTTTGGAACGGATTCTTGCGCAACACGTCGAGCAAGCGTTCCGTTTTATCTCGTAAGCCTGCCGCTGCGTTTTTCTTCGAGTCCTTCTGTGCTTGTTTGGAAAAGACCAGCTCCCACTTCACCAGGGGAGTTCTTTCGCGCATTTTTCAACTGGGGTGGCGAGGCCTTTGCGAATCGATTGTCTCATGCGGGGGATGGAAAGCAGATATACCGTTTCCTGAATGGCTCGCCAATCATCCTCGGAGACGAGCACCGCGCTGGAGCGTTTCCCCGCGATCAGGATTGGCTCATGAGACGAAGCTGCCTCATCGATGAGACGGTACAATTTCGATCGTGCCGCACTCGCTTTCAGGGTTGTCATGTCGCCTGCTCCTTATCTAGCCATTGGCTGTCGGAAGCTACGGTACGCGATCACGTACGTACTGTCAAGGGATCGCAAGACCCGGTCTTCCAGCCGATCGAGATCATCAAGTACACTGAGAATATCTCGGTCCTCAAGTAACGTCGTTCGTGAAGCGTGAAGCGCGATGGGATTCTCGAGGATACTTTTCCCCAATCACCACGAACGACGCTTCACGAGATACGCTTCACTCGAAGACGATGCTGGAACCGGGCGACTTCATCTTGAAGATCTGAATGGCGTTGTACATGCCCTTGGCTGGGTGGTTGAGGATGAGGCGGGAATTGGTAATGTGAGTATCGATCAGTTCGTATTGCCCACCACTAAAATAGACGTCGCAGTCATCGATCGCACAGTTCTTATAGACGTGGTTGTCCAGCGGCAGCTGCGCCTTGCTGAACGTCTGCCCCTCTACCAAAATATAATTCGGCGCCACGCCCACGAGCATTTCCTCCGCCGCGCAATATAACAAGTCTATTTTTGAACCGCAAACCAGACTCCTTGTTGAAAGAGATGAGGCCCGGTCAATTCTTCCCTGCGCGCGTTCACCTAGCTTCACCTTCCCTCCACCGCTCCAAGGAGGTGGTCTGGATTGTCCCCCCTGCGCACGTCGAGGGAGCACCGCTTCATCGTGCGGCCTCCGTGAGCAAGGGGGATGATCCAGACTACCGCTATCACCTCTTTCCCACCCTCCCCCTCTCTTTTCACCTTGATCCCTTCCTCTCATCTGTATAGAATGGCCCAACTTTTCGGGTAGTTAGCTTCGACTGGACCTGCACCACCCTGCGGTTTTCCCCCCACACGTACTTTTGATGGGTTGAAGCCATGGGGAACCGTGTGACATAAAGATCCCTTGAACTCATTGGGAGGAGAGCACTGTGAGCGACTCGGCCATTATTACGTTTGCGTTGGTTGCGGCGGTGACCGGCATTATCTACGGCCTGTACCTGGCCATGTGGGTGTTCAAACTCGATGCCGGCAACCCGAAGATGCAGGAAATTGCGAAGGCCATCCAGGAAGGCGCGAGCGCCTACCTGAATCGCCAGTACCGGACCGTCGGCGTCGTTGCCGCAGTGTTATTCGCCCTGCTGTGGGGAGCGGGAGCGATCTCCGACAAATTCGGTTTACTGACCGCGGTCGGATTTTTGATCGGCGCCGGAGCGTCGTCGCTGGCTGGGTATGTGGGTATGGTCATTGCGGTGCGCGCGAACGTGCGGACGGCCCAGGCTGCTCATAAAGGGATGAATGCGGCGCTGACGGTGGCGTTTCGTGGCGGCGCAGTGACGGGGCTCTTGCTGATCGGCTTGGGCCTGCTGGCTATTACCCTCTTCTATACGGTGGCATCGCAGTTTGCTGGGCAGGAGAAGGCGATCCATGCGTTGCTGAGTCTTGGGTTCGGCGGGAGCTTGATTTCGGTGTTTGCCCGTGTGGGCGGTGGTATCTATACGAAAGCGGCAGACGTCGGCGCAGACCTCGTGGGGAAACTCGAAGCAGGCATTCCGGAAGACGATCCCCGCAACCCGGCTGTTATTGCGGATAACGTCGGCGATAACGTCGGCGATTGTGCCGGTATGGCTGCTGATCTTTTCGAGACCTATGCGGTGACGACGGTGGCGGCGATGGTCTTGGCTTTCACACTGTTCAAGGGAGTCAGCGCCCCGATTCTGTTTCCTCTCGCCCTCGGGGGCGTCACGATCTTCGCGACGATCATCGGTATTTTCTTCGTGAAGGTGAGCCAGGGCGGCGAGATTATGCCGGCGCTCTATAAGGGCTTGTTTGTGGCGGGTGGCATTGCCGCAATTGCCTTCTATCCCGTGACCTCCTCAATTATGGATGGCGTGGGCGGCGTGAGTGGGTTGAGCTACTACCTCGCGGCGTTGATTGGGTTGGCTGTGACTCTGGCGCTCGTCTTTATCACTGATTACTACACCTCCAAGAGTTATAGGCCGGTGAAGGCTATTGCCAAGGCCAGTGAAACGGGCCATGCGACCAACATCATCGCCGGACTGGCGGTTGGGATGGAGTCTACAGCCTGGCCGGTGGTGGTGATCGGCGGCGCGATTCTTTCGAGCTACTGGATCTGCGGCGGCGCGGCATCGGGCGGCTTGTACGGCGTGGCCGTGGCGGCGGTGTCGATGTTGTCGATGGCCGGTATCGTGGTGGCGATCGATGCGTTCGGTCCGATCACGGACAACGCAGGCGGTATCGCGGAGATGGCCCATCTCGGCAAAGAGGTACGGGACATCACCGATCCATTGGATGCGGTCGGCAACACGACGAAAGCGGTGACCAAGGGCTATGCAATCGGATCGGCTGGTCTTGCGGCGGTGGTGCTGTTTGCCGAATATGCACGTGAGGTGGCAAAAGGCAGCGGGGCGAGCACGTTCGACCTCTCCAATCCTTCCGTCCTGGTCGGACTCTTCTTGGGCGGGATGCTGCCCTTTATCTTCGGGGCCCTCTGTATGAAAGCGGTGGGAGAGGCAGCCGGCCTCGTGGTGGAAGAGGTGCGCAGGCAGTTCCGGACGATCAAGGGGATCATGGAGGGAACCGGCAAGCCGGAATACGGGACTTGCGTGGATATCGTGACGCAGGCGGCGATCAAAAAGATGATGGTGCCGGGATTGATCCCGGTCATCTCGCCGATTGTGGTCGGCGTGGTCCTGGGGCCTCAAGCCTTGGGCGGCATGCTCGTCGGCAGTATTGTGACCGGGTTGTTCGTCGCGATCTCGATGACGAGTGGTGGCGGCGCCTGGGACAACGCCAAGAAGTATATTGAAGAGCAGGGCAAGAAGGGGACGGACACGCACAAGGCTGCGGTGACGGGCGACACGGTCGGCGATCCCTATAAGGATACAGCTGGTCCGGCGATCAATCCGATGATTAAGGTCATCAACATTGTGGCCTTGCTGATAGTGTCGCTGCTTGTGTAACAGCGCGACACGCGTCGTTCGTCTCTCGTTCGAAGAACAGAGCATATGGCGTATAGCCAATAGCGTATGGTCCGTAATGATGAGTGGGCGTCTTTGCCATCAGCTATAAGCCATTAGCCATACGCTCTTACCCTTGCGAGATACGCTTCACGAGTGACGAGAGACGATTCCCTGGTTGGCTTGACGGCTGAAAGAATCGTGGAGTAAGGTGATCGTAAGGGATCACGCTGGTGGCTGATCCACGAGAGTTTCCCAGAATCACGGGAGGTGCTCGGATGGAGAAACAAGAGCGCAAGCAGGAACCCAGGCGAGAGCCGCAGGGGAAAGACGACGTTAAGGCCAATCCGAAGGTCATCGAAGCCGGCAAGAAGATGAAAGAAGACATCGATAAGCTGGTCGATGAAATCGACGACGTGCTCGAAAAGAACGCAGAAGAATTCGTCAAGAACTACGTGCAAAAAGGGGGGGAGTAGCACCAGTAGTCGGGTGGACCTACTCCCTTCTTTTCCTTCCTCTCATCACACCTCGGTGTTTAGCAGAATGCTGGTAACTACTCAGGTGTTCAGGCTGAAGGCTGAAGTGTTCGGAACTCCGACCTTCAGCCTGAACACCTTCAGCCTATCTACCTGAGTAGTTACCAACACAAACCAAATGAACCGGATCAACCCGTCCTTCCGGTTTGACAACACAGGGCTGAGCGGCTAGTATCCCTTTAATTCTCAGATAGTTAGCTTCTGTCGAGACTCAGAATCATTCAAGAGGTCCTCATGAAGTCCAAGCTCTGGGTCTTCCGTGATATCAATCTGTCTCAGCGGGCTTCGTTAGCCCAGGCCCTCTCTATTTCTCCTGCCACCGCCTCGCTGTTCCTGGCTCGTGGCGTGACCACGCCGGATGAAGCGACGACATGGATGTCGCTGCAGGCGCCGCATGATCCGTTTTTGATCCCCGACATGGAGCAGGCGGTCGAACGGTTGCATCGCGCCGTGACGACTCAGGAGCCGATCTGTTTTTACGGCGACTACGATGTTGACGGGATTACCGCGACCAGCGTCTACATGTCGTTCTTTGGCGGGTTGGGTGCACAGGTTCGCGCCTATGTTCCGCATCGTTTGCGCGAAGGCTATGGACTCAACCTCGGCGCCGTTCAGCGCTTGCATGATGAAGGCATCTCGCTGTTGGTGACGTCCGATTGCGGCACGACCTCACATAAAGAAATCGCATTGGCGGCCCAGCTCGGCATGGATGTGGTGGTGACAGACCATCATCAGACCGACGAGGAGATGCCGCCGGCTGTGGCGGTGCTCAACCCCCATCGAGCCGGTGCCCTCTATCCCTTTCGTGGCCTCTGTTCCGCGGCGTTGGCGTACAAGGTAGCGCAGGCCTACCAGCTGCGCTATGGGGTGGCCGGGGTACCGTTGGAGTCGTTGCTCGATCTCGTGGCGCTGGCGACGGTTGCCGACGTCGTACCGTTGCACGATGAGAATCGAAACTTTGTGCGCGAAGGGCTGCTCCAGTTGTCGCGCGGCGCGCGCTGCGGCGTTCGGGCATTGAAGCAGGTGGCGGGGGTGACGCGGGATTGCACGGCGGAAACGATCGCCTTCAAGCTGGCGCCACGCATCAATGCTGCAGGGCGATTGGATGATGCCATGTTGGGTGTGCGGTTGTTGACGACCGACAACCCGGCCGAGGCGCAGCAGTTGGCAGACCGGCTTGAGCAACTGAATCGGGAACGGCAGCGTATCGAAGTGGATATCCTGGCGGAGGCGCTGGCCTCGTTGAAGGATCAAGAATTGCCGCCCGCACTCGTACTGGCCTCTCGGCACTGGCATCTTGGAGTTGTCGGCATTGTCGCGGCGCGCTTGGTCGATCGGTTTCAGCGCCCGGCGATTGTTATGGCCATCAACGAGCAGGGCATTGCCAAAGGCTCGGCGCGGACGACCGGCGGGTTTGATCTCTATGAAGGATTGGCTTCCTGCCGGGAGATGCTGGAGGCTTTTGGCGGACATCCGAGCGCCGCAGGTGTGACGATTCGAGAGTCCCGGATCAACGAGTTTCGTGCCAGATTCTCCGATGTGGCGGCCGGGTGGACCCACGGCGGTGCCAAGGTCCCGACGTTGAACGTCGATGCCGAGGTGCGTTTGGACGAAGTGAATCTGCAGTTGATCCAGGAAATCGGTTCGTTGCATCCGTTCGGCGCGGGCAATCCCGAGCCCACGTTTGCCGTGACCCGTCTCGAAGTGATGGACTCACGTACCGTCGGTGAGAAACATCTGAAAATGACCGTGCGGCAAGGGGCATCGCTGCCGTTCGATAGTATCGGATTCGGCATGACGTCGTTGCTGGAACGGGGTATTCCGTCCCGCGCCCCGGTCGATCTGGCCTTCACGCCGGAACTGAATCACTGGAACGGCCGTGACCGGATTCAGCTCCGCATTCGCGATGTTCGACCGAGTGTGATGGAGTGAGCGAACCATGGTATACCAAACCGTCACAGATCTCGGCCAGCTGCTGGATCGGATCAGAAGCTATTCTGCTGATGCCGACCTCGGCCTAGTCCGCAAGGCCTACGAGTTTTCTGCGAAAGCGCACGAAGGGCAACTTCGTCGGTCCGGAGAACCCTACCTTCAACATCCCATCGCCGTCGCCGGAGTCCTGACCTCGCTCAAAACGGACGTCACTGCCATCGTCGCAGCACTGTTGCACGATACTCTTGAAGATACCGTCGCGACGCCTGACGAACTCGAAAAGGAGTTCGGGAAGGACGTGATGCATCTAGTCGACGGAGTGACCAAGATCGGCAAGATCGCTTTCCGAAACTATGAAGAAAAGCAGGCGGAAAATTTCCGCAAAATGGTGCTCTCGATGGCGGACGACATCCGGGTCGTCCTCATCAAGCTCGCCGACCGGCTGCACAACATGCGCACCTTGGAACATCTCAGCGAGGCCAAGCGGCAGGAGATCGCCCAGGAGACGCTGGAGATCTATGCGCCGTTGGCCAATCGCCTTGGAATCGGGTGGATCAAGAATGAGCTGGAAGACCTGTGTCTCAAGCACCTCAAACCGGAGGTCTACGAGACGTTGCGTGTCCGCGTGGCGAAACGGGACGAGGATCGGCAGCAGTACATTGATGAAGTTCGCCAGCTCGTGCAGAAGGCCATGCAGGAGAACGGATTGGTGGGACACGTCTACGGCCGCCCCAAACATCTCTACGGCATTTACCAAAAGATGAATAAGCAGTCGATTACGTTCGAAGAGGTCTATGACCTGACTGCGCTGCGGATCGTGACGGATCTCAAGATGAACTGCTATGCCGTGCTCGGCGTGATCCATTCACTCTGGCGGCCCGTGCCGGGGCGCTTCAAAGACTACATCGCGATTCCGAAGTCCAATCTCTATCAGTCCCTCCATACGACGGTGGTGGGCCCGAAGGGGGAGCATGTCGAGTTCCAGATCCGCACGGAGGACATGCATCGCCTCGCCGAACACGGCATCGCCGCGCACTGGAAGTATAAAGAACAAGGACACGTCGCAGATCGTGACAGCAAGGCCTTCGGCTGGCTCCACCAGTTCGTCGAATGGCATGAAGATTTGACGGATAACCGGCAGTTCATGGACTCGGTGAAGCTCGATCTCTTCCACGACGTGGTCTATGTGTTCACGCCCAAAGGGATTGTGAAAGAGTTGCCGAAAGGATCGACACCCGTTGATTTTGCATACGCGATTCACACCGAGGTCGGGGACCATTGTGTCGGGGCCAAGGTGGACGGGAAGATCGTGCCGCTCAAGCATCAACTGGCCAGCGGAGATACGGTCGAAATTCTGATTTCACCCACGCAAACGCCGCACAAGGACTGGTTGAAGTTTGTCCACACCTCGCGCGCGAAGACCAAGATCAAGCATTGGATCAAGCTTGAAGAACAGAAGCGGAGTATCGAGATCGGCCGTCGCTTGCTGGAGTCGGAGTTCCGCCGTCATGGAATGGCACCGGCCCGGATGTTCAAATCGGCGGAGCTCCTGGAAGCCGCTCGTCAGTCGGGATTCGATAGCACCGAGGAGTTGACTGCAGCCGTGGGTTTCGGCCGCGTGGCGACGTCACAGGTCATCGGCAAACTGGCCGCCCCGTCCTCCGGGGCGCAGGCGCCGGCTCTGGAACGTCCCGCCCCGCGCAAAGCGATAGGCGGGAAGAGCGACGGCACCGGCGCACAGGTCAAAGGGTCTCGGGATTTGCTGATGCAGCTGTCTCGCTGTTGCCATCCCGTGCCCGGCGACCGTATCCTCGGGTATATTACTCGTGGCCGCGGGCTGACGATCCATGCCGTTGACTGCCCGAATCTTGCGGCCCTGGACTATGATAAGGAGCGGCTGGTGGAAGTGGAGTGGGACTCTGCCACGCCCGGCACGCACTCGGTCAAAGTGTCCGTCATGGCCGTCGATAAGACCGGCGTGCTGGCGAATGTGTCCTCCGCGATTGCGGCCTGTCACGCCAACATCAGCCGCGCCGAGATTACGACGCGGGAAGATCGGAAAGCTGTGCTGGATTTTGTTGTGGAAGTTTCAGACACCCACCATCTCGATCAGGTGCTGAAAGCCGTTGAGCGTGTGGACGGGGTGATTACGGCTAAACGGCTGCGAGCCTGGCAGGAACGGTCCTAGGGGCCGGATGCTGAAAAAGCTCGCCAGCTTCGTTCTCACCTCGAAAGCATCCTCAACGTAGCCCAGAGGCTACGCCTCCGGTGCTTCCATCGGCTGCGGCCTTGCTGGACGAACTTTTTGAGCATCCTGCGGACCATTGAGTTTCGGACGTGCCCAATACTGCAGCCTGGCTAGGCCTACGGAACCCGGAACTGAAGTTTCGATCCCCGCTGCAACTTCAAACTCTCAGCTCGGCCCCCCGCGAGTTCCAAGACATAGAGCGCGCCCTCGTTTGGCCGATATTGGGGGCAGCTGTCGTCTGTTCTCGTGCAGATCGGGACATTCTGTTCCAGATGGATGATCTGCTTTTTTTCATTCATCCAAATAATATCGAGCGGTATCTTTGTGTTCTTCATCCAAAATGTCCAAGCCTGCGCTTGCAAGAATATGAAGAGCATGCCGCGGTCGGCGCCTAAATGCTCGCGGTACATCAATCCCTCTGCACGTTGTTGAGGCGTGTCGGCCAACTCCGCATGAATGATGGTGCCCCCCGGGAGGGTAATCGGGATCAGCCCGGGGATGGCCGGATCGGTCCCCGCCAGGGTATAGCAGGGGAAGGAGAGGAGGAGGATGAAGAAAAGCGCAAGTGATCGGCGTCGTTGCACGGCGGCATCCTATCGGCCAGCCGATGACGAGTCAAGCCGGAGGCCGTGTGCGGCGGCATGGGACCGTTGGAGATTCTGGCTGCCAGCATTATCCATGACGGTTCGTCGGCCCCCCTCCCTCACCCTCCCCCATATTATGGGGGAGGGTGAGGGTGGGGGGCCGAGGGGCGAGCCCGCTGACCGAAGGCTCGTCGTAGCAGCGGATCGGCGATTGCAGCAGAAGCGCTCATGAATAATGCGGGCTATGGGTGTCTTGCAATCGCGCTGTTGCCTATGCCATCCTCGGCCAGGACAAGCAAACGGGGGGCGCATGAAAGAGACGCGGAAAGTGCACTACGTCAAAGGCGTGTTTGTGTGCCCGAAGTGTCGGCAGTCGTACGTGCAAGAAAAGTGGATCGAAGAATGGCGGGTTCGCTGTCACAAGTGCGACTATCGCGGAACGTTGACGGAAGTCTCCGTTGAAGAACGGATGGAAGAAGAAATTGTCCGTCGTTGAACCGGTGCTAATCCTGCGCGCTCTTTCCTTCTCTCTGTGAGTCGATGTTTTTGTCTCTCACCTCTATTTCACGATTCCGCCTCATTGGTTTTCTGTGTCTGTGTGCCCTTCTTCTGGTGCCGGCCACCGGCTCAGGCGAGACGTTCGCCGACGAGCCGGCCCAGCTGGTGAAGGTGCTCGTGACCTACCATTCGCTCTCCGGCAATACGGAACGCATGGCCGAAGCGGTGGTCGATGGCGTGAAGAGCGTTCCCGGCACCAAGGCGCTGTTGAAGCGAGTCGGCCAGGTGACGGCGGATGATTTGTTCTCCGCCGATGCGGTCGTGGTCGGCTCGCCGGTCTATTGGTCGAACATGTCGGGCGAGGTGAAAACCTTCTTCGATAACTGGCAGTTTAAATTCGGTGTGTTCCCCGAATTCAAGATGAAGAACAAGATCGGCGCGGCCTTTGCCACGGGTGGTCAGGTGTCGAGCGGGAAGGAACTGACGATGTTGACGATCCTTGCCGCGATGCTGGGAAATCAGATGATCGTCGTCAGTGGGGGTGGGGCCTTCGGCGCATCTGCGACGACCGAGGGAGACAGCCCCGGCATCGACAAGAAGGAGTTGGCCGACGCCAAGGAATTAGGCCGGCGTGTAGCCGAGGTTGCAGTGAGATTCAAGGCCAGTTCTGCCAAGTAGTATCTTCCGTTTGGTCTCCATGACGTGTATCGATTGGCGAGCCGCTGGTTCGCGTGATGGGACCGACACAGGTACCCGATCGAGTATTCGTCACCGCACACCTTGATGCCGTTCCTCTCTCCCGCTTATAGTGATGCTCTATGCGGAAGAAGACCTCATCCCGTCGCGGGCAGGGGGATAGTCCCATGTCCGGGAAGGGGACTGTCGCTTCGCGCCCTGCTCCCGAATCATTCGCGCTCCTCGCCGCGTTTCGTGCCATATCGGCCAACGCTGTCTATACGATGGCCCCGAAGGCATCCGTCGTCCGTGGATACGACTATTACCAAGAGCAGCGGCTTCAGCATTATGCCTGGAGCCATGACCGCGCAACGCTGACGGCGGAGGTACAAGGAACCAGGCTCTACGAGGTCGTCTTTTCCATCGGTGACGGGTTCCTTGCGGCCTCCTGCGATTGTCCGGCCTGGGACCCCGGCGGGCTGTGCAAACATGTGTTATGTGCCTACTTCACGACCAAGCACTTGCTCTCACCGGAGATGTTCAGATTGCCGGGCGGGCGACAAAGCGAGCTGCCTGGGCTTCGAGCTGAGTTGCTCGGCAGCATCCAGGATCTAGACAGGGCGCCAAGATCGTCTCCTGCCGGAGTGGCCCGTAAAGGACCGGCCCGCAAGGGACCGGCCTATGAGATCGTTATCGATGCCCGTCACCTGCATCCGCAGCTCCTGATCCATAGGAATGGCGTGCCGCTGTCCGGGGGATGGGGCGCCGCAATTCCACCTGAACTGGTTCCTCTCCTTAATGCGTCCTGGTTCATGTCCGGGTTCGGGGAAGACCCCTTGCTCCACTATCTCAGGGTTTACGACAGGCCCTACCCGATCGTGCTGGTGTCTGGCCGGGAATCGATCCCGCTTCACTGGAGCCAGTCAGTCAAGTGCCGGAGTAAGACGGAGATCGACCTTGTCGGCGGCCAGATCAGGGTTCGCGCGGTCTGCCTCGCCGACGAGGTTCCTCTTGAACGGATCGTGCGCTTCAGGACGTTTGTGGCCGATCTGAGCGGCAGGCGGCTTCTCTATTTGAAGGACGAACAGGGGTGGGCGTTGTTCCGTTCCTTGCTGCAACGCTTCAAGGGGGGCGATCCATTCTTCGATCCTTATGACGATTTCAACGAAGGATTCCGCGCGGTGCCGTTACCGGGCGAGTCCGGGTATGGGCGGTGGCAAGGCGCCGACCAGGATACGGAGTTTACGATCTCGCTGGACGAGTTTCAGTCCGCGCAAATCGAGGTGCTTCAAAGGCAGGCCAACCGGATTGTGCGAGATCTCCTGCTGAAGGTAGAGGGCCAGGAAGTTTCGGTGCAACGCCCTGCGTCGCCTTCTGCGGGTGATGCGCTGTCGTGTGCCCTGATCCTGAAGCCTCCGTCCGGCGCCGAAGACCATCGGTCCACCTCATGGACGCTGCAGGCGCAATGCCGCCGCGGTGATGTCCGGTTTGCTCCGAGCGTCTCAACCTTTGGATTCTTCTCGGCGTTGGAGCAAGGGCGTGCCGTTTCCGGTGCGTTGCGCGCACACAAACGAAAGGCCGTGCTCTACGACACGTTCTTCAGCCTTCTGTCTGTGCGCGAGGCCAAGGAGCGAGACCAACGCATCAAAACGGTCCTCGGCCTGGAGGGCTGGACCCGTGCCGTCAGCGACGAGGCCGCGCATTGGCTCAAACAGCACCTGTCGGGCTATGCCCGGACAGATGTGCGCCTACAGACTCACGCAGGGAAATGGGAACTGCAGCCCGTGGACAAGGCCCGTGAGGTGTGGCTGTTCAGGATTCCCTTCGACGTGTTCGGCCAGGAAATCTTTCGCGGCATGCGGCGCTGCGATGAGATGATGATTGACGCACCGCGGTTGTTCCAAGGATTGCCGGCTCTCTTGGACAGGCTCACGTCCGCCGGGATTGCATTGCTATATGAGGGCAAGCCCATCAAGCCTTCTCGATGGGATTGCTCTGCTCAGGTGGAGCGTGTCGAGCCGGAAGGGGCCGGGATCGACTGGTTTGAAATCCGTCCGGAGATCCGGTGCGACGGCGTCGCGCTGGACGAAGCGGAGTGGCGGGCCGCCCTTCAGCAGGGAGGGCTGATCGACGCCAACGGCGGGTTGCGGGTGTTGGATCGCCAGACCCTGGAACGGCTGCGCGCGATCCTCGCCCTGACCGGCGAGGCGCAGGCGGATCGGGGTGCCACCAAGATCGTGCGTGTGCCGCGCTTGCAGATCCTCGACTGGCTGGCGTTGCGCGAGCAGGGCATTGCGGTCTCGTTGCCTGCTGAAGACGAGGCCGTACTCGCGCGTCTCATGGGATTCACGCGGATTGCCGCACGGCCTCTGCCGAAGAATGTGCAGGCCACGCTTCGTCCCTATCAGCGGGACGGGTATGCCTGGCTTGCGTTTCTCTACGAGCACCGTTTCGGCGCCTGTTTGGCGGACGACATGGGACTGGGTAAGACCCTTCAGGCCATCTGTCTGTTGGCTGCTATTCAGGACGGGCGCATCGAGACGGCGGCGGGTGTGAAGGGCCCGCACCTGGTCGTCGTACCGACGAGTCTCCTCTTCAACTGGGAGCAGGAGCTTGCGCGCTTCGCGCCAGGCTTAAAGGTCCATGTCTATAGCGGCAGCGCGCGGACGTTCGATGCCAAGGATGGCGAGGTCGTCATCACGACGTATGGGCTGGTTCGCCGTGACATCGAACGATTGGAACGCCTTGCGTTCCATGTCATCGTGTTCGACGAGGCGCAGGCGGTGAAGAACATTCAGGCTGACACGACAAGTGCCGCCCGCCGCCTCACCGGACGATTTAAAATCTCGCTGACCGGCACCCCGCTCGAAAACCATCTTGGCGAGTACTTTTCTGTGATCGATCTCTGCATGCCGGGACTGCTCGGCGAGTACGATCGGTTCAAGGCGGGTCTCAAACGTGTTCAGGGCGAGGCGCTGGAGCAGCTGCTTCGCCGGACCAGGCCCTTCATCTTGCGGCGGACCAAAGCGGAGGTCCTCCACGACTTGCCGCCAAAGATTGAGAGCGAGGTGTTCCTCGAACTGACCGATCGGCAAAAGACGCTGTACCAGCAGACGGTCGCGCAGGTTCGCACTACGATCGACGAGGCCTACCGGACCAAGACCTCCGGCCAGGCGCAGTTCATCGCGCTGACGGCTATCCTCAAACTCCGCCAGGTCTGCCTGTCGCCTCGCCTCCTGACGAACCGGGCCGACGAGCACTCGCCCAAGCTCAGTTTCCTGATGGAGCGGCTGCACGTCTTGCTGGACGAGGGGCATAGCGCTCTGGTGTTTTCCCAGTTCACCAGCTTTCTCGATCTTGTGGAGGAGGCCTGCGTCCGGCACGCACTGCCGTATCACCGGCTGGACGGCTCCACGGTGGCGACCGCGCGCAAAACCAGAGTGGCGGCGTTTCAGAGCGGCGGACAGCCGAGCGTGTTTCTCTTAAGTCTCAAGGCGGGGGGGCAGGGGCTCAATCTCACCAAAGCGAGCTATGTGTTTCATCTTGACCCCTGGTGGAATCCGGCGGTGGAAAACCAGGCGTCGGATCGCGCGCACCGCATCGGGCAACAGCGGACCGTCTCGATCGTGCGGATTCTCATGCGCCACAGTATCGAGGAAAAGATGATCGCGCTCAAGCAACGGAAACTCAATCTGTACGAAGCGGTGATGCGCGGCGTGGTGCGCGGCTCCGGGCAAGGTGTGCTGACCAAAGCCGATTTCGACTTTCTGCTCTCGCCGAGCGCACTGTGAGGATGTGTCCGTCGAGTGAATAAGGGATCGTGACGCATTGTTCCGTTCCAACAGGATGCCAGAAAGGTAAGACTCCTATCTCGCGTTACCCCTGTGCGGAGACAAGATTGTCGTCGTCGATAGCGAGTGGATCTGTGTTGCAGCAGTGTTACAGAGGGCAAGTGGGGGAGAAGGCCTTAGTCCGGGCTAGCGTCGTACGCCGTTGGGGGAAGGCGCTTGGTGCGCACTCGTCGCGATCTGCACAAACTCATGAATATCCTTTGAGCAGCGACCGCAGCTTCCTGCCTCTTTCAGTCCGAACTTCGCTTTGAGTTGGCAGGGCATGACGATGCCGGCCTGTCCTGCTTCACGGACATCCGAATCAGTAATTCCCTTACAGAGGCAGAGGTACATAGGCTGTACTCCGTTATCGTCGAGAAGGGTTCTCGTTTGCCGTTAACGATTATGATAACCGTTATCAACTATAATGATAATACGCCTGCCCTCTCCATGTGTCAAGGGGGGGGACGGGGGGGACGGGCGGGGCAGGTGTGATGAGGGAGAGTGGGACTGTCTCTTGTCTTGGAAAGGCGAGGCGGCGAAAGCCCGCATTATTCATGGCGGTTCGTCGGCCCCCCACCCTTCCCTCCCCCATAATATGGGGGAGGGAAGGGTGGGGGGCCGAGACAGGCGCGCGGAGCCGAGAGGGAGGGAGGCATACTTAAAACAGTATGTTGACCGACCGAGCGGTGAGCCCGCCTGCCTGGACGCCGGGCCGACCGCGTCCAGGCTTGTCGCAGCGGCGAATCCGCGATTGCAGTAGAAACGTTCATGAATAATGCGGGCTAGAGCGTTTGTTCCAGCTGATCGACCATCTCGCGGATCGTATCGAACCCCGATTGCCAAAAATCTTCAGAAGCCATATCGACTCCGACTTTAGCGAGAATCGTCTGCGGCGCCTCCGACCCGCCGGTACTCAGCAGATCCAGATATTTGGGCACGAACGCGGCTCCTTCTTTCTGATACATCCGGTAGAGGGCGAGGACCAATAAGTTGCCGAAGCTGTAGGCGTAGCAATAGAAGGGGCTGGCAAAGATGTGTGGAATGGTCAGCCATTCCCATTGAAACTCATCCGGGACCTTGATGCCTTTTCCAAACTGCTGCCGCACCTCGGCCAGATAGGTCTTGGCCAGATCCTTCACGGTCGCGCCCTGGGCGATCATCTCATGGGCCTGATTCTCAAATTGGACGAAATAGGCTTGCCGGAGGACCGTGGCGTAGATGTCATCCAGTTGGTTGAGCAGGAGTCCCTGCCTCACCTTCTTGTCCCGTTCCTGGTTCATGAGGGCATCGGACAGGATGCGTTCCCCAAACACCGAGGCTGTTTCCGCCAGCGGGAGGGTGGAATGGAAGGTAAACATGGAATGTTTTTCCGCCAGCATGCCGTGGACGGCATGGCCGAGTTCATGGGCCATCGTCGCGATATCGCGTGCTTCGCCGGTGAAGTTCAGCAGCACATACGGGGTCATGGCTGGGACGACGCTGTAACAATAGGCGCCCCCGATTTTCCCAGGCCTCGTCCGCGCGTCGATATGGCGTTCATGAACCACCCGTTCCGCCAAGTCGGCTAATTGCGGAGAGAATCCTCGATAGGCCTCCAGCACCATACGGACGGCATCCTGATAGCGATAGGATTTCTGTTCCGTGCGATGCGGCGCATAGATGTGGTAGCGACTCATCGGCTTGATCTTGCACAGGCGAGCCTTGATGCGGAAGTACTCCTGGAAGATGCCCGCGTTTTTCTGACAGACCTTCAGAAGCGATGCCACGGCTTTATCTGGAATGTCGTTTCCGAGGTTGCGGGTAGCAATCGGGGAGGCGAACCGGCGCAGTTGAAGATTCTCCGCTTTCCAGTCGTTGACCAACACCTTGTAGATTTCGCCCAGCAGATCGTGCTGATCGGCGTAGACACGGTACAGCTCTCGATAGGCGGCTTCACGCAGTCGTCCCTGCGCATGGCGGAGATAGGATGTCAGTTCCTCCCGCGTCATTGTCTTCCGTTTGCCGTTGACGGTGAGTGTGAACGTGAAGGCGTTTGTCACGACGTCGTACAGCGAATGGACTGCGCTGCGACCCGTGACGTTCTTGATGTTGACGATCTTTTCTTCCGGTTCAGACAGCGTGTGAGGTTTAAACCGGCGAATGGTTTCGAGGTGATACCGGAGCGTGCCCGTTCCGGTCATGAGCCGGCGCGCGTTGTCCTCATCGACGCTCTGCCACCACAGGTCGAAAAACACCAGCCGGTTCTGGAGTGCCGTGAGCCGCTCCTCGACCTTGGTCTTAAACGAACGAGCGGCGAGGTCTTTCGTGTTTTCGGAGAACCAGAGGTAAGCATAGGCGCTGATTCGGGACGACGCAGCCGCGATGTCTTCACTCAGCGTCAGCAGCGGATGGAAGATGGATGTTGCCATGGTCGGACTGAGCTGGGCACGCGCAGATTCAAATTGCACCACCCTGGACTCGATCTCTGCCAGCAGGGTCTCGAACCGCTGCACCGGATCCTCTGCCAAATGTGAGAGATCCCAGCGCTCGGAATAGGCGCGGCTTTGCCGTTTTGGGGAAGAGGGTTTTCGCGAGGTCGGAGTGTTCCGGCTGGTCTTCACAGGCATACGTCGCATCTCCTTTGTCTCGCCCCCATGCATCATGCGGGCTGGGCTTGCTCGGTCGCGATCATACCATTCTCGACTACGCGGCCGGAGATATTTTCACTCGCCTGAGAGCAGGGGGAATCTTCCATCTGCGGTGGCATTCTCGGTATGATTCGCCTAGCCCGTCTGCCTGGATGCGATGCTCAACGCGTCCAGGCTTGCCGTAGCGGCGAATCCGCGATTGCAGCAGAAGAGCTCATGAATAATGTGGGCTGGAGTGACGGGAGCCCTCATGACCGACCAAGAAATCAACCAGGCAGTCCAATATGTCACCGCCAGCACGTCCTATGGGCGCGACACGGTGGCCGAGATTCTCACGACGGGACTGAGCGAAATGACTTCGGTGGCCATGCAATCGTCGGAGCGGTTCGAACGGGACGTGCTGTTGGAATATGTCTACCAATGGACCATCAAACGCACGGGCCAACCGGAACCGTTAGTCAGGGAGATTCTTGGCTGCGCGAGTCGCTGGCTCGATGAAGTGTACGAGGAAATCGCCAAGCGCCAGCCGGAAGCTCTCGGCCAATTATCCGATGACGACGATGACGACAGAGCGGAGCCGGTCTAGAAATAGTGAAGCGTGAAGCGCGAGATAGGCGCGATGTGGACAGATTGGATTCCCGTCTTGTTTCGCTGAGGCGAGTCAGTGGAGTGTCAATGCTTAGGCAGGCAGCGAGCCCTTGAGCAGTTCAAAATTCTTCGTCACCATCGCGTCGCCGTTTTTCGTGGAGACATCGATACCGGTGGCGCAGACGGTTCGGCACTCGTCGATGTGACCCAGCTTGTGCAGTGATTGGGCCAGGGCATAGTAGGCGGCTGAGTAGGTGGGCTTGACTGCGACGCATTGTTGCAGGGCCTTGGCCGCTTCTTCGAAGTTTGCATCTTCCATGTAGGCCTTCCCGAGACCAAACCAGGCCACCTCGTCGTTCGGATCAATCGTCAGGACTTTCTTGAGCGGCTCAATTCGTGGATTTGGCATCTTTCCCTCCGGTTTCGGAGACGATAGCAGCGACGAGCGTTCGTTGTCTATGCTGATTCCTGCATGCTACGATTCGCAAATGTGATGAGTGATGCGTGAAGGGTGATGAGTCGGGATGTTCCAGTTTCTCACCTGTCACTGATCACCCATCACTCATCACTGGAATCTGCTATGGGACACACCGGACTCGTCTACGACCCACGCTACCTCGACCATGACATGGGGGCCGGGCATCCTGAGTCGCCCAATCGGCTGCGTGCCATCATGCAGCAGCTGGAACAGAGCGGTACGGTGGCTCGGCTGACCAGGATTGAACCGCGAGAGGCTGAAGACGAATGGATCACGCAGATCCATACGCCCTCGTATCTTGCGATGCTGAAGTCTCACGCCCCGACGAATGGGCGGGTCTCGCTCGATCCCGATACCTCCATGTCTCCCGGCTCATTGACCGCCGCCTATCTGGCAGCTGGCGGGGCGTTGGCCGCTGTCGATGCGATCATGAGCCGGCAAGTGGACCATGTATTTTGTGCGGTGAGGCCGCCGGGGCACCATGCCGAAGCGGGGCGTGCGATGGGCTTCTGCCTCTTCAACAACGTGGCGATTGCCGCGCGCTATGTGCAGAAAAGGCATGGCCTTAAGCGCGTGTTGATTGTCGATTGGGACGTGCACCATGGCAACGGCACGCAACATAGTTTTGAAGATGATCCCTCGGTGCTGTTCTTCAGCACGCATCAGTATCCGCACTATCCTGGCACGGGCCGCGCGACGGAGCGAGGCCGAGGAGCAGGGGAAGGGTTCACGATCAATGTGCCGATGGAAGCGGGTGAGGGCGATGAGGAGTATCACGCCATCTTTCAGAAAACGTTGGTGCCGGCGGCCGATGCGTTCAAACCGGAATTCGTGATCATCTCAGCCGGCTTCGATGCGCATAAGGACGATCCGCTCGCGAGCATGGGGTTGACGGAAGAGGGCTACAAGGACCTCACGGGCATCGTGGCGGGAATCGCCAAGCGCCATGCCGGCGGGCGCATTCTCTCGTCGCTCGAAGGGGGGTATCATCTGACATCCTTGGCCGCCTCGGTCGATCGCCATATCCAGGCGCTCTTAGCCGCATGAAGACCTCTGTCAAAATTCTGCTCGGTTGTGTCCTGGCCGGCGTGCTCGTCTATCTGTATTACACCGAGATCAAACCGGTCGTGATTTTCGGGTTGCGGTCGGATTACGCCCATGCGATTCCGTTTCAGAAAATCCCGGAGGGTCTGACGAGCTTGAAGGCCGAGTCGTGTGGCCAATGCCATCGCGAGATCTACGACGAATGGAAGACGAGTATCCACGCCCATGCCTATGAGGATCCGTTCTTTCAGGCCTATTGGAAAAAGGACAAGAATATTTGGGTGTGCTTGAACTGTCATACCCCGCTGGAAAATCAGCAGCCGACATTGGTGAAAGAGATTCCGCGAGGGCGGGTGGAGAAGGTGATTCAAGAGCCCAACCCCCAGTACGATCCCGAGTATCAGAAAGAATCGGTGACCTGCGCGGCCTGTCATGTGCGGGACGGAGTCATCTACGGACCGTTCGAAGATTCCGCCGCACCTCACCCGACCAAGTTCGATCCGAATTTCAGGACGGCGCAGGTCTGTAATCGCTGTCACAATGTCGTGTCCGGGCCGGCCCAATTTTATAACGTGGGACCTTGCGGGACGTACGCGGAATACGAAGGCAAGTTTTTCATGCAGGAGCGGGGCTTCATATGTCAGAGCTGTCACATGCCTGAAATCGATCGGCCGGTGGCGCTGAATAGTCCGATCCGACGTGGACGTAGGCACCTCTGGCGCGGCGGGCACGACCCCGATATGGTGAAGCGGGCGGTGGCGGTGCAAGTGAAGGCCGATACCGCCTCGCCCAAGCCGGGTGATCGAGTCGGATTTACGCTCACGTTGATCAATGCAGGAGCCGGCCATAAGATTCCGACGGGCGATCCCGATCGATACTTCACGGTGGAGTTTTCTGTGGAAGATCAGCAGGGGAAAGTGCTTGATCACCAGACATCGACGATGGGCCGCTGGATCATGTGGCAGCCGGCCATCGTCGAGTTGTATGATAACCGCCTGTTGCCCTTGGCCAGCCGGGAATACCAGTTTGTGTACCAACTGCCAGCTCAGGCAGAGGGATTGAAAATCAAGACCCGCGTGCAGTACCACATCCTGACCGATAAGCAACATGAGATGCTGCAGACTAAATATGGGCTGACGGGGAACGATCCCTATCAATTCGTCGTGTACGAGCGAGAGTTTCCACTTTCCGGTGCGCTTGCGGCGTCGCTGAGTGAGAGCGATCAGCCGTCAGCCGTCAGCCGTCAGCCGGATGGGTTAAGTTGTAAGTCCGGAGCTGAGGGCTGACCGGTGATATCTAACAGGCTGCGGGAAAACTATTGCGGCTCAGTGGAAACTCAAAGGTCTGAGCTTTTTGGACAACAGGAGAACATCACGCAGGATGCTCAAAAAGGCCGTCCAGCAAGGCCGCAGGCGAGTCGAAACCGGAGGCGTACCCTCGGGGGTACGTTGAGGCTTTCGATGAGCCGAGAACGCAGCTGGCGGACTTTTTCAGCATCCTGCTCAAGGGAACGACATGACACACGCCTTGCTGATTGATACCGAAACCCTCCAGCAGAGCTTGGGGCAGCCGGGCCTGGTGATTCTCGACGTGCGTGGGCGGGCAGCCTACCAATTCGGCGGCCATATTCCAGGGGCTGTGCATTCGACCTGGCATGAGTACAGCGACCCCACTGCCGTGCCGAAGGGATTGCTCGATCCCGATCGCGGACGTATGGAACAGAAGATCCGCGCCTTGGGCATCAGTCAGGACAGTGATGTGGTCATCTATTCCAATCCGTTCGACAACTGGGGAGACGAAGGCCGCATGTTCTGGATGTTGGAATATCTCGGACACAGGCGTCTGCGTATTCTCGACGGTGGATGGGTCAAATGGGTGCAGGAAAAACGGCCGTTCGAGCATGGGTGCGTGACGTCCAAGCCGGGGGCATTTACCGTCAAGCCGGTGGCCTCCGTGATCGCCGGCAAAGACGAACTGAAGCATCTCGTGAAGCAGCCGCATCCGGGCACCGTGATCGTCGATGCGCGCAGTCTCGAAGAATATCTTGGGAAAGAGGTGTCGGGGATACCGCGACCCGGTCACATTCCCTCCGCGATTCATCTGGCTTGGACAGGATTTCTTCAAGCGAATGCCACGGTGAAAGATCTGCAGACGATCACAGAGAGCCTCGCCGAGAAAGGTCTCACGCAGGATCAAGAGGTCATCTGCTATTGCACAGGCGGCGTCCGTTCAGCCTGGCTGTATTTTGTCCTCAAACTCGCCGGGTATCGAAAGGTCCGGAACTATCCGGGATCCTGGTGGGAGTGGAGTCGTGATTTTGCTTGTCCGGTGGAGAAAGATGCCCAGGGATTGCAGCAAATCCTGAACGTCGATCCACAGGTAAGGCCCTCTTGACAGTGAAAAAATGGCTGTGTAAGGTGATAAGAGTTGAGAATACTGCGGATACCGTTCACCAGTTGAATGAATCTTAACCACTGAGGAGGAGCCCATGAAAATGAGAATCTATCGCGGAGCACTGGTTGTGGCGGCGGTTGCCGCGCTCGTTGGTTTCCCGTTGTTCAGTGGGCTCGCCCTTGCCGCTGACAAGCATGCAGCTGAAGCCTTGGAGCATGCCAAGGAAGCCGTTACCCATGGCAAGGCCGGTCATGCCGATGTCCTGGTGAAGCATTGTGAGGAAGCACTCAAGCATGCCGGGGCGTCCGATATGAAGAATCCGCATGTAGCTGAAGGGGTCAAGCATCTCAAGGAATGCGTTGAGCATGGCAAGGCCGGTCACGCCGATGTGGCCACACAACATGCCGAAGGCGCGGTCACCCATTTGTCCGAAGTGAAGTAAGTCATTCGGTCAGAGATTTTTCTTGAACGGGCAGGGGCAACCCTGCCCGTTTTGTTCTGGAGACATGACGATCATGCGGGTCGGGTTTTTTCAGTTCACTCCCGTGTTCGGCGAGGTGTCGCACAATCTTGATAAGGTTGCGGACACACTCGACCGGGCTGACGCGGATTTGATCGTCTTGCCCGAGTTGTGCGCGTCCGGATATCAGTTCGTGTCGCAGCAAGAAGTGATCACGCTGTCAGAGTCGGTGCCGAATGGACCAACGACACAACGGCTGATCGACCTTGCGAAGCGGCGCCGGATGGTGATTGTCGCCGGTCTTCCGGAGCGCGCCGGCTCTGCCTGCTATAACTCTGCCGTGATCGTCGGTCCATCCGGGTTTATCGGGTGTTATCGCAAGACACATCTGTTTTTTGAGGAAACGCTGTTCTTTACGCCCGGCGACACGGGATTTCAGGTGTGGGATATCGGACCGGCCAAGATCGGCGTGATGATCTGTTTCGATTGGTACTATCCGGAGGCTGCTCGCACGTTGGCGCTCAAGGGGGCAGAGATCATCTGCCATCCTTCGAACCTCGTGTTGCCCGATTGCCCGGACTCGATGCCAGTTCGGTGCCGGGAAAATCGAGTGTTCGCCGTGACGAGTAATCGCACAGGGAGCGAAGCACGAGGCGGCAAAGATCAACTGACGTTTATCGGAAACAGCGAAGTCGTCGCCCCGCGCGGGGCGATTCTGCATCGCGCGCCGCGGGACCAGGAAGAACTCTGTGTTGTCGAGATCGAACCTGCCGACGCGCGGAACAAAGCACTCACGCCCTACAACGATCTACTCCGCGATCGCCGCGAATCCCTCTATCGATAACCGGCTGCCAGCCGGGAAACGCTGAACGGTGAGCTATGAACAGGGGGACGATGGTCCCTTCAGCGTTCTGCGTTCATCGTTCTGAACTGGGTTTTTCGTGCCGCTTGCGCGACGCAGATCATCGCGGTAGGATCATCATTATGAAAGCTCCACTCGGGAAAGGCATCTTCCTCATCGCGGCACCTTCCTTGCTCGATCCGAACTTTCGGCAGACCGTCGTGTTGCTCTGTGAGCACGGGGCCGAAGGTGCGCTGGGTGTCGTCGTCAATCGCCCGACGGCGATGTCGGTTTCAGAGGCTTTACCTCAAGTACCGATCCTCGAAGGCCAAGGGCATGTCCTCTTTTCCGGAGGTCCGGTGCAAACGAACCAGGTTATGATGCTCTATCGCTTGGATCAATTGCCTGAGAATTCCCATCATGTCTTCGATGGGATCTGTCTCGGCGGGGATACAGACCTCGTCGATCGTATTTTGACTACCAGTGAGGGGCGCGAGGCCTTTCGCGCCTATATCGGATATTCTGGATGGGGCCCAGGGCAGCTGGAGTCTGAAATGCAGACTGGTTCCTGGATTACCCTTCCCGCAGATCCCAGTGTGGTGTTCGACAAGGATCCCGCACGTATCTGGCCGGACATCGTGAGCGCCCTGGGTGACGACTACCGCCACTATGCGGATATGCCCTTCGACCCCTCCTTAAATTAGCAGGATGCTGAAAAAGCCCGCCCGCTTCGTTCTCACCTCGAAAGCATCCTCAACGTAGCCCACTTGGGAAACGAGCTGTCTTGGCAGCTCGGGATGGGCGGGTGAGGAATGTTACGCCTCCGGTGCTTTCATCGGCTGCGGCCTTGCTGACGGCCTTTTTGAGCATCCTGCGGAGAGAGTCACTATCTGGGAGTTATTCGCGGTTGGGACGCAGTGAGTGCCCACCAGTTTTAAACAACTTGTTCGCCTCCTGCCTATCTCTGGCCCCGTATCGTTGCAGCCCTCGCTCCTGGAGTGTTACGCTTGCAACGATGCCGACGCCGCAGGCGGTTCCTCCCATCCAGCGTTCCGCGTTCATCCGCACACTCGTGATCGTTGGTCTTGCCAGCACACTGTCGGCTTGCGGGGTTGCTTACACGATTGTGAAGTCAGAATCCAGGCTGGATAGGCTGTCAGTGCCGATGACGAAGGCCGAGGTGATCGACCAGATCGGTCGGCCGGACCGTGTGCTGCGCGACGATGGCCGCCTGCTGGTCTGGGAATATTCCCTCACGGCCCGCAAGCAGTGGCTCTATGAGTTGGCTCTCTGCCCGGTCTCGATCTGGATCGGCGGCTGCATTTTCTATCCCTTCACCAACATCGCGGCAGAACATCAACGAGAATATCCGTACCACATCGTGCTGGTGAACGACGAACTCTGTGCCTGGGGCGCGCCCTCGGCGATTCTGCAGCGGCGCCGCGCCTGTGCTTCGTCCAGCACTGCCGCCCTGGGATCCGGCGGGATGTTCGGACGGCCTGAGCCGGTCGTAACCGGCGTCGGCCCGATTAATCGAGACACGATCGATCGTTATAGTACGATGGCCGTGATGCCGTTCGTCGATGCGGCATCCGCCCAAGGATCCGGCTCGCGTGTCGCCGGGATCATGACGACCTTACTCCTGGATCTGGATATCAATATCGTCGAGCGAGCCAAACTCGACGAAGTGTTCAAGGAACAGGTCGCCCAACTGCAATACGCGGATGATGCCGACGTGTTGAAAGTCGGTAAACTTGTCGGTGCACACGCGATCGTTGTGGGCGAAGTGCAGCAATGGGAACGAGCCGTGGGAGAACAAGTCAGCCGCGTGTCGCTGGCCTTTCGGATGATCGATGTGGAAAGTGGCTTAGTCCTGTTTAATGGTGAGGGGCATAGTTCTGACGCCATGGCCGATGATCCCGAGGGTTTGGCCCGCGTCATCGCGCATCGCATTCTCGCTCGATTCGGTTCGCAAACCGGGTTGCTCGGGTCCGGACGCATCGGTGTGAATTGGGACTTACAGGAATCAGCCGGCGTTCGATACTACCTCGTGCGGGAACTTCGGGGCGGCCTGCCTGCCGAGAAAGCGGGCCTCAAGGTAGGCGATAGAGTCGTCGCCTGTAACGGCGCGGTCTTATCTAGCGTGTCTTCAGAGCGGGAGGCGAAACGGCTCTGTCAGGCTGAGGCAGGTCAGACCCTCCAGTTAGATGTGCGTCGAGTTGGACAGCCAATAGAGATATCTCTGACGGCCGAGAAGCGGCCTGGGCTATAGGCGCTGGCGTGCCCTCTGTTCATATACAAGCAGAGGGGTGAGAAATTGTCCGGTATGAGAGGCCGTGACTTTCGCGACCTGTTCCGGTCGTCCTTCTGCCACAATCTGTCCGCCTGCTGCTCCCCCTTCTGGTCCTAGGTCAATAATCCAGTCTGCTGTCTTGATGATATCCAGGTTGTGTTCCACCACCACCACGGTATTGCCGCTGTCCACCAGTTTCTGCACCATCGCCAGGAGTTTCTTGATATCTTCGAGGTGCAGCCCGGTGGTCGGTTCGTCCATGATATAGAGCACATTCTTCGCGGACGAGACTTTGAGTTCTGCGGCGATTTTCAACCGCTGGGCCTCGCCGCCTGAGAGTGTCGTCGCGGATTGGCCGAGCCGGAGATAGCCGAGCCCGATGGATGAAAGCAGGTGGAGTTTTTCCGTGAGCTTGGGCGAGCCGCTAAAAAATCCCAGCGCTTCTTCAGCTGTCATCTGCAACACATCATGAATCGTTTTTCCACGATAGCAGATGGATAGGACGTTCGGTTTGAATCGCCGCCCGTCGCAGGCTTCGCAGGTGGCATAGATATCTTCAAAGAAGTACATCTCGAGTTTCTCGACGCCGCTCCCTTCGCATCGGTCGCACCGGCCTCCGGTGGTATTGAAAGAGAAATGGCCTGCGGTCAGCCCGCTTCTGAGCGCATCGCGCTCAGAAGCGAAGAGGGAACGAACCTCATCAAACGCTTTCAAGTAGGTGATCGGATTCGAGCGCGGCGTTCGGCCGATCGGTTCCTGATCGATGAGCTTGATGCCGGTCAGATGCTCGATCCCCTTGATCGCGCGAAACTTGCCCATTGGCAGTGATTCGACACGAAAGGCACGGGCGACGGCTCGGTAGAGCGTGTCTTCAACCAACGTGCTCTTGCCTGACCCCGAGACGCCGGTGATACAGATCAACATGCCGAGCGGAATTCTAATGAATAGATCCTTGAGGTTATGCTCGCAAGCACCTGCGATGACGAGAAATTTTCCGTTTCCTCTTCGCCGAGACCTGGGGGTCGCAATCTCGTCTTCCCCACGCAGGTAGCGCGCCGTGATTGAACGCCGGTCCGCAATGAATTCCTGTTGTGGCGCTGCGCAGATCACTTCGCCGCCCTTCTCTCCAGACAAAGGGCCCAGCTCGACGAGATAGTCGGCCGCCAGCATCATCTGGCGATCATGTTCAACGACGACCACCGTGTTGCCCTGGACTGCCAGCTCTCGCAGGATGCCGGCGAGTGTTGCCGTGTCACGCGGGTGGAGACCGATGGTCGGTTCGTCGAGGACGTAGAGCGTGCCGACCAGGCGTGCACCGAGTTGATTGGCCAATGCCGCTCGCTGGGCCTCTCCTCCCGAGAGCGTGCGGGTCTGACGGGAGAGCGTCAGATAGCTGAGGCCCACGCGTAGGAGAAAGCCAAGTTTGGCCGTCAGTTGTCTGAGAATGTCGCGGGCGACCTGCTCATCATAGGGAGACAGGGTGAGGGATGTGATCCAAGCGGCAGTTTCTTCGATCGTGAGCGAAGAAAGCTCATGAATGTCTGTGCCCGCGATCTTCACGTAGCGCGCGTCCGGTCGGAGACGAGACCCAGCACAGGTTGGGCAGGGGACCGGCGTCCGGTAGCGGCTGAGCATCACGCGCACATGCAGCTTGTAGCGCTTCCCTTCCAAGTATTCGAAAAATTGTTGTACGCCCTCCATCTTGCCTTCTCCCTGCCAGAGCATCTGCCGGATATTCTGTGGCAGGTCCTTGTAGGGGATCGTGAGGTCGACTCCACGCCGCTTCATGGAGAGAAACATTTGCTTTTGCCACCAATCGCCGCTTGGTTTGCTCCAGGGTTCAATCGCGCCTTGGACCAGCGACTTGCCGTGGTCGGGAATGACGAGGTCGGGATCGTAACGGAGAATATTGCCGAACCCTTTGCACTCCGGACAGGCGCCGAGTGGATGGTTGAAGGAAAAGAGGACCGGACGAATCGGTTCAAATGTTCGTCCGCATTGTTGGCAGCGAAAGTCCGTGCTGTAGGTTCGGGGGCCCTGGTCGATGACCTCCACGCGGCACAGGCCCTCGCCCTCGCGAAACGCGGTTTCGATCGCTTCGACGAGGCGGGATCGGTTGTCTTCCCGGATCACCAGCCGATCGAGGATCACGTCAAGATGGTCTGGCCTGGCTTTGGGAAGGGTGTGTGTCTCGAGGAGATCAAGGATCTCCTCGCCGCACTGCAGTCTGGTGAACCCGCGCAGCAACAGCGATTGGAGAAAGGCCTGGTCCTGTTTCGGCGCCGGTGTTTTGACAGGAAAGAGGATCATCGCTCGTGCGTCGGCACAATGGCTCAATAGGTCGTCGGCGACGCTGCCAGGGTGAAAGCTGCGCGCATCGATGGCGCAATCTGGGCAGACCGGATGGCCCACTTTGGCGAACAGGAGTCGCAGGAGGTCGGCAATCTCAGTCGTGGTCCCGACCGTCGAACGGGCGGTGCGGATGGGGTTCTTTTGCTCGATCGCAATTGCGGGGCGGACGTTGATCAGCCGGTCGACATCGGGCCGATTGACCTTATCGAGAAACATGCGCGCATAGGTGGAGAGCGATTCCACATAGCGCCATTGTCCTTCGGCGAACAGCGTGTCGAACGCGAGAGAGGACTTCCCCGATCCTGATACACCCGTGATGGCCGTGACCTGATTATGGGGGATGCGCAACGAGATGTTCTTGAGATTGTTTTGCCGTGCTCCTTCTACGATCAGGTCGCTGGAAGGAGAAGGAGGCTGTCGTATGCTTGCCATAGATTGGTTGCGAGGAAAGGGGAAAAGCCCATCGTAACAATCCAGCTGCAGGGGTTCAAGGACGGATCTAGCCCGCATGATTCATGACCGCCTCTACTGCAATCGCGGATTCGCCGTTGCGACAAGCCTGCACACTGATTCCCGGTGTGCAGGCGGGCTCGCCGCTCAGTCAGTCAACATCCTGTTTAAGGATGCTTCCCTCCCTCGCAGGCTCGGCTATAAAGCCTGCCTCGCCCACTTCTACAAGGGGGCCAGCCCCCTTGTAGAATCCCCACGAAGGGGGCGCCCCCCCGTCGGAACTCCCAGGCGGGGTATTGCCCCGCCTCGCGGCTCCGCGCACCCGTCTCGGCCCCCACCCTTCCCTCCCCCATAATATGGGGGAGGGTGAGGGAGGGGGGCCGACGAACCGTCATGAATAATGTGAGCCAAGAGGTGGGGGAAAGAGAATAGTCGTTCCCCCTGAACCGTCTGAATATTTCCTGGCAAATTCCTCTCGCCTCGATTACGCTCGGCGTGGGCGGTGATCAAAGGAAGAAACGAGTCAGCATGACACAAGCGGCTACTCCAGTGGATTACCTGGGACTCGGGCGTCAACTCGCGGGGTTGCTGGGCGCGAGTCTTGGGGGTGCCTCAGCCGATGCGATGAAAGAACTGGCCCGGGCCTACGATCCCTCAGCCACCGAGGCCCGCATCAGCGCCGAGGTCTTTATTTTCCACAAGTACCTCATCGTGCAAGCCTGTGTCGGCGCGTTTCCTGAGTCGCATGTCGAACGGGTGATCGGGGGCCTCTTTGCCGCGTTGAACGAAAAAGCCACGGGGCTCGAGTTTAGCCAGGAACGGCAGAACGCGATGGAGCAGATGTGGCAGATGCGGGCCAAGCAGTTCGATGCGCCCTTTACAAAGGACCGGGAACACTTTCTCGGCGAAGCTGCCGACCCGACCTATTGGAAACAGTCTATTACCCTGTTTTGCCAGAATGTGTCTGAGATGGAGCATCCTCCCGATATTTGGGCCGGTGGCAAAGGGCCCTCGCACGAAGCGAGTCAGTGCGTCACCGCCGCGATCGACCGGCTGGTGTCGGCGATGAGCGAAATGAATCGGTTACACTTCAGCCGCCTCGCCTAGTTTCCGACCTCGTCCGTCTTCCATTTAATTCCAACTCAACGGCGGCCATGGATCGTGGCGCGTGAAGCGCGAGAACCGGCTGGTTGTTCTGGTTTGTTTGGTTTGTCTCGTTTATTTGGTTGAACCAGACTAACCGGATAAACCAGACTAACCAGATGAACAAAACAAACCAGATCAACCGGTCTCGCTCGTCCTGCCTGTCTCGCGCAGCTATCCTACGGTGGTGGGAGGCTATCGGATTGCGAGCTTCAGCAGCCCGATACAACTGATGTACAGCGTCAGAGATAGGGCCATGGCAGGCCAGAATCCGATCCGTGGAACGCCAAGAATCATGGTGATGACGTATACGATCCAGGGCGGGACAAACCATAAGAGGTTCTTTGCGTATCCCACCAACGACTCGTTGCCGCCGTTCAGATAAATCAGAATGAACGTCGCTCCCGTGATGGCCGGAAATGTACTGGCAAAGGCGGCAAGAAACGATTTGCCTTGGGACCCGAGGTAGGTGGAGACGCTTACGATGGTGCCGCCCAACAGAAAATACACTGCATACTTCACGAAATCATTCATGTTGTATCCCCTCAGGTTCCTTGAAAAGCTTCCATCGCCTCGCGCTCCAAGGCCTCACCCTGTCCGGTATACCGGGGTGAGAAGTGAAAGACAACCAAGTCTCGCACCTGGGCCTTGCGTGCCATGAGGCCTGCCTGTCTGGCAGTCAGATGATACCGGCTGCGAGCTTTCTCGGCATCAACGTACAGGTAGGGCGATTCGCAGTAGAGCACGTCTGCGCCGCGAGCGAGGGAAATGATTTTCGCTTCATTTTCTTCATCAAACCGAGCATCGACGACGTAGGCGATCTTTTGTCCGCGTGAGATGGTGCAGAATCGTTCTTTGATTTCACCCAAGATAAGTTCCCGCTCCTCGCGGTGGTGCTCGTCATAGATTGTGGCCGTGAAGCGAAACTCGTCCGGTTGACCCTGCCAGATGTATTGTTTCACGTCCTTGAGCCAGGAGCCGACCGGCAGATCCGCCTCGTGGAGCTTCTGTTTGTTCACATTGATGTGGAACTGTTCCTCCAGGGAATAGGCAAACGAGGGAATGCGATGGTTCAAGGAGACCGCGCTCACGGTGAACATGGGATCGTTGAGGACCATGAATCGGCCTGTGGCTGGGTCCGGCGCGAGAGGGCGAGATGGTTGCTCATCCGGGCGGAATCCGTCGGTTGCGCGGAAAAGTGCCCGCCGGATTTCCTGAGGGTGAAACTCCTGGATATCGAGGGTCAGTGGATAGCCATCAACCAGATTCCATGTGTAGCCCTGCAATTTGCCCTGCACATTGTTGATTAATCCGGGAGGGCCGAATAGCCGGACTGTCTTGCCTCGGCCTAAGGCCACTCGCAGGACCGCATCGAAGCCGATGAAGTGGTCCAAATGTGTGTGAGAAATGAATATGTCGTTGGCACGCAGGAGCCTCTTCGCTCCCAGCCCGTCGTTGTGACCCAGGTCGAACAGCAGCGCCCGTTTCGACCAACGGACCTCCACATAGACCCCGGGGTCCCCGAAGACGTCATTGACGAGGTAACTGGAGAAGGAGGGATTCATTGAAGTTGAACCATTGGGTCATTGGATCATTGAGTTATTTCAATAAATCAATCGTCAATGGAAAAATGAAACAATTATTATCCGATCGCCGTTCTCACCGTGCCGTACATCATGATGACTTCGACCGCATGCGCGACGATCGTGGTATAGAGATTACGTGTGCGTAGCCAGATGATTCCCCAGATGAGACCGTCCCATAGGGCGATCCAATGAAGGTGCTGGAAAGTATTCACCATGAAGGGGTCGAAAGCAAATATCAGCGCGCAAGTGATGAGGGCGAGAGGCGAGAGGCTTTGGGCCAAGCCGGATCTCCATAGCCCCGACTCAAGCGCGGCCAGCCGTCCGAGGAGAAATCCACGAAAATTCAGTTCCACTAAGAGGGCGATGCCGCAGATGAACCAGGGGGCCATGACCAGGAGGGGGAGTCGGCCATGCGGCGTGGTCTTGAGGAAACTGATGTCATAGCCCAGGTGCGGATAGGCAGAGAGAATCACGAACGTATTCAAGCAGCCGAGAAGCAGGCCTGTCAGGAGTCCCCAGCGTAGGCCATCCCGTACGTTCCTTTTCTCCAGCCCAAGCCGAGATACGATATCGCGGTTGCGCGTGGCCCAAAGGCCTAAGGCGAGGTAGGCGACGATCTGTGGCGCGAACTGAACCAGTGTCTGTTCTTGGAGCGAGGCGGGAAGGGCGTAGTAGCCAAGCGTTGCGGCGATGGGAAGAAGCGCGAAGGCTGCTCCCTGTTCTTCGGCCTGAGTCGGTGTCGCGTGCGGACCAGGCTCAGGCGCCATCATGAAGGTTGTTAGTTCAGTTGGAGATTATAGCGGTCGAGTGTGGTGGCTTTGTGTCGCGCAAGGTTGGAGAGCGATTTGTTGTAGTCGACCGTGGCGCGTAACTCGTTTCCTTGGGCCGTTGCGAGATCGCGTTGGAAGTCGAGGACAAAGCGAGTCGTGCTCAGTCCCACTTTGAGGCGCTCTTGCTCTGCCTGCAGTTGTTTCTCAGCCATAATTCTGGCCGATCTGGTGGTTTCGATCCGCTTGAAATCTGTCTGAACGCGCCGGACCGCTTCGCGCACACCCACGATGATCTGCTGCCGCACACTCGCGAGCGACGCTTCGGCGTTCTTCTCCTCCAGTTGCCGTTTGTTGTAGGTGCTCCAGGCTGAGCGGTTGCCGAGTGGGTAGCTTAAGACGAGCCCTGCTCCATAATTATAGAAGTCGCCGCTGAAGTTATTGTTGACAGAGTCCGTATAGTCTTTTCCGAGCCCTGCCATTCCCATAGTTCCTTGGAACGAGAGGGTCGGGAGAATCTGATTTTTTGAAAACTTGGTATTGATATCGCTCGTCTCCATATTCTTCTTCGCTTGGACAATTTCAGGCCGCTGCTCGATGGCCGTGTCGATGGCTTCCTGCAGGCTGATAGGTTCGAGGGTCACGACCGGTTGGTCGAGTGGGGTCAAACGGATGTCTTGACGCAGGTCCTCTTCCGCCGGATTGAGCAATCGGCGCAACTGATCTTCCTGGTCTCGAATCGTTTTATCCGCGACCAGTACTTGCTCGACCCGCGACGCGACGGCCGCTTCGGCTTGCAAGACATCGACGATCGACATGATGCCGGCCTTTGCCTTCGCGCGGTTGCTGGCGCCGAGTTCTTGCGCGGCCTTTAAGGCGGCTTCAGCGACTTTCAGGTTCTCATTTGCGAAGACGACTTCCCAATAGGTCTGTTCCACAGTGGCCAGGACGGTGAGGACGCGATCGCGAAAGACATGTTCTTCCACGATGGCATTATTCTGTGCGACGCGGATGAAGGTCTTGGTGACGTCGATACCTGCGTTGCGGAGGAGAGGTTGCGTGAGGG
>Ga0315275_10000115_pt1 | contig 60116 bp, 50 predicted proteins | sample YL17G03_0_MG_FD_205557 | JGI IMG/M metagenome (GOLD analysis project Ga0315275, IMG submission 205557) | Sediment microbial communities from Yellowstone Lake, YNP, Wyoming, USA - YL17G03_0 | ecosystem: Environmental > Aquatic > Freshwater > Lake > Sediment | place: USA: Wyoming | collected... | reverse complement strand
GCTCACCGCTCAATTCCATTATCGGGTTTTCGGATATCCTCTCGACTCAGCGTGACGACCTTCCCGGGGAGACGGTGAAGGAGTTCATGCAGAATATTAACGCCAGCGGGCGGCATCTCCAGCAGATCATCAATGATATTCTCGACCTCTCCAAGATTGAAGCAGGGAAGATGGATATCCACATTGCCAGCTATCCTGTCTCCTATTTCCGGGAGAGCGTGGAACGTGTTCTGGCATCGGATATCAAGGAGAAGAAGATCCTGCTGGAGTTCGATATCAGTCCGGAACTCGATGAGCTGGTCGTGGACCAGACGAGGTTCAAACAGATTCTCCTGAACCTTGTGTCGAATGCGGTGAAATTCAGCGACGCCGGCAGCACCGTGACAGTCAGCGGACGTCGTGTGAGCAACGATATCCAATTCAGTGTGAGGGACGCCGGGATTGGCATCAAGGCTGATGAACTGCCCGGTTTGTTCAAGCCCTTCAAACAAGCTGCCAGCGGAAGAGAGAAGAACCACAGCGGGATCGGCCTCGGTCTTGCGATCACGAAGAAGCTGGTCGAACTTCACAAGGGGACAATATGGGTGGAAAGTGAGTGGGGGAAGGGGACGGTGGTTCACTTCCGCATTCCGATGTTTGTGGACACCACAAGTGAGAGGATGATGCAGGCGGGCATGCTGCTCGATGCGCTCCAACGCGAGAATAAAGCAAGCGTTGATGGAGAGAAGCCGCTGGCGCTGATCGTCGAAGACTCTCCCCAGGCAATCGAATTGCTGCGCATGTATATCGAATCGGCAGGGTATCGGGTGGAGGTCGCCCGTAATGGTGTGGATGCCATCGACATGGCAAAACGCCTTCACCCAAACGTCATAACGCTTGACCTGCAACTGCCGCTCAAGGACGGATGGCAAGTGATGAAAGAGTTGAAACGCCATCCGCTTTGCCGGCACATCCCGGTCGTGATTGTCTCCATCGTTGATGAAAAGAACCTCGGATTCAGTCTCGGGGCGGTTGACTACTTTGTGAAGCCGGTAAACCGGGAAGACCTTGTCCGGGCCCTCGACCGGGTGCACTTGCTCCGCAAACCCGGTATGAAGAAGCCAACCATTCTCGTGATTGACGATGACCGCGCCGCGACCGACCTGGTGCAGCTCATCCTTGAAAATGAAGGATATGCTGTTCTCAAGGCCTTTCACGGGCGTGATGGCGTCGAGGTGGCGGCGCGGGAGCGCCCAGATCTGATCATTCTTGATCTCATCATGCCTGAGACTTCCGGATTCAATGTTGCCTACCAGTTGAAGCAGATTCCCGCCACCCGGGCAATCCCCATCATCGTGCTGACATCGATGGAAATCGACGACGGCATGGCGGAGCAGCTCGAATCCTACGTGGCGGGATTGATGAGCAAGTCGGCATTCACCAAAAAGGACCTCCTTCGGGAGATCAACAACATCGAAAACGCCCGCTCGCACTAAACCTCGAGCGAAACGGGCACCTCAGCCTCGATAGCAGCAGATCTGAGGGGGCGCGGGCGGGCACCATGTGGCGGGTCAACGCGGGTCCCCCGTCCTTTCGGGGCGGGGGATTCCCCGGTAGGGCGCCAGGGTTGATTGAGACGGTCACTCCGCCGACAGGCAATTCTCCCGGACCCCGGCGCATTCGAGACCGTCGCCGGGCTCGTGCATCCTTCTCCTTTGTGACGCCCGCCTCATGCGCTCCGGTTGTTCCGTAACCTTTCCTTGTGATGGCCATGGCGGCCCCGTTGGCCTGAACAGCACCACACATAACCTCCGGTCAGACCAGTGCCACCCCGTTCGGCCATCCCGGAACGGGCCGTTCTTGACTGACGCAGCTGATTCTGCTATATTGAAACTTCTACCAGCAACCTTACGGTATATATGGAAGAGCATGATCTCGGCGCCCTGCGGGGCCAGCTTGAAAACATGAAGTCCGGCATCCGCGAAATCACCCATGATATGAGCAGTCCGCTTGGCGTCCTGCGCATGGCTGCCTACTATCTGCAAACAGCCAAGCCGGACGAAGCCAAACGAGAGCATTACTACCGTTTGATCAGTGATACGCTCGACAAGGTGGAGGGGGGCCTCAAGAAGTTGAGGAGCCTGAGCGAGAACCCGTTGATGAACGCTCGCGAGGATACAACACGGGACACAAAGTGATGGCGCATCGATTCCTCTTCCTCCTCTTCACCGGCGCAGCTTTGCTGGTGGCAGGCTGTTCCCGGGAGGAGAAAATAACGACGCGCTCGCCTGAAGCGCTGCGATTCTACCAGGAGGGGGTCGGCCTCTGGGAGAAGTTCTACTACCGTGAAGCGAAGGACTCGTTCTCGCGCGCCATCGCGTCCGATTCGAACTTTGCGCTTGCGTGGGGAAGACTCGCTCTTGTCTATATGCGCGTGGGTGATGAAAAGGCCGCCGAAGCCGCCGGCAAGCGCGCCCTTGACTTGAGTCAGGCAACAACGCCGCGCGAAAGACTGCTGGTACGGCTATGGCTGCACTGGGCCCGGAGTGAAGGTAAAGCAGGTCTGGCAACTTCGGATACCCTTGTCAGGCAATACCCCGACGAGAAGGAAGTTTATCTCTTCCGGGGATTTCTTTTCGAGACGGTGGGGGATGTCAAGTCGGCAATCAGTGCCTACCGCACGGCGATTGAGAAGGATAGCACCTATGCGATCGCTGTGATGTCGCTCGGGTATGCCTATTCCTACATTGGAGATCAGGACCAGGCGATTGCCTGTATGCAGCGGTATATCCGCCTGGCTCCCGAAGCGGCAGACCCGCGCGCAAGCTACGGCGACCTCCTCCTTTGGGTGGGCCGGTACGATGATGCCCTCGACCAGTACCGCACATCGCTTGAGATCAAGCCCGACTACTGGTATGCCTTCCAGCGCATCGGCGAGATCTATGCAATGCTCGGGCGTCTGCGCGATGCTCGCGAACAAATCTTGAAGGCCGTTACCTTTCTGCCGCGGGATCGCCGCTCGGATGCTGATTTGATGATCACCGACGGCCGACTTGAAATTGCCCGAGGCCATTACGAGAAGGCCCTTGAGCTGCTGAGAAAGGCAGAAGTGGCTGACACCAGCTATCAAGGGTGGAGGTACAGTGCTGCTCTTGCCCAGATCAAGTTGCGGAGGTTCGCCGACGCAGAAAGAAACCTGGAGTATCTCTACCAGACCATCCTTCGCAAGAACTTGGACAATAGCCCGACAACGGTTGATTACGATCTCCTCCGCTCACGGCTGCTCGCCGAAGAGGGATCGTACGCTGATGCCCTCGCGGCGGGTGAGAAAGCGCTCAATCGTGCCACCCGCTACAACCGGGGGGTTATCTTCAGTCGAATTGCAGAGATTTACCTGAAGCAAGGTCAGTATGAGTCGGCACTCGATGCATGCGGAGAGGCGCTCAGCGTGAATCCAAACCTGCCGTCAGGACTCCTGGTACTCACCAAGGTCTATCACGCGAAGGGGGATAAGGGAATGACCGTCGAAATCGGCGGCCGCCTTCTCGCCCTCTGGAAAGACGCCGATCCAGACTTCCAGGATCTCGTCGAACTGCGGCGTCTCCTCGGCCGGACGCCAACCGTCTAATCAGTTACCAGCATGGGCTTTACCTGTGGCATCATCGGGCTCCCCAATGTCGGGAAGTCAACGCTGTTTAACGCCATCACATCGGCTGGTGCTGAAGCCTCCAACTATCCCTTCTGCACAATCGACCCCAATGTCGGAGTCGTCTTTGTCCCCGACCGGCGCCTGGGGTTCCTGGAAAAAGTCTACCGCCCCGCCAAGACCACCCCCACGACCATCGAGTTTGTCGATATTGCCGGGCTTGTCAAGGGGGCAAGCAGAGGGGAGGGCCTCGGTAATCAGTTCCTGGCTCACATCCGGGGCGTTGACGCCATCGCGCATGTGGTGCGCTGTTTTGACGATCCGAACGTGGTGCATGTCGATGGCAGCGTTAATCCTGCGCGCGACATCGAAGTCGTCGAAATGGAATTGATCCTCAAAGACCTGGATACAATAGAGCGCAACCTCGCCGAGGCACAAAAGAAATCAAAGTCAGGCGACAAGAAGTCCAAAGCGGAAGTCGAATTCTGCTCGCGGGTGCGTGACCATCTCCATGCGGGCAGACTCGTGCGCTATTTCCACGTTGCCGGCGAGGACGAACAGGTTTGGATGAGGGACCTCCATCTGCTGACGAACAAACCCGTCATGTACCTCTGTAATGTCCACGAGAACGACATCGGCTCGGAAACCCCGCACGTGCGCGCCGTGAGAGAAATCGCCGCCAGGGAAGGAGCGAGTGTCGTGAGCGTCAGCGCTGAAGTGGAGGAAGAGATTGCAGAACTCCCCGTGGAGGAGCGGAAAGGATTCCTCGCAAGCCTTGGTCTGGAGGAATCGGGCCTCGACAGGGTGATCCGTGAAGGATACAGTCTTCTTCAGCTCATTACGTTCTTCACGGCAAACCCGAAAGAGTTACATGCGTGGACCGTTTGCCGCGGGGCGACGGCGCCGGAAGGGGCGGGGGAGATCCATTCAGATTTTCAGAGGGGATTTATCCGCGCCGAGGTGATCAGGTTTGATGACCTTGCTCGCCTCGGCACAGAACAGGCAGTCAAGGATGCGGGACTGCTGGCGATCGAAGGGAAGGACTACCGGATCCAGGACGGCGACGTCGTCTTTTTCCGATTTCACGTCGGCTGACGTTGCTTCAGGCCTTCCTCAGCCCTGGATGCCGAGACGTTTGCGTGCGTCCGGGGACATGCGCGCGGGAGACCATGCGGGTTCCCAGACGATCCGGACATCAGCGTCTTTGACGCCGGGAATGCGAAGCAGACGGTTGCGCACGTCCTGCGAGATGATGCCGCTCATGCCGCACCCCGGTGTTGTGAGTGTCATCTTTACACCCACCCAGTCGTCAATGATCTTCACATCATAGATCAACCCCAGCTCCACAACATTGACAGGAATCTCGGGGTCGTAACATTCCCTGAGTGCTTCCACGACCTGAGCTTCAGTGACGTCGATCGCCTTTTCCTGTTCCTGCATACATTATCTCCGTCGCATTCGATTGTTTTCAGTGCTAACAAGATACTGCTTTCAAGAAGCAGTATCAAGGCACACGCTGTTCCTGCCGAACTCCGGCATGGGATTCTGTTGGCGCCGCGCATGAGCATCCTGCCGGGCAGCCGGACAGTCCCTGGCGCGTCTTTCTCCTCACGAGGATGCGCAGAAGCGTGAGAGCAGCGCATCCGACGATAACCAACGATACGGCTTGTTGCCAGTCCATGGTGATCTATCCCCCCCATCCCATCCAGACCCCTGCTGAGTGTACCAGCAGAGTGACTGAGTATGCGAGGAGACTCATATAGCCGATCTGGAACAGCGGCCACTTCCATCCGTTGGTTTCGCGCCGCATGACGGCAACGGTCGAGAGGCACTGCATCGCAAGGACGTAGTACACCATCAGGCAGACAGCCGTCAACACGGTGAATGTCGGGGCTCCCGAGACGGGGTCCCGATCCTGTTGCATGTGCGCACGCAATGATATGCTCCCCTCCCCATTGTCGTCCTGAATGTTGTAGATCGTCCCCATTGTGCTGACAAACACTTCACGCTGGAGCAGAGACGTCACCAGTCCGATCCCGATTTTCCAGTTGAACCCGAGTGGCTGAATGACCGGTTCAATCACGCGGCCCATCCTGCCTGCGAAGCTGTGCTGCAGCTGCTCTGCAGGCGTCCCGCCGGGCAGCCTCGGATAGGTGGCGAGGAACCAGAGGACAATGGAAGCGGCGAGGATGATTGTTCCAGCATTCTTCAGGAATACCTCGCACCGTTCCCACATATGGAGGAGGATAGCCCTCAGCGACGGCATCTTGTATGGCGGCAGTTCGATCACGAGACCGGGTGAACTTCCCTTCAACAGCGTCTTCTTGAAAAGGAGAGCAACGGCCAATGCCGCAACTATGCCGAAGACATAGAGCCCGAACAGGACCATCGCCGGGAGGGAAAGGATGCCAAAGATCTTGACCGCCGGAATAAACGCCCCGATCAGAAGCGTGTACACCGGCAGGCGGGCGCTGCAACTCATAAGGGGCGCGACGAGCATCGTAGCCAGCCGGTCCTTCTGGTTGTCGATGGTGCGTGTCGCCATGATACCCGGGATGGCACAGGCGAATGAACTGAGCAACGGGATAAATGCCTTGCCGTGGAGGCCTACCCGGCTCATCATCCGGTCCATCATGTACGCTGCGCGAGCCATGTAGCCCGTGTCCTCCAGAATCCCCAGGAAGAAGAAGAGACACAGGATCTGCGGGAGGAAGGTCACCACCGATGAAACCCCGGCCAGGGCGCCGTCGATAAGAAGGGCGCGCAGGTCACCCGGCGGCAACTTCGCCGCCAGTGAATGGCCAAGCCGGTCAAATCCCTGGCTGATCCATTCCATCGGAAGGGCAGTCCAGGAGAAGATCGACTGGAACACCAGCGCCATGACGGCCAGAAAGATAAGGAGACCCCATACTTTGTGTGTGACGATGCGGTCAATCCGGTCACTGGTGGTCATCCCCGGAGCGAACGCCCGCTCGGTTACCCCGGCGGCGATCTGTCGAGCCCACGCGTAGCGGGAGTTCACAAGGACGGACTCGCGGTCGATCCCGAGGAATTCAAGCTTCTGATGATCCTTCTTCACGTGCGCAATCAGGTCGGGATCGTAGCGGTCAGTGCGGTCCAGAAGCGCGGCCGGTGAGGTGAGCAACTCCATGGCCTCCCGGTAGGCGGCTGCCTCAGGCGAGCGCCCGCGTTTGCGTAGCAACGAGGCCAGCTCTTCACATTCCCTGACCACGGGTTCGGGGAGCGACAGCTGATGGGGTTGCGCTGTGGAAAGAGGCTCACGCATGAGGGCTTCCTTCAACTCCTCTACACCGAGAGCCTTGCTCGCTGTCATCGGTATGACCTGCACCCCGAGGTCGCTGGAGAGCTTCCGATGATTGATGGTGATCCCGAGGGCCCGGGCAACATCCATCATGTTGAGGGCGACGATCACCGGGATTCCATAGTCAATGAGCTGACCCGCGAAATAGAGATTCCGCTCGAGATTCGATGCGTCCACAACGCACACAGCGATCGCCGGAGGTGCCGCGTCATCCCGCCGACCGAGGAGGAGATCGATCGAGACTGTTTCGTCAGGGGAGTGAGGAGTGAGACTGTAGGTTCCCGGAAGGTCGACCACGATCGACTCAGATCCATCTGCTGTTACAAAACGACCCTCTTTTTTCTCGACCGTAACGCCGGGATAGTTGCTGACCTTCTGCCGCATTCCGGTGAGCGCATTGAAGACGGTGCTTTTGCCTGTGTTGGGGTTGCCGACCAGGGCAATAGTTTTTCGGGCGACCCTTTCCGTTGCGGATTCTCTCATGTGTGCTCCCGGAGAGATCCCGGCTTGGAGTCAACTGGTGCGGCGGCGCTGAGATGTGCTGGTTTCATCATGGTGTCTGATCCTCAGTCAACTGCCGCCACGGTAATTCCTGCAGCAATGAGAAGAGTGATTCCGATCCGGGACTCGAACACCTGGCAGACCAGATTTCCGTGAGATTTCGCCATGCATCGGATCATGGCGTCTTCACACAACCCCAGTTCGCGAAGGCGGTGGGATATTTCGGGATGTGAACTCACCTGCGTGATACGCACCTGTTTCCCGACCGGGACATCCGAAAGAGCCATGGAGCGTCTGGGCGACATGCGAGATCACTCCTTTTTCCTGCAACGGGAGCATGTCCCGAAGATCTGCAGCGTGTACCCTTGTGGCACAAAACCCTTCTGATTGCAGACATCTTCCTGGATGCTTTCCAACTTCTCGTTGACAAACTCTGTGATTTCCCCGCAGCCGAGGCAGATCAGGTGGTGATGATGTGGTTTGCCGTACGCTTTCTCAAACCGGGAGGTGTTCTCAGCAAAGCGGTACTTCGAAACCAGGCCGCATTTCTGAAGAAGTTCGAGCGTGTTATAGACGGTGGCTTTGGAAACCTTGGCTCCACTGGTGATGATTCGATAGTAAAGGCTCTCTGCGTCAAAATGTCCCTGTGTTGCCAGAACCGCATCAAGGACCGTGAAGCGTTCAGGCGTAGACCTCAGTTTGCCTTTCGACCTGAGGTATTGCGCCAGAATTTCGTGAGCTGCCCGATTGTCCAATGTTGGACTCCTATTTAGAATTAGTCTAAATAAAAATAGAGAGAAAAAGACCCTTTGTCAAGTCTGTTTTCAACTATTTTCCTGGGTCTTCATCCCTGCAGCCGCACCTCAAAATCATCCAAAATGGAAGAATTTGCTTGCGTTTTTTGTTGGATTTCGTTTATATCAAATGAACACAATTTAGATAGCTTGCTTAAGGTGAGTGCTGAATGAAGTCCCATAAGAATCGATTTCTCAGCGGGAAGTCGATCGTCCCCGAGCCAGTCCCGGCCGACATCACCGTCACGAACCTCGTCGATTCTTTCTTCCATTCATACAACGCTGGCCGATTGAGGGAAGCATGCCAGCTCCTTGCCGGTGATATGCTCGATTCTGACGTGACTATCGGGATGAGCCTCACCGGGGCGCTCACGCCCGCCGGCCTTGGTGGCTCATGCGTTGTCCCGTTGATAGAGGCAGGTTTCGTTGACTGGATTGTCAGCACCGGCGCCAATCTTTATCACGACACCCATTTTGCGCTCGGGCATTCCCTGCACAGGGGAAGCCCGTTTGTCGATGACCGCCTTCTGCGGAAGGAAGGCGTTATCAGGATCTACGACATACTCTTCGACTATGAAGTTTTGTTGAGTACCGATGAGTTCTACAGGACTCTGCTTCGCCGGGAAGAATTCCAAAAGGAGATGGGGACTGCAGAAATGCACTACCGCCTGGGGCGGTATATCGCCGAGCGGGAAAAGGTGCTGAAAATCAAGCAGAAGAGTCTTCTTTCGGCGGCGTACCAATGTGGCGTCCCAGTCTACACGTCGTCCCCCGGAGATAGCTCCATAGGGATGAATATTGCTGAGGTTGCATTATCCGGCTATGCGACGCGGATTGATGTCCTTCTGGACGTAAACGAGACAGCGGCAATCGTTCTCAATGCGAAAAGGAGCGGCGGGAGGAGTGGAGTCCTTATTTTTGGCGGCGGATCTCCCAAGAACTTCATGCTGCAGACTGAACCGCAAATTCAAGAAGTGCTCAAGATCAAGGAAAAGGGACACGATTTCTTCATCCAGGTGACCGACGCACGCCCGGATACGGGAGGGCTTTCGGGCGCTACTCCCTCAGAGGCTGTTAGCTGGGGGAAAGTGGATCCGAGCAAACTTCCCGATTCGATTGTTGTGTATCTGGATTCCACCGTCGCCATGCCGATCATGACGTCATATGTCCTTGCGCGTCGGAAGCCGCGGAAACTCAAGAAGCTCTTTCACCGACGTGAAGAGCTGCTGGCGAAGCTCCGCCGCGAACATCTGAAGGCCAAGAAACGGCCATAGACTCACTCAACCACAAAAGGAGGTTACCACATGAACAGATTGCAGGAACTGAGGGACTTGCTGACGACTTTCGAAAAGGACTTCGCCAAGTTCTATGAGAAGGGGAACAAGTCGGCAGGAACCCGTGTCCGCAAGCATATGAATGAACTGAAGCGCAAGTCCCAGGAGATCCGCAAGGAAGTCCAGGACATCAAGGCGACCGCCAAGTCGGAATCGGAAAATACTCCGCAGAGCTGATTTGTGCTGAATGTTTGATCGTGCGCTCCCGACGGGCTGGGGTGGGATAGCCTGCGGGAGTGCGCGACGCTACATGAGAGGAGCTATCCACCGCGAGACCCAGGGCTGCTTCCGGCCTGCTCTCGGGAACGGGTGTGGCGTGGAAGTTCCCTCGGCGCCTCTTCGGGCTGTCAGGTCCGCCCGGCCCCCGACCGCAACGCTTCGACCCCTCCAACAGCGCCCGTCTCACTCACATGAAGCGAACCATAGATGCACCGGGTCCCTTCGGAGTTGTGTAATCTTGTTCAAAGGTGCGGTTTTCGGTAGCCGACCGTTGATGAGGCGTGCCTCAGAAGCAACTCCATAGAGCCACTTCCTTCGAAATTCTTCTCCGGTAGCGTGGGGCTGGCGTGATGACTACCAGAGAAACAGCGTACCGGCGGGGATTTCCCTGCAGTTGCGTCGTCGAGGTGCCGGGCCGATCCATGCTTGCCGGGTATTCCCGTGATCATGGATTGCCCGTGGCCCGGTGGGCAGCAACGTGATAGTGGGGTATCGTCAACCTGCAAGGGGATTTCTCCCCCGCCTGGCAGTGGGAGATTCGTCGGTTGTGCATCCGGAGCGCGTCCGCGGGATGATTCGCACAATCATGTCAGAGGTGAATGAGGTGCGGGATGGATGGTGGGAAGCAGCCCGCGAGGTTGGGGCCTGACCGAGTACGTTGGGTGGATACAACGCGAGAACCCGCGCTGTGGCGGGTTCTCGGTTTGCTACGACTGTTCAGCCATTGTCCGGAGCGCTCTCCGGATGGCTTTCACCTTCTTCATTCTTTTCTTGACAGAAGGCTTGGTGAAGTAGGCTCTTTTCTTGAACTCTTTCAGAACGCCTGATCGCTCGTACTTCTTCTTGAAGCGCTTGATCGCGCGATCGATCGGTTCATTCTCTGCTACGACAATTCCTACCAGATGCAATCACCTCCTTCTGTTCGATTCTTGTTTCTACTGATTGTCCTGGGGGCTTTCGACGACACTCTCCAGCAGGCGTCGTTCACCGAGCCGCTCGAACGACACCACGATTGCGCGTGCGCCGCCTGAGGTGCGCTCTTTCGAGATGATCTTCCCGACGTCGGCCCACTCCGAGTGAAAAATCGCCTGGCCGACAGTATAGGTCTGCAACGGGTTGTATTCCTGACAGTCGGCCGGTTCCAATTTCTTCTTCGCTTCCTCTTGCGCGTGCCGGAGCTCTTCGATGTTGATCATGGTTGCGTGCCGGCATCGTGTACAGCGGTACCACGTCCGCTCGTTTTGCCCCTCCGCTGCACCGATCAGTTCCATTTTCGTGACCCGCTCGCAATGGCTGCAATGGTGAAAGATGCTCTTTCCCTTTGCCATAGACTACCTCCGGACTGAACGACAGCTTGGACTTGATCTATAAGGAGGGACGCCTTGGAATCCGAACAGGGGAAGGGACGGACAGCGGCCCATCTCAATGTACGTCATTCCCGAATAGTAGTCAAGGCAGCAAGATTCCGCCGAAGCGCGAGAACAGGCGTTTTTCGGCACTTTTGTGCCGTTCTCTCCGGCGCCCAGGTACGGAAGCGTTGGTCTGGCTTGCCAGCGAACCGATCGCACGATAGGGAAAGGGTACTCACGATGAACTCCGGGCAGCGCCGGGATCTGCGTGAGACAGCCCGGGCACGGCTCTGGAACCTCTTCGGGGGAGTCTTCTCAGGTTGTAGTTCCCTGGCAGGCAGACCTCTTCGCACTCCTCGACCGCGGTATCTATTGCCTCTTGCTAGCATCGTTGAGTTTTGTTATCTTCCTACCGGCTTGAGAATCGTTGCATCCGCTATGGCTGCTTGCCGTTGATGGCCGTGTCTTCACTGATGTGGAGAGGGAAGCCAGGTCCGGGTGCTGAGGTATACCAGAGGTCGATGTTTCGGGCCCTTAGCTCAGTTGGTTAGAGCAGCAGACTCATAATCTGCGGGTCGTAGGTTCGAATCCTACAGGGCCCACAGGGTGAGTATGCCTCTGACCCACATTGCAGGCATGGTTATGAAAATTCTACTCGTTGACGATGAACAGGGGTTTCTGGATGTGATGGGAGACATTCTTCGCGATCACGGACACGAGGTGATCCTGGCGGAGAACGGCAAGCAGGCTCGCGAGACGCTGGAATTCGAGAGCGTGGATCTCATCATGTCGGATGTGTTTATGCCCACGCTGGACGGGGCGCGACTGCACAGCTACGTCCGTGAATTCAGCGATGCTCCTGACGTGCCATTCATTTTCATCTCCGGGTATGATGATGAGAGCACGCGCAATCTCATCATTGATCCGGACAAAGACTTTTTTTTCAGCAAGACTACGCCGATCGAAAATGTCGTGACCTTCGTCGAGAAGCTGAAGCCCGCAAAGAAATCCTAGCGCGCTCTGCTGCACCGTTGACGATCCCGTCGGTGTGGCCAGCGCCGTCCGCGTAGCAGATCGTTCCACGTTTTTTCATTCCGCTCGACAACCATCTTCCGTCCTCGTGTCACCCTTGTTCCTTCGAGCTCCCTTTCCGCTTCTTTTCCCACGGTGAGTTGATTTTCTCCGTTTTCTGTCGGGTTCGCAGGGCCTCGTCGCCAGAGGTCTCGTGAATGCAATTTGTTCTTTCGACGGTAGATATTCCCGGTAAAAATGACCCGTCGGTGTTAGATTTACCTCCCCCTCGTGCGGAATTCTCTCCAGGCTGCGCTTTCCGGTGAAAAATCCCAGCACATCAATTTTGGCATGCGTCTTGTTTTTCAATGACCCGGACGCAAGAACGTAAAGGTTCAAGCACAACACACAATCAACTCATTCACTAACCTAAAGGAGCTCCATTATGGGACAGCAGCAACTTCTCCTCATCATCCTCGGTGTGATCGTCGTCGGTATCGCCGTTGCAGTCGGTATCACGATGTTCAACGACAGTGCGGTGTCTGCGAATCGCGATGCGGTCATAAATGACCTGATCAACCTCGCGTCGCGTGCGCAGCAGTTCTATCGTCGTCCAACTGCTCTTGGCGGCGGCGGCGGTTCATTTGCCACCTTGACCGAAATCAGTCAGATTGCGAAGACCAAGAAAAGCTCGCCCATGGTGAATGGCAACGGGTCCTACACGCTTACGACCGGCAACCCTGTGACACTCACTGGAGTAGGGACGGAGTATGGCATGGATCCGACCGTGAAGGTGACCGTCGTGATGCAGGTCTGGCCTGATAGCGCCAAAGTCGACGAGTCAAAAACCAACTAACGTTTCACAAACCTGCGGGGCCTCTGCTGAGGCCCCGCATAATATTTTGATGCGCCATGGGCCAACAGCAACTTCTTCTCATCATAGTCGGGACGATCGTCGTGGGGATTGCCATCGCTGTCGCGATTACGTTGTTCAATGACCAGGCATCCGCGACGAACCGGGACGAAGTCTCCAACGATCTTGGGCATTATGCGAGCATCGTGCAGGGGTACTATCGCCGTCCCCGGATTCTTGGTGGGGGTGGACACACGTTCAACGGCCTCACAATGAGAAAGATCACTGCCACCTACCAGAACCCGAAACATCTGAACGGCACGTACTCGTTGTCTCCTGACCCTGTTGGTGGAAGTCCGTCCTTCGTGACACTCACAGGGATCGGCACAGAGTCAGGGAACAGCGGCACGGAAAAGGTGAAGGTGGTTCTGTACGTCTACCCTGACAGCATCAAGGTGGACGAAGCGTTAGGGAATTGAGCCCGGGCCGGGCTTTGCATCAGGGGGAAGGCTTATTTGGGGGGCCTCCCCTGGTTGGCCTGCGTGTACTTATTGGGAGGGGGATCCAGTAAGAATCCTGCGGGTTCAACGGGGGAGGAAACCCTTTTGTCGTATGAAGGGGCGCACAGAAGAGCACGCGGTGAAGTGAAACATTTCGAACCAAGGGTGAGGACAGTAGCATGCCAGAATTCCGCATTGAGGGTGTGACGCCCACCGGTAAGCCGGTCCAGGGTGTGCTGGAGGCCGAATCGGCTCGCGCGGCGAGACAGAAGGCCTCGCAGATCGCCACTGAGCGCCGGTTCAAGCTGTTGCACGTTATTCCACGCTCCACGTGGGTGTACAAAGTGCAACGCGGCACGGAGAAGCCGATCACCGGCGAACAGAAAGCCTTCAGCAAGGCAGAGGTACAGGAAGCCCTCCAGAAGATGGGCTACCGCGTTATCTACGTCCAGCGACGCTTTTTCCAGATGAAGGGAAGGCCGCCCTCGACGGAGATTGTCACGTTTGTGCGCGTCAGCGCGGACCTGATCCGCCAGAAGCTTCCCTTCAACGAGATCATGCAGCTTCTCGCCAACGATGTTCAGAATCGCACGCTGCGTGAGGCGATCAAGGATATCAACACGGAGTTGAAGCAGGGGAAGGACAGCGAAAAGGCATTTGTGAAGCATGAGGCGGCCCTTGGCCGGTTTACCGCCCACATGCTCGGGCTGGCATCGAAAAGCGGTAACATGGCGGAGATCTATGAGAGCACGGCAAAGTTCCTTGAACGTCAGGCGGAGTTCAAGAAGAACCTGAAGAGTGCCCTGATCACACCGATTGTCACTCTCATCGTGCTGTTCGTTGCCGTCGTGTACTACGTCGGCTACATCTTTCCCGCAACGGCCAAGTTGTTCCTGAAGTTCAAGATCGAGCTGCCGCCCATGACGAAGGCGACACTTGCGCTCAGTGATTTCATTGTCGGAAATATCTGGCTTCTCCTGATCATCATCATCGTGCCGACGGTTCTCGCAATCCGGTTCTTCATGACCGAGCGGGGCCGCTTCCTCCTCGACAAGTACGTCTGGGGCATTCCGGTGATCGGGACGCTGCTGCACAAAACCTGCATCGAGATCTTCTGCCGGGTCTTCTACGCGCTGTACAGCGGGTCGGGAGAGAACATCGAAGTGATCAAGATGGCGGCCGAGGCCTGCGGGAACAAATACATGGAACGCCAGATCAAGACGGTTGCCCTGCCGCTGATGATCCAGAAAGGCGCGGGAATTACCGAAGCGTTCGAAGCGAGCGGCGTTTTCACCAAAACGGCCCTTGCCCGGTTCCACTCCGGTGCAGAAACAGGCACCGTCAAAAACACAGCGTACCAGCTGGCGGAGTACTACGAGAAGGAAACGACGTACAAGATGCGCAATGCAATCGACTTCATCCAGCTCTGGATCTCGATGATCATTATGATTGTCCTGACCGCGCTGACGATTGTATCGTCGGAAACGGCGACGATCAGACCGAAAAACCCTGCGCTCGGCCAGGCAGTGGTCACCCAGATTGATCGGGAGCTGACGTGATCCATGAAGCATCCATCCCCCACATTGTTGTGCAACGGTCATGGCGCATATTGACATAACAGACAAAATCGGGTTCGCCCTGTTGAAGAAGGGCGTGATCGACTACGAGACCCTCGAAAAGTCGCTCAGGGTGAAAGAGTCCGAGGAGAAGAAGAATCGCCGGAACCTCGGGCAAATCCTCGTCAATGACTTCAATGCGGACCACGACGCAGTCTTCCGCGAGGTGGCCGATCTGTACGCGTTCCGGGAAATCTCCATTGTCGACGAGAAGATTGAGGGTGCCCGTCTCGACTTCATCAAGAAGTATGTCGACGGCCTCCCCCAGAACGTCCGGGAAATGTTGATCCAGACGAAGATGCTACCCCTGAAGTATGATGAGAAGCAGCCGGACAAACTGATCATTGTCGCGGCAGATCCCACCGACCGGCGTATTCCTCTCGTGGCCCGCAGCTTCGGCGGCAAGAAATATGAAGTTGCCTATTGCCGGCTGCGAGATCTTGAAAGCCTCATTGAGAAAGTCCTCCCGCCGGAGAACGAATTCCTCAAGAACCTGGTCAGCTCCCAGGCGGGGATCCAGGTCGAAAAGGAAGACGATGTCACGGTCGATGAAGAAGCACTGGAAGCTGAAATCACCAAGAGCGCCCTTGTCAATCTGGTGGAAGGAGCGCTCATGGAAGCCGTGCGTCAGGGAGCGAGCGATATCCACATCATCTCCAAGGAAGGGAACCGGTCAGAGTTCTGGTTCCGCGTGGACGGTTCCCTGAAACTCTGGCATGTTCAGGAGCGAACGACACCGGAAGCGGTGGCTGCAGTGGTCAAAGACCGTTCCAAGAACGTTGACCGGTTTGAGCGCGAGATGTCGCAGGACGGGTTCATCCAGCGGGTTATCGATGACCACAATATCCGGTACCGTGTGTCCATCATGCCCATCGTGGGGGTAGAGTTCCGCCATAAGTTCGAGAGCATTGTCATCCGCGTGCTCGACGACCGGAAGGTCATCACAGACCTGACCAAGCTGGGCCTCATCGGTCCGGCAAAGGATTTCTTCTACAAAGCGATCAACAAGCCGCAGGGGATTGTGATCATGACCGGGCCGACGGGGTGCGGCAAGAGCACGACCCTGGTCGCGGCCCTCCACCATGTCATCGACCCCACGGTAAACGTGCTGACGGTGGAAGAGCCCGTGGAGTACATCATCCGCGGCGCTCGCCAGTTGAAGATCGGCCCGAAGATGAATTTCGACCAGGCGATCCGCGGGATCCTCCGCCATGACCCGGATATTGTCCTCGTCGGTGAAATGCGCGACAAGGTGACAGCGGAGATTGCCATCAAGCTTGCCAATACGGGACACCTGACGTTTTCGACGTTGCACACCAACGACGCTCCGAGCGCCGTAGCCCGCCTGTACAAAATGGGGATCGAGCCGTTCCTGATTGCCTATGCCATCAACATCATCGTTGCCCAGCGACTGATCCGCACGCTCTGTCCGGCGTGCAAGCGTCCGGTCCCGAAGTCCGAAATCGATCACGATGTCTACAAGAAGTTCGGCTTTCCGGAGGAGGACATCGACAGCGCAACGATCTATGAAGCGGCGGGGTGCGACAAGTGCAACGGCGGATACAAAGGGCGTGCTGCCATTCATGAGGCACTCTACTTCACGAAGGAAATCCGGAAGATCATCGTGTCCTCCGGGGCGGATGTGAACGAAGAGGCCGTCCGGACCCAGGCCGTGAAAGACGGCATGTGGACGCTGCGCCGTTCAGGGATCGAACGCATCAAAGCAGGACAGACCACGCTGGAGGAAATCGCGGCTGCGACAACCGATGACGACTGATATGTTTGGAACGCCTGACGAAGGAATACCCGCATGAACCTCGGCCAGACCATGATGGTTATTGCGGGTTTGCTGCTCCTCGGGATCCTGGTCCTGAACGCGAATCGAACAGTCCTCGAGACGAACGATACCCAAAATGTCAGCGAGTTCGGCATCAATGCCGTGTCCCTCGCAACGTCGCTCGTGGAAGAGGCCAACGGCAAAATGTTCGATGAGGTCATTGCGGATTCCAATACTCAGGCGCTGACGGATCCGGACCAGCTGACGGCGGTTGGGAGCCTCAACAAAGAGGCCGGCGAGGTCTACCGGGGTGGAGCGAACGACTTTGATGATTTTGACGATTTCAACAACCTCTTCCTGGTGTTCAAGAGCTCGCTCGATAGCGCTCCGACATCCGGGGCAGACAAGGAAATCATCGTCCCGGGGATCCGCGCAAAGTACTATGTACGCAGCCGCGTCGTGTACGTGTCGGGGGCAAATCTGGACTCCACGGCGGCCTCCAGAACGTGGCACAAGAAGATCATCGTGACGGTGACGAGCCCTTCCATCAAGGACACGCTTGTCTATCCGTCCGTCATGAGTTACTGGAACTAGAAGGAGCCGGTCCGATGTCCATCATACTTGATCTCATCGGTTCGGTGGTCATCGCCGCATTCGTCATCCTCATCGGTCTGCGCCTGAACCAGACAATCGCAGGGAACGCCGACTCTTCCTCGGCCAATGTGAATGTCCAGGAATCCATGGTCGATATCGTGCGCAGCATTGAATATGACTTCCGTAAGATCGGCTACGGGGTTCCGGAAGATCAGAACGCCATCATTGATACCGGACTGACCTCCATCACGTTCAAGTCCGACATCGACAACGACGGAACGCTGGACGTCGTGGAATGGTACACGGGCCCGCCAATCACGGGCTTCCCGAATGACAGCGTGCGCGTGCTGTACCGGCGGGTCAATGGGGGGACGCCGGTCGGCGCGGCGCTGGGTGTGACGGGCTTTCACCTGAAATACCTGAACCAGGACGGAGCTCCCGCACAATCGCTCGGATCGATCTACATCATTGAGACCACCCTGCAGGTGGAGAGTCCCTATAAGGTCCAGGACCAGGTGATCACCGATCAACGCTACGAGGATATGGGGTACGCAGTCGCGTTCTGGCGACAGACCCGTCTCGCATCGCGAAATATCAAACGGCACGGATAGCAGGGCGTCTCATTCATTCAGTCCGCGGGGAGGACGTATGGGAAAATCCACCATCATCTACGTGATCGGGCTCTGCCTGATCATCGGTATTGCGCTTTCCAACATCAACAATTCCAGTCTTCATTCGATGGACACGTACTCCACGTATTTCGGGCGAACGATGGCACACAACATCGCTGTCTCCGCCGCCAACGTCGGGTCCAACTATGTAATGTTCAACAGCACCTACGCCACTGACTTTTCCGGAACATTCGAGGGCGGCCATTACGACGTCATCTATTCCGATTCAGGGCTGGCGCATTCCTATACGAAGTTCATGACTGTTGCATCCCGCTACAACAGCGGAGGAGATGTCCAGCAGGATACGGTTCGCGCCGTCTTCCAGCGGGTAATCTTCTCCCGGTACGGGTGGTTTACGGAACAGGAACGGAACGGGTATGTCGGTCCGGGTGGGACGAAGGGTCCGTACTACGGGGCGAGCGATTGGAAAATCACCGGGGACTCAGTGTTTGGGTACGCGCACACGAATTCAAAGTTCAACCTTGCCGGCCGGCCCTACTTCGACAAGAAGGTGACGGCCACCAACTCACCGACGCTGATGACCATGGGGGGTGTTCAGGATCCCTTCTACAACGAGGGGTATGAATGGGGAGTCTCGGTGTCCCGAGACACGGCAAATATTTCCATCCTGAAGTCAGTGGCGAACCAGGGGAGCTCGTTTGCGCCGCTGATGCAGAACGATGACGTTGGTCTCGAATTCAACAGTGACGGGACGGCGCGTCTGCGCATTCCCTACAACAGCGGAAGCACGATTGACACGACGGTCCCGCTGGGCGCATTGTCGGCGAGTAACGTGATCGGGGTGAACGCGGGGGACCTGCACATCAAGGGGACCTACAAAGGGGAAACGACGGTTGTTGCCTTCAAGGGAACCGGCAGCACCGCAGACAAGGGAAACGTATGGATCGACGGCGATGTCGTCGCCAGTGACAATCCCCGGTTCAATTCCTCGTCAGACGACATGCTGGGGATCGTGTCGGAGCGCATGGCATACATTACGAAAGACGCATCGAGGAACTCCTCCACGGTCCTGAACATCCAGGCAGCGATCTATTGCCACGACGGCGAATTCACCGCCCAGGATTTCTGGACCATTCCGATTTCGGGCAGGGTTAACCTGTACGGCAGCATTACGCAGCAGACGGCGGGATCATTGGGATTATTCTCGTCAGGGTCCGGTCTCCTGAACGGCTTCTTCTACAGCATCCGCCATGACCCGAGGTTCTTGAAGAAGGGACCCCCGCAGTTTCCGTTTTCTTCAAAGTTCAGACTTGTTGCGTGGTGGGAGAACTGAGAGTGGCCAATATTCACCAGATGTCTGGATACGTGCTGCGGGAGTGCGCGATGCACACAGATTGGAGAGATTTGGGTAGCGATGTGATGTACACTGTTTTTCGTTCTGTGGCACAGCTCTTGATGCAATAGTCTGTACGGAGCTGCCGTCAGCGTCAACCGCGGAGGACGGCGCCGCAGATGGGCCGGGACTTTCGCCGGCCGGGGGACTCCGCGGGAGGCAGAAACAGCATCATGTCACTCGTGCTAGGGGAGGCGCGAGGGGGAAGAGTGGGTCTTCTCTGCTCGTTACTACCTGTCATGAGTGACATTTTTTGTGGGACGTCATTGAACGAACAAGACTGACAGACAACCGTGATCGAAACAGCAATAAAGCTCCTGCAGGAAATCGCCGTCTCCATTCCGGACACCGTCCCCGGAATGGAACGCCAGATGTTGATCGGTGATCTCGTCTCGAAACAATCGCCGGCGGAGCGGACAGCACTCCGGAAGCTGATGGACAGTTATCTGCTCCGGATGGCCAAGATCAATGCTTCCGACATCGATATCGGCGGATACGGAACGGGGAACCACGTCTGGTATCGCATCTACGGTGACAAGAAGCCGGCGAAGGAGCTGGGGAAGTTCACCCTTGACGAATTCAACATCCTGGTGCAGAGCATTCTCATCGAACGCCAGCGTCTGTTCCTGTACGAGAACCGGAGCCTCGACTTCTCGTACAGCATCATCGACGATGACAAGATGTACCGGTTCAGGGCGAATGCGTATTTCGACCTTGATCATCTCGGCATGAACATGCGCGCGATCAACGCGACGGTGCGTCCGTACAAAGGACTGGACCTTCATCCGAACGTCACGAAAGTCCTGAGCCTCTCGCACACGACCCAGGGGTTGACGCTGGTCACCGGCATCACGGGTTCCGGCAAGAGCACGACCCTCGACAGCATCATCGATGCCAACAATCACACGGTTGACGGACACGTTGTCATCATCGCATCCCCCGTGGAATACGTCCACCGTCCCGATCGGTGCATCATCCGTCACCGTGAGGTTGGTCGTGACGTGTTGTCGTTCAAGGAAGGGGCGATCCAGGCATTGCGTCAGGATCCCGATATCATCGTCATCGGCGAAATGCGTGATCCGGACACGATCATGACTGCCCTGGAGATCACGGACAGCGGGCACAAGGTATTTTCCACTCTGCACACGGCATCGGCGGTGGAGACCATCGATCGTATCATCGGCGAAGTGCCGCCGATTGAGCAGGAGCGCGTCCGCATGCGTCTGGCTGATACGCTGACCTGCATCATGTCGCAGAAACTGGTACCGAGTCTGGAAGGCAAGCTGGTGCTTGCCAAGGAACTTATGGTGATGACCCCGTCCGTGCGGGCGGCCATCAAGAACAACAACACGGGAGAGATCTACCAGATGATGGCGGAGTCTGCCGATCTGGGAATGGTCACCCTCGAGCAGGATCTCAAGCGGTTGTTCCAGGCAAACAAGATCTCCCTCGAGAATGCGTTGGTGACGGCCAATAACAAGAGGCGCTTCCAGCAGATTATGAACCTTGGCTCGGTCAATGACTGAGGCAGGGACGGTGCGTAGCATGAAACAACATACACTCAACATCCACAAACAATAAAGAAGTCTCCCCTATGGCAGGACGATCGGTCATTGGTCTTTTCGTCGATGGACTCGACGTGAAGATGGCGCGGCTGACGACCCGGAAGAAGCGGATCGTTGTGGAAGAGCTCAAGTCGGCCACGCTCGTATCCCGGCTTCATGAACACAAGCTGCTCGACGAGACATCGCCGGGCTCGACTGATGGAACGGATGCGTTCAATTTGAGCGCCCCGGCCGCCGCCGAGACGGTCGCAGCCGTACAGTCGGAAGACAACAATGCGGTCCTGATCGGACTGCTCTCGCAATATCCGCGGGGCTCCTACAACCTGACCTACTCTCTCTCCGAGCCGTCGATCTACTATCACCTGCTCGAGAGCGACTTCGGGTTGAAGGGCAAGAAGCTGAAAACCCGCATCCTTGACGAGCTCAAGAACATCCGCGCGTTCCAGCCGGCAGAGGACGCGGTCGATGCCATCAAGACGGACGAAGGCAACCTCCTCTGCATCGTGCGCGAGGACGGGTTGAGCCTGATCAACTCGCTGGAGAATATCAAGGGGTTCCTCGGCAACCGCCTGCCGGTCATCCCGGCAATCGACAGTGCCGACGTTTCGCTGATGAACCTGGTCCGCCTGAACTACGACCTGCAGCCGCACGATGTGTCGGTGATCGTGTACGTCGGGGTCGAGTTCACGCGCTTGATCTTCATGCGGGGAGTGCACTTCTATCAGTTCGCGCCGATCATCGGTGAAGGATACGATTCTCCAAACCTGCAGAACACAGTGTATAGCCGCCTTCTCCTGGAGCAGGACAACCTGGCCATTCCCCAGATTCACCGCATCATCCTTGCCGGGGAATGTCGGCGGATCAACTTCAGGGATTTCCTGATGCAGCAGCTGCCGGATCAGGAGATTGACTATCTCCTGGCGCCGACCCTGGACAGCAGCGCCCTCAGCATGGAACAGCAGGAAGCGATGTCGGAATTTGCAGTGCCGATCGGAACGGCGCTCAAGGTGCTGGATCCTCAGAACACCAACATCTACAGCATCAATCTGTTGCCGTCGGTCGTCCGGGAAGGCCAGCGTGTGTTCAAGCTTGCCTGGCACGGCTACGCGCTGCTGCTCGTGCTCTTCTTCTCAACATTCTTCTTCACCTGGCAGATTTCACAAAAGACCAAAGAGATCAAGGAACTGAGAGACGTCCTGACCCTCAAGGAGAGCCAGAGGGCGGAGAATCTCACGCTTGCGAACTCTATCCAGGCCCTCGAAGAACAGCTCTCACGATACCGGGCGTCGCTCGCGCTGTACGATTCGCTGGTCCCCGGCACCGAGCGCTGGAGCAAAGTGTTGACGCAGGTCAGCCACGGGGTTGAAGACCTCAACTCGATCTGGCTTACCGACCTGGGTGCGGCCTCTGATGGGAACATGACGATGAACGGGTTCACCGTGTACCGGACACGCATTCCCCGGCTCGCAACCCTCTTTGACAATGCGCTGCTGGAAGAAGTGAACGTTCAGGAAATACGCGAACAGACAGTGTATAAGTACAGGATCAAGGTCCCCGCCTCGCTCACCGTGGCGGCTCCTGCTCCTGCAGAGACCCCAATTCAGTAGAATCTAGGAAAGGAGTTCGGTCGTGTCGTATAAACTTCGTAACAGCATCGCGCTCGGCGTCCTGCTTCTGCTGATCATGGGGATCGGGACGTACATCCGGGCATTCAACCTGCCGAAGAAGGCACGGCAGGTGGAGACGCAGATAAAGAAGATTGACGAGGAACTGCAAAATACGCCGAACCTTGTCAACCAGTTCAATGATCTCAGCGCGGTTCTCTCCGATGCGCAGAAGAGGTGGGAAGGCCGGAACAAGGATATTCCTCCGGTTGACATCACTTCGCAGAGCTATGCGTACTTCAGCCGCCTGATTGACTTGAGCGGATATGTGAAACTGGACATGGTCTACAGCGGCGTCCAGCAAATGAGCAACTACGGCTACAACAGCTATACACTCAAGGGAGAAGCGCCGTTCGAAAACCTCTACCGATTCATCTGGTACCTGGAAAACGACCGCAAGCTGTACAAGGTCCAGTCGCTGAACCTGAAGGGTGTCGAAGTGGCGCCGACGGCGGATGAGGATTCCCGCGTGGTAGTCACCTTTGACATGGTCGTGCACGCGTACTTCTCATCGGTGTCCGAGTTGTCAACTTCCATGGGGGAACGCGCCATCACACCAAACGTCCTGAATGTTGATCCGTTCACCCCGGTGATCGCCAGCGGCATACCGCCGAACCAGCGGTCGCTCGTGGAAATCGAACGGTCCGACCTGAAAGCGGTCATCCCGGGCAAGGCGTTTGTGATGGATCAGGGAAACTCGATCCGGACGCTGCGCGAGGGTGATGAGGTCTACCTCGGGTACGTGACCAGGATTGACCCGGAAGGCGGGCGCATCGAATGCACGCTGAACAAGGGAGGCATCATCGAGAAGGTTGAGTTGAAAATACGTTATGGTCCTGTTCAAACTGTACAAAAATAGGGTCGAGGACAGCATGAAAAACACCGTCGTGATAGTTGCAGTCGCACTCGCTTTCTTCGTAGAGCAGGGTGCATGGGGACAGACAAGCCCCGCAGAACGGAAAGCGTTGCGTGAGTACACGTCCCCGCAGGAACTGGTGTCGATCGCGCCGTCGACCCCGATGGACAAGGCACTGGCGGCCATCAGCGAGGTCAGTCAGAAATTCGTCGGTAAGGTCATCATCGATACTGATCGACGGAACATGGCGATCAACGTTGATATTCAGGGCATGCCGTGGCGCGATGCGCTGGAAACCATCCTCCGGAAGAACGACATCTGGTACACGGAGTATGAGAACTATATTCAGCTTTCGCCGCTGCCGGGATCTGGCTCCCAGGCTGGCGGCTCCACCACCGGGCCGAGTGGACCGGTCGGTGAGATTCCGCGCGAAGCGGTCAGCTTCCGCAGCAGGGAAATCAAGATCTCGGCCGTGTTCCTCCTCGCCAATCTCACGAAGCTCGAGGAAGTCGGGATCAACTGGTCCTTCTCGAAGACCCAGAACGTGAACACGGGAACGGTCAAATACCTTGGTGATTTCGCAGGCGCAGACAAGGTCAGCGACAAGATGTTCAAAGCAGAGGTCACACCCACGATCAGCTTTGCCAACATCAGCGTCGTGGCACAAATGTTCTCCAGCTATGACCTGGGCGAGATTCTGTCGGGTCCCCAGCTCGTTGTCCGCTCCGGTGAAGAAGGACGCATCCAGGTGGGCCAGGACTTCTCGATCCGCGAGCGTGATTTCGCGGGAAACCTGATCGACAAATTCTACAGCGCCGGCGCCATTGTCAGGGTGAAACCCCAAGTCATCACCGAACAGGGTGTCAGCTTCATCCATATGACCATCGAAGCTGAACGCAGCTCGGTAACCCCCGGCCCCGTCAGCACTATTCTGGACAAGGCGAAGGCAACAACCAATGTCCTTCTCCTGGATGGGGAGGAAACCGTCATCGGCGGTCTCTATGAGACATCGACCGAAAACGTTCGCCAGGGCGTGCCCTTCCTGAAAGACCTGCCGTGGTACGTGTTCGGACTGCGTTACCTCTTCGGGTACGACAAGGAGCAGGTTTCCAAGAAAGAACTGATCATCCTGATCAAAGCGGAACTTGTTCCGACGCTCCAGGAACGGATCACGATGAAGATGAAGGAAGACGGCATCTACGGAAGGTGGCAGGCCGAACAGGAGAGGAACGAGCAGCACTTGAAGGGCAACAAGCAACAATAAGACAGCAACGAACGGATCTCTTATCACGCGAAGGAACAGGTCCCATGAAAACGTTGTATGGCAGTGTACTCATCATTGTACTGGCACTGGGGTTCGTTTCGTGCAAGGACAGCACCAGCGCGCCGGTGGCGGGGCAGGGACAGGGGGTGCTGAACGGGAGGGTGGTGGACGCATCGAGTGGTGCTGCGGTCGCGGGCGCCTACGTGTACGCAGGAAACCAGTACGCCCAAACGGATACCGCGGGGAAGTTTTCGTTCACGTTCCCCGTGTCCAACGACACGACAATCACCGTTCAGGTGACGAAAGACAAGTACACAGCCTCCAGCCAGGATGTCGTCCTGAAATCGGGAGAGATCAGCACGGCGGAGATCAGGCTGTCCGCTACCACGATCGTGGGCGGCGGCGGGACAGGAGGCAAGGCGCAGACGATCGGCTTCCTCGGTGCCGCACCGAATGAAATTTCCGTCTACGGTGTTGGCGGACTGGAAACATCCGTCCTGGGGTGGGAAGTGAGGGATTCGCTCGGCCTTCCCATCACTGACGCGAACTTCGTTCAGCTGTCGTTCTCGCTCGTGGGTGGGCCGGGTGGTGGCGAATACATCTCCCCGCCGTCGGTCCGCACGGGGACGAACGGGAAGGCGTACACGACGTTCAACAGTGGCACGCGGTCCGGGGTTGCCCAGGTTGTTGCCAGCGCCACTGTTGACGGCCATACCATCACCACAAGCCCGGTTCGCCTCATCATCAATGGCGGGTTCCCGGTGCAGGATCATTTCACTCTGGCGGCGACAAACTACAACTTCCCCGCACTTGACTGGGTGAACCGCACTCTTCCGGTCTCTGTCCTTGCCGGAGACATGTACGGGAATCCTGTGGCTCCGAACACCGCCATCTACCTCACGAGTCTTGCCGGGGTGATTCAACCCAGCGTGTTCACCGACAAGAACGGGCAGGGTACGGTACTGCTGTTCAGCGGCAACCCCTATCCGTATGGGGCGTATGCCGTCAATCCCTCCTCTCCGGGCTACCACCACGTCATTGCACGGACGGTCGGCCAGGGTGTGACGGTGATTGATACCATCACAGTGCTCTGGAGCGGGGTGGCGCTGATCGATTTCCCGTATACGACATTTACCGTCGACTCGGGGGCCTCGCAGACATTCAATTTCAAGGTCAGCGATGAGCTCGGGCACCCTCTCGCGGCGGGGACGAGTATCGCTGTGAAGGCGACTGTCCCACCGCCTCCGGATCCGAACAGCAAAGTAAATCAAGTTCAGCTGACGTTCGGTATCGACGGCACCATCACCCTCGAGGACTTTGTCAATCCCGGTACCGGCACGACGGATTTCTCCTTCACGTTGAGCGATGGGACTATCAATATCACCCAAGCGACCACCGTCACGGTGACTATCTCTGTTCGCGGACCGAACGGAACAGACGTCAGGACGATCTACGGGACGGTCTACTAGCATCGCGCATTCCTGCGCTGCACGGAAAGCCCCTGTGAAATCCACGGGGGCTTTCGTCTTTTCGGGAAGGGGGCCGCGACACACGTCGTCATGCCGGAGGGCGTAGGCAAACCGTTTTGTGTGAAGCTCCTTTGGCCCAGAACCCTGGTTGATTGACTTTCCCCGCCAATTCACGTAGTTTTCATCTTGCGTTCTTCTTCAGATTTCAGGTGCAGGTGTGAACGACTCCATCGTCATCCGCGGGGCGCGGGTCCACAATCTTAAGAATATTTCCGTCGAGATTCCCAGGAACTCCCTCATCGTGATCACCGGCGTGAGCGGCTCCGGGAAGTCCAGTCTTGCCTTCGATACGATCTATGCCGAGGGGCAACGCCGCTACGTCGAGAGCCTCTCATCCTATGCCCGCCAGTTCATGGAACGGATGGACAAGCCCGATGTCGACGTCATCCGGGGCATGAGTCCGGCGATGGCGATCGAGCAGAAGACGAACACACGGAACCCGCGTTCCACGGTCGGGACGTCGACCGAGGTGTTTGACTATCTCCGTCTCCTCTTTGCCCGCATCGGACAGACGCACTGCCACAACTGCGGAACCCTCATCACACGGGACTCGGTGGAAACCGTGACCGCGTCGCTTGAACAGGAATTCCAATCCCCGGGAACGGGTCCCTCTGCGGGTCTCAAACTGTACATCACGTTCCCGCTGCCGGTCCATGCAAAGGAGTCCCTGGCGCAATCGCTGCTCAATCTGAAGAAGGAGGGTTTCGTCCGCATCCTTGTGCGCGGGGAGATTCACGATCTGGCCGAGAAGGAGCCTCCCGCAGATGTCAAACCCGGCGATGTGCAGGTGCTGGTGGACCGTCTGCTATTCCGGCCAGCTGACGACGGGAGCCGCCTGGCGGATTCCATCGAGACCGCGTTCGCTTCCGGCAGCGGCCGGGGCTCCGTCGTCTTACTCGACCAGCACAAGACCCTCCATTTCAACCAGAATTTCGAATGCCGCAACTGTCACACTCGGGCGGAGGAGCCAGACCCCCGGCTCTTTTCTTTCAACAACCCGTTCGGCGCCTGTCCGGAATGCCAGGGATTCGGACGTGCGGTCGGGATCGACATGGATCTTGTGGTGCCAAACAAGGACAGGACCATTCGTGAGGGGGCCATCCAGCCGTGGACGACCCCGAAATTCAAGGAACAGTTGAGGGCTCTGCTGCGGGTGTCGCAGAAGGCGGGGCTCCGGCCTGATGTCCCGTTCCGGGACCTGACCGAGGCGGAACGCACAATCATCTTGGACGGGTACGGGGACTTCGACGGATTGCGGGCGTTCTTCAGGCATGTGGAGAAGAAAGCGTACAAGATTTACTACCGTGTCTTCCTGAGCCGGTATCGCGGCTATACGACCTGCCAGGGATGTGGGGGGGCCAGGCTCCGCAAGGAAGCATTGAGTGTCCGGGTCAGCGGCAAAACCATTGCTGATGTGGTCCGGATGACCATTGCCGAAGCACGCACCTTTGTAGAGACCCTTTCGCTGACGCCCACCGAGCAGGATATCGCGAAACGCATTCTCGGGGAGCTCCGGCGTCGGTTGACCTATCTCGACGAGGTGGGTATCGGGTATCTCACGCTGGATCGTCTCTCGAGCACATTGTCGGGGGGTGAATCACAGCGGATCAACCTTGCGACCTCTCTCGGTTCGTCGCTTGTCGGAGCGATCTATGTTCTTGATGAACCGAGCATCGGGCTTCACCCGCGGGACAACGGCAGGTTGATCGCGATTCTCAAGGCTCTCCGCGAAGCCGGGAACACGGTGATCGTGGTCGAACATGACGCGGAGATGATGCGCAAGAGCGACATCATCCTTGATCTCGGCCCCCTTGCGGGCGAACAGGGCGGCGAGGTCATCTTCTGCGGAACGCCCCGGGCGATTCTCACGCATTCCCGCTCCTTGACGGGGGCGTATCTGAGCGGGAGGAAAAGCATTCCGGTCCCGAAGCGGCGCCGGGCAGGATCAGGCCTCACGCTCTCAATTCTCGGGGCATCGGAACACAATCTCAAAGATGTCGACGTCAGGATTCCTCTCAATGTCTTTGTCTGCATCACCGGCGTGAGCGGCAGCGGGAAGAGCACTCTTGTCCACGATGTGCTGTACGGAGGGTTGAGGCGCACGATGGGAAACCCGGCGGCGCACTGTGGAGCACATCGTTCCCTCGAAGGCCGGGAGAATCTCAGTAGTGTCGAGCTGGTGGACCAGTCTCCTATCGGCCGCACGCCGCGCTCGAATCCGGTGACGTATATTCAGACCTTTGATCTCATCAGAACGCTCTTTGCGTCAACAGCAGCAGCAAAAGTGCACGGGTTCAAACCAGGCTACTTCTCGTTCAATGTTCCCGGCGGCCGGTGTGAGGCGTGCGAGGGTGACGGTGTGGTCAAGGTGGAAATGCAGTTTCTTGCCGACCTCTTTCTTCCCTGTGATGTATGCAAGGGGAAGCGTTACCGCAAAGAGATCCTTGACGTCCACTTCCGCGGGAAGAATATTGATGATGTCCTGAACATGACGGTGAACGAAGGGATTTCCTTTTTCGACCATGATCCGCAAGGGCGTAAGGTGGCGAGGCGGTTGAACGTGTTGCAGGATGTCGGCCTCGGCTACATCCGGCTCGGGCAACCGGCCACGTCACTGTCAGGCGGGGAAGCGCAGCGCATCAAACTTGCCGCACATCTCCGAGCGCCGCACGGGGCCGAGCACACGCTGTTCATCTTCGATGAGCCGACCACGGGACTGCATTTTGATGACATCGCCAAGCTGATGAATTGCTTCAACGCCCTGCTCGAAGCCGGACACTCCATCGTGGTGATCGAGCACAATCTTGATGTGATCAAATGTGCGGACCATGTGATCGATCTCGGACCGGAAGCGGGAGATTCGGGTGGTGAGGTGGTGGCGGAAGGAACGCCGGAACAGATTGCGCGCAACGCTCGCTCGCACACAGGCCGGTTTTTGAAATCGTACCTCGGGGTCTAGCTGGCGCGGGGCGTGGCTCGCCCCGGATGACGAAGAGACATCGGTGTCAGCCGGACGGGTGGCGCGCTGGGTGATGGCTGTCACCGATCACGGCGAACAGTTGTAGTATCTTGAGAGTGCCGATTCAATTGAAAGGCATTGGTGGCGTTCAGGATTTAGGGGAGGTCCGGAATTGTTGCCAGTGCCTTTCTCCATTTCTCGCCCCATCCTGCGTACACATCAGAGCGACAAGCTGAGATTCAGCGTAATCGCAAACCCTCCGAAGTCACTCTTGTACGAGTTCACCTCTCCCGTGCGTTCATCGTACAGTGACGGCAGACCGCCGTTCATGAGGTAAATGAAGTAATAGCGGATATTGACCCCAAAGACATTTGTCTTCTCCGACCCGAAGTTTGCACCCGCGCCGATAAACGAACCCACCGTATAGTATGGATGTCCCTTCCCGATCGCGTTGAAGAAGTCTACCTGATTGGTAACCACCGCGCCCGTCGAGCTCGTCGTGATGGTCACATATGGCATCATATACACCATGGTAGGACCGACGGCGGCATTGACGTACGGTCTGAACGTATCGACGATGTCGTCGCTGAACAACCGGTACTCGAAGCTGGCGAGGAGCGGAATGACGAGAAACCGGTTGAGCTTGCCGGGTGTGATGGATTGACCGGTGATGGGATCGAAGTAGTCCATTTCACGATCGTCCTTCGCGCCGGAGACCGCGAGGGAAAGGGACCAGGCGAGGTCAGTGGTGAATTGTTTCCGATAGAATGTCCCCAGACCGAAGCCGTTGTTGGAAATGATGATGTCCAGTCCCCAGAACTTCAGGTGTTCGTTCGCGGCTTCTGGGGTGGTGATGCTGTCTCCCGTCCGGTTGGCGATGGCTGCGCCCGCCCCTGCTTCTGCAACGGAGAACCATGCAGGCAGGAGAAAGAGTCCAAGGAGCGAAACAGCGGTATGATTCGTGAGGTGGTTCATAAAGCCAACGGGCCCTGGCTGCTTATCGTTGGGACACGGGGTACTGCACGATAGAGTCTTTGGTGCGGAATCGCCATCAGAGTACCCGGAAGAGTCCGCATTTGAGGTAGAGCGTTTCGGGAACCTGCGGAAGCGTCGGATGGTCGGGCGCGGCGCCGCGCCAGTCAAGAAGCTGAGGCGTACGGTCTGCCTCCCTGCAGCTTCGCTCCACGATGTCCAGAAACGTTTCTCCGGTGATATGGTGTGAGCAGGATGCCGTGATGAGGAAGCCACCGCGCCGCAAGAGACGCAGCGCCGCGTGATGGAGATCCCGGTATCCTTTGCGCGCCGTGGGGACGTTTTTCCTCGACCTGGTGAAGGACGGAGGATCAAGGATGATCAGATCGAACATCCGTCCCTCCTGTTGAAGCGTTGTGAGGCGATCGAAGACGTTGCAGACTTCGAAGGCGCATGCCGGGACGTCATTCATGGCGGCGTTCTCGCGTGCCCGTTCGATCGCTTCCGCCGAGGCATCCAACCCGAGAACAGATCTTGCCCTGCCCCGCGCGGCGTTGCAGGCAAACCCTCCGTCGTTACAGAAACAGTCAAGCACCTCGAGACCATTGCTCACAGAGCGTGCAAGGCGCCGGTTTTCTCGCTGATCGAGGTAGAAGCCCGTCTTCTGACCAGCCAGGACATCGACGTGATACTGCAGGTCGCCCTCCCGGATGACGGTCGTGGCCACAGATCCGCGCAGGACGGTCTTCTTGAGCACGAGGCCTTCAAGTGATCGGAGAGGCGACTCATTCCGTTCAACGATCCCGGTCGGGTGAAGAATCTCCTCCAGGACATCGCAGATCATCTCCGTTCGCAAATCCATCCCTGCGGAATACGTTTGCAGGGAGAGGTAGTCATTGAAGCGGTCAACGACGAGGCCGGGAAGCAGGTCGGATTCGCCGTGGATCAGCCGGACGGCCCCCGCACCCGGGTAGAGGCGTTCACGGAGTTCAACCGCCCGTGCGATGCGCTCGCGGAAGAACGCGCGGTCAATCTCGACGACACTCCGGGAGAGTATCCGGACGGCGATGAGGGAATGAGGGTGGTACATCCCGATGCCGAGCGTGAGTCCGCCTGCATCCAGGACCTCCACGATATCCCCGGTGGCCGCGGCTCCATTCATCTCCCGGATTTCGTTGCTGAATATCCAGGGATGTCCGGCGCGAATCCGACGGTCTTCTTTCTTGCGCAGGGTAACCTGGCGGGAGAGATGCGGGTGTGTCATCATGGTCCAAAGTATCAAGATCGCGATGGAATTGCAACAGAATCCACCCCCCCTCGTTGGAAAAGGTTATGGTTCTCCGTATATTCTCTGCTGCATCTGTTGCAGAGGAGCGTGTTCATGACGAACCCGATGCCGCGCCTGTCGTGCGTTATTTTTGATGTTGACGGAACGCTCACGCGGACCAACGAACTCATTTTTGCGACCTTCAACCATCTCGCGGAGAACTATCTGGGGCGGAAATTCAGTCCCGAGGAGATCATCGCGCTGTTCGGCCCTCCCGAGGAGGGAGCCCTCGAGAAAGTCTTCGGTCCCGAGCGCCTCCATCGTCTGATGGATGAGCTGTGCGAGTACTATCGTTCCCATCATGCGACCATGGCAGATATCCATCCGGGAATCGACAGGATGCTCGGTTTCTTGAGAGAACACAAGATCCTCCTTGCCGTCTTCACGGGCAAAGGGAAACGGACTGCCGCCATCACCCTTGAAGCACTCGGGCTCGCAGGGTATTTTGACCTCGTGGTTTCGGGAAACGACGTCACGAACCACAAGCCGCATCCCGAAGGGATCCTCAAGGTCATCGAAACGTTCTCCCTGGAGCCTGACCAGGTCCTCATGGTGGGCGATTCCCTGTCAGACATCAGAGCCTCGCGCGCCGCGGGCGTGAAAGTGGCTGCCGTGCTGTGGGATTCGTACGACCGTGAGCGGGTCCTTGCCGCACAGAGTGATTTTGTCTTCCATACTGTTGACGAGATGATGAAGTGGTTCCAATCGATGATTCACTGATTGCCGGCTGACCAGGTGCACGATACCCAAGATCTTGTGATGCAGCGTATTGTCCGGTATGGACTGCCCATGCTCATTGCCTTTTTCTATTTTACAGCGGCCCAGCATTTCGAGTACACGCCGGAGGGCACGTTCGCCTCGCTCACGCTCTCGACGGCAATATTCCAGGGAGGCTCCGCCGGCAGTGCGGCAGAAGTCTCGGGCACGCCGCACCCGGTCTGGGGTCTCGTGCTGGTGTGTGGCAAGGTGTTCGGGCTGCAGCCGCTGCTGACCGCGAAGGTGTTCAGCCTGTTCCTGAGTTCGATCACAGTGCTTCTGGTATTCCTGATCTGCTTCGAGGTGACACACGATCGCCTCCTTTCGCTCTGCGCATCGCTGGTTGTCGCCTTTGACAGCCGCATGCTGGAAAGTGCGGCAACCGGGAGTGTGCTCTCGCTTGTGCTGGCGGTTGGGCTGGGGGCTGTCTTCTTTCTCCTGCGGAACGATTATCTCATGTCGGTCCTGCTCACGGCGGTCCTTTCGCTCCTGTGCTGGCAGGGCGTGTTGTTGCTGGCGCTCGTCGGCGCGGACCTTCTGCTCAATTCCAGGGCGCGCGTGCGTGCGCTCAAGGTTATCACCGGAATGGTCCTTGTCTACGCCGCCGGTTTGCTGCCGTGGTTGTTGTATGTTTTCTGGAGTGGCAGACCTGCAGTCACCTTGCTCGCGGCGTCAATGGTGCTGCCGTCTCCGTCCCTTCTCGAGATCGTGTCGACGGCGGGCTCATGTCTCATTGTGCTCCTGGCGGTTGTTCGCCGCGCAGGCGGGATCACGAATCCTGAAGGTTTTCTCCGCAGAGCGATGGTGCCGCTTGTCCTGGCGGTGGCCCTCTCCGCCTCAAGCGCTGGCGCGGGAGCAGAGTGGGGCTTCCTGGGTTTTCCCCTGCTCGTCGTGTGTACTCTTGAGGGGTGGGTCCTGCTGACGCGTCGCTTCTATCACCCGGACGGGAGCGCAGTGCCGGCTCTGTTGATCAGCACATTGCTGTTGCTGGTGACGCAGACGTCATATCATCATTCGTCGCGGCCTCGCATGGCCGGCAGTATCAGAGACCTGGAGGGAGTGAGGCAGATTGCAGTCTGGGTTCGTGCAAACGTCCGGCAGGATGCTACCATCAGCGCAGATCCGCGCTGGTCGCTTGCGTACTACGCAGAACGGACCGTTGCAGGGCTCAGTGACGGCATGTCTCCCGTGTCGGAGATCGTTGTCACGTCGCGATCCGATGTTCCCGGCTATGCCATGGTCTATCATCCCACGACGGAAATTGCCGGCGGGGTCCAGAGCACCGTCGGCCGCTCCTCGGTCTGGAAACGATAACAATACTGGAGGATGCTGTGGATAGGATTCCTGTTGGCGTGATCGGCGTTGGGCACCTTGGGACGCTCCACGCGAAAATGCTCGCGCAGATTCCGCAGGCGATCCTCGCGGGTGTGTATGATATCGATGGCGCCAGGGCTCGCCAGGTGGCACAGGAGCTCGGCACGATTGCATTCTCGAGCGTGGATGACCTGTACGCCAATGTCGGTGCTGCCACCATTGCCACAGCGACGGTGGCGCACTATGCTGTCGCGAAGACGGGACTCGAGCAGGGAAAGCACCTGTTGATTGAGAAGCCGATCACGCAAACCGTGGAAGAGGCTGACGAGTTGTGCAGGCAGGCCCGCGCCAACGGGGTAATTCTCCAGGTCGGCCATATTGAGCGGTTCAATCCGGCTATCCTTGCGCTCGAGCGGTTCCTTATTCAGCCCATGTTTATTGAGTCGCACCGGCTGGCGCAGTTCAAGCCTCGTGGATCCGACGTTGCCGTAGTGCTTGATCTGATGATTCATGACATCGACCTCATTCTCAGTTTCGTCAAATCGCCGGTCAAACAGGTCGATGCCAACGGTGTCGCCGTCGTTTCCGGGAGCGTGGATATCGCCAACGCCAGGCTGCAGTTCGAGAACGGGTGTGTGGCAAACGTCACGGCGAGCCGCATTTCTCAGAGAAAAATGAGAAAGATGCGGATGTTTCAGAAGAACAGTTATATCTCCATTGATTTCTCGGAGGGTCTGGCCGAAGTCTTCCGGCTGGTCGGGGAGGATGAACCGGACACGAAAGGAACGCTCCTCCTCGGAGAGATTGATCTCGGCGCGCAGAAGCGTAAGATTGTGTACGAGCAGCCCGAGGTGAAGGATGTCAACGCCCTGAAGCACGAGCTCGAGCTGTTTGTCGACGCGATTCGCCACGGAGGGAAGCCGGTCGTGGATGGTGAGGACGGGAAACGGGCGTTGGAAGTTGCCAGCATGATTATGGAACGTATCAGTCAACAGACGCTCCACGTTGGATGATCGATCGCGGACCGACAATTGCGCTGAACCATCCTTTGCTCGCGCGCATCGGAGCCATTGCCGATGCCAACGGGTTTGAGGCCTACGTCGTCGGCGGCTATGTGCGCGACATGCTTCTGGGGCTCGGTGACCGGGATGTTGATGTGATGGTCCTGGGAGATGGCATCGCCTTTGCGCGTTGCGTTGCGGGCGAACTGGGAATCCATACCGTTGTGACATTTGAACGGTTCGGAACAGCCATGCTTTCCACCGAATACGGGAAGGTCGAGTTTGTGGGGGCCCGCAGGGAGCAGTACAGTCCTGGTTCGCGCAATCCGGATGTCAGGGCGGGGACACTGCAGGACGATCTGATGCGCAGGGATTTCACGGTCAATGCCCTCGCGGTGAGCCTGAATGGAGGACAGTTCGGTGTGTTGCACGACCCCCTCGGCGGCCGAAAGGATCTCGATGCCAGGCTCCTCCGGACTCCGCTGGATCCCGGGCAAACCTTTGACGATGATCCGCTCCGGATGATGCGGGCGGTCCGCTTTGCCGCCCAGCTCGGGTTCGCGGTGGCCGACGAGGCACTGACTGCCATCCGGGCGATGAAAGACCGGCTGGGTATTGTATCCCAGGAACGGATCAGCGATGAGTTCCTGAAAACGCTCGCAGCGCAAAGGCCCTCGGTCGGTCTTCAGCTGATGTTTGACACCGGCATTCTGCACATCGTGTTCCCGGAAATCGCCCAGATGGCCGGCGTCGATCAGCGTCGTGATCATCACCATAAGGATGTCTTCCGCCACACGTGCGTGGTGGTGGACAATATTGCGCAAACAACGGACAACGTCTGGCTTCGGTTTGCCGCACTGGTGCACGATATCGCAAAACCTCGCACGAAGGCCTATCAAGAGGGAGCGGGTTGGACCTTCCATGGGCACGAGGAAACCGGGGCCCGGATGATGAAGCGCGTCTTTCGCCGGATGCGGTTGCCGCTGGAACCCCTCCCGTACGTCGAGAAGCTCGTCCGTCTTCATCTTCGGCCCATGGTCCTGGTGGATCAGATTGTGACCGATTCGGCCGTGCGGCGGTTGGTATTCGAAGCGGGGAATGATATCGATGATCTGATGAGACTCTGCCGCGCTGATATCACCTCGAAAAATCCCCATCTCGTTTCGAAATACCTGAAAAACTACGACCTCGTGATGCAGAAAGTTGCCGACGTCATTGACAGAGACCGGCTCAGGAACTGGCAGCCTCCCCTAAAAGGCGATGAGATCATGGCGGTGTGTGGACTGCAGCCCGGAAAGACCGTTGGGATTCTGAAAAAGGCGATCGAAGAGGCGATTCTCGACGGAAAAATTCCCAATGACCACGATGCGGCACTTCAATACCTTCTCTCCATAAAGAATGAAATAGCGTGAAAATAGCCCGAATTCGTGCGATGTCCTGAAACTTTCTTGTCCTGGCATCGTTCCAATACTAGCATCACCAATAACTCCGGAGATTTCCATGCATTTTCCACGGTTTTCCCCAGTCACCGTACTGGCGTTGATCCCGTGCGTCCTCTTCGCCCAGCCGAAGACGCTGACACTTCAACAGGCCATCGATATTTCCCTGACACGCAACTTGAACGTTGTGCAGGCACAGAACAACGTGGAAGCGGCACAGAGCCAGGTCCTGGCGGCGCGGGGCGCGTGGTTGCCTTCCCTCTCTGCGAACACCGGTTGGAGCCGGAGTCAGCAACAGACACGTTCCACTGGTGTCTCGTACACGCTGATCAACGGAATTCCCGTGCCCACAACGGGTGGTGCACAAGACGAACTGGTGCTGGGCAACAGCTTCCGTTCGTCAATCAACGCGAACTGGACGGTGTTCGACGGTCTGAACCGTGAAGCCGCAAATTCGGCCGCGAGCTCACGGGCGATCGCTACAGAACAAACGTCCTTTCGGACCCGACAGAGCGTTGTGTTCCAGGTTGTCAGCAGCTACCTCAACATTCTCCGGAATGACCAGCTGGTCAAAGTGACGGAGGAAAATCTGCGGCGCGACCAGCGGCAGCTCGAGAGAATCGTGGAATCCAACCGGGTCGGCGCGCTTTCCCTTGCGGATGTCTACCGGCAGCAATCGCAGACAGCCATTGACGAGCTGAGCGTCATCAACGCGAGAAATACGTACGACAAATCGAAGGCGGACCTTCTGGCGCTCGTCGGTCTTGATGTGTACGAAGAGTATAGTTTTGTAGATCCTTCGATCATGGGTGAGACCGACACACTGAAGATGCGGGCCACGGCGCAGCAGTATCGCGACATCACTTCGCTGACGCAGCGAGCCCTGCAGGCGCGTCCGGACTACATCGGGGCGACTGAGAACCTCAATGCAGCCGAATCGCAGGTCACCTCCGCCAGGAGTTCCTATATGCCCAGCATCTCCGCTTCTGCAGGCTACACACGCTACGGTGATGAGCTGAAATTTTCTTTCCGCAACAGCAACCTGAACTGGGGATTGGGGCTCCAGTGGAATCTGTTCGACGGTTTTCGGACGAACGAGAACGTTCAGCAAGCCGTTGCAACCAAGCGAAACGCGGAGATCACTCTGTCGCAGGCACAGAAGAATATCGGGGTCGATGTGAAGAAAGCGCTTCTCGACCTTGAGGCAGCACGCAAATCGCTTGAGGTGAGCCAGAAAGGGCTCGTCTCCGCCGAGGAAGACAGAAAGATCGCGGAAGAGCGATACAACCTTGGAGCCGGGACCTTGCTCGACCTCCTGGTCGCCAATGCCAACCTTGTGAGTGCTCAGGCAAACAAAGTGAATGCAACGTACGGGTACGTCACAGCCAGGTACAACATCGAGTATGTTCTTGGGGAGAAGTCACTGTAGCACCAAACGAGTTCAGACTGAAGGAGAATCATCGCATGGCGACGAACGGTAAGAAGTCCAGGAAACGAATCATCATCTTCTCGGTTCTGGGTGTGGCAGTGATCGCACTCGTTCTGATCGTGTTCCTTGGCAGCAAGAAAGAAGTGGTCCTGCCGGTCCAGGTGGAAAAAGTATCGCGCCGGACGATCACGCAGCTCGTGACGGCCACCGGCAAGATTCAGCCGGAGGTCCAGGTCAAGATCTCTCCGGAGGTGAGCGGCGAGATCGTAGCCCTTCCGGTTCGCGAGGGAGACAGGGTGCGAAAGGGTGATCTGCTGCTGAAGATCAAACCCGATACCTATCGTGCGCAGCGCGACCAGGCGGCGGCGGTTCTGCTGCAGGCAAAGGCCACGCTCATGAGGACGAAGCCCGAATTTGAACGCATCGAGTCGCTCTTTGCAAAAGGACTTGTCTCCCAGGCGGAGTATGACCAGGCCAAGGCACAGCAAGAATCTGCGAAGGCTTCACTTGCGCAGGCGCAGGCCACGCTGAGCCAGTCGGATGAATACCTCCGGAAAACCACTGTGTTCTCCCCCATGGACGGCACGGTGAGCCAGCTCAAATCGGAGCTCGGCGAACGTGTGCTGGGAACCGCCCAGTTCCAGGGAACGGAAGTGATGACGATTGCCGACCTCACACGCATGGAAGCCCGGGTCGACGTGAGCGAAAATGACGTGATCATGGCATCGATCGGCGACACGGCGAGAATTTCTGTGGATGCTTTCCCGGACCACAAGGTGACGGGTGTGGTCTACGAAGTTGCCAACACTGCGGCATCAAAGGGACTCGGGACCCAGGAAGAAGTCACCAACTTCCAGGTGAAGATCCGCATCATTTCGAAAGACGTTTCGCTGCGGCCGGGGATGTCGATGACCGCAGATATTGAGACAGAGACACGGCGGGACGTGTTCGCCGTGCCGATTCAGTCGGTGACCACGCGTGCACCCAAGATGGAAGTGAAGCCCATGCCCGAGGACGGCCAGAGGGGGACCGTGGTGAGCGCCAGTGCCGGCCCCCGCCAGCGGAGCGAGAACAAGCTCAAGGAGATCGTTTTCGTGGTTGACGAGGGTGTGGTCAAAGCCATGCCGGTGAAGCGAGGGATCAGCGACGATTCCTACGTGGAGATCCTGGAAGGGGTGTCCGAAGGAGCCCAGGTTGTCTCCGGCAGCTACAAAGCCATCAATCGTGAGCTTGAAGACGGCGCCAAGGTGCGTGTTGAGGAGCCGAAGAAGGGGCCTGCCGAGAAGAAAGAAGGAGGTGCGTGACATGGGCGTGATCGGGCTGACCAACATCGTCAAGACCTATGACATGGGCGAGGCCGAAGAGGTTCATGCCCTGCAGGGGGTGTCCGTCGCCATCCAAGAGAACGAATACGTCGCGATCATGGGGCCATCAGGATCCGGCAAGTCGACATTGATGAACATTATCGGCTGCCTGGACACCCCGACATCAGGGGCCTACCTTTTCAACGGTCTGAATGTGAGCGAAATGAACGACAATGAGCTCGCAAAGATCCGCAACAAAGAGATCGGGTTTGTTTTCCAGACGTTCAACCTCCTCCCTCGCTCCGATGCGCTGCACAATGTGGAGTTGCCGCTGATCTACGGCGGCATTTCCTCGGGGGAACGAAAACGCCGGGCCCTCGAGACCCTGAACCATGTGCAGCTCGGTGACCGCGTCCATCACAAGCCGAATGAGCTTTCGGGCGGGCAGCGTCAGCGGGTGGCGATCGCACGTGCGCTGGTCACCAAGCCATCCATCATTCTGGCCGACGAGCCGACAGGGAACCTGGATTCGAAGACCGGTGAAGAAATCATGATGCTGTTTGAAGAGCTCCACCACCAGGGGAACACCATCATTCTTGTGACGCATGAGGCGGATATTGCCGAACACGCACACCGGGTGATTCGTCTGCGGGACGGGAAGGTCGAGAGCGACCAACGGGTCACGCGGCGGAAGACCTACCCGGCGGCTGCGGCATCCTGATCTGTTCTCGCCCGGGCAAAGGTCCAGGGGTTGCCCTCCAAACGAAAGGTACGGCATGTACTATCTGTTGGAATTGAAAGAAGGATTGTTGATCTCGTTTCACGCGGTCCGTGCCAACAAGATGCGTTCTGTGCTCACGACCCTCGGTATCGTCATCGGCATTGTGTCAGTGACGCTGATGGCCACGGCAATTGAAGGCCTCAACCGGGCATTCGAGCGAAGCGCGGCGGCTTTTGGAACGGATGTGATGTACATCCAGCGGTTTTCGTGGGTCTCGAATGAGGATTGGGCCACCATTCGCAACCGGCGGAATATCGAAGTCAGCTACGTCAATAAGATTGAACGGCAGTCACAACTCACCGACGCAGTTGCCCCGGTGGCATTCACGGTGCGCCGTGTTACCTACGGGAGCAATTCGACCGAGGATGCGTTCATCAGCGGCACGACGCACGTGTATATGCGGGCGTCCGGTTCGACACTTGCCGACGGCCGGTTCTTTTCACCGGAGGAATCGAGCGGTGGACGGCCTGTGTGTGTGATCGGTGCCACGATTGCGGAGAATCTCTTTCCGAGGGAAGATCCGATCGGGAAAACCATCCGTGTTGCCGGATATCCATATATGGTGCTGGGGGTGTTTGAGAAACAGGGCGGGTTGTTCGGCACCTTCACCACCGATACGCGGGTCTTTGTCCCGATCAATTCCTTCCAGGCCAAGTTCGGCGGGCGCCGGGACATCACCATCCAGGTTCGCGTCGCTGATCCCAAGAAGATGGAGGACGCAAGGATCGAGATGGAAGGGTTGATGAGGAATATCCGGGGTCTGCCGCCGGGGAAGCCGAATGATTTCGGCATCAATCAGCAGGAGGCACTCACCGCCGCATTCGCGCCGATCAGTCTCGTGATCGCCTCGATCGGACTGTTTATCACCGGCCTCTCGCTGTTCGTCGGCGGGATCGGCATCATGAATATCATGTTCGTCTCCGTGACCGAAAGGACCAGGGAGATCGGCATCCGGAAAGCGATCGGGGCGAAGCGAAGGACCATCCTGATGCAATTTCTGGTCGAAGCAGCGGCCCTCTGTCTGATCGGCGGCATCATCGGGCTGGCGATTGCGTTTCCCTTAAGCCTGATTGTGGACCAGTTTCTCCCGACGGCCATGCCGGTGTCCGTTGTTGTTGTGTCGCTTCTGATTTCGCTGGTCGTCGGAGTGATATCGGGCTTCCTCCCTGCGTACAGGGCGGCGCGCATGGATCCCGTCGAGGCGCTCCGCTATGAGTAGGCTGGTGCGGGAGTGGGCATACGTTCTCGAGAGCGTCGTGATGGCACTGAGCGCCATCCGGGGGAGCAAGCTTCGTTCGATCCTTACCCTTCTCGGGGTCGCGGTGGGTGTCTTCTCCATTATTTGCGTGATGACCGCAGTGGGCGTGCTCCGGAACAGCATTGAGGAAGGTCTGACGCAGCTGGGCGCAAACACCTTCCAGCTTCAGAAATTTCCTGTTGGCATTCAGGGCGGACACGAGGCGCGCAGGCGGCTCAGAAACAGGAAAGACATTACCTACGAGCAGGCGTTGCTGGTGCGGGATCGAGCCACGCTGGCCGAGTCGGTCGGCATAGAGATTACGACATGGGGAAGAATAGTCTACTGGGAGAAGAACAGAACGAACCCGAATGTCGGACTGCTCGGCGAGAACGTCGAGGGAATCGCCACCAATGACTGGACTATCGAATTCGGGCGCTCTCTCTCGTATCAGGACCTCGACCTTGCTCAGCCCATCATGATTCTCGGGAAGACGGTGGCGGAGAAGTTGTTCCCACCCTCGTTCAACCCGGTCGGGGAAACGGTACGGGTCGAGGGGTCGCTGTATACCGTGATCGGGGTGTTCGCCAAGAAAGGAGGCTCGCTTGGCGGGAACCAGGACAACTTTGTTGTGGTGCCCATCACGACATTCTTTGAGAAGAACGGCCGGACTGGACGAAGTGTCAACATCATGGTGAAGGCAAAGAGCCGGGAACTCCTGGATGACACGATCGAACAATCGAGGTCGATTCTGCGCACCGCACGCCGCGTGCCTCCCGGACAGGATGACGACTTCGCCTATTTTTCGAACGATTCTCTGGTAAAAGAGTTCAACGATTTCACATTCTATCTTCGTCTGGGCGTCCTTGTCGTAAGTTCGATCGCGCTTCTGGCTGCCGGCGTCGGCATCATGAACATCATGCTCGTGTCCGTCACCGAGCGGACACGCGAAATCGGCATCCGGAAAGCCATCGGCGCGCAACGAAAGGCCATCCTTGCCCAGTTTATCATCGAAGCGGTGATCCTGTGCGAATTTGGCGGCATCATCGGGGTCCTGCTTGGCATCCTTGGCGGCAACGTGGTCAGTATCCTGGTCGAGGCCCCCGCGGTGATTCCGTGGGACTGGGCAGGAATCGGCATCGGTGTCTGTTCTCTGGTGGGGTTGATCTTTGGAGTGTACCCGGCGTGGAAGGCTGCCACGCTGGATCCAATCGAGGCGCTGCGCTATGAGTAAGATTGCGATGGAACTTGCCAATCTGCGGGAGAGCGTTCTGATGGCCCTGAGTGCCATCCGCTCAAGCAAACTCCGCTCTATCCTGACACTCCTCGGCATCGTGGTGGGAGTCTTCTCCATCATCTCGGTCATGACCGCAGTCGGTGTCCTGCGGAACAGCATCGAGGAAGGCCTGACCCAGCTCGGGGCGAACACTTTTCAGATTCAGAAATACCCGAATTTCGACGGCGGACCGAGAGAGCATGCGAGGCTCCGGAACAGGAAAGATATCACCTACGAACAGGCGCTGCAGGTGAAGGAAAAGGCCACCCTCGCAGAAGAAGTCGGGATTGAGAGCTGGGAGCGCGGACGCGTTTTCATCTGGAAGGGGCAGAAGACCAACCCCAATGTCATGGTGGCAGGCGAAACGCCGGAAGGCATCGTGACAAACGACTGGCAGATCTCCGCCGGCCGCGCATTCTCCACGCAGGATGTGCAAACAGCGCGGAACGTCGTGATCCTCGGCATCATGGTGGCAGAAAAATTGTTCCCTCCACAGGTAAATCCGGTGGGTGAGACCGTCCGGTTCGACGGCGCGCTCTATGAAGTGATCGGTGTCTTTGCCAAGAAAGGCGGGGTGCTCGGAGGCAACCAGGACAATTTCGGCGTCATCCCGATCACCACGTACTTCAGCAAGTACGGCAAATCGGGGAAGAGTGTTCATGTCATGGTGAAGGCGCAGAGCCGCGAGGTGTTCGAGGATGCGGTGGAACAGTCGCGTTCGATCCTCCGGGTTGCGCGTAATGTCCCGCCGGGCGAAGAGGACGACTTCTTCTACTTCTCCAACGATTCGGTGATCAAGGAGTTCAATGATTTCACCCTGTACCTGAGAATGGGAGTGCTCCTGGTGAGTTCCATCGCACTGCTTGCGGCGGGCGTGGGCATCATGAACATCATGCTCGTGTCCGTGACCGAACGGACGCGGGAGATTGGCATCCGGAAGGCGGTTGGTGCCCAGAGGCGCGACATCCTTGCGCAATTCATGACGGAAGCGATCATCCTCTGTGAGATCGGGGGGGTGATCGGGGTGGTGCTCGGCATCGTGGGGGGTAATATCGTTGGTCTGTTGATGGAGGTGCCGGCGATCATTCCGTGGGATTGGGCCGCCATCGGCATCGGGGTCTGTTCACTCGTCGGATTGATTTTCGGAGTGTATCCGGCCTGGAAAGCGGCAACCCTCGACCCGATTGAATCACTCCGATTCGAATGACCGCCTGCCGCGACGGCTGCTGCCGTCGCGGTGCCTTTTCTTTTTCCTCGGTTTCCCCTATCTTGAGGCATTATCCACATTCGCGGGGCGACAGCCAAGAGGGAGCCGTTTCAGCCTTCCTGTAGCGCTCACCGACGAGTACTGTGACCAGCGCTCTACACTCTTATCGTATCTCTGCTCCAGGCCTTCGCACGCGGCGTGCGCGTTGCCGAACGCTCCTCAGCCTGCTCCTCAGTCTGTCCATGCTTTCTTTTGCCTCCGGCCAGACGAATCAGGACAGTCCTGTCTTCAAGAAGAAGAGGAATCCCGAAGAACTTCCCGAGATACGGCAATCGGATCCGATGTATGAGATCTGGCAGACGTTTCTCCTGACGCGGCAGGCGAATGCCGGCGATGCGGTTGCGCAATATGAGCTTGGCATCCGTTACTTTCTGGGAATCGGTGCACAAGCCGACACCGCTCAAGCCGCATACTGGACGGCGAAATCTGCAGAACAAAACCACCTGCCGGCGCGCTTCAACCTTGCAATCCTGGCCTATCACGGGATGGGTGTGGAATGGAATCCGTTCGAAGCCTACCGTCAGCTTACGGCATGCGTCGTCGGGAACATGGCCGAGGCAGAGTACTTCCTGAGCTTCTTCTACCTGGAAAACCTCGTCGTCCCCATGAACTGGGACAAGGTGGTGTACTGGTTGAAGAAAGGCGCTGACGCAGGGTACGCGCCGGCCAAAGAGCTTCTGCCGAAAGTTGAGGAACAACGACGCCGCTTGCATGAACGCGAGGCAGGGGACGCAGCGGGCAAGGACTCCACGGGAAAACCTGCGTCGCCGAACCCCGTATCGATACGCAGGAACCTCGTCCCCGTGACGATGGAGACGGCAGCGGACAGCATGCGCAATGAAGACCTCAATATGTTGCTGCGATCGGCCCTCCAGGGCGCAACGGAGGAACAAAAGCAATCCCTGGGTCTGTCAAAGATGCTCGACGCCAACATCAAAGCGGACTCAGCCACATTCGCCGCGATCGCCATTGCCGCGGGAGCCGGGAGTCCCGAGGCACTGGTACTCCTCGGACGGAAGTATGAGCAGGGGATTGCATCGGCGCCGGATGTGGTGCTTGCGTCCTCTTACTACGTGCGGGCGATCCGGATGGATTCTCCGAGGGCCCCCGAGCTGCTCTGGAACCTCCTGCAGCGTTCAGACCTCGCTGCTGCACTCAAAACACGGGCCGCGGCCCGTGATCCGGAAGCTCTCTACGCATGGGCGGCCATTCTTGCTCTGGGCTTGGACGGTCCTCTCGTGCAACAGGGCGTTGTGATAACCCAGAAGCAGGCAGTGCAATTTCTGGAGGATGCAGCGTCCCAGGGCTTCATCCCCGCGCTGGTCGAGCTCGGCCTCTGGCACTACACCGGCCGCTGGGTTGCACCGGACCCGGCCACTGCGCGTACGCTCTGGGAGGAAGCACGTCAAAAGGGGAGCCGCGAGGCAGAGATCCGGCTTGCCGTTGCGCGTGTGCGTGAATCCGGAACGGAGCAGGATCTGCATCCTGCGCTGGAAGTGCTCACCTCCGCGATGCGGGAAGGATCGGTGCTTGCCGAATTTGCGCTCGGATATTGTCTTGAGACGGGAACCGGGGTCGGCAACGACATACCCCGAGCGGCCCGTTTGTACCGCGATGCTGCGGGACGCGGGAGCCAGGACGCGTTTCGTGCGCTGCGGAGGATGCATGATGAGATCCGTCCTGCCGGGGACGAGTTCCGCATGACAGAGTAGTCTGCTGGAAGGAGTGCCCGATCGACCCGCCTATCCGGCCGGGAAGCGGATGGTAAAAGATGTCCCGGCCCCCTGCCGAATATCCACCGTCCCGCGCAGCTGCTCGGCGAGCGTGCGGACGAGCCGCAGCCCGAGTGAGGGGGATTCGCCGAGATCCATCTCCTCGGGGAGACCAACCCCGTCATCTTCAACGGCCAGTTCCAGGGAATCGCCGGTCACTTTCCGGAGGGACACTCGGATGACTCCTGAGGGTCGATCGGTGAATGCGTGCTTGAGGCAATTCGAGATCAGCTCGTTCACGATGATCCCGCAGGGTATGGCTTTGTCGATTCCGAGGGGGATGGGATCGATCTGCAGCTCCAGGCGGATCTTCCCTGCCTGCAGGCTGTAGGTACGGAAGATCTGGTCTGCAAGGTCATGCACATAGTGCTCGAAGTCGATCCGTGCGAGGTCGCCGGAATTGTACAGTTGCCGGTGAATCATTGCCATGGAACGAACACGGTTCTGGCTTTCCCGCAGTGCCTCGAGGGCTTTCTCGTTGGTGACATATTCTGCCTGCAGGCTCAAGAGGCTGGAGACAATTTGCAGGTTGTTCTTGACGCGGTGGTGGATCTCTTTCAGGAGGGCTTCCTTTTCCACCAGCGAGTTTCTGATCTGTTCCTCGGCACGTTTTCGATCGGTGGTGTCCTGCACGTGGACGAGGTAGCCCGCGGGTTCCCTGTCATCACGGCCGCCGAGGGGGGTAATTTGCACCTCGATGGTCGCCGTCCCGGAACGTCGTGTAGCCAGGGTTTGGCTGAGGGTGTCAAAGTTGACGGTCGTCTCAAAGCGTATCGTTCTTGCCTGACGCAGCTCGCGGGACTTCTCCGGCGTGATGCCCGGGTCCGTCAGGAGGGAAAGCGAGTTGAGGGCGGTAGAATCGTTCACGCCGAAGATCTCTCGGGATGCTTTGTTTGCGTCAAGGATGGTCCCGGCAGCATCGCACAGCTGGATCCCGATGGGTGATTCTTCGTAGATGTTGCGGAACCGCTCTTCGCTGTCCCTGAGAGCCTGTTCCGCATGTTTCTGCTCGGTAATGTCCCTGACAAAAACAGAGAGCCCACGGCGGCCGGGATAGACCCTGATTTCGGCGGTAATGGGACCCTCTGCGAACGTGATGGTTGCTGTGAAACTTCGCGGCTCGCGCAACATCATCACATTGCGGAAAACAGGTTCCGCTCCTGTGGCCGCAAGAGCGGGCAGCAGTGCCAGGAGGGGATTGCCGATCGCGTCGCGGGAGGAAACGCCCGTCAGGTATTCCGTTGCCTTGTTCCAGTACGTTACGGTAAGCGAGGGATCTGTTGCGAAGAAGACGTCGGTGACGCTTTCCGCGAGTTCACGAAAGCTCTCCTCGCTCTCGCGGAGGAGTTCCTCTGTCCCTTTCCTCGCAGTGATATCCCGGACGATGACGACGAGGGCCGGTCGGCCGTGGAACGTCCTTAGCCGGCTGCGGATTTCCACGGGGAAGGTTGACCCATCGCGTTTCAGCGCCCGCAGTTCAAAGCCCGTGTCACCCCCTGAGAGGACGTTGGCAGCGAAGGACACTCGTGATTTCGGCGCGACCAGATTGGTGAAGGGTCTTCCGATAATATCCGGCGGTGTGTGTCCCATCATGTCGGCGAGCTGAGGGTTGGCATCGATAATGATGCCTTGTTCTGTCAGGGCTATGCCCTCGAACCCTGAGGCGGCGAGATTGGCTCTTCGGGGGACCCGAGCACGCTTCTTCGTGATTGCAGCGGAGCGTCGGGGGTGTTTGCGGGATGCACGTTTCATCGCGCCACCCTCGACAGTGGATATGGAGTCTGATATGGGGTGATGAGCCTGCTCATGCCGGTGTGTCGTGGCTAGGTCCGAGTGCGGTCGCCGGAAGAGCCGGCGGCGGTACACCCGAATCTAGGCTTTCATCCTCTTCCCTTTTTCCTCGTAGGTAAAAATCCAGCCGCAGATCTTTCCGGGATCGATCTCTGCAAGATTACTCCAATATTCCTTGTTGTCCATCGTCCGTGAACTTGTCTCGGTTTCGGGGATGCCTTCCACGAGGGCAATCAAGGTAGCGAACCGTTCTTTCCACAGCCGCATATTGTTCACCCTGAGGTCCACCCATCCGTCGTGCGCCCACTGGTCGATTCGCTTTGGCGTAGCGGGGACCGTGTTCTCACCGTCATACGGGGGGATTTTGATTTTCGTCCCCCGGACGACGGATCGTCCGTCCGGAAGAAGGATCGGGATGCCGATGGAAATGATCTGGGACCGGAGGACGTGGTCGCTCGTGACGAGGTCGAGGAGGCGTTTGCTCAGGATGCCGGGGTCCGTCCGCGCGACGGTCTTCACATCCCCGAAGCAGAGCTTGAGCAGGTACGATTCATAGAGCAGTTTCGAGAGGCGGGGGGGGCCGAGCATCTCGAAGGCGACTGAATCCACCCCGTGCTGCTGCTCGAGTTTGCGCATATGCGAGAGGGCGGCATTGAACATGAACCCCGCCCGGTACGTCGGCGACAGGGTTGCATTGTCGAGCGCATTGATAATGTCGTGTCCCGTGTTGCCAGCCCTGATCTCGAACACCGCGCTTTCGGCGATTTCCTCCGGCGTCACAAACTCCATCTGTCCCGGCGTGGCGATCGCCTGGAATTCGCCAAGGGAGAAAAAGCCGTTCTCGCCGGTGTCGATGAAGACCGATTTCAATCGTTCCCCCCGGGTTCTTGCGACATCCTTCATCGACAGGGTCAATGTCTTGCCCAGCTTCACGGCCTCTTCGACCGGACAGTCTTCCAGCAAGATCGGACGGCCGCGTTTCTTGATCTCACCATATCCGATCCCTTTCCACGCAATAGCGGCCGTCGGCTTGATCTCCTTGGTGATCGGGGCATCGGGAGTGCGGCCCATGAGGAACAGCAGGAGCGTGTGGGCACCGGCCACCGCTGACTTCGACAGGAGGACGCTGGATGGGCGTTCCTCGCTGTGCGTGTAGGGAATATTGAGACCCATCCCGCCGGTTCCGCTCGTCCCGATCTTGACGTAGATGGTGGTGCCGGCCTCCTGCATCGAGCGGTATATGATTTGCACGTGGCGGATCAACTGGGGAACGTACAGCGTACAGAGAAGGCGTTCGGTCGCATCGAACAGCGTCTCATGATTCTTCACGCGGCCCGTCCGCGCAGTCTTCAGGGCGCGCACCACTTTCCGGGACGTGTGAAAGATGTCCTGGTATGCGATTGCCGTCGCCGAGTTCACGCAGTCGACGACAATGTGCGGACGGTACCGCTGCAGCAACCGATGGAGGCTCGATCGCCGGAGTACGGGGCCGGTAAGTTCCGAGAGGATGTCCTCATAGAACATGGCACGGTACCGGGGCGAGTCCAGAATCTTCTCGCGCGGCATGTCCTTCAACTGTTCGCGCACAAAGATGTTCCCCCACCACGGCACGAAGTAATTCTTTCCCTCGTGAGGATAGTCCTTGCGAAGGGTTTCGACGGCCTCCAGCGCTTCCGGCTTTGTCAGGGATGTAACAACCATGCGCTTTGGATGTTCTTCCATGAATTTGCGACAGACGGCGGAACCGACGAGTCCCCATCCGCCCAGCACCAAAACAGTTTTCCCGTGAATGTCCATGGTCCGTTCTCAGGTGTATGATCGATGAGACAGCGGGATCTCACGTGTGAGGTAATGTACGGCGGAGCGTCTGCAATATCAAGAAAACGCGCGGCCCGGTCACTTCCGGAACCGGGCCGCGCGGTCAGATGACACATATTACCGGCGAATGATGCGCGTGGAGAAGCTCCTGTCGGACCATCCGAGGCGAAGGATGGCCGCATTCTGACCATCGGCGATCAGCTGGATCGCGAAAGGGTCGATCGTCGCTGCCGGTGTCTCCGCGGTCATGGCGATCCGCACGAGGTCCTGTGTCTTGTCATACTCCGGTCGTCCGCCGCCGGGTTTCCGGCTTACAATAAGCCAGAATTGCTTCTCCGTGGGGAGGGAGTAGAGGGTGTAGGATCCTGCAGGGATAACGGTCCCGCCGATTTCGACGCTACCGCCGAGTGCCAGTGCAGTTGCGGCATTTGCCCCCGTTCTCCAGATGGAATCCATGGGCACGACCACACCCCAGATCGTCCTTCCCCGCATGAAGGGCCTGCCGTAGGTGACCTTGATCTTCGTCCCGCGGAGGGTGATCTCTGTAGAATCGGGCGGGCTGAGCGGCCGGATACGATCACTCTTCTCAAAGGGGACGGGGACACATGTTGATTCCCACATAAGCTTCAAGACTCCGGCCTCTTTCCCCGAGGATTCCAGAGCGATGAGGAATGTGTCAACAACCGAAGGAGTGGATGTGGCTTTGGCGTGGAAGCGGGCCAGGTCCATGCTCGGGTTATAGAGAGTTCCCCACTGGCCGGTCTGTCGGTTGATAACGATGGTCCAGTCGTTGGGCGGCGCTGCAGGGATGGTCCAGAGCGTGTAGGTCCCGCGTGGCACCGGCGTGCCCCCGATGAGCATATCGAACGATGTCTTCAGGTGTGTGGCTTGGTTCGCGCCTGTGCGCCAGACCTTGTCCCACGGGACAAGCGCGCCCATGATCTTCCGTCCCCGGATGGAGGGGCGGCCGTAGTTGACCGAGATTCTGTTGGTGTCCAGCTGCAGCATGACAGAGTCACGCGGGCTGAGGACGGGACGCTCCTGAGCGCGAGCGTCAACAGCGACGCTGAGCACCAGCGCCGCGACGACGATGATACGAAGTGATAGATTCATGATGCAATCTCCTTTATGCGTGTCCATGATGACGTTCCCTTCCACGTGCTGTGTGGTCCCATGGGAACATTGATGCCTCCCGCACAGGGGACGAGACCCGCCGCCGGGAGGCATCAACGCTGCCTGCAAGCTGTAGCTATTTCAGCTTGAACGAAGCCAACACCTTCTCGTACGCCACAAGGTACTGCTCGCGCTGTGGCTTGTACCAATCCATGTTGATGCGATAGACTTTGTCGTTCTTCACCATAAAGTAGAACCGGCGTTCAACGTCCTTGGTGGCCGGGTACGTGAAGTGAGGAGCCGTTTCCCCTGCGATGGTCGCCTTCCCCGTTGCGGTCGGCTTGAATCGCCCGATGTTCTGCTGGTAGACTTTGTCGGCCGTCAACCCCTTTGCCGGAAACACGTCGATCCGGATCGCGCAATCCTGACGAACACCCCGGATTTCCACAACGATCTCGTTGGTGCCTTTAGGAGGATTGGTGAAGTTGAAATTTTCCGGATACATGAAGGAGAATGCCTTTCCGTCGTAGGCCGTCATCGCCTCGGACGGCAGCGTCGGGTCGGCACCCTTGGGGATCGGTTTCGGGAATTCGAACGTCTTCAGCGATGCGTCGAAGACCGCGCGATGGGATGCGAACAGGTCGCCGAATCCCGCACAGGTGAATTCATAGAGGAGTGAATCGGCGCTGAAGTATATCCGCTCGCCGTGGATGATGATCTTGTTGCCAAAGTTCGCGAGATAGGGAACCTTGGTCCATTCCTTCCCGGCGAGGGTGATCGGTTGTGGGTTCTGGAGAACAAACCCGATGGTCCGGAGCCCCTCCACTATCGATTTTCTCGCAGAGTCCGGGTTGTCCGTCGTGGTGATCTCAAGGCTGAAGCCCGCGCCGTCCGCGTATTGACCGGTCGGATCCAGGAAGCGCTCCTTCACGCCGTCGCCGCTGAAGAACCGTGCCCGGCGTCCTGCCTCGATGTCGGGAATCCATCCTTTCGGATGACTGAAGTGGAATCCCAGCACCTGATCGCGGTAGTCCTCCATCTCGCCGACAGGCACAAGCTTGATCTCTTTCTTGCCACATCCACTGACGAGGAGGAACAGCAGAGCCACTCCGACAAGGATGCCGAATGACCTCAGGGATGTCTTCATGGGTACGCTCCCATTATGTTGTGAGTGGTTCATGAATTGATACACTTCGATCACATCATTCTGTCCAGCATGTCAGCCAGGTTTGCGACCCGCGGTGCCGGGTGATGGTGCAGACCTCCGGGAACGGGAAGGGATGACGCGGGAATGGCACACCCGTGGTTCCGGGACAGCAATGTGAATGCCGGCACGAAACCCCGCCCGCCGGTCAGCGTCATGACCAGCGCTTGACCGATCGCATGGGAAATCGGGGGTAAGATAGGGAAAAAAGCTGAATACATCAACAGAGTGTGCGTCATCGACACCTGGGTTGCTGAAACCGGCTACGCTCCTTGTCGGACGTTGGCGACTTAGAGTTTCCAGAAGATGCCCTTCTTGTTGCAGTACAGCACGATGAACCACAGGCACCCGGTCCAGATCAATCCCCAGAGAACCCCGTTGTAGCCGGTCTTGTCGAGCAGGAACGATTGCCATGGCGGACTGCTGAAGATTCCCGCCCACTGCATGAGCATCTCGTTGGGCTTTCCCGCAAACAGCTGCTCGAGGTGAAGCGCCCGGAACGCAAGACGCATCAGGATCTGCATGAAATAGGCGAGCAGGGCGTTCATTCCGAAGACGGTCAGCGGGTATGCCCATTTCCTTCTCTTCCAGACATCCACGATATAATAGAGAAGGAGGAACGTCCATGCGCCCATCCCTGAAGCGAACATCGCATAGGAGGCCGTGACATCCGGCTTGTTGAACGAGAGTCCGGCTGCTCCCGTGCTCAGTCCAATGTAATGGATGACGTAGCCGATCAGGGTGAACACGATACCTGTACGAAGACACTGCTTCGTGATTGCCGATTTGTTCCCTGTCGCCACAGCCTCCCCGATCAGTACTCCGATCATGGTCATGGCCCCGTAGGAAATCGAAACCCAGGGGCGACAGTGGACGGTCAGCGGGCGTGCCCAGCTTCCGTGAAGCTGGCTGATGGTCCAGAACGGTTCTGTGGTCTCGCCGAAGTTGAGCCACCATGAGACCAGGTGGGACATTGCCATATGGAATCCGAGAACGAGGAAGACCGCCACCCACCGGCCGCGTGGGGAGAGCTTCATGCTCGCCGCGCCCATGAAATATGCCACACCGATGGCCTGCAGGATTCCCCACCACCAGGAGAGGCCGAGAATGAGGCTGATATACAGAACGCCTGCGAGGATCAGCATGCCTGTCCGGACCATGACGTGCCGCCACCACTCGGCTCCCCTGCGCGAGCGGCTCAGCGGGATCGCAATGCCGACGATAAAGACGAAGAACGGCGCCACAAGGTCGGTGACGGTCAGGCCGATGTTGCGGAGTCCGGCCTCCGGCATCAGGCGGACATCCACCGCGGGGATACCGGCGTCGATCTGTTGTTCCACAAATCGATCCCAGCCAACTTCCGCATGGTTCCATGTGGAGACAGGCAGGCTTCCGAACCATGACAGTGTCTGCGGGAGGTCGCGGTAGTCAGCCGCTGCCACTGCGATCACGAAGACCATCAGGAAGATGGTAAGCCCGCGAAAAACATCAACCGATTCGATGCGCTGTCGTTTTGGCGGAGTGGCTTGGGGGGAAGGTTCTTGTGGCATGGCGTCATACTCCCTGAAGGCTATGCAGGAATCAACTTGGGCAAGAATTTCGAGAAAAGCAATCGGAGGGGTGGAAACGAAACGAGGAGCCCGGCGCAAGGGCTCCCCGTCATGACGCAGGACGCCTGATGACGCGTTGTTCAGATCGATAGCGTGCGCATGTCGATTCGAAGTCTGATGTTCAGCTCATTCATGTGCCGCTTGATGTCTTTGCCCAGCGCCTTCATGTCCGACTCAAAATGTCTCATATCGCTGTTCAATCCCTCCGAATCGAAGAGCATCTCCGGTGCATCTGATGGGAGTTCCACGTCGATATCGAACTCCTCCGGTTGCACGAACAGGTCGGGCGAGCGGGACCTCCACCGCTCGCCGATATGGTCGTCCTCCATGGCCAGGGTGAACGTCTGGCGGTTGCCTTTCCTGATGACCCCCACCTCCATCTTGTCTCCTTTGGTGTAGTCTTCGAGCGCCCAGCGAATGTCATCCCTCCTGCGAATAGATTCCTTGCCGATGCTCACGATCACATCTCCCGCTTTAAACCCGGCCTTGGCGGCGGGGCTGTTCTGCTCGACTTCTTCCACGAGAACGCCATGGCCATCCGGGAGCCCGAAATATTCGGCGAGCTGTTTGTTCAGGTCCATGAGCGCCAGACCAAACATCCCCGCGCCCGTGAAAATCCGGATTCGCGGAGGAACCGGCGCAACGGGAGGCGTGATCGAGAATGCAGAGGAGCGTGCATGGGGTGCCTTCCCGACCTCAACAGAGGAGGTCTTCTTTTCATCGCCGCGCATGAGCACAAGTGTTGCACTGGCCCCCGGTGCGGTTTCCCGTACGGCGGATCCCAGATCGTCCGCGCCGTCTATCCGTTTCCCGTTGAACTCCACGATAATGTCATCCTCCCTGACGCCTGCCTTCTCGGCGGGACTATCAGCAACGACGTCCTTCACCAGGGCACCGTTCTCCGTTTTGACCTCCATCCGTTTCGCCAGGCGGGGGGTCATGTCTTCGATGCTGACTCCGAGCCAGCCGGAGGTGGACTCGTGCACAGTGTCGCTCTTCTTGCTCCGGGATTCGCCCTTTTGCTGGGCGCATGACGTTCCTGACAGGAGCAGCGGCAATGCGCCGATGAGTATCAACCAACGAACCGACATGTGTTGTCCCTCCTCGTAATGTTGAACATGCATGTGTTCGACCGGCAGCGATCGCGATCAGCCTCATCTCCTGCCGCTCTCATTTGGCTTGAAGAATCTCATACAGTGCCTCGCGGGCCTTCTCACCGCCGATGCTGCCAAGGTAGAACACCGCATCCCTGCGGAGGTCATACTCGTCGCTGGTGAGCGCCACGTTCCGCAGAAACTCTACGGCCTTCTCATTGCCGATATCGGCGATCGTGTAGAAGATGGTCTCCCGCTGGTCCGAGCGCCCGGGCTGTGTTCCGTTGAAGAGATCGATGAGAATCACGACGGTCTCATTCTTGTCTGTTCCCAGCTCCCCGATATAGTCGATTGCGTAACTCCCGAGCAGGAGGCTTGTATCATGCCTGGCGATTTCGACGAAGACGGGCATGACATCATGTTTCGTGAAGTGTGACAGCGCCTCCATGGCGGCTTCCCGGACCGGCTCCGGTTGAGCGCGGTTCAGGGCAACGTCCTTCAATGTGGTGAACGACTTTTCGTCCTCCCGTGTCTCACCCAGGGCGTACAGCGCTTCCATCTTCAGAACAGTCTCCTTGTTCAACTCCTCCGAGACGTGCATCGGAAACGGCGTGAAGGTGGAGGCCAGGCCGAGCCGGCTGTACAAACGCGACTCGCGGAGAAGTACCCGTTCCAGTTTCTTCATCTGGGGCGCTATCGTTGCGGTCACTGCTCTGCCGTTGTCATGCACGCGGGGAACGGGGATCGCGCGCGGTGCTGTCGCGATGCCCATTGGGTCCAGCATGGTGAGGTCCGCGACGGCGTCATCGTAGTACCTGCTCGCTTTGTACGTATGGAGAAAGGTCCTGTATGCGTCAGCGGCTTTCTTGCGGTCGATGTGCATGAGTGCGTAGGCGGACCAATACGCGGCGTCGTCCACGCAGGTGCTCTTCGGGTACTTGCCGAGAAGCTCGGCAAATTTCTTCCGGGCATTCGCCCACTCCTCGTTCAGTATCAGGCCGTAGCCATCCTTGAAGAGAGCGCATCCCGGGTCGTCGGGTTGTTCCATCTCGTACGCAGAGGCAACAATGATAGGCACGTACCTCCCCGGGGGTGTCTGACCGCTGACCTGGGCGACAGACAATAGCAGGGGCAGCAGGCCAAGGTGTATGATACTTTTCATCGGTTGTTCCCTTCATTTCTGTTCACGGACCGGCATCGCGGTTCCCGCCCCGTAGACATTTTCCGCCATTCGTATCTTGAACAGGAGGTTCTGCCGACGGATGCCGCTCCGAATGAGTTCGATGTCCGGGACTCCGACCTGATCGCTGCTATTGGCAAGCTTGATCATCACCGGTTCAATGTCGTCAAGCAGCCGTGCCGACTCCGCATCGAGAGGGCGCCGACGAAGCTCCCGTGTTTCGTTCAACAGGCGGCGGGAGGCAACTCTCTCCGTGCGGAGGTCAAGCGGGAGGGTCCCGTCGGTTCTCATGTTGGACAGTCCAACCAGCAGTGTTTTGGACTGCCGGAGGAGCTGGTTCATCCGTTGGGCCGACGTGTCCACCATGCGGACCTCTGTGGGAACAGACGCAGAGTCTGCTGCGTGCCGTATGGATCCAGGTCCTCGAAGGACAACGAACGCAAGCACGGCCACCACCAGTGCGCCGGTCGCCAGCGTCACGGTCCGACGGTTGAAAGCGAATGCGAGGGTGATTTCCTCAAAGACGCGTCGCGTGAGCGACGGTATTCTGTCGACGGGTTGCCCGATGCTCCGTTGAACAGAGTCCGAAAGCGATTGCCAGAATTCGGGCGAACGCTCCTCACTGGGACGGCGCCCGGGAGGCGGCAGCGCTGCCAGGATCGTCCGGATATCATCCAGACGGGAGGCACAGTGCCTGCACTGCCGGAGATGGCCTTCCACCTCACTCCGTTCGGTGGAGGAGAGGCCGCTCGTTGCGTACTCGTACAGCAACGCCCGTATCGTCGAGTGGCGCTTCATCGGATATCGTCCTTCAGAAACGCGAGTTTCTTTCTCATCTTCCTCAACCCTCTGAAGAGGTGCGTTTTCACCGTCCCTTCGGAACATTGCAGGATGGTGCTCACCTCACGCGTCGAAAGCCCGTCCATATGCCTGAGAAGCACGACTGCCCGTTGCAGCGTTGGCAGCTCATGCAGTGCCTTTTCGATGTGGGGACGCAGGTCTGCGGAATAGGGCGGCGGATCGACCTCCGCAACAAGGTCCGCAACGCTGACCGCGGGCAATTCCCTGGCTCTCATAGCCTTGTGACGCTTCACCTTGTTCAGCGAGAGGTTGACCACGATGCGATACAGCCATGTTCCGAACTGCGACTCCCCCCGAAACCCGGGAAGGGAGCCGTGCGCCCGCACAAACGCCTCCTGCGCGATGTCCTCGGCGTCGTCGTGGTCGCGGACAAAGCTGAACGCAATATCATATGCGTCCTTCATATGGCGATCCACAAGCACGCGGTACGCCGAGTGGCTCCCTTCCCGGGCCTGAGCGATCAACTGCTGCTCGTCGGCAGCAGGCATGCGCTTGTCCTTTGGATGTCCGCTCACTGGATTGGACAAACGATCTCCGCAGTCGGTTGACAAGGGTGGACGGTTGCGGCGCGGGGTAGTCGAAAGTACCCGGCAATAGCAATTCTGGCAGGATTCTCCAGTCTTCCCGACCCAACCATCAATATTGTGGACGGGACAATGAGGGGTTTTGTTTCAGGAAGGGAATGGCGGCGGGGATGGTTCCAGGATGATGGTCCGGTAGCGTTGGTAGAGAAACGACACCGCGAGCAGAATGACACCGAGCCCAAGGAATGAGAAGATTCTGTAGAGAGTCTCCAGGAACGAAAGGTCATAGATGAAGATCTTCAGGATGGCAATCCCGAAGAGAATGATTGCCTGAAACCGGAGGGTGCGCTCTCGTTTCCAGAGCCCGACGATCATCAGAAGGATGGAGATCAAGAGCCAGAGCGAGGAGAGGGAAAGCTGTTCCAGGTTCTCAAGTCTGTTGATCTCACCGAGGGCGACTGCCCTGCCCGTTGAGAACGGGACAGCGGCGATTTCTCGTTGGAAGTAGTCGCGCGTCTCAGCGGAAAGCAGAATGAGGATCAGAAGCATGGGGATGATGCCGGACACTTTGCGAAGCTCTTCGAGCCATTCGAAGTCGGCGCCATGGCGTCGGGTCCAGGAACCGGTCAGGAAGCACGCCGCAATGACGAGAAGGACGGCAAGACTGCGCTTGTTCACGAGAAGAGTGAATTCTGTGATGGGAACGTACGTGGCCCCACGCACTCCGGCCAGGATAGCGGCGAAGAGGAGGAGCCACGCGCCAGTGTACAAGAGCGGGCGGAGACGCAACCGGAGGCCGCCGAAGATGAGGGGTGTTGCCGCTGCCGTCCACGCCACCGAGAGCCAGAGAAACCGTGCATACCGCAGGCGGTCCTGGACATCGTCCGGTTGGCCGACCATCAATTGCCGGTGAAAATCATTGACCTCGACGGTGACAAGGAGAACCGCGAACAGAACCCACGCATAGTGGAGACCTTCCGGAATTGCCCGGTGCGCGCCGGGCTGGAGACGGTCGACCATGCGAACAGACAGCACGAGTGTCACGATCACGACAAGGAACGTGAGGGTTCGCTCATTGGTCAACGGGGTGAAGTCGCTGACAGGTGTTGCAAACAACGCGGCGGGGATGGCCAGGAGGGTCAGCAGCGTTATCCCGAAGAGAGCGAGGCCGTTTCCCCAGATGGTGCGTATGCCCCGGCGGGTTCCCCAGACAACAAGGATCAGCGACTCGAGCGCCCACAGCATCACGAGGGTGAAGCGCTCGAAATGAATGACCGTTGCGAGGACGACCAGGATGATCGTTGTCTCGATGAACTGGTTGAACGTAACGAGGCGGCGGGGAGTCCCGCCCCTGCACACGAATGACGTGGCGGCATTGGCTGCGGCAAAGAGCAGCGTGGCGCCGGCGCGGATTGCCGATGTCTCATCGGTTAGGAGGCTCAGCATCCCGGCATAATAGAGAACCGCATGCATCGACGCCATCACACGCCTCAGATCGAAAAAGGAATCACTGTCCTTCCGAACCCGGTACACGTCCAGCAAGTGAAACATCGTCCAGAAGAGCGTCAGGAGCAGGAGTGCCGGGATCTGGTCGGGTCGTTGGTAGTATTCGCCGTACCACAGAAAAAACGTGATGTACGTTCCGGCGATGGCCATGGGTTCAAGGATGGCCCAGGCATCCTTCTTCACGATGACGAGAAGCAATCCGAGGTCAAGGAGTGCAATATATCCGAACAGTCCGACGACATTTGCTTCGCCGGTGCTCAGGAGGTATGGTGTCAGAAATCCGCCCAGCAGGCCAAGGGCGGACACCGCGATCGTGTTGTACAGGAAGGCCTGGGAGAACGCAATGGCCGTCACGCCGGACATGAACGCGAACGCCACCGGCTGGCTGACGAGATGATAGAAGTTGAAGCTGGCATACACGGAAAGGTAGAGGATTGCGATCCCGGCGCCGACGAGTCCCTGGGCGAAGATCTCAAAGCCGGTGCGCCAGGTGCGTGCCGCGGTGAGGAGCAATCCGATGCCGACAACGCTTCCGATCACCACACGCATTGTCTCGGTGATCCAGTTGTTGTCGAAGGCGTATTTGAGAAACAAGCCCGCGCAGATGATGATGGCGACAGCCCCGATCCGGTTCAGCAGCTTGCCGCCGATGAGCGCTTCCCATTCCTCCTTCGTGCGGGATGGGGTTGCCTTCGGAGCGGATGCCTGCGGTGGGACAGGTAATGGAGAAGGAATTGAAATGGGCGCGTGTGGTTGAGGCAAAGGGGCGATCATGACATCAGGGGGGGGCGGTGCAATGGGTTCTTCGCTTGTTGGATGCCGGTGGTCCCCCATTCGCCGCTTCAGCAGATCCATCTCGCGTTCAAGGCTCGCCACCCTTGCCAGCAGCGCATTGACCTTCGTTCGGTCCGCCAGAAACATGATAACCACAACAAGCGACACCAGCACGATGAGAAGTAAAAGGGCTGTCATGCTCATCCTCCCTGAATTCCTACGGTGTGTCTCCTGGTTGCGTCAGTGACCGGGGTCGCGCGCAGCCATTATTTGCCGGACCGGCTCATTGTCGGCGTAGATGTGCCACTCTGCCACGCGGCCGTCACGCACCACCGCCCTCCACGCTGCGGGCATCTTCCAGCGATTCTCGGGGGGGAGCGTGCCGTCGACGCTGTAGGTTCCGTGCGCAGCTCCGAAAAGTGCAATGTCCGTCCCGCGCTGGAAAACGTCCTCGACATCAACAGTGAAGTCGGGGATCATGTAGAAATAGGCGACCCAGGCTTTGCGCATTTCGTCGCGGCCACGGATCGAGCTGCCGAGGGAGTCAACGAAAAGATGATCCTCGGTCATGAGGTGGAAGAGCTGGGTGGGGTTGTGCGCGTTGATGGCGGCAATGAACGAGTGGATGACGGACACAGGATCGATAAGCACGATCTGACCCTCCCGATTGCTCGTTGGGCTTCTTGCTCAGTGTCGAAATGGTGAAGTGACGCGCTCTGAAGGGAACAGCCGGAGAACGAAGTGCTGCTCCGGCGCCTACTCGAATTTGAATTCTTTGGCGTTCCCGAAGACAGGAACATAGATCTCCGCCTGCCGCGGGTTTGATGTGAGCAGGAACACCGCATCGGAAATGACTGGCATGGCGTTCGTTGGAGTGAACTCAGCGACGATCTTCACTTCCGTTCCGGGTTTGATTTCGCCGTCAGGCAGTTTCAGCGTCAGTCCCGCCAGCTGAGTACGGTATCCCCGGAGTTCGACGCTCTGCGTGCTGACGTTCTTGAATGTGAGCGTCGCGGTCGTCGCACGGCCGACCTCGGCGTCCTTGAACCAGAATTGCATCGGATCGACGATGATCTCCTGCATCACAGTTGCGGTGAACTCGATGATCGTGGTGGGATTCGCGGGGACGTTCGTGCGTATCGTCACGCTCTTGTGAACCGGCCCCGTGAAGTTCTTTGAATTGAAAGTGATTTTCAAGGTCCCTGCGTTCCCGGGAGGGATTCGGTTGTTGGAAACAAGCGTCCCGGTGCATCCGCAGGAGGCCTGAACGTTTTCCAGAACCAGTGTGTCCGTGCCCGTGTTCTTCAGCGACAGCTCCCTTTCCACCACTTCGCCCCGGTTGAGCGATCCAAGATCGAATTTTGCGCCGCCGACGATTTCGAGCGACGGCTGAGCGCACGCCAGATCTC
>Ga0315275_10000113_pt1 | contig 60935 bp, 42 predicted proteins | sample YL17G03_0_MG_FD_205557 | JGI IMG/M metagenome (GOLD analysis project Ga0315275, IMG submission 205557) | Sediment microbial communities from Yellowstone Lake, YNP, Wyoming, USA - YL17G03_0 | ecosystem: Environmental > Aquatic > Freshwater > Lake > Sediment | place: USA: Wyoming | collected... | reverse complement strand
ATGTTATGTGCTCCTACGGCGGCTTCGCGCCCGTTCGCCCGCTGCCGTGCGGCGACGGCCGCTGCTGCTTACCCACCTCAGAGCCTTGCCCTACATCGCCAACCCAAACGCCCTCGCGATATACACCGCCATCTGGTCTCTGGTCACGATCACCGCGGGGTGGTAGAGGCCGTCGTCATACCCCTTCACCACCTCCCGCGCGACGCAGTACTCGACCTCCTTGTAGAACCATTCCTGTGTCGGCACGTCCGCAAATGTTGGGATGGCGGGCCGCGGGAATCCCTCGAGATCGTCGCCCGTGAACTTCGCGTATCCCCGGGCGACGTAGACCGCCATCGTGCCGCGGTCTACCAGCGTCAACGGCTGGTAGCTCCCGTCCTCGTACCCTCGCACCACTCCCTGCTCCGCCGCGTACTCGATGTGCTGGAATGCCCAGTAGTCAATGGCGACATCGGTGAAGGAGGCTACCAGGTAGTCCCTCGGCACATCGCTGTCGCCGCCGGCCAGCGCGCGGGCGATATACACCGCCATCTGATCGCGGGCGACCGCCCCGCCCGGCTTATAGGTGCCGTCGAGATAGCCCCCGACCATGCCAGCTCGGTAGCATGCCTCGATCTCGTGGAAGGCCCAGAACGGGTCTTCGCCGCCGGTCCCATACCCCGTCGGCCCAACATCGCTGAAGTGTCCGTGGTCCGGCCTGTTCGCCCCGTCCGCCGGATCGCTTCCCAGGCTCACCTCCTCCGCGTCGCCGAACCCGTCCCCGTCCGTGTCCCGGTTCGCGGGATCGCTGCCGGCCTGGTACTCCTGCAGCGCGGTCAGGCCATCGTGGTCCACGTCGGCCGATGCATCGGCCGCGTTCAGGGGGTCGAGGTCGTGCTGGGTCTCCCATCCATCCGGCATGCCGTCGTCATCGGTATCGCCCGATTCAGGGTCGGTGCCGTCCTGGTATTCCTCCAGGTTGGTCAGGCCGTCGCCATCAGAGTCGACGTCGGCGTCCGCTGCCGATGTCTCGTCGAGGCCATACTGCTGTTCCCAGTAGTCCGGCATTCCATCGCCATCGAAATCGTACTTGACCGCGATCACGACGCTCTCGCTGTCGGTCCTCGGCGGGACGTCATCGCAGGTCGCAGTGAATGTCAGCGTCACCGGCAGATCCGCGCCGGTCGTGTTCTCGGGCGCGGTGTAGGCGGGACCGGTGGTGGTCACGCTCGGCAGGAACACCCCGCCCGCGCCCCCGTCGTCCCACAGGCGGCTGACGATGCTGTGCCCCTTCTCATCAATGGCGGTGGCGCTCAGCGCGACAGTGCCGCCGCTCGGGACCACCAGCGGATCGGCCAGGATGCCGATCACTATCATGTGGGTCGCGACCGTCAGCGTGTCGCTCGGGTACGGGTCCGATGTCATGTTCCCGCTCGTGTCAGTCGCCATGACCTCGAGCGTATAGGTCTGATCGTCGAGCTGCGCGGTGGTGAAGGTATAATCCTCCGTCGCCTCGTCGAACGCGCCATCCGTGGCAACGCAGTCCTGCCAGGGGCCGCCGTCAATGCGATACTGCACGTTCGCGATCCTGTTCAGCGTCACATCGGGGCCGTTGTAGTACGGGTTCTGGTTCGGGAAGTAGGCGACACCCGCCGAGCCGGTGAACGTCGGAGTCGCATCGAGGGTAGGGTCGGGCGAGAATGGCACGAGCGTGGCGCTTGGGTGCATGTCGAGGATATCGGGAATGCTGTCGGCGTCCGAGTCGCGCCAGCCGATCTGCTGCCTGCTGACGCTGCATAGCGCCCAGGAGTTGTCGTTCATCAAGCAGATGGGATCGGTGTCGCAGTTGGTGTTCCGTATCCTCAGGTAGCCGTAGAACTCGCTCGGGCTGCAGCAATAGTAACCGGGGTCGCAGTACTCGTCTCCCGCCCCGAAGATATGCCCCGCCTCGTGTGCCAGCACGCTGCCGAGGTTGGCGATGCCCCAGCCATCGTTGTCATAGGTCAGCGTGACGAAGGGGCCGCCGGAGTACGGACTCGAGGAGGGATAGCCGTTGATCCACGCATAGGCGAAGAAGCCGTCGGTGAACATCCCGTCCGCATCATTGCTGCTGTCAACTACGAAGACGATGAACGCCCAGTCCGTCCCGTGGAGGTTACGGAGATCGTTGACGTAATCGTAGATCGCTGACTGGTAGTTTGAGGGTGTGCATGGATACCCCAGCGAGTTCAGCGCCTCCGTGATCCATAGCGTGTCGTCCCAAGACGAATGGCTAATCGGCTCGTAACTTGTCGGGACCGCGTAGTGGTACTCCCACGTAAAGGAGACAGGAGCGGCCGCGTAGGGATAAACGTCGGTCCACCATGTCATGCCTGCCAGCGCCTCCGACACGACCTCGGACGTTTCGGTAGGCGTCCAGTCCTCCGTGTCGGTATCAGTCGCGCCGTTGCTCTCCAGGAAGATCACCGAGATCGCGACCGAGCCCATCAGGTACTCGCTCGTCTGCATCTCGTCCGCCCCCGGAGGCGCGGCGGGGCCCGCCTTTGGCGCCAGCCCCCTCGCCGGAGGCGTGCCTATCCGGGCATCCCCGGCGAGCGGAGACGCGCCCTCCGGTCGCGCCGACAGTGCTGGCTCGGGCGCGACGAACGCCCGGTTCCAGCCAGCGATCGCATCCCGCGCCGCTCGACCGTAGGCCGCCGGAGCCGCCTCCGGGGCGACCGCGCCTCGCGCGATGAACTCGATACGCGGGTCCTCTTCGATGGAGTTGCGGGCCTGCTCTGACAAGCTGAACACGGCCACGTGAGGCGGAATCGCGTGTCTAAGCACTCCGCCGGCCTCGGTGATGTCGGAGATGGCCGCTCGCATTGCGGCCTCATTGGTGGTGTTGAAGAGAACGAGCGCCGGCGGTGCGCTCTGCTGGCCAACCGCCGGCAGGGCAGCCGCGATGCAAGCGATCAAGCACACCACAAGGCCGTACTCGCGTCGCCCGATGCAGCGAGATCGGAACATTCGTCCTTCCCCTTCACGGGTCGGGCCAGCCCACCGCGGCCAGGGCCCAACCCTCTTCAGCCGTATGCAGCGATTATACCAGCACTCGCGACCGCTGTGGAGCAATTGCCTGACCGCCGGCATCCCCCTGGGCTTTCCGTAACACAATTCCGCTGTCTCTTCCACAAGGACTGGAGAGCCGCTAGCATCTCTCGCACAAACGTGGAAAACATCATTCTGTGAGAACGCTGTCCCCGTCGCGGTCAGGTGCAGGCAACCCGCCTCGCGTAGCCAACTCCATCGCCCCCGCCGCGCCCGCGGTAGCGGCGCTCGCCCTCTTGTCCGCCCTACTGCTCGCCACACCGCAGCCGGCGCGGGCGCAGCAGGAGCTGGCCCGATCCCTCTCCCGCCTGCCCGCCATCTTCGGGCGCTCCGAACTCTACCAGCGCAAGGGCACAGAAAGCATCTACCAGCTCGCCCGCCGCTTCGGCGTCAGCGCCTCCGCCATCCACAACGCCAACTCGGGCGACCTCGATGCGGGCGGCGAGCTCCTCCTCATCCCCAAGGAGCACATCGCCCCGCTGCAATCCTTCGATGGTCTCGTCGTGAACCTGGCCGAGCGCGGCCTCTACGTCTACCAGCGCGGCCGCCCCACGCGCTACTTCCCCGTCGCCATCGGCATGCGTGGATGGGAGACCCCTACCGGGGAGTTCACCATCGCCACCAAGGCGAAGAACCCGACCTGGTTCCCGCCTTCCTGGGCGTTGAAAGAAGATCCGGTTCCGCCGGGCCCCGATAATCCTCTCGGCGATAGATGGATGGGGCTCTCGATCAGAGGCTACGGCCTTCACGCCACCAACGCGCCCCGCACTGTCGGCTTGTACACCTCCCACGGATGCATGCGAATGTACCCGGAGCAAGCGCGGGAGCTATACGATCTGGTCAAGATAGGCACTCCTGTCACCATCATCTACCGCCGTGTTCTCTTCGGCTATCGGCCGGAGACGGCAACCGTCTACATGGCCTACCTCCCCGATCCCTACGAGATGGGCGACCTCCGCCCCGAGGATGTGCAGAGGGCGTTAGCCGAGTATGCGCTCGACTCCGTCGTTGACATGGAGGCGGTGGCGGCCGCGCTCGAGCGCCCCACTGGGCTCCCCCTTCCCATCGTCGGCTCGACCACGCGCGTGCTGGTCAACGGCGCGCCCGTCCAGTTCTCCCTCGGGCCCACCCGCGCCGGGCCGGACTGGCTCGTCCCCGCGGGGCCACTGGTCAAGGCGCTCGGAGCGCGAATCGAGACCGGCGCGCTGCGCGACTACTTCGTCATCAGCCGCGGAGCTGAACGAGTGTTCTTCGCGCCGGGGTCGGCCGACGCGCTCATCAACGGAGAGGTGATCCCCCTCGAAGCGGCCCCCCAGCTCGCCGCCCGCTACCCCATGATCCCGCTACGAGCGACCGTCGCCGCACTGGGCGGCTCGGTCGGATGGGATGAGGCCGCCAACGCCATCCTGATCTATGATGGCTGGAGCATGGCCTCGCCGCCTGCCCCAGGGCTCTGACGGCGCCTGCAATTCCCCCTAGCCCTCAGCGGCCCCGCGGCTGCCGTCCCTGCTGCGAACCGGCCGCTCCCGTGCCGCCGGCAGCAGGCCTGCCCGATGATCGCCCCGGCATTCTGCCTCCCCCTCGAGCGCCTCTGCCCTGCTGCGGCCACTGCGCCAACTGCTCCCGGATCCTCTCCCAGTGCGACTTCGCGCCCTGCGGGTCCAGCCGCTCCTCGATCGCCAGCGCCATCACCGGAACCGGCCCCTGTTCGTTCATATCGCGGGGGATGAAGGCGAGTTTCCCTCTCGCAGGCTGCCCCGGGCTGTCGAGCAGCAGGCCGACCGCGACGTCCTTGATCTCCTTGCCGTCCTGCTCGACTAGGTCCAGCAGATAAACCGGCGGCTGCCCCATCGTCGGCAGCGTCGGCCGGCCGAGCCTGCACAGCGACTCGAGCCGGCTGAACAGCTTCCCATCCTTCTCCCGCGTCACCGTCACCGGCGCGGCCTTGCCATCAGGCGTCCGGATCGTGATCTTCTGCGCCGACTGGAACGCGCTGATGTAGTAGGCCATCACCTCTTCCGGGTTCGGCCCCTGCTCGGGCGCCATGTAGAAGCTCGTCGCGCCCAGCGCAGCCACCGCGCAGAGCGCGAAGACGAGTCGCTTCTCTCTTCTGTTGAGCCTTCGCACTGTGGTCACACTCCTGGACGAGATGATCCCCGGCGCCTTCCCCGCGCCGACTTCGCGCCTGTCTCGTAGACGGCCTTCCCCCTCTCCGCGCGCGGGGAGGGGGCAAGGGGGTGGGGTTCCCGCGGCGCTTTGGTTGCTTCGGTACTTCAGTGCCGAAGCCTGCGCCGTCCCCTATCGCCGCGCCCGCATCACCTTCGCGTTCATCTCCCCCCCATTGAGCAGATACAGCAGCGGCTGGGGCCGGTCAACTCCCTCGATATACGACGGCCGCGCCGCCCACGGCGTCACCGAGGCGACGTTGGCAAGGTCCATCCAGAACTGCAGCCTGGCCGGCTTCAGCCCCCAGGTCATGTGAAAGTGGTTCGCCGGCGTATACTGCTTGTACTCGCCCATCGTCGCGTACTTGGGCACCACGAAGGTGTGCGGCCAGGTCGGAGTCGACGTGTTGCAGACGGCCTCCGCCAGCTTCGCGGGCAGAGACACCGTCTGCGCCTCATCCCACACCAGCGAGAACAGATTCGTCGCCGCGCTGTAGGCCATCCGCGCCGCGATTCCCTCGATTCCCCCGGGCGACACGAATGTGACCGAGTTCCCCAATCCCGGGAAGTAGCCGGGGTCGGCCTGCGGCAGCGACACCCCGGCCATGATCTCCTCCAGCGACGCCCCGGGGAGAGCGGCCCAGTCGAGAGACGCGCTGCCCGAGTTGTCGCCATCCACAAACCCGCGAGTCCGCCACAGCGGGGACTGTCCCCGGCCGCACCGGGGACTGTCCCCGGCCGTATCCGCCATCCCCAGCGACTCCGACAGTCTCCCGATCTCCCACGGCTCCCACACCTTGCGAAAGTCCATGAACAGCGGCGGGTTGCCAGCCGTCAGATAGGTGAGAAAGAGCATCGTCAGCAGGCCCTGCGCGTCCGCCTCCGTCGCGTAGGGGATGGGCGGCTTCGGGCCGTTGTGGTCGAAGGTCGAGTTGAACAGCGACTCCATCACATCCGCCACCGGCAGCGGAATGCCGCGCAGGTCCGAACCCCATTCGAGTTGGCTCATGAAACCGCCGCCGACCGCGTTCAGGTCCGCCATCAGCTCGCGCACGATCAGGTACATCGCCAGGCTCTGGTTCAGCCGAGCGTTGTCCGCTTCATCCCGCAGCTCGATCCGCTTGCCGAGGTGCTTGTCCAGCCATCCCCGCAGCGCCGCCGCCTCTTTCTTGTCATAGGCCTCTTTCTGAAGCATGTCCGCGATCAGCTTCATATCGAGGCGGGTGATCTCGATGCCGAAGGTGTTGCGGGTGGGGATGATATGCGCCAGCGCCGTCTCCATTCCCATCGAGTCGTGGCCGAGGATGACCACGCGCCGGCCCTTGAGCGCCTGGTAGGTGACCGCCGCGTAGGCCCAATCAACAAGCGCCTCCGCCGTCGCCGGGGTCATCTCCGGCCGCTCGCCCGTGTCGGGCCAGCTCCCCACGTTGATATGCACGAGACGGCCGTACTGCGAGATCGCCCCGTGCGCGGCGTGCGTGTACACCACCCCCGGCTTCGGGCCGCTGTTGCCAGAGGTAAGGTTGATCGGTGTGTCGGCAGGGAACTGGCTCAGCAGCGAGATCAGCCCGAGCTGCGGAAAGGCCCAGGTGTCGGGCGCGCAGATCAGCACTCCAACCCCCTCCGCCCGGAACTGCCGCGCCACCGCGTCGGCCTGGCGCTCGCCATCAACGAGTACCGGTGAGTAGACGACGCGCACCGGGTCGCCGCCGGGGAGTCTGACCGCCTGCGCCACCGCGGCCGCCACCATTTCCACGATGTTGACGGCGCGCCGGCGCGACCCCTCGTCAATGCGCGGATCGCATACGGCGAACACCCCGATCGTCGGTGCAGTAGGCTCCGAAAGCGGCTTGTCGGAGAGTCGGATCGGCTCGCTCATGCTGACCTCACGGTGGCGCGGGGGATGGGCACTGTTTCGTCGGCCCGAAACCCACCTCCTGCCCCCTTAGCTCTGCCAGACCCCGCCGTTGCCGTCCCCCTCTCCGCGTGCGGGGAGGGGGAACGGGGGTGAGGGCTCGTGGGCAAGACCCCTGGGCCCAGAAGCCTTGGCGAAGAGGGCTCTACCTCCTGCCCCATCACGAGGAGCAATCGCTCTGCTCGCGCCCGGGCCGCGGAGCTGGGTCGTTTATCAGCGGCGTCCCCAATGCCGCAAGCTCCCGCAGCCAAGCCTCGACCAGCGCCCGGTCGGGTGCAGGCGCGCAGGCGCGCCCGTCGCTCGCAAGGCCGAGCCGTTCCAGCTTCCCCTCCCCAAGCCGGTGGTACGGCATCAGCTCGACCCCCTCGATTCGGGCGAGTCCCCTCGCCAGGGAAGCGATCGCCGCAAAGTGGTCCGGTCGGTCGTTGTAGCCCGGAACAATAGGGCAGCGCAGCCGGATGCGCGCACCCTCGGCGTGCAGCCGGCGGAGGTTCTCCATGATAGGCTCCAGCGGAACGCCCGTCCACTCCCGATGGCGCTCCGGCTCGGTCTCCTTGATGTCGAACAGAAACAGGTCCGTGAGCGGGACCATGCGCTCCAGCGTCTCCCACCGCCCCCAGCCACATGTGTCCACCGCCGTGTCGAGGCCCTCTCGCTTCGCCGCCGCCAGCAGCGAAACCGAGAAGTCGGCCTGTTGAGTGGGTTCTCCTCCGGACAGCGTCATTCCACCACCGGAGGTCTCGTAGAAAGGCCGGTCCCGCAGCACTACCTCCAGCACCTCGCCAACGGTGACATCGCGCCCGACACACTCGAGCGCTCGGGTGCAGCACTGGCGCGCGCACTCCCAACAGCGCTGGCACCGGCTGCGGTCGAGCACGTGCTCTCCCCCGCGGATGCTGTGAACCCCATTCTGACAGACACTCAGGCATACACCACAGCCTATGCACTTCCCGGCGATGAAGGAGAGATCTGGGTCCGGAGAAATCCCCTCCGGGTTGTGGCACCAGACGCAACTGAGCGGGCAGCCCTTCAGGAAGACGGTTGTCCGAATCCCCGGCCCGTCGTGGATCGAGAAACGCTGGATATCGAACACCATCCCCATTACTTCGCTCGCACTTTGCCTTGTTTGCCCCGTTCTCCCTGCCTGCCCTGTTCACCCTGCTTGCCCTGAGCGCAGTCGAAGGGAGCGTAGTCGAGGGGAGCTTGCCGAACGGTCTTCAGCCTCGCGCCACTGCGGCATAGACCTCGCGGTAGCGCGGCACGATGACGCGCCAGTCGCGCTGCTCGCGGGCCCATCTGCTCGCCCGCTCCCCCAGCCGCGCTCGCAGTGGCTCATCTGCCAGCAGCTCGATGATCGCCTCGGCCAGCGCCGTAACTGAGCCCGCGGGGACGAGCCGCGCAGTCTGCCCGTCGGTGAGCAGCTCCCGCAGGCCGCCGACATCGCTCGCGATGATCGCCTTCCCCATCGCCATCGCTTCCAGCGGTTTCAGTGGGGTCACCAGCTCGGTCGCCCGCGTCGAGCGCCGGGGGTAGAGAATGAGGTCGGCCGCCGCGTACCAGCCTCTGACCTCAGCGTGCGCGACCGGTGGAAGCAGCGCGACAGCATCGCCCATCCCGCGGGCTCGTTCCGCCAACACCGGCCTGGCCTCGCCATCGCCGACGATGACGAGCCTCGCGCTTGGGAAGCGCTCTCTCACGCGCGGCATCGCATCGAGCAGCAGATTAACTCCCTCGTACTCGCGCAGCGCGCCCAGGTAGAGCAGTATCGGGCCGTCGGCGAGACCGCGCTCGGCCCGCCATCCGGGATCGGCTGCGACCGGCCGGAACTGCTCGGCGTCCACCCCGTTGGAGATGACGTACACCTTCGTTTCTGGAACGCCGCGGCTGACGAACTCGCGCTGGAGGCCTTCAGAGATCGCCACCACCGCATCGGCCCGCCGGCAGACTCGCGTTTCCATCGCCCGGGCCATCCGATAGCGAAGCGACCAGTGCCTCGGCATCGCCTCTTCCCACAGTCCCCGCACCTCGTACACCACCGGCAGTCCCAGCGCGCGGCCGGCCCGCAGCGCGGCCATCCCGCAGAGCACTGGCGAGTGGGCGTGGAGCAGACTCAAGTCACCTCGCGCCCTCGCGATCTCCTCGATGCGCCGGGCGAGAGCGCGCACGCGAATGCTATCCCTCAACCAGACCAGGCGCGTCGCCGGGTCCGGCCCGGAACGATAGTGCATGACTCCTTCATGAATGCACTCGGACGCAGCCGGGTGCCTGGGTGAAGTGAGGACAACCGGCCCCAGGCCGAGGGCACTCTGCTGCTTCAGCACCGCCGCGGTGCGGATGGTATAGCCGCTGCTGGTCTCGGGAAGGGCGAACTGGACGATGTGGAGGACCGCCACCGTGCTCTACCCTTGCGCGCCGCGCGCCGGCCGCCAGGTCGGTCGCACCCGGCCGGTGAGCCACAGCCCCAGCGCCGCGAAGCTCGCCAGCACGATCATGTCGAAGTGCGCCGCGAGCCCCAGCAATCTCGGCCTCATACCCGGATTCGCCCAGGCCAGCGCGCCGCTGAGGTAGAGCGCGAGTTGCCCCGCGAGCATGACCGACAGCAGGCCGTCGCCGAGCAGCGCTCCCCACACCCCTCCCACCAGCATTCCCAGGAAGAAGATCGCCTGGATCTCGCGCAACAGCTTGTGCGACACCAACTGCCAGTAGAGAACGATGCGCCCGCGCGCGAGTGTAGGCCCGGTCAGCTTGAGAACGGTCGGAATCGCCCGCGACATGATGCGCACCTTGCGGCGGTACTCGCCCCACAGGCTCGGGGCAGGCCGCTCGTATGACACTGCCGCCGGCTCTAGCACCACCGCGTATCCCTGCAGCAGCACCTCGTACGGAATGCGGAGATCGTTCACATCCACCGCGCGCAGGGGCCGGAACAGCCCCCGCCGGATTGCATAGATGGAACCGTTCGCACCGAGCAGGGACTGCTGCGCCGACTCCAGCAGCTTGACACGCTGCTCGTAACGCCAGTACACCCCCTCCCCCTCGTCGAGCCCACCGCTCGTTCGGTACTTCAGTTCCCCGCTGACTGCTCCCACGCGGGAATCGGAGAACCGTTTGACCAGGCGCGCAACCGCCTCCGGCGCGAAGGTGGCGTTCGCATCGGTGAGCACGACGATCTCGCCCCGCGCTGCCGGCACGCCGAGGTTCAGCGCCATGGACTTGCCCTGCTGCCCGCCGGTGCGCAAGAGGCGGACGCGACCTGTCGAGGCGGCGTATCGCTCGACGATCTCATCCGTGCCATCGGTGCTGCCGTCGGAGACCACGATCATCGCGAGAAGCTCCGCCGGGTAGCTCTGATTCAGCGTGTTCTCAATCTTGTCAGCGATGGTCGCCCCCTCGTTCCATGCCGCGACGACCACGGTAACGGTCGGCAGCTGATCGCCCGACCTCGCCGGCATCTCCGTAGGGGCGCATGGCAATGCGCCCACTCGCGATCTGCCAATCCATGAGGCCAGCGCAAGCAATGCCGGATACCCGAAGTAGGTGTAGCAGAGGACCGCGAACGCGCTCCAGAACGCCATGCCGGCACCGAGTTGGGCCGCTTCCACCCCAGGCATCGTTCGCTGTTTTCAACGTCAAGCATCAGCGTTCCTGGCAGGTGGGAGACAGCCGAGAGTCGAAAGTCGAGATTCGAGAGCCGACAGCGCCTGCCGCCTCTCGAATCTCGAATGTCGAATCTCGATCAGCACATCTGCCTCCTCGGCCTGGGGTATGTCGGCCTGCCAACCGCCGCCATCCTCGCCGTCAACGGCTTCCACGTCATCGGCGTGGACCCCAAGCGCGAGGTTGTGAACGCCATCAACAGCGGGGACGTGCTCCTCGACGAGGTCGGCCTGAAGACATTAGTGCAGGCCGCGGTGAACTCCGGCAACCTCAGGGCCCAGACCGGCCCCGCCCCGGCCGACGCGTTTGTCATCGCGGTTCCGACTCCGATCCGGGAGGACCAGTCCGCCGACCTCTCCTATGTCGAGCAAGCTGCCCGCAGCATCCTCCCCCACCTGCGAGCCGGCAACCTCGTGGTGCTGGAGTCCACCGTGCCACCCGGCACGACCTCGGGAATGCTGGTCGCCATTCTCTCTGAGTCGGGCCTGGTCCCCGGCAGGGATCTCTTCGTCGCTCACTGCCCCGAGCGCGTCCTCCCCGGGCGTATTCTCGCCGAGCTGGTCCAGAACGACCGGGTGGTCGGCGGGATAGACGATGAAAGCGGTGAGCGGGCCGCATCCATCTACCGGCGGATCGTCGAGGGCGAGGTCGTCGTCGTGAGCGCCGTCGCCGCCGAACTCGCCAAGCTGGTGGAGAATGCCTCCCGCGACGTCGCCATCGCCTTCGCCAACGAGGTGGCCCGCATCTCCCACGAGCAAGGGGTTGACGCGAGGGAGGTGATCGCCCTGGCGAACCGCCATCCCAGGGTCAACATCCTCCAGCCCGGCCCGGGCGTCGGGGGACACTGCATCCCCGTGGATCCGTGGTTTCTCATCAGCGCCGCGCCCGAGGCGGCGCGCCTCATCCGCACCGCGCGCGAGATCAACGACTCGCAACCCCTCTGGATCGCCGAGCGAGCGCTCCAGGAGCTCGCGGGTATCCCCGACCCGAAGGTCTCTCTCTGGGGCGTCGCCTACAAGGGCAATGTGGATGACCCACGTGAGACGCCCGCGCTGAAGGTGCTGACCGCGCTGGAGAAACGAGGCGTGCGTGTCAGCGCCGTGGACTTCCATGTCAAGCGATTCCCCCGGGAGCTTGAGGACCTCGAAACCTCCGTCACTGGAGCCGACCTGATCCTGCTGCTCACCGACCACCGGGAGTTCGGCTTCCTCGAGCCGGAGGCCATCGGCCAGCGCATGCGCCGCCGCATCGTCTTCGACACACGCGGCTGCCTCTCTCTCGACCGTTGGCAGCAAGCTGGCTTCCGCCTCCTGAGCCTCTGACGATGTCCGCGGCTCGGGCTTGTCCTCCTCCCATGTCAGCCAACCTACGGGCGACCCCGCCAGGCCCCGCTCGCGCCTTCTTGCTCGCCTGCCTGCTCGCCATCATCGCCGCCGGGTGCGGCAACGACCCGCCCCGCGACCTCAGTTCGCGCAGAGCACTCGAGCGTGTCTTCAGTGAGGGCTGGGCCCCCCGTCAGCAGATCCTCTCCGCCTACGACAAGGGCGGCCTGCAAGCCGCGATGGAGGCGTACCGCCTTGCGCGGCGGCAGCAGCAGCCTGTCCCCCGCTACCCGCTTACTCCGGAACGCTTGCCGCCGCCCAGCCTGAGAACCCGGGCAGACGAGATCATCTCAGACGGGTTCGAGTGGTATGGGCTGCGGTTCGCACTGAAGGTGCCGGTGGACTGGGCAAGCGACCCGCATCACGACCGGATGTGGCGGTTCTACCTCAATGCGTGGGATCCGCTCGACGGCTTGCTCGCGGCCCACGCGGCGACGGCAGATGGCACCTATCTGCAGTTCGCGACCGGAATCGCCTGTGACTGGATACGTCAGAACCCGATCGGAGAGCGGCGGAACCCTTTCGCCTGGTATGACATGGCGGTTGGGCTGCGCGCCCTTCAGCTCGCCTATCTCGTTGACGCGGCGGCGCGCGATCCGAGTACCGACCCGGAGACGTTGAGCACGCTCATCGCCGGAGCTTGGGCGCACGGCTGCCAGCTTGCAGAACCTCGGAACTTCAATGACCTGACGAATCACGGCATCTACCAGGCCGCGGGCCTGCTGGCGCTTGGCCGGTCACTGCCGGAACTGCGCGGTGCGGAGCGCTGGCGGAAGGTCGGCGCCGGGCGCCTGCGGCTCATGTTCGAGAAGTCGTTCTCCTCGCAAGGAGTGCATCTCGAACACTCGCCTGGATATCACCTCTCGATGGTACGGCTGCTCGCGGCGCTGACGGATTCAGGGCTGACTGATGATCCCGCCTTGCTCGCCCTGCGCGACAAGGCAGAGAGGGCGCTTGCCTGGATGATCGCGCCGGATGGCACGATGCCAGTGATCGGCGACACCGGCCCGAACGTGGTCAGGCCTGCCTCCCTCGGTCTGCCCGACTCCAGCATCGCGCCGGAGCTTGCGTACGCGGTCACGCAAGGGACGATGGGCACGCCGCCCCTCGACTTCCCCTCGGACCCTGACGGACCCTCGGGGTCCCGAACGGGCGCTCGGGGTGGGGCGAGGCTGAGCGGAGTCGAAGCCCCGCCCGAGGCGCGGCTCCGCGTCTTCCCGGAGGCGGGATACGCCGTCTTCCGGAGCGGGTGGCCGACGACTGCGGAGCTGTGGCAACAGGCATCCTATCTGATGCTCACCGGCGCCTTCCACAGCCGCACGCACAAGCACGCCGACGACCTGAGCTTCGTGTGGTACGACGCCGGAAGATGGTTGCTCACCGACGCGGGCAGGTATGGCTACTACTACGGCGACCCGAAGCTCATCTACAGCGAAAGCACCCGCGCCCACAACACGGTCGAGATTGATGGGCAGGACTCCTCCCGCCGTTCGCCGGAGACCTTCGGCTCCGCGTTGACCGACTGGGGCGAGCGGTCCGGTGTCTCCTACGTGTCAGGGACAATCCGGCGGAGGTGGCCTGCGCTACGCCAGACGAGGACACTCGTCTTCGAGCCCGGCCGCTGGGTCGCGGTCATTGACGAACTGGACTCAACCGGCCCCCACAGCTACGAGCAGTGGTTCCACCTCGCACCCGATCTTACAGTGACGACCGAAGGCGAGTCGGCCTCGGCGGCACTCGGCGATGGCAGGTCGCTCCACATCGTGCCGCTTATCGCGCCACCGGCGACGACTCTCGAGGCGATCCGGGGCCAGACCGAACCCACGATGCAGGGCTGGTATTCGTCCGGCCACCGCGAGCTAGAGCCGAACTGGGCGGTGGGCTACAGCGCCGAGGGGACCGCCACCGTCTTCGCCACTCTCCTGTGCCTGAGCGCGGAGAAGCCGGAGGTGGACTTCACCGGCACGATTATCGGACCCAATACAATCAGCCTGCGGTGGCGGGCCGATGGCCACACCGATGGGTTCACACTCCGTCGGTCGGCAGCACCCGCTCGGCTGGAGGCAGTTCCCGCCAGACCTCCTCGAACTCGTTGAACCGTTCGTGCGCCTGTCGTTGCGTCGCGCTGCCGGTCGTCCCGATCTGCTGGATGGTCACCGACGCGACGATGTTCCCGATGATCGCGGCCTCGCTCAGGCTTGCGCCCGAGCAGAGCGCAGCGATGATCCCCGCCGCCGCGCTGTCCCCCGCCCCAACGATGTCGAGCGGCCCTTCGAGACGCGCGGTGGGTACGCGCTGGGCCTGCTCGGCAGCGACCACCGCGGCCCCTTCCGACCCCATCGTCAGAAACACCGGCGCGCCGACCTTGCCCGAGAGCGCGGCCGCGCATCGGATCGCCTCCGGTTCGCCGCCCGCGGACGCGACCGGACGCACCGCTGCACACGCCTCCCGCTCATTGCACTTCGGAATCAGCCCCCGGAACATCCCCACGCGCGTTCGCGAGTCAACCAGTCCTCTCAGGCTTGGGTGCGCCGCCATGAGATCAGCCAGCGCCTCGCGCACCCTCGTTGTCACGACTCCGCACTCCGGCTCCTGCACCTGGTCCTGGACCACTATGCCAGCTAGCTGCGGCGCCATCGCGCGGAGGCGAGCTAGCAGATCCGCTTCGACCTCGCCCGGCATAGGTTCGCGGTTCTTGGTGTCGAACCGCTCCAGCTCCCGCACCTCGCCGCCCGGCGAACGGACCATCGGCTTGCAGTAGCTGGGCGTGAAGCGATCCGGGAGCGCAATCAGATGCTCCGTCTCCGCGCCGGTCCGACGCAGCGCCCGGCTCAGCTCGAATCCATCTCCGTCGTCGCCGATGACCCCGATGCACTCCACCCGGCCCACCCCCAGCGCGCATAGGTTCGCAGCCACATTCCCCGCCCCTCCCGGCTGACACCTCACCGCCACTACCTGCCGCGCCTCCAGGCCTGTTTCCAATGAGATCTCGGTGAGCGCCGGGTCTATCTCCAGGTACTTGTCGAGGAAGAAGTCCCCCACAACCGCGATCCGCGCGCTGGCGAGCCCTCTTAGCACCTCCTCAAGTTGTTCTCGCCTCATGCTCTCAGCTCGTAGGACAGGAGCTTCATCTCCTCCCCCGTCTCCTCTCCTCCGCCCCTCTCCGTGCACGGGGAGGGGGCAGGGGGTGGGGTTCGTAAGGCAGTCCGTAGGGCAGGACCTACGCGTCCTGCCCTACGCGCTTCAGCAGCTCGCGGTGCAGCGCCGGCAGCGATGCTCGCAGATCACCGCGCAGATAGAAGCTCTCCCCACCATCGGCGACGGTTCGCACCAGCACCGTCTTGTACGGCCGGAAGTAGTAGCGCGGGTCAGTCTTGGCAGGCTCGGCGTGGACATCATCCCCCAGGTCCAACAGATCGAACACCGCGGTGGTGATGTGACGGATCTCTCGGCCGTGTTGCTGTTCAACATTCCGCGCCATCGCCAGCGCCTTCAGGTAGACCTCCGGCCCCATCACCGCGCTGGCGACACAGAGGAACACCCCTCCCTCCAACTGTCGGACGCGTTCGGCCAGCTTCAGGAAGTCACGATAGGAGGCGGCCCCGGTGGCGGCGCCGTCGAAGCTCGGGTGTTCGTGGATGATGTCATACCCGATTCCGACGTGCACGGTAGCCGGGATGTCGAGACGGCGAGCCGCGGCGAGGATGCTCACATCTTTGTGAGGGAACTGCCCCGCCAGGATCGCCTCGCCAACCGCAGCCCCCAGGCCCTTCTCCGGCCCCGACCGGTTCACGATCTCGTTGATCCGGCCTGTCTCCTGCCAGAGACCGAACTCGCCCGTCTTGATGTAGCGGGCAACGCTCTCCGTCGTCGCGCCCACCAGCGCCAGCTCGAAGTCGTGAATCACGCAGGCGCCGTTCATCCCCAAACAGGTGATGAAAGCGCGCTCCATCAGGTCAATGACAAAACGCGAGAGCCCCTGCTTGATGACGTGCGCGCCCGAAAGGACGATGACTTCCCGCCCTGCCCGCCGCGCCGCGATGATCCGCTGGGCGAGGGGCTGTAGGGCGGGGTCACCGCTTGCCCTGAGCGACTTGTCCCCCGTAGCCTTGGCGAAGGGGGAAGCCGAAGGGAACCCCGCCGTCTCTGAATCCAGCGCAAGCACGTCATCCAACGTCATGTCGTGCTTGCGCTCGGCCAGCGGCCTGAGCCGAAGCTTCGATCTATCCAACAGCTCGTCTCTCATGTGCCTCGCAGGGCAGGCCTGCCTTGAGCGCAGTGGACCTGTGCGTACTGCCTTGCCCCTCCCCCTCTCCGTTCACGGGGAGGGGGCCGGGGGGGGTGGGGTTCCCTCTGACCGGAGCCCTCAGTTCTCTCCGTTGCTTCGGTAGCTTGCTGCCGAAGCTCGTAGGGCAGGACCCTTGGGCGACGTAGCCTTGGCGAAGGCGGCTCTGCGTCCTGCCCTATCTCTTCTCCCCCTCTCCAACCTTGGAGAGGGGGCCGGGGGGTGAGGACCGTTCGGCAGGACCCTGCCTCTGCCTTACAGTACTACTCCACCCGCGCTTGCCCTTTCGCCGACTACTATAGGAGCTTCACATGAAGACCCAGACCCCACTGCTGTGGCCGATCCCGCAGGAAGTGACCATCAGAGACGACGTTCTGCCGCTCGGCCAGGCGGTCATCGCCGTGCCCGCCGGAGCGCGTGACGTGGACCTTGCCCCCGCACGCCTGCTGGCGGACATGCTTGCCGACGACTTCGGCCTCGCCGTTCCCGTCGTCCAGGGAGAACTCCCCGTCGGAAAGATGCCCATCCGCATCACCATCGCCGGGCGGCGCGGCGCCGGCCGCACGCCCCGCCGGCTGCCAGAACAAGCCGAGGGCTACCTGCTCACGGCCAGGCCGGACGGCGCGACGATCGTCGGCCGCGATTCTCGCGGCGCCCAACACGGCGTCGCCACCCTCCTCCAGCTTGCCGAGCGCCGTGGCAGCCATGTGGTGCTCCGCGGCGCCGAAATCAGGGACTGGCCCCACAAGCCGGTGCGCATGGTGCATCTGTACCTGCCGGGGGCCGAGCACCTGGCCTATGCCCGCCGCTACCTCCGGGACTTCCTCGTCCGCTACAAGTTCAACGGCCTCTTCGTCGAGCTGGGCGGCGCAGTCCGGCTTCCCAACCGGCCGGAGATCGCACAGGGCTGGCGGCGCTTCGTTCAGGAGCTTCGGGCGATCGGCGACACCGGCCCCATCTACGGCGAGCACTGCCCTCTCGGCCCCGAAGGCCGGTTCTCCGCCTCGGTCCACACCCACCTTGCGGACGGCCTCTACCTCGAGCCGGATGATCTGACCCGCCTCAGTGACCTCGCCCGCGGCTACCAGCTCGATTTCGTTCCCGAGATGCAATCGCTCTCCCACGCCTACTACCTGGCGCTGGCGTACCCGGATATCGCCGAACTCCCCGAGGCTGATTTCCCGGACACCTACTGCCCCTGCAATCCGCGCTCCTACGAGATCCTCTTCGATGTCATGTCGGCCTACATGAAGCTGACCAAGTGCCGCAGCGTTCACATCGGCCACGATGAGTGGCGCGCCGCCGGCCTCTGCCCGAAGTGCCGCCAACGCGACACCGGCGAGCTGTTCGGCGAGGATGTGGTGAAGATCGCCTCTTGGCTCACCGAGCGCGACCTCGGCGTCTGGATGTGGGGCGATCATCTCGTCCCCGATCACAACGCCCGCGGCCGAAGCCACAAGGGGCGCGTCTGGTACGACCACCCCGACACCATGAAGGCGGCCGAGATCGTCGCCCGCGGCGCGCCCGACATCACCATTCTGAACTGGTCCTGGTACCTCGGGGCGGAGAAGGGCGACCGAGTGCTCGCCGACCTCGGCTTCAAGCAGATCTTCGGCAACTTCGACGGGCGGCGGTTCTCCGAGTGGCCGGCTCGCAGCGCCCCCGAAGGGGTGCTTGGCGCGGAGATCTCCTCCTGGTGCGCCTGGGAGGACTTCGAGCTGGGCATGATTCACTACCCCGAGGCCCTCTGGTCGGCGAACCTGCTCTGGTCGAAGCACTGGCCCGCGCAGGAAGAGGCAGATGAAGCGGTTGCTCGCTTGCTGCCGAGGCTGCGCGATCGAATGCGCTGGAACTGGGAGAAGCCGCGGCTCTGGAGCGAGGCCGTGTTGCCCAGTCGGAAGCACTGCATCTCCATTCAACAGGCGTGCAACGCGCCACTGAAGAGCGAGCGTTGGGATCTGACCGGAGTGAAGACCGGTCGCCATGAGTATGATGGCGTGCCGTATGAGATCGTTGACAGCGGGAACGCAGCGGTCGTCGTCGAGCGGCCCCGCCAACTCGTAGGGCAGGCCTGCCTTGAGCGCAGTCGAAAGGACCTACGCGTCCTGCCCCCATCCAATGCGCCCAACTCCGTTCGGCAGGAGCTTGCTCCTGCCCCACAGGCCGCCTTCCCGCACCAGTCTGCCCCGATCCCCATCGGCGGCAGCTATGCGAGCCTCATCTTCTGGCAGGTGGCTACTGACAAGGGCGGCCGGCCCGCCCACGCAGGGGATGGCACCAACTACCCGCGGGAGGCCGCCGAGTTGCTCGGCTACTATGAGATCCGCTACGCCGATGGCCTCGTGCGGTCTGCCGAGATCCGCTGCGGCGAAAACGTCGGCGCCTGGGACAGCGGCCATGAGTTGCTCTACTACGCGCGGGAAGTGCCCGCCGGGGTGCGACCGGATGGCAAGCCGCTTGTTATCTGGGGCCTGGAGTGGACGAACCCCCGGCCGGCCGTCACCATCGAATCGGTCGTTCTAAAGGGCGCAAGGCCACTGCCCGAGACGCGCGCTCAGGGCGGCTCCTCCGACGCCCGCCCGATGCTGCTCGGCATCACCGCCATCGAACACCCGAAGTGGGAGGACTATCGCCCCGGCAAAGAGGGCAAGCTGCCGGGTTACAGCCCGTAGGGGCGCATGGCAATGCGCCCGCGTCTGTTCCGCGGTTCGTACGGCAGGGCCCCTGGGCGCCGTAGCTTCAGTCGCCTTTGGCGACCTCGGCGGAGGGGGCTTGCTCCTACCCGAGGGCGTGACCCCACCTTGTGGGCTCGCGCGCTTCCTCGGCGCGGCGTTTCGCACCCCCCTCTCCGCGCGCGGGGAGGGGGAAGGGGGGTGGGGTTCGTGCCCTGCGGAGATCCGCATGTCCAGCGTAGGGCGAGGCAGACTGGCGCGGTGGCCCGATCAGAAACCACCGGCACCCCCTCGCCAGACTTGGACTTGTCCGACCTCTGGCGGAGAGGAGGCGGGGGGTGAGGACTTGCCAGGACCTTCGCCTCCTGCCCTACCCCGTGAATGGGGACTGTCCCCTGCCTCACCGGGGGCTGTCCCCCGCTTCTGCGCGCCCCCCTATCAACCTGAACAGCCCCGTGTCCCTCGCCGGCACGGTCACGGTTCCGGCATACGGTGTACGCTCCACCGTCCGCAGGTTCTCCACCTGGGTGAATGCCCTGTCGCTCTCAACCCGTAGCGTCACCGCCTCGCTCCGCGGGTTGATGACATAGAGCAGCACCGCGCCGTCCTGCTCGACCGATCGCGCCTCGATGTCACTCGGGTGTGAACCGTTCAGCTCGCGCACGACCGCAATCGGCCGCACCCCGGACTCCGCCAACAGCCGCTCCGTCAGCGCCAGCAGCGACTCCTCGCCCAACCTTGCCGCGACATAGTAGACTCGGCCCCGCCCGAGGGCCAGGCGCAGCACACCAGCTTGCCCATCTTCGAACCGCCCAAGCACTTCCGCCTCACCCAGCGGCTTGGCGCTCAGTCGCCTCGCCTGCCCGACGAGCAGCGCCGGGTTGCCGGGATCGAAGTGGTAGGCCTCCGTGTCCAGCCGCGGCTGCCACCCCGGCTCGCCGGGTCCGAATGGCTGGCGCTCCGGCGTGTCCTCGCCGCGGCCTTCGTCGTCCAGTGATCCCGAGATGGCGAGGCCGAGCTGCGCCAGGTACTCGGCCGGGCGCGCGTACTGGTCAGCGCGAAGCGAATCCCCAAGCACGAGCAACGTGCCACCGCTCTCCGCAAAGGCCTTCAGCTCGGCGAACGCCTCCGGCGCGAGATAGGTCACCGAGGGCAGCGCGATGACCCGGAAGCGACCTCCCCGTTCGGCAGGAGCTTGCTCCTGCCCCTGTTCCAGGCCTCGCCCGGCAAGGGGCTCGGTCCCCGCAGCCTTGGCCACGGGCGCTCGCGCCTGCCCCTGCGCCAGGTCTCGCTCGGTGATGAACGTCCGCCCTGCATCCAACGGCTTGGTCGCGCTGTAAAGGCGCTCCAGCTCGGCCGAGTAGGGGACCGTCCGTTCGGTATCCGGCGGAGCCTGCAACAGCGAACTCCTGCTGTAGAGCAGCGCGAACGGTGAGCGCGCCTGCGGGAACTGGATGATCTCCTCGCTCAGCCGCTGGATGTCCAGCGCGTTCACGACCAGTTTCTCGACCTCGGTGAGCGGGATGCTTGGGCTGTGAGGCACGGAGGTTTCGAGCATATCGGTCGCTTCGGCGCCGGGCCAGTACCACATCGCGAGAATCCCGTACCCGTGCAGGAAGTGACCCCACCAGTTGAAGATGTCGCTGTGATACTCCAGATCTATGATCGGCTTCCGCCCATCGCACACCGCCGAGAGGAAGTCCGTCGGCATCGTCCCCGACCCGCCGGCCTCCGCCTCCGCCGCCTCGGACATCTCGTCTATCCATGCCTCGTTGTCTACCCCTAGCAATCCCTGTCGGGCCGAGAACGCGTAGTAGATTCCGCCCACCGTGACCGGAGTAACGGGATCAACCTGCCTCACCTGTGACTTCGCCCACACGTGGTGCTCGGTGAAGCGCTGCTGGTTGAAATCGGCGAAGTCGTACCAGCGGGCGCGGTTGCCGTCCCAGTTCTCATGATGCGGGGTGCGGACTTCGGAGATGCTCTTGTAGTCGGTCCCCCACACCGCGTTGATCTGCTCGATGCTCCCATGCCGCTCGATCAGCCACTCACGGAACATCTCCTGCGTGTGCTCGCAGTAGCAGCAGTAGGAAAGCTCGCCCTCCATCACGTGTACGAGCATGTTCGGCAGCTCGCCCGGGCGCGGGGTCTTCGCCTTGATCGCCTCCGCCATCGCGTGCTTCATGTAGGGGCTCTCGAGGCATATGACGACCTCCTCGTTGCCGCCGCCCATGGACCACTTGTCGCGGATCAGGTGCCCGCACCAGCCGTCATAGCCGACGCGATGGGTCTCTGGATAGCGCTTGAAGGCTTCGTACAGAGGCGTTCGCTCGACATCGTAGCGCGACGCTCCCGCCGTCGTAAGCAGGCACGGCACGACATCATGGGGGTGGAAGAACCGCATCAGCGGCCCCTCGTTGTTGTACAACATCGCCGTCACCAGCACGGGGTCATCGCCGGCGTACCAGTAGGCCCCTCGCAGCGTCAGCTCCTGAGGCGAATGCCGCACCAGCGTCCGCGCCGCCCGACGTCCGGCCTGCACCTCCTCGATCTCCGCGGAAGCGCGGGCACAGGCGTCCATCACGTAGCTGTAGATGTCGCGTTGCTGCTCGATGCTCGAGAACCAGGCCAGCCGCGACCGCAGGTCGAGCCCGAGCCGGGCGACGAACAGCAGCGCTTCCGGGTAGATGGTGTCCGTTCCCCTTTGCCGTGCCGCCTCGATCTCGGTGGCGAGCGCGGCCGCCGCCTCCTCCGCCTCCCGCCGCTCCGGCATCGCCATCCGCCCCGCCCAGAATGCAGACACAGCAGCTTGGTTGGCCGCCAACGAGGCCACTTCGTCTCCGGCTTCCTCCAGCCGGACGTTGTCGAGGTACAGCTCGCGCTCGCCTGCTATCAGCGGCCGGATAGTCAGCTCGATCGCACGCATATCCTTGAGGTCCATGGGGGCTTCCTTGTACTCCCCATGTCTGAATCCGTCGCCCAGGCCAACGACGATCTCGTTCCATCCAGGCGCTAAGCTCCACCTCTGGTCCCAATAGCCGCGGTGGTAGCCGCGGCTGTTGCCATCGGCGATATCGAGATCAATCGCGAACAGCTCGTCGTGTGGGTTGAACACGTCGAAGCGCAGCACCCCGAAGCCGGACCAATCGCAGCCATCGCGATTCGGCAGGCGCACCACGCGCACCAGCCCGCCTTCTTCCCCCGGTCGGCCTAGCGTGACCCGGAGGGAGCGGCCGCCCTCACGCACGTTCTCCGCTGACCCGGTAGCCTTCAGGCTGCCGTCATTAGCCTGGGCAACCGCCCGTATCTCATCATCGGTCTCGAATCCATACAGCATCGTCCCGCTTTCCGCCATGACAGGGCCCTCCAGGCAGGCTAGTGTTGCCGCTGCCAGCACAACCGCGACGACGCAGAGCCGCACAGCCGATCCCTTAGCTTCCATTTGCTCTCCTCGATCGGTACTGACTTCGATCCGGTGACTGGCTGCGCCTGCCTCCATGCGACGCGGCAGGGAGCGCCAACGGCGTCAGCGAAACGTGCCGCAGCCGCACCGTTGCAGCGGCCAGGGCCAGGCCCCTATACCCTAGACCCTAGACCCTGGCCCCTAACACATGCTCTCACTTCGCGCCATCCTCATCGGCCTCCCGGCCATCGCCGTCGTTTGCTTCATTGTCTCGTGGGCCGAACTGGTCACGGGACAGATAATGATCGGCTTCCTCCAGCTCCCCCCGGTGGCGCTTGCCGGCCTCTTCGTTCTGGTCCTCGCCAACAAGGCGATGGGCCGGCTCTCTCCCAAAGCCGCCCTCCGTCCCCCGGAGATCGCCGCTATCTACCTCATGATGCTCCTGGCAGCGATGCTCTCATCACGGGGGCTCATGGAGGACATCATCCCGATGCTCGTCGGGGTGAACTACTACGCCAACCCGGGCAACCGCTGGCAGGACCTGTTCTTCGCCCATATCCCCGCAGCGCTCGTGCCCTGGGACCCGGGCGGTGGCGCCCTTCAGCCCTCCGCCGTCGCTTTCTTCGAGGGCCTGCGCGAGGGCGACGCCTTGCCCTGGGCACTCTGGATCGGCCCTCTCCTCCGTTGGCTCGTCCCTGTGCTGGCGATGATGACCTCGTTCCTCTGCCTGGCCACGATCCTGCGCAGGCAGTGGGGCGACAACGAGCGCCTCAGCTTCCCGCTCGTCCAGTTGCCGGTCGAGATGATCCGAGAGGGCCACGGATCCTCTGCCGGCCCATCCTTCTTCGGCAATCCACTGACCTGGATCGGCTTTGCGCTGCCCGCCGCGCTCTTCGGGATCAACGGGCTCCATAACATCAACCCCGCCCTGCCCGCCATCAGCGTTGACATAGACATCAACAGCTTCTTCCGGCAGCGCCCCTGGTCGGACATCACCTTCTTCCACGCCTACCTGTCGCTCGGCTCCCTCGGGTTCTTCTATCTGCTCCCCGGCGAGTTGCTGCTGAGCTTCTGGTTCTTCCACGTGCTCTCGAAGCTGCAGGATGTGACTTACTCGGCGCTCGCCTTCCCGGCGATAAGCAGCCCCCATGGCAGTGGCGATGGCTACGTGGACTATCAGACGGCCGGCGCCTACGTGGTGCTCGTCATCTACCTCGGCGCGGTCGCACTGCCGCATCTGAAGGCTGTGCTCAGGCGAGCCATCTCCCGCGCCGGGCCGATCGGGGAGAAAGAGCTGATCCCCTACCGCGCCGCCGTCTGGGGCCTGCTCATATCCCTCGCCGTCGCGGTCATCTGGTTCCACCGCGCCGGCATGGGCCTCGGCTACACCGTCTTCGCGATGGTAGTCTACGTCTTCGTCGAAGCGGTCGTCATGGCCCGCGGCTGCGCCGAGGCCGGCCTGCCGATGGCCGAAGGATCTTTCACCGCACTCGATATCAGCGCGCTGGTGCTGCCTCCCGCCGCGCTCGGCGCTCGCACCCTCACCATCGCCGCCTTCTTCGACGCGCTCTTCGCCCGCGACCTGCGCGGCATCCCCCTTACCGCCTTCCTCGACGGCCAGAAGCTCTCCGACGAGGTGGGCCTGCGCCGTCGCCACCTGCTCTATGTCTTCGCCTTCGCCACCCTCGCCGCCATCCCGATCGCCGCCGCTATCCAGCTCTGGCTGCCCTATCACCGCGGCGCCATCACCCTCTACACCTACCCCTACCAGGCCAACGGAGTGCAGTTCTTCCGCGAGAACGCCGCCTATCTCCAGGGCGAGGCGCGGCACACCATCGGCTCCGTCGTCTCCTTCGTCGCGGGCGGCGTCGTCACCGCCTGGCTGGCGATGATGCGCGTCCGCTATGTTGGTTGGCCCTTCCATCCACTGGGCTACGCGCTTTGCGCCTCCTGGACCTCCATGGTTTTTTGGTTCCCGATGTTCCTCGCGTGGTTGGTGAAATCGGCGATCGTTCACTATGGCGGCATGCGCCTCTACGCCCGGCTGCGGCCGCTCTTCCTCGGCATGATCTTCGGCGAGTTCACCTCTGCCGTCGTCTGGACGCTCATCGCAGCCATCTGGAACGTCCCCGCCCCCTTCTTCCCCTGGCCCTGACATCGCCGCCTGCGGCCCCTTGTCGCCCATAGCCGCGCCCTTCAGGGCGCGCGACGGGGGATGCCCCGACCCCCTCCCCGCCAGCAGGAGACGGCCCCAGCGCGCCGAAACCACTCTCACATGAAACCGCCGTGGGGGTCTGGCGCTCCGCCCGTCGTCCCACCAGATGTACCAATCCCGTTCTACGCGAGTCGCGGCCGCATGCTTGCCGTGCTTCTCTGCGCTGCGGCGGCACTCTTGGCAGGCGGTTGGTTTGGGGGATACCGAGCGTCAAAGGGACAGGCGCTCGCGGCAACGGCCGTTCGCGAGATGGCGCCGCCTGGGAGCGGGGAGCGCATCCTCATCTTCGCGCCACATCCCGATGATGAAGTGCTGGGCTGCGGAGGGCTCATCCAGCAGGCCATCGCCCGCGGCGCCGAGGTCCATGTTGCCCTGATGACAAATGGCGACGGTTCGGAGCTGTCGCTTGTCTTCGGCGAGCGAGAGCTCTCGCGCAAGCCGAGCGCCTTCATTGACCTCGGCCGCGCCCGGCAGCAGGAGACCATCTCCGCGCTGGAGACGCTGGGGCTTCCGGCCAACCACATCTACTTCCTCGGCTACCCCAACAACGGGCTCGTCGCCCTGTGGCGGACCGACCACTGGCTGCGCTCCTCGCCCTATCGCTCCTCCTACACTCGCGCCAGCTCGTCACCCTATGAACGCAGCCTCACCCTCGACGCCCCCTACTCCGGCGAGCAGGTGCTGGCAGACGTCACCGCCTTGCTCGAGCAGCTAACTCCCACCTCCGTCTATGTCACCCACCCGCAGGATATCCACCCCGACCACTGGGCGACCTGTGCATTCGTCAGCTACGGCCTGGCTACGCTCGCCGCGCGCGACCCCGCGCCTTGGCTTCGACAGACTCAGCTCTACGGCTACCTCATCCACTGGCCCCGCTTTCCCTCACCGCGGCGGCTGAAACCGCAGCTCCCACTCATGCCGCCAAACGACATCGTCGCCCCCCGCAATGCCTGGCTCCAGCTTCCCCTCTCAACCAAGGAGACCCAGCGCAAACTCGCCGCCGTTAGGATCTACCGCTCACAGCTCCCGAACCTGGACCGGCTCCTCTTGGACTTCGTCCGGGCGAATGAACTCTTCGCCGCACTGGCCCCGAGGGAAGTCCAGCGCAAGGACGCCATCCTTTGGGTGGACGAGGATAGCCGTCGCCGCAACCTTCACGGTGCCGATATCATCGAGCTGCTGCTCCAGGTCCAGCGCGACCTCGCGGTGAGCGCCGAACTCACTCGCAGCCCCAAGAAGCTGGGCAAAGGTGCGTACGTCTCTCTCGACCTTAGGTCATGGGATGCCGCGGGCCAACCCGCGATTGCGAGCGTGACCATCGCGCGGGGGGCGGATCCGAAGGGCGTGGTGGTGGCTGACGGTGAGTGCAGATCCCTGCCGGTGGCCGTCCGGAGCCTGGGGTCGGGGCGGGTGACGATCACCGGCCTTACCGTGCCGGCCGGCGCCCGGCAACACCAGCACTGGTTTGTCACCTGCTGGGGCAGCGTCCGCGACAGAGTCACCGACCCAGCCGTCGTCGCCCGACTCGTTTCAGACCCGACCGTTCCAGATTAGCGACCGAGCGATATCGCGGTACATCCGGCCCCGCTCGACGACACCGCGGACGATGCCTCGCTTCTCTTCCTTCATCACGTGCGTGACCCCGGTCAGGCGAACGGTCTTCACCTTCAGCTTGTGCGCCTTGGCGTACTTCGTGAGCTTCGTCTCGACCGCAAAGCGGGCGCTTTCCAGGTTGGGCACCGCCAGGAAAACCTCCCGCCTCATCGCCCGCTGCCCGGAGATGTATGGCACAAGAAACTGCGATAGGTCGGTGATGCACCGGCCGCCGCGGAACATCCCCACCGCCATGTCAGCCTGTCCCAGCACCACCGGCTCCACCAGCGCGTCGACGTGAGCGGGTGTCAGCCCGACGAGGTCTGCGTCCAGGAACACAATCACATCGGCGTCCGTCCGGAGCACGCCCGCCCTCATCGCGCCCCCCTTCCCTACATTCCGCTCCAGCGTCAGCGCCCGAGCGCCGTTGCCATCGCCCGCTGCCCGGGCCGTCCCATCGGTGGAGGCGTCGTCCACCACGATGACCTCGTGGACGCTCGCGGTCGCCCCCAGCACCGAGAGCACCGCCCCGATCCTCTTCTCCTCATTGTAGGCCGGCACCACCGCGCTCACCCTGAGAGCGCCTAACAGAACCCTCTGGCGCGCCCCGGAAAGAGCCTCCAGGGCGCTCTGCTCCGTTTGCACAGAGGTTCCGATAGAGGCTCTAAGCGCCGCGTTCCGCTCTACCTCATGTCCGTGTCGTTGGTCCATAGAGACCTCATGAAGTCCGGAGGCCGGGCATGCGCGCATCGCGCGTGACCCCCGCCCGATAAGCCCATCTGCGGTTCTCCACGCACCACAGCCAGTCCTCTACTCCCACGTGACCCCTGACAGACGGCGGCAGGGCTCGTAGGGAAGCCCCTCTGCCTGTCCCGAGCGTAGTCGAGGGGCGGGCTCCCGCGGCCCGCCTGCGGCCGTTCCTGTCTGTGCAATCTGCGTAACTCGTCCCCCGTAGCTCATGGGCCCCGACTCTTCCGCCGTAGCCTTGGCGGAGGTGGAAGCCCTGGCGAAGGGGGATCTGCGGACAGCACTCCGGCCGTTCCCGTTGCCTCAGCCTGCCCCCGCCGAAGTTCGACCGCTGCTACAACAAGCGACACGAAGAGCAGCAGGCTCGCCCAGAACACGCAACCGACCGCCCGTGCATACTGGCTCGCCAGCAGCACTGTCGCTGCCCCAAGCCCCATCAACGACGCTTGAAGCATGCGCTCCGGCCACCGGCCCAACCGTTCCCGTTCGCCTAACAGTAGCACCGCAGCGGTCGTCGGAGCAAGCAGCATCACGAAGAAGTAAGTCCACGAGAGCGCCGAGGTGAGCAGCAGCAGCGTTGTTGCCAGCGCGTACTCCGTCGCCCGACGAACGGGGTCATCTGTCGCCCTCCAGCCGCAGGCATAGGCGAAGACTAGCGCGAGCAGGAGAGACAGACCAAGCACGATCGCGCTGGTTGCTCGGTCTCCCAGCTCCGCGATGTTGACGTAAATGCCCGGCCCCTCCCGCGCCGCCACCTGCGCGTTCACCCTCGTAAGGAACCGCCGGGCGACCGCAGGCAGAGACTGGTTCCCGAAGTCCAGCGAATGCTGGCCCCAGTCCCCGGCCCGCCCGTGGGAGACGAACGGCACCGCCACCCGATCGCTCCACTCCCCGACCTCCTGGGCGTTCCGGCCGAAGCCCCGGACCACTCCCGGCAGCACGAATAGGAAGAACAGAGACCAGAGCACGCCCGAGGCAACGACCCCGTAGCGTCGCCGATACAGGAAGTAAGCAAGCAGCGGGACGGGGAAGACCTTGATCGCAATCGCCGCGCCAAGCGGACCGCCGGCCGTCCACTGCCGCCCCCGCAGGTCAGCCAGAAACGCCCAGTACACCAGCGCCATGATCAGGATGTTCGTCTGGCCGAGGAAGAGCGTGTCTATCGCGTAGACGGCCCCGAGCGCCAGCGGCGCCCAGCAGAGTTGCGGCCTGGGCCCTCCTCCGTCCACCCCCACAAGCCTCCACGCCAGTCGCACAGACGCCCCGAACAGCCCCACGTTCAGCCCGTACCAGAGGAAGAAGAACGGCGCAAACCCTAGCGCCGTCAGCGGCGCCACCAGCACGGCAAACGTGGGCGGATACCGGTAGTGGGGAAGACCTGCAAGCGTCTCGCCCGCAAGCACCCGGCGTCCGGCGTCATACCAGACCTCCGCGTCCTTGTAGTCGTGTCGCAGAAACTTGCCCACCATCACCGCGGTAACGAGCAGCATGACCGCGGCAGCCGCCCATCGCCACCACCCCCGCCGACCCGATGGCACAGCATCTCCCTGCCCCCCCCGGCTCATGTCCCCTTCGCCCGACATGCGGCTGTTGTTCTCCTTGGCCCTGGAGGGTCCCTCGTGCCCAGGCAGAACTGCTAACTGAAGGCGGCGCCCGCGCGTACCAGTTCACCCTTCATGAGAGACGGAGCGGGATTGCAGGAGAATCAGACGCAGATGAATGGCTAAGCCCGCGCCGGTGCGGGCTTAGCCACGCTGATGGACGCCGGGAAAGACCATACGGTTTCCCTTCTGGCGGGCTTACGGCGCCCGCCAGAGGGATTTGCTCCTATCATCCGCGTTCATCTGTGTTCATCGGCGTCCAAGATCACTCTCACCAAGAGTGAACTCTTACGCGCGGCCAAGGAAGACGGCGGTCCAGGTCGAAGCTCCCAAGCGTGGCGCTGCCGTTGCGCGGAGGTGAATGTGGCACTGTCGGTGGCCTTCATCGGGCTCAAAGGACACCAGTATGTTGCTCTCGAGGCGATCCCGGGCCTCGCCGGGGTCGAGGTCGTCGCCGCCGCGGATGACAGCCCCGCCGCCCTCAGGGGCGTCGCTAACTTCCCGGGCGCCACGCCCAAGACCAAAACCTACCTGGACTATCGCGAGCTGCTCGCTAACCATTCCCCCGACATCGTGGTGGAGGCCGGAACTGATCGCGACCGGGCCGAAGTATTGACGGCCTGCGCCGAGCGTGGCATCCACTTCCTCTGCGAGAAGCCGGTGGCGCAGGACCTCGCCGGCCTGGAGCGGGTGGGTAAGGCGGTCGCCCAGGCAGGCGTCACCGCTAGCTGCCTGCTGACCATGCGGGCGGAGCCGCAGTACATCGCCATGCGCCAAGCGGTGAGGTCCGGTGTCGTCGGCATCATCACTCAGGTCGGAGGCCAGAAATCCTACCGGCTCGGTGAGCGGCCCGCCTGGCAGAAGAGCCGCGAGACCTTCTCCGGCATCATCCCCTTCGTCGGGATCCACGCCATGGACCTGAGCCGCTGGATCACCGGCAGGGAGTTCGCCGAGGTCATGGCCTACGCTTCTAATGTCGGTCACCCTGAGATGGGAGAGCTCGAGGACAACGCCGCCATCATCGCCCGCCTCGACAATGGCGCCTCGGCCGCTTTCCGCCTCGACTACTGCCGGCCGGCCGCCGCTCTCACCCACGGCGACGACCAACTGCGGATCATCGGCAGCCGCGGCGTGGTCGAGGCGCGGGAGGGACTCGTAACTGCCATCACGCGTGACGAGGGCCCCCACAACGTCACCCTCCCCCGGCCGATCAACCTCTTCGCCGATCTCGTTGATGCCGTGCGTCGCAAGCGCCAACCCTACATCCCATTCCCCGACTGCCTCTGGATCACCGAGGTCGTACTCCGCGCTCGTGAGTCGGCCGAAACCGGCCGGCCCGTGAAGCTACCCAATCCCCTGTGAGGATATCCGATGCGTGCAACACTCCTTGCTCTCTGCGCTATCGTCACACTCCAATTCGCCCCCGGCTGCGCCGCCGCTGCCCCCAAGCCACTGGAGCACCGCTGGCTCTTCGTCATGAGGAATATGGGCCAGGCCGATAACCTCGCTGCCACCCTCGCGCTCCTGCCGCGGGCCCAGGCCGCCGGCTACAACGCCATCGTCCTCTCGGACGGCGGGCTGTATGGCCTCGACGAGAACCCGCCCTACCGCGAGAACGTCCTGACGCTTCAGCGGGAGGCGCGCAAGCACGGCCTCGACCTCATCCCATCGGTCATGCCCATCGGCTACTCGGGCGCTATCATCGGACGCGACCGCAACCTCGCTGAGGGGCTGCCGGTCAAAGACGCGCTCTTCGTCGCCCGCGGCCGCCAGGCCGTGCTCGCGCCCGATCCCCAGGTCTCTCTCCCAGGCGGCGACTTCGAGCGCGCCGAGGGCGATGTCTTCGAGGGCTGGGACATGCAGGACTACCCCGGCCAGAGCACCTTCGCCGATCACCAGGTAGCTCACCGCGGCGGCGCCTCCGTGAGAATGGAGAACATCCCCCAAGCCGATCCTCAGTGGGGCCACTGCCGCTTCTCCCGCGCCATCGCGGTGAAGCCATACCATCAGTATCACATCTCTGCCTGGATCAAAACCGAGGATTTCGAGGCCCCACAGAACGCTAAGATCACCGTCCTCGCCCCCACCGAACAGGAGCGGTCGCTCTCTTATGGCGAGTTCGATATCAAGCCCACCCAGGACTGGACCCAGTATCACATCGTCTTCAACTCCCTGGACTACGACCAGGTCCGCCTCTACTTCGGAACCTGGGAGGGGAAGGGCGGCCGCATCTGGTGGGACGACGTGCAGATCGAGGAGATCGGCCTTCACAATCTGCTTCGCCGCGATGGCTGCCCGTTCAGCGTTCGGGGGGAGGACGGCGCCGTCTACCAGGAGGGCGTTGACTTCGAGCCCGTCCGCGACCCGGAGCTTCAACCGGGCAGGCAGTACCACACCCCTCCCGCCGGCATCCAGCTAACGCCGGACTCGCGGATACAGGACGGCCAGCGCCTCCGAGTCAGCTACTACCACTCGATCGTCATCGGCGACTGGCAGATCATGTGCTGCTTCAGCGATCCCAAGGTCTACGACATCCTGCGCGACCAGGTCCAGCGTGTCGAGGACCTGCTTCACCCCTCCGCCTTCTTCATGCAGCACGACGAGATCCGCGTCGGGAACTGGGACGAAGCCTGTCAGCAGCGACACATGACGCCCGGCCAGCTCCTCGCCGACAACGTGCGCAAGTGCACGCAGATCATCCACGACATCAGCCCCGCCGCCAAGGTCTGGGTCTGGTCCGACATGTTCGATCCCAAGCATAACGCAGTTGACAACTACTACCTGGTGAACGGCACCTGGGCCGGCTCCTGGGAGGGCCTGCGGCCGGAGGTCGGCATCGTCAACTGGGCGATCCACCTGAAGGGCGCCAACTTCCGCTGGTTCGCCGAGCGCGGTCACCAGCAGGTGCTCGCCGGCTACTACGATGATCCGAAACAGGACATCCCCGGCTGGCTCAAGGCGGGCGAAGGACTCCCCGGCATCAACGGCGCCATGTACACCACCTGGCAGGACAACTACCGGGACATGGAGGACTGGGCCCGCGCCGCCTGGGGCGGCCGGTGACCCGGTTGGCGAAACGGCGCGCGAGTAGCGGCCGTCTCTGCGTAGGCAGGTGGGAGGCCAGCTTCTACAGAACAGGGCCTGCCGGACACGGAGACCGCAGACTGCTGTTCCACCGGGGTGTCGCCTGGGCCGCATAGCGCCCGGTGCCAACTCTCCCCGTCGGTTCTGCGAACGGAGTTCTACGACATGCTGGCCAAGGTCGTCGCAGGTAACTGCACAGAGCTACTCACCGCGCAGGCATTTGCCGAACACGACCTGCCGCGGCAGGTTCATCTTGCCTTCCTCGATCCGCCCTTCAACCAAGGAAAGGACTACGAGTACTTCGATGACACTATCCCGGAGTCTGACTACTGGGAGTGGATGACTCAGGTATGCGCGAAGGTCCACGCGCTGACTGAGGACGGCGGAGCGCTCTACTTCATGCAGAGGGAGAAGAACACGGAGTATGTCCTGCGATGCCTTCGGCAGACGGGATGGACCTTCCAGAACCTCATAGTATGGATGAAGCGTACTTCAGCCGTCCCGGGGCCTCGCAGGTTCGGCAAGCAGTACCAGATCATCGCCTTTGGCACGAAAGGTCCGCGGGCTCGCGTGTTCCACCGGTTGCGCGTCGATGCTCCCTTGCGGCCAGGGTACAGGCAGGCACGGGAGCGGGGTATCTTCGTCACTGACTGCTGGGATGATACTCGTGAACTCACTTCCGGCTACTACGCGGGGGACGAGGCGCTGCGGCAGCGTAACGGCGAACGGTTCCACAAGCAACAGGCACCGGTCGCTCTCCTCTTGAGGATCATCCTCTCGTCCACCGACCCGGGTGACGTCGTGCTGGATCCGTTCGCGGGTACCGGCACCACTCTTGTGGTAGCCGAGCAGCTAGGCAGGCCGTCCACGGGCATCGAAATCGACCCTAGGAACGCGGAGATGATCCTCTCCCGATTGAGCGAGACTCGAGAGGCAGACTCCGTCGTCCCATTCCACCACTACTACCGCTTCTCGCCCAACTTGGATGAGATATGGCCAGGTTCGGATGCCAGGTGGGGCCGGAAGCCCGGCCAAGCTGTCCTCATCACCTAGCCCAGGAGTGCGCATATGGGGGCCATTGGGCTGTTCGCGGCGATCGTATCGGAGCTCACCGAGAACAACAGTAAGGCAAGCGCTGAGCCACTAGATAGGCTGGCTGCGAACTACGGGAGGTACGCCTACATCGGATCCCGCAAGTCGCTGGCGGATGTCGTGCTCGCAGAGAGCCATCGCCTCGTGGAGCGCGTTCGCAAGCTGCCAGGCCGCGAGACAGACTTTGCCAAGAGCTCACATCCGGAGCTTGCTGCACGCATAGAAGCGATCCGTCGCTGCGCGACGGATTATGATGCCGCGAAAGTATGGTTCACTCCGGACTGGGAGAAGGATTCAGGTCTGTTCCCGGACTTCGTTCTCGCGGCCGATGAGCAGCAGACCTTCGGCAATAGTGCGTTGCTCGAGCTCAAGGACACCAGGAGCAAGACTCTGGCATCCTTCAACTCCACCATCCCGACACGCCACAAGTCGCTCGACGAGGTGCAGCAGATCATGGGAAGCAGGGCTATCTCAGCCGCTGCTGCTCTGGGTGACTTTCCGCTCTCGGTGGCCTCGGACTACCTTACGGCGGATCGTCCGTGCTTCTACCTGCTCCGCACCTGTGCCGCGATGCCAGAGCGCGTATGCATTTCGCTGGTCGAAGGATCCTTCTTCGAGACACTGCCGAAGGGAGAACTGCTAGCACGAACGTGGGACCAACTGCTCGAGGCCGCCGGCATACCTCCGGAGCAGCGATCCCCCATAGTAGAGTCGTTGGCACGCCTAGAGCAGACCGAGATCGCGAAGTCGAGGTCCATCGCGAAGGCATCTGTGAAGCCGCGCCTTCGCCTCATGGCCGAAGTGGTCTCGGCTGCTAACCCACACAACTACGACAGGATCGTCGCGCGGTCGGCCAATCTCATCGTGAAGGCCGAGTGGACGGACGATGACAAATGGATCCGGCAGACCTTCGCCGCCGAGAGCATGGAGGTCAAGGCAGGTCCTGATGCGACCGTTACCGTTGATGTACCGAAGGGCAAGTCGCTGCGGCTGCGGCACTTCAGGATCACCCATAAGCTGAATGGAGAGCACTTGGTGCTGCAGTGCTGCTTGGGCGGCGGGGAGCACTCCCGATGACTATCCCATCCTCTCTGGCCAGACCAACATGAGATTGCCTGCCTCCTCTGATCCCGCCTGGGGTGAGTAGTGAGAGCAACGGCGACCCAGGATCCACACAGCATGACTTCCCGCGAACGAGTGCAGGCCGCGCTGGAACACCGCGAGCCTGATCGCGTTCCCATTGACATGGGCAGCAGCTTCGTCACCGGCATCGTGGTGACGACCTACGCCAAGCTGAGGCGCAAGCTCGGCCTCAACCACACGCCGCCCAAGGTCAACGACCTCCTCCAGATGCTCGCCGAGGTCGAACTGCCAATGCTGGAGAAGCTCGGCCTCGATGTCATCGCCTTGTTCCCCCGCGGCCGCTTCTTCGGCATCCCCGCCGGGAACTGGAAGCCCTGGACCACCTTCGACGGCACCGAGGTACTCGTGCCAGGCGGCTTCCGCTACCGCACCGACGACCGCGGCGGCCTCCTGCTCTCCCCCGGCGGTGATACCAGCAAGCCTCCCAGCGGCCGCATGCCCAAGGATGGTTACTACTTCGATATCATTGTCCGCCAGGAGCCGCTCGACTGGGATCGTCTCGACCCGGCCGGGTTCGCCGAGCAGTTCACCCGCTACTCCGACGACGAACTCGAGCGCCTCAGCGCCACTGCTGACTCCCTCTTCCGCAACACCAGCTACTCCATCCTCGGAAGCTTCGGCGGCGGAAGCCTGGGTGACATGCCCCTCGTCCTCGCCTCCGAGCTGGAGCACCCGAAGGGCATCCGCAGCTACGACGACTGGCTGATGGCTCACCTCACGCACCCCGAGTACATCGAGGGCGTTTTCGCCCTCCAGACCGAGCGCTGCCTCGAAAACCTCGAGTTGTATCGGCAGGCCGTAGGTGACCGTATCAGCGCCATCTTCATCTCCGGCACCGATTTCGGCACCCAGCGCGGCACCTTCATCTCACCGGATCTCTACCGCGGACTCTACCTCCCCTTCCACAAGCGCATCAACGACTGGGTGCATGCCCATACGAAATGGAAGACGTTCTTCCATAGCTGCGGATCCATCTACTACCTCATCCCCGATCTCATCGAGGCGGGAGTGGACATCCTCAACCCCGTTCAATGCTCGGCCGCCGAAATGGACCCCGCCCGCCTGAAGCGCGAGTTCGGCGACAAGGTCGTCTTCTGGGGCGGCGGTGTTGACACCCAGCACACGCTGCCATTCGGAACGCCGGAAGACGTGAGGCGCGAGGTGGCGGAGCGCATCCGGATCTTCGCCCCGGGTGGCGGCTTCATCTTCAACACCATCCACAACATCCAGGCGAAGACCCCCATCGAGAACCTGCTGGCGATGTTCGAGTCAGCGCATGAGGCCGGCCGATACCCCGTGAGCGCATGAGAGGGCATCGCGTCGTGCCTCTGAGGTCGCCCCGAAGGGGCACAAGATGACAGCCCAGGGCGGAGCCCTGGGGAACAAGGCGCAAGAGGAGCCTAAGCCCTGAAAGGGCGGGTAGAGGATAGAGCACGCCGATGGGTGACGAACAGCGCCTCCCTCCGGGCCAACACGAAATCGAGCACTTCCCCGTCCTCCACGTCGGCAACATCCCCCGCGTCGCCCGCGCCGACTGGGACCTCCGCATTGAGGGCGAGGTGCGCCAGCCCAGGCGCCTCACCTACGACGAGCTGCGCGCCCTCCCCTCGGTCATAGATATGTCCGACTTCCACTGCGTGGAGAGCTGGAGCCTGTTCGACATCGCCTGGCAGGGCGTCCGCTTCTCCGACCTCGCCGACCTGGTCGGCCCGACCGAACGGGCGCGCTTCGTTACCGTAGGTTGCGAGAATGACTACTCCACCAGCCTCCCGCTCGAGGACATGATGCGCCCCGATGTCCTCCTCGCCTGGGGCATGAACGGCGAAGACCTCTCCCCCGAGCACGGCTTCCCCCTCCGCCTAGTCGCCCCCCACAAGTATGCCTACAAAGCCGCCAAGTGGGTCCGCTGGATCCGCTTCACCTACGACCAAGAGCTTGGCTACTGGGAGCAACGCGGCTACAGCAACTCCGCCGACCCCTGGCGAGAGGAGCGCCATTCATGAGGACCGAGCGATGACCGATTCCGCCACCGAGTTCGCAGCAGACCTCCGCGGCCGCGTCGCCGTCGTGGTCGGCGCCGCCGGCGGCATCGGCCGGGCGACCGCCGCCCGGCTCGCCGCTGCCGCCTGCCGCCTCGCCCTGGTTGACCTCGACGGCTTCGCGCTGGGAGAGACCGCCCAAGCGATTGCCCAGGGCGAAACCCCTCTCACCTTCGCCGCCGACATCTCCGACCGCCCGCAGGTGGCGGCGGTCGCGGCCTCTGTCAGAGACGCCTTCGGAGCGATTGACCTCCTGGTCAACGCCGCCGGCACGAACACCCGCGAGCGAACGCTCGACACGATGTCCCCCGATCAATGGGAGAAGGTCATCGCCGTCAACCTGAACGGCGTCTTCCACTGCGTCCAAACCTTCCTCCCTTTGCTCCGCGAGCGAGGCGGCTCTGTCATCACCATCGTCTCGACCACTGCGATCCTGGTCTCGGCCGGCGGCGGCGCCCACTATTGCGCGGCCAAGCGCGCCCTGCTTTCACTCAACGAGTCCATCAACAACGAGCAGGGCCGGCACGGCATCCGCGCCTGCGCCATCTTGCCCGGCGAAGTGGACACCCCGCTCATTGACAAGCGCCCGACCGCCCCCAGCCCGGAGCGCCGCGCCGCCATGCTCCGCCCGGAGGACATCGCCGAGGCCGTCTACTTCGTGGCGACCCGCCCCCCGAGGGTCACTATCAGCGATCTGGTCATCTGGCCATCCGCCCAGATAGCGGGGATCTACACAGTATGACCAAGCAGATTGCCGGAGGAGCACTCGTGCCGTCCAACACTACCATCCGAGGCCTCGAGCAGTGCGCCGCCGAGGTCCGCCTGCAGATCGTCAAAGCGATGGGGCCCAACAAGTTCCATCACTTCGGCGGCGCGCTTTCGGCCGCTGACCTCGTCGTCGCGCTCTACCACTACAAGCTTCGCCTCCGGCCCGACCAGCCGGACTGGCCCGAGCGCGACCGATTCGTCTTGAGCAAGGGCCACGCCGTTCCCGCGCTCTACGTCTGCCTAGCCCGCTGCGGGTTCTTCCCCGTCGAGGAGCTGGCCACCCTCAAGACCCTCGGCAGCAACCTCCAGGGCCACCCCGATATGCGCAAGACCTGCGGCCTGGAGGCCAATACCGGGTCGCTCGGCATGGGCCTGTCGGTCGGCAACGGCATGGCCCTCGCCGGTCGGGCGCGCCGCCTCCCCTACCACGTCTACGTTCTCATCGGCGATGGCGAGTGCCAGGAGGGGCAAGTCTGGGAGGCGGCCATGACAGCCGGCCACTACCGGCTCGATACCGTCACCGCCATAGTTGACCGGAACGAGCTCCAGGCGATGGGCAGCACCGAGGACCGCATGGGAGTCGAGCCCCTCGCCGCCAAGTGGCGCGCCTTCGGCTGGCAGACGCTGGAGATAGACGGCCACAACATGACCAGTATCTGCCGCGCCCTCGACACCGCCACCGAGATCAAGGGGCAGCCCACCGCAATCATCGCTCGCACCGTCAAGGGCAAGGGAGTCCCTTTCATGGAGGCGCAGCCCGGGTTTCACAACGTGATGATCACCGAAGACCAGTACGGCGCCGCGGTCCAGACGCTCGAGGCCGCCATCGCCTCCCTTGGAGCATAGTCCATTGGCACAACTCAGAGGAACCAGAGATGGCTACGGAGAGGCCCTGCTCCAGCTCGGCGCGGCCGACCCGCGTATCGCCATCGTGGATGCCGACCTGTTCCGATCCACTAGAACTGACAAGTTCGCGCAGGCCTACCCCGACCGCTTCTTCGAGATCGGTATCGCCGAGCAGGACATGGTGAGCACCGCCGTCGGCCTGGCGCTCGGCGGCATGATCCCCTTCGCCAACTCCTTCGCCGTCTTCGTCACTGGCCGGACCTTCGACCAGACCAGGCAGCAGGTCGCTCTCCCGGCGCTGAACGTCAAGCTCGCCGGCTCCAGCGCGGGCATCACCCAGGGGCCGGACGGCGCCACCCACCAGTCGGTGCTCGACGTGGCGCTCATGCGCAACCTGCCAAACATGTGCGTCGTCGTGCCCTCCGATGCCGAGGAGGCGCGGCTCGCCACCATCGCCGCCGCCGAGCGCGAGGGCCCGGTCTACCTGCGCCTCAGCCGCTACGACACTCCCGTCTGGCGGCAGGCGAACGCCCCCTTCACCATCGGCCAGGTCGAAGTGCGGCGCCCCGGCCGCGACGTCACCATCGCCGCCTGCGGAGTGATACTCGGGCGCGCGCTGGAGGCGGCCGACGCGCTGGAGAAGGAGGGGCTGTCGGCGGAGGTGCTGAATGTACATACCATCAAGCCATTGGATACCAACGCCATCCTCGCCTCGTGCGAGCGCACCGGGGCGGTGGTGACCGTCGAGGAGCACAGCATCATCGGCGGGCTCGGCTCGGCCGTCGCCGAGGTACTCGCCGAGCAGGCATCCCGGCGGATCCCGCTCCAGCGCATAGGCGTCCGAGACACCTTCGGCGAATCCGGGACGGCCGATGAGCTACTCGCGAAGCACGGGCTGACCGTTGAGCAGATCGCCGCCACCGCCCGCGACCTCGCAAAGAAGAAGGGATAACATAATGACCAAGCCGACCATCGGTTTCATCGGCCTCGGGCGTATGGGCATGCCCATGGCCGCCAACCTGCTGAAGGCAGACTACAAGCTGATCGCCTACGACATCGTGCCGGACAAGCTCAGGCTCCTCGTCGAGAAGGGCGCCAAGGCCGCCGCCTCCTGTGCAGACGTTGCCAAGCAGACCGATATCATCATCAGCATTGTCCCCGATTCGCCCGATGTCGAGGCCGCCATGCTGGGTGAGAACGGCGTCGTCCACGGCCTCACCAAGGGCAAGACCGTTATCGAGATGAGCACCATCGCCCCCGGCGTCGGCCGCCGCGTTGCCGCCGCGCTCGCGGAGATAGGCATCCCCATGCTCGACTGCCCGGTGAGCGGCGGCCCTCAGGGCGCGGAGGCGGCCTCCCTTTCCATCATGTGCGGCGGCCCGAAGCAGGTCTTCGATGCCTGCCTGCCGGTCTTGCAAGCGCTTGGCAAGGTGATCGTCCATTTCGGCGACAACGGTTCCGGCTACGTCGCCAAGCTCTGCAACCAGGTCGCCTGCGTGGTCACCCTTCAGGCCGTCTGCGAAACGCTCTCCCTTGCCGCCAAGGCTGGGCTCGATGTCCGCAAGGTCTGGGAGGTCGTCGGCTCCGGCCTCGCCGCCTCCCGCATCATGGAGCTGCACGGCGCCAAGATGCTCGCGCGCGATTATGCCCCGGGCTTCACTCTCGCCCTCCAGGAGAAAGACCTCCGCCTCGTCTCCGCCGCTGCCGACGAGCTCGAGATGCCCCTACCCGCAACCGCCGTCATCCACCAGCTCATCCGCTCCCTCTCCGCCAAAGGCCATGCCGAGCTCGGCACCCAGGCCCTCGTCCTCGCCATGGAAGAACTCGCCCAGTGCGAGGTGAAGGGCTAGGCCGTTGGGCGCAGGCTTCGCGAAGCCTGCGGTTGTTGCCGTGCCTCCGTAGGGCGGTTCCCCTATCTGCGCAATCTGCGTAATCTGCGGATAGACCTCCGGCCGTTTCCCCAATCAGTGTTCATCTGCGTTCATCTGTGGATGCCGTGCCGTTTCCCGTTGCTTCGGTAGCTCTTGCTGCCGAAGCATCCCGGCCGTTCCAATCCGCGTCCATCTGTGTTCATCTGTGGATGCCGTGCCGTTCGGCCGTCGCCCCTGTCCCCCATAGCCGCGCCCTTCAGGGCGCGCGACGGGGGATCACCTCGCCGTCACCTCCAACCCCTCGATATCAATGACCACGTTCACGCTCGCGCGGCAGTGGGCCGGATCGCGGACCCAATCGAGATACGGTTGCACCGGCGGCCCCCCGTTCACGCTGTTGTGCGCGAGGACGATCGCGCCCGGCGCCATCCGCTCATGACATGCCTCGAGTATCTCCAGGTAGATGCCCTTGCCCCGTCCCCCCGATCCGTCCGCGTCGAGGTAGAGCAGGTCCGGCGCCACCGGATGCTCTCGCACCACGTCAATCGCATCGGCGGCAACGACGCGCGCCACGCCGGTCGGATCGAGGCGCCGCACGTTGCGCTCGGCCCGTTCCGCTTCCTCCGGCCTGATCTCGACACCGATCAGATCCTTCGCCGTGTAGCACGCGCCCGGGCCGACCGCCGCACCCGCATTCGAGATGAAGGTGTTGCCGCAGAACACCCCCGCCGCGATCATCGTCTGCGGCTGCGCGATCGCGTTGATCGCGTAGATCAACCGCTGCATGCGCAGCGTGATCGCCGTCCACGGGATCTCGAAAAGCTCCCGCACCGCCTTGCGGTGGGCGAGTATCTTGCCGAGGTCATAGTCGGTATGGGGCAGGATGCCCTCCTCGCGCAGCGCCGCGAGCGCCTCGCCGACGACCGCAATCTCGGTCTCGATCGGCTCGAGCACCTTGTGCGGGTCCCGATGATAGTCCATCCGGTAACTGTCCCAAGTCTTGTGACGATATGTTCGAGCCAAGGCATCTCTCCTGAGTGGCTGAACCGCAGAGGACGCTGAGAACGCGGAGTCACTCTTCGCTGAAGCTCAGTACTACCCGCTTGATCCCGTTAGTCAGTCGAAGGCTGTTGAAGTTCAGGATGAGTCCCACCCGGAGGCCAGTCATGCGTAGGTACGTCAGAACCTGTGCCTGATGGATTGGCAGTATCCTGTCAACGGCCTTGATCTCTACGATCACGGCACCCCCGACGAGCAGATCGAGTCGGAAGCCGCAGTCAATGAGGCAGCCCTTGTAGAGAACGGGAAGCTCCTTCTGCCGCTCGAAGTCCAACCCCCTCAGGTGCAGTTCGTGACAGAGGCACCCCTCGTACGCGGACTCAAGCAGCCCAGGCCCGAGGCTGCGATGGACCTCGATCGCAGCTCCGATCACGTCTTCGGTGATCAGGTTCTCCAAGCGCTTCTCCGCGCTCTCCGCGTTCTCTGCGGTTCAAACGTCGTCCTCCGCCTCCTCCGGCCCCCCATCCATCTCATCGTCGAACTCCGGCTCGGCTTGCTGCTGAGATCGCGCCTGCTCCCTGATGCGACCCTGCGGGCCGGCATAGACCTCTCGCGGCTTGCGGCCGTCGTGCGGGCCGATGTACCCGCGCTCCTCCATCATGTCAATGACCCTGGCAGCGCGGGTGTAGCCAAGCTTGAACTTCCGTTGAAGCATCGAGGCCGACGCGTGCTTCGTCGTCAGCACGAACTCCAGCGCCTTCTCGAACATCTCGTCCTCGGTCCTCTCCTCACCATCGGCCCTCAGCACCACCGACCCGACGCTCTCGACCGCGCCCTTCGAGTAGTGCGGCTTCGCCTGCCGTTTCAGGAACTCCACCACCGCCATGAGATCGTGTTCGCTGATGTATGCGCCCTGCAGCCGCACCGGCTTGCCCGTCGCCGCGTCGAGCGGCAGGAAGAGCATGTCCCCCGACCCCACCAGCTTCTCCGCACCGTTGATATCCAGGATCGTCCGCGAGTCCACCTGCGAGGCCACCGCAAATGCGATGCGCGAGGCGATATTCGCTTTGATCGTCCCCGTGATCACGTTCACCGACGGACGCTGCGTCGCCACCACCAGGTGGATGCCGGTCGCCCGAGCGAGCTGCGCCAGCCGACAGATGGAGATCTCGAACTCCGTCGCCGCCTGCATCATCAGGTCCGCCAGCTCGTCAATGACGATGACCAGGTAGTACATCGGCTCCATGTCATCGTCCATCTGCGCCCGCTCGTTCCACCCCTTGATGTTGCGGACACCCACATCGGCGTACTGCGAGTAGCGTATCTCCATCTCCCGGATCGCCCACCGCAGCAGCCCCGCCGCCTCCTTCGCATCGTGCGCCACCGGCGCCGCCAGATGCGGGATCCCCTCGAACAGGCTCAGCTCCACCCGCTTCGGGTCTATCAGCAGGAACTTCACCTCATCCGGCCTCGCCCGAAACAGCACCGACGCGATCAGGGCATTGAGGCAGACACTCTTGCCCGAGTTCGTCGCGCCCGCGATGAGCAGGTGCGGCATCGTCGCCAGGTCAGCCATCATCGGGTGTCCCGAGATGTCGCGCCCGAGCGCAAACGCGATCCTCGACTTCGCTCGCTCCGCCGCCTTCGACTCCATGATCTCGCGCAGATGGACGAACGTCACCTCCGGGTTCGGCACCTCGATCCCGATCACGCCCTTCCCCGGAACCGGCGCCTCGACCCGCACCGCCAGCGCTTTCAGCGCGTAGGCCAGGTCATCTGCAAGGTTCGTAACCTTGCTTACTCTAACTCCAGGAGGCAGCATTATCTCGTAGCGGGTGACGCGCGGGCCGCGCTCGACGTCAACCACTTGGGCTTCAATTCCATAGCTGGTTAGGGCTGTTTCGAGCGTTTCGACGCTGGCGAGGGCCTCGCGCTTGGCATCATCGGTGGATGGCACCTCGCTCAGCAGATCAATCGGCGGAAGCTGGAAATGGGCCCACTCTTCGCTCGGCTCCGTCTCAACATTTGCTCCCAGCTCGGCGCCCGAGTCGAGCAGTTGAAGGCGCGGCTGAGTAGCGGCCTCCGGCTCCTCGATCGGTTCGTCTGGTTGCCCGGCCTCGGGGGGTTCAGCCTCCGTCGTGGCGGTGATCGGATGGGGCGGCTCGACCTTCCGTCGGCCGCGCTTCGGCGGCGCGACCGGGAGCGGTGCGGACCTGCGCAACCGCGGCAGCGATATCCCCGAGGCGGCGCGGTAAGTGGCCTTCACCGCCCGGCCGGTGAGGACCGCGGCGCCGCCCAGCAGCCGCACCACCGGTGTGTCGCTGATGTAGGCGAAGGACCACAGCGCGGCAAGGGAGAGGATCAGAATTCCCAGTGATTTGCCGAACAAAGGACGGATCGTCTCGCTCACCAGCACTCCGAGCAATCCACCGGGCTCGGCGGTGAGACCGCCGCCGAGAACGCCACGCGCGGGCAGCCCAAGCTGCCAAATCGCGAGCGCCAGCCAGAGCAAAATGCCGAAGCCGATGGAGAGACGGCGGAACTCGATGGGCTGCCAGCGCAGTACCATTACTCCGCCGAGAAGGACCAAGGCGAGGGAGACCGAAAGCCCGCCGACCCGGCCGACGAGGAAGCATAATCCGCGGTAGAGGAAGGGCGCGACGAGGCCGGATTCGCGCTCGGCGCCCCAGAGCAAGACGATGCCGAGGACGAGGAGGCCAAGGCCGATGACCTCATAGCGGAGGCGGCGGCGCGGGTGTTCGGACGGCAGAGGGATGAGCCTTCCGGCGGGCCGCGCGACCCGGGCTTCCCCTAGCTGGGAGCGATCTCTCATCGCGATGATCGGACCTCTCTTGGTGGTTTGGCGCGAATGCGGGAAAAAAGACCCGCGAAGAAACTGCCGCGGCGGAGGCGGTTCACGGCTGTAGGGGATACCATGTCTGGCTGTGGGGTTCTGTAGGGGGCGCTGGGGCGGTTGTGGGGCGGTGCAAATTCCCGAAAAAGCCTTCGCGAGCGCAAGTGCGTCATGTGCGCGACGGTTTGGCGCGAATCGCTTTCAGCGTTGCGGCTCCTGGCACGGCTGGCGTCGGTTGTGGAGCAATTCGGGGAGGTGTGCGCTCGACAACGACCGACTTGCACCGCCCTTTGGGAGTATGGCGAGGCGTCAATTCGTACATGCCTGGGGGAGGGCCATGGGCCGGCTTGTGGGGGATTCCGGTCGGGGAATCGGGGTTGTCAAGGTAGCTAGAGCCAGGGGGAGGACCGTCGGATTCCGGGCGCGGGTGGTTCGCCAGGAGCTTCGAGGATGGGCCAGGAGGGGCGCTAAACACGCGCCAACTTGACCGCGAGCAAGCGGTATCTTGATATGGTCGGCGGCGGGTAAGGGAGGGCCGGGCAACGTCGTGCGCCAGGGACGGAACCGGCAAGCAAGAGCACTTTGTCAACAGGCGAGGGGTCGGCTGGGCCCGGAAAAAGAATGGCCCGTCATCCGCAGATGAACCCGCCGGAGGCGGGCAAGCGCAGATGAACGCGGATGGCCGCCTTCGGCGGAAACGGCCGAACGGCGTCTCACCGCGAAGACGCAGAGAACGCAAAGGGAACGCGGAGGCAAGGGCGCATCGCCATGCGCCCCTACGTGTTGTGGGGAACGGCCGGAGGAGGAGAGGCCGAACCACTAAGACACCCCCCTTCGCTGAAGCTATGGGGGGCAAGCTCCGGCACGAAGGTAGCGGCCGAACGGCATCTCACCGCCCTACTTCGTCCGCGTTCGCGGAACTACGTAGGGCAAGCTCCGGCACGAAGCAACGGCGATCTCACCGCAGAGTCGCAAAGAGCGCAGAGGACGGCCGCTGTGTAGGGGCGCATGGCGATGCGCCCTGTTTGTAGGGCGGGGTCACCGAACCCCGCCAGGCCGTTACGTCAGTGGCCACTCCGGGATGAGGGCGTCTATCTCGGACATGAGGCGGATGGTTTCGCGGAGGGTGGGCCTGGCGGCGAGGCGACATGCGCCCGTGCAGCTAACTCACGTACTCTCGATGCCCAAGACGCTCTGGTACTTGCCGATGAGCGCTTCGGCTTCGGCGACATGCGGTCGGATCTGGTGGGACTGAGGCACCGACTGAGGAGCTGAGTCGTCCACGTGAAGGTGGCGACTCGCGAAGTTGTGGATGCCTTCGAGCCGACCTTCGTCGCAGGGGTCGAAGGACGGGCATTGGAGGAGTAGCGGCTTGAGGCGCGACCAAGCGACATCCTCGAACCGACGAGATACCGGCACTCCGTTGTCCGCCACGTAGAGGTCCTTGACAAAACGTTCGGTGAACTTGCGGAGGTGCTGGATCGCGATTCCGCGATACTCGGAGTTCGTGGCTTCCATGTGTTCACGAGCATGCTTCGCGTGTTCTTGGATAGCGGGAAGCGTCTCGATGATCTCAGGGCCTGCTTTGGAGTAGCTGCGGAACTGCAGGCGGTGAACGTCGACCTGTCGACGGTACAGCGTGTCGATGCCACCTGCGAAGTGCTCGAGATGCGTCAGCACGACCAGCTGGCGGCCCTCATCGAGGAGCCGGCGCAGAACCCTCAACCTGAATGCCTCGGAATGGTCCTCATCCATGGACTGGACAGGGTCATCGATGAACAGGAAACCAAAGGGGCATCCAGCACGCGTGGCACACGCCAAGTAGACTGCAAGGCCGACGCAGTTGAGGTGCGAGCAACTGAGGTTGGGCGCAGCCGCCATCTCCGTTCCATAGGACTCGGCTACAAGGTGCAACGCATCAGTGGCCACACTGATCTTCGAGAAGGTGACTCCCTCATCTGGGTTCAGTGCTCTGTACCACTCAGTGATCTCCCTCTGCTTCTCATCGAGTAGTTCAGTCTGCTTCCGCTTGATGAAATCCATGACCTTCTTGCGGAAGCCGAGTATCAGTGCCTCTGCCTGGATATCATACACCGCGATAGAAACGTCCGGCCAACCTTCCCATGCCTCGCCAAGGAAACGGATGTAGCGCACTTCGGTTCGCGTCGCTATCGAGCGGTTCACCGATGGGGTGAGTGCATCGTATGCCGCCGCGTACGTGCTAAGTGCCGACCGCATGCCCTCGGTTGCCACGCCAAGGGCGCTCAGCGGTGATCCAAACTCCGTCCGGAGCGGCTCGATGGGATGCCGAGGAGAGAGGACATCGTCGATCGAGGCGAGGAGCGCGCTGACAGATGACTCCCAACTGGCCTGGCTTACGGCAAGGGTCGCGGCCGCGCTCCGCAGAGCACGAAGCGAGTCCTGATCACCATCAGAGACTATACGAGCCAACATCTCCCATCCGTCCGCATCCGGAGGCTTGGGCAGGCATCTACGCAGGTCTACCGCGGCCTGCTCGACGTCCGTTCGGGCTGCCGCAACGGCTTTGTGTGCGCGCTCGCGCTGCTCGGCGGCCGGGGCGGTCGAGGCCAATACCCCTCTGATCTCCTCCATCCGTTTCGCCGAGAGAGACTCCTGAGCGCAGAAGGGACATAGCTTCGGGTCTCGGTCGGGACAGAGGCTTAGCCCTACCTGATAGAAGGTGCGGAGCGTCTCCCCTAGCGCGTCCGCCGCCTGTTGACCATCGGTGCAAGCATACACTGCGCTCTTCACGCGTTGCGAACTCTCAGCAAGCTTGTTCCAGGCCGACGGCCCATCCTCACCCGTTTCCTCACGAACGCGGTACGAACCCCAGTCCACAACCGCCTTCTCCCTCTCAGTGAGTGCGGACCTGAGACGATCGGCCACGTGTTGCTCATCGAGTCCATCCCCGCTGGCCGCTGACGCGAGTGCCCGCAGCTGACTCCTGATCTGAGGGAGAGACGCGACGGAAGGTTTCGCAAGCGTCTTGGACAGGTTCCGCGTCTCCTCAAACGCTGATGCCTCCGTGCTCAGGCGGTCGAAGAACTCGCGTGCTTTCTGAACCCGGGGTGGCTTGCCACGAGCGTACCCCGACCTCCCCTGAAGTGTATCGACATGACCTCTGAATGTGATGAGGTCTTCCAGACCCATGATGGATGAGAGGGCCCTATAGCGTCGCTTGGGCTCCATGTGTATGAAGTCCTGCAGGGTGTGCTGAAGGATCATAGGACGATCGAACTCGGAGATGACGCCGACTTGGCTGAAGTCGGCGCATGGAGCGCCATTGAGCATGAGACCTGACGTCTCGTCGTCATTGAGTTCCCGCCGCAGCACACACTGCGTGCCACCCGGGAGTTCAATCTCTAGCCCGACCGAGGGTTTGCCAGGTCCAGCGAAGTGAATGTTGCGATAGCTCTCCCTATACTCTGTCTTGCTCACCTCGTCGCCGCGCTGACGCTTTGACGTGCGCCCATACAGTAGCCACTCTAGTGCCTCCCCCAGGCTCGTCTTGCCGGTCCCGTTGGGACCGTAGACGATGGTGAGCTCGCCCGAGAACTGGATGAGTTGGCGGTCGCAGAACCCTCGAAATCCCTCAACGGTCAGCGCCCTCAGCCTCATCGATCCTCTCCTCTATGTAGGCATTGCAGGCACCCAGAAGGGCTTCGTATGTGGGGTCGCCCCGGTACGCGTCAAGCAGACGCAAGTGAAGATCCTCAGAGAGCGTTGCGCGCAGTTCACCAAGCAGCCGGTCGAGCGATGGCATCCTGTCCTCCCGAAGCCTGAAGTGGAATGACACCTCGCAGTTATGCCAACTCGCGGGAATGCGGCAAGGGGCATGACCCGGTGTCCCCCCGTCGCACGCGCGTATTCCCCTTCGCGCACGGTTGTCCTGCAGCCTGCCGGGTGGGACCTGCATGTCGTGGACAGGCGGGTGCTTGGTGTCCCTGGGATAGGAGGCCGGCGGCACCCACCCGCTGGGGGCTGACATTGTGCGGGAGGTGGCAGCGCCCCCTCGCGGGGCCGGGGAGGGAAGCGCAGGGTGGGGTGCCCCAATGTGTCGCCCAGCGGCCGGGAGTTGATCCCCCGTCGCGTGCCCCTCAGCCGTGCGGCATGGGGTAGGGTTTCCAGAACGGGAGGCGATCCTCATTCGCCTCTGCGTCGCGAAAGCCTCCGCAGGGCTACGGGGGACAAGGGTCCTGCCGAACGGGACGGCCGGACGGTAACCGCAGATTGCGCAGATTGCACAGATGGGAAGGCCGAACGGCTGTTCACCGCAGAGGTCCCTAGGCCTAAAGGCCGGGATGGCGGCCCTTCGGGCCTAGCCACGCAGAGAACGCAGAGGGATCGCGGAGGTAAGGGCGCATGGTCCCTAAGCCGTTCGGGCCGGGATGGCGGCCTGCGAGGCGGGCCGGCGCTCCCAGCGTGAAACCGGCGGCGGGGCATCGGAGAATGCCCCGCCCTACAGAACGGCGGCGGCCGGAGGGGATGGGCCCCTACGGTGCGGAGGGGGTGACGGAGACGGTGCGGGCGATGGTGGTTTCGGCGCCGTCGGGGGCGGTGGATTTGACTTCGATCAGCTGCACTCCCGGGGGCATGTCGGCTGTGGTGGTGAAGGCGCCGTCCTTAGCGACAAGGGTGGCGACGCCATTGACAGTCACGGCGCAGTCCGGCTCGGTGCGGCCGGAGATGGTGAGCGACTTGGTCTGGAGGGTCTGGCCAGCGGAGGGCGAGTCGAGCTGAAGGAACGGGCCGATGACGGAGGTCTGCGTCTGCCACTCTTCCTGCTCGGCTTCGGTCATCGCTTCGGGGGCGCCGCCGACGGCGCCGCCGACTGTCACGCTCGATCCATCGGAGACGCTGACCGCGCCGCCCTTGACGGGTTCGACCGCGACGGAGCCCTTCCAGACGCTGATGTGGCTGGCGCCATCGGGGTCAACGGTGACCTTGAAGATGGTGCCCCGGACGGCGGCGACGGCGGTTGGGGTCTCGACCTCGAACTTCGATTTGCCGGCCAGCGCTCGGCGCAGCCGCACCCAGATGGAGCCCTCGTCCAGGCGGAGGCGCGATTCCTCCTCGCCGCTGGAGCGGTTGGTCACCGCCCGCTTGACGGTGAACTTGGTGCTGGGGCCGAGCTTGATGCGCGTTCCGCCCGCCCACCGCGCCCAGCGAAGCTCGACCGAACTGTCGGCATCGGTGTGGATGACATCACCGGCGTGGACGAGCTTCCCGACCTCCAGCGGCAGGGGCTTTTCCTGGCGCAGGAGCGAGGCCCCGCCGTCCACCGTGTCCACCACCGCGACACGCTGGATGATGGCGAGCGAGTGGCTGAGGAAGATGAGGACGACGATCATCAACAGGGTTCCGAAGATGAAAAGCGTCGCAGCTTGTCGCATGGCAACACCTCCGCACAGATTCTACACCGAACGGGGACAGGCAACGCATCTCTGTGCACACGTGCAGACTATTGGTCCCTCCACGGGGGCGGGGCGGCAGGCATGCCTGAGAGAACGCACCGGCGAGATGCGCAGCCAGTCCCCATTCGCCCCTACGGGACGGGGGCGGTGGCCGGGAGGGAGATGAAGAAGGTGGAGCCCTTCCCGACTTCGCTCTCTACCCAGACTTTGCCGCGGTGCGCCTCGGCGAGGGCCCGGACCAGGAAGAGCCCGAGTCCCGTTCCTCTTATACCCTTTATCGCCTCCCGGTCTATGCGCTGGTAGCGCTCGAATAGGTTCCCGAGTTGCTCGGGGGCGATGCCGATGCCATGATCCCGGACGTAGATGACCCGCTGCTCACCATCTTCATACCCGCCCAGGACGATTTCGCCTCCCTTGGGGGAGTATTTGATGGCGTTGGAGACGAGGTTGGTGAGCATCTGCTGGGCGCGGTCAGGGTCGGCGGATACCGACAGCCCCGCCTCCGGGAAGTCGAAGCGGAACTGATGGGAGGTGGTGGTGACCGACTGGAACCTGACGACGTGTTGGGCGAGCCGGCGCAGGTCCACGAGCTGGTAGTTCATGGCGAGCGGCCGGCCGGCCTCCATGCGCGAGACATCGAGCAGGTCGTTGATCATCACCAGCAGGCGGTTCGATTCCTGCTCGATGATGCCGAGGAACTCCTCCCGCTCCTGGTCGGTGATGAGTGCGGCGGATCCCTGGAGGGTCTGAGAGAAACCCATGATGGAGGTGAGGGGGGTGCGCAGCTCGTGCGAGACGACGGAGACGAACTCGGTCTTCATCTCCGACAGCTCCTCGAGGAGCGTGATGTCGCTGAGGACGGTGACCGCGCCCGCTCTCGCTCCATCGGGGTGAGTGAGGAGAACCGTGCGCGGGGAGAGGATCATGCGCCTGGGCTCGGTGAGCTGGATGCGGGGAATGCCGGCGGCGGGGGGCGCCTCGCGGTCCAGTTGTCGCAGCAGCTCCGGGAACGGCAGCAGTTCGGCGACAGGCCGGCCGAGGTCAGCAGACTGGAGGCCGAACATCGCCTCCGCTGCTGTGTTCAGGAAGACGACGCGCTGCTGCGCGTCGGTCAGGACCACGCCGTCGGCCATGTTCGAGAGGATGGCGGTGATTCTGTCGCGCTCGTCCTTCAGCTCCTGATAGGCGCCGAGCAACTGGCGGTTGGCGATCTCGACCCGGCCCTCGAGCTTCTCGTAGAGGGATAGGTTCTCGAGCGCGACGGCGGCTTCGGCGGCGAGCGCCTCGAGCATGGGCAGATGCGCGCGCTCGAATTGGGGCTGGGCGGGCGTTCGGATGGCCTCGATGACGCCGACCACTTTGCCGCGATGGGCCATCGGCGCGTAGGCGACCGACCCCACGGGGAAGGAGACCGAGCGGGCGAGCTCGGCCCCGACTGTTGATCCGGGGTGAGGTTGGTTGACGAGGTGCCCGGCTGGGTAGCGGGCAATCCAGCCAACCGTTCCCTCGCCGAGCGGGTAGGAGAGAGGGGCGCGATCGGTGAGCTGGGGGAGGGAGAGGACGAGCCGGTCGCCGGCCTCGTTGAGAAGGTAGAGGTTGGTCTGGAGCGCGCCGACGGTTTCGTTGGCCTGAGACCTGATTTCATTGATCAGATCGTGGCGCTGGCGGGCGGAGCCGATGAGCCTGGTGGCGAGGGCGAGCGCGTCCACGCCCGCTCCCATGCGGAGGGATTCACGTTCCGAGCGGCGATAGCGGAGGGCGCTCGCCATGACGGAGCCGGCGATGGCGGTCACGGCCAGCGGCGCGGCGCCCAGCCACAGCCCCGCGGATGAGAGCGCAATCCAGGCGAGGAGCCAGGCGAGCAGCGGCAGCGCCGTCACCACGGCCAGCGCGCCGGCGGCCGGCCACCTCGCGGCGGCGAGGGAGGCGAGCATTCCCCAGAGCAGCACCAGCGCCAGCCGCAGCGGCCACCCGGCCACCGCCAACTGCGACCGGGCGAGCAACCCGGAGAGGGCGTGGGCGTTGACCTCGACCCCCAGCGACCCCGCGCTGATGGGCGTCGGGTGGATGTCGGCCATGCCGGTGGCGCCGAAACCGACGAGCACGATCTTTCCCTCGAGCGCGCGCTGGGGGACAGTGCCGGTCAGCACCGAGTGGTAGGCATAGCGGCGGAAGGGAGCGCCGTCGCCCGACCCCGAAACGCGGCCGTAGCTGACGAGCATCTCGCCGCTGCTGTCTATCGGGACGCGGAGATCGCCGAACTGGACTGAATCGCCGAGCCGCACCGAAACCGGTGTGTGCTTCTGGTTGACCGTCGCGTTGAGCACGGCGGCAATGAGCGAGAGATAGGGGACGCCATCGTAGTCCATCACCAGGGGCAAGCGGCGGATGGATCCGTCGCGCTCCGGGAAGACGTTGACATGCCCGACGCCGGCGGCAACCGCGGCGAGGTCAGGGGTGGGCGGCTGGAGGCCGGCGAGGCGCTTGCCGCGCCATTTCACGTCGCCCGCGTACTGACCTGTAGCCCAGCGCGTTCGGTCGCCATGGGTGCCGGGCCGCGCGCCGGCGAATGGGGTGAAGAACGACGCCAGGTAGACGTTCCCCGCTGCCTTGATCTCCCGGGCGAAGGACTCGTCCTGCTTTCGGCCCTCGGGTTCGGCGAGGAGGAGGTCGAAGGCGACGGCGGCCGGTTGGTAGTGCTCCCGCAAGTCCTTGAGGAACTTGGCATGGACCGAGCGCGTCCAGGGCCATCGCCCCATGAGGGCGATGCTCTCGTCGTCTATCTCGACCACCGCGACGCGGTCGGAGGAGCGGGTCGGCGTTCGCAATCTGATGGCGAGGTCGTAGGCCCGGGCATCCACGCCGGCGAGCCAGCCTATCTCGGAGGCGAGGAAGACGGCGAGGCTGCAGGCGACCCCGAGCGCCACTGCGCCCAGGGTGAGCCTTCTTACACTGTCGCCATCGCCCATGTGGGCAATCCTGTCGGGCCCCTGACCGGGGCAAGAGAGCGGTCTGGTAACTGTTCACCCGTGGTGAGAGTGATCTTAGACGCCGATGAACACCGATGAACGCGGATGATAGGAGAAGATGCTGCTGGCGGGCACCGTAAGCCCGCCAGCAGGAAAACCGCATGGTCTTCCTCGGCGTCCATCAGCGTAGGTAGGCCGCTTCCAGCGGCCGCCATGGATGCTAGGTGGTGGGTTCGGCGGCGGGGGCGGGCATCCTGCGCGCCGGCCGGGGTCGGCTTGGGCGGGGGGGGGGAGGAAGCAAGGAAGGTCATCGGCGGCTGGCGTGCAAGAGATGATGCGAGCGCCGCGTCTTCCCCCTGAGACGACGTGCGCTCCCGGCCCCCGCCTGTCATGGCGGGGAGCAGGAAGGGCTAGGGGCTGTTTCATTGCCCGCCGAAGGCGGACCATGAAACAGCTTGCGGCCGCCCATCGCCCTGCAGGCGCATTCCATGTACAGCGCTGCTGCTGGGCGGTGCGACCCGCGGTTATGGAATGCGCTCTATGCAAAAACGCGTGCTCGTTGTTGACGATCATCCGCCGACGGTCAGGCTTATACGCAAGGCGCTGGAGCAGGAGGGAGTGCGGGTGACGAGCGCCCGCAATGGCGCGGAATGCCTGCTTGCGATAGAGGACGAGCGGCCCGACCTGCTGATCCTCGATGTCATCATGCCGGTGCTGGACGGGTTCCAGACGCTGCGGGTGCTGCGGGAGCGAGAGGAGACGAAGGACCTGCGGGTGATCGTGTTGAGCATCCGCTCGGATGACCAGGACATACTGAAGGGGTTGTCCACCGGCGCCGACATCTACGTGACGAAGCCGTTCAAGATGGAGGAGCTGCTGCTCGCGGCGAAACGTCTGCTTCAGATCGGGCACGAGCAGCAGTAGGAGGAACGGCCGGCATCCACAGATGAACGCAGATGGACACGGATTTCCGCCTGCGGCGGGAACGGCCGAACGGGGGGGCTTCGGCAGCAAGTCGCCAGAGGCGACTGAAGCTACCGAAGCAACGGAACGACAGCTCGCCACCCCTCGGCTACGCTCGGGGCAAGTAAGGCTTCGGGGCCCTTGGGGGGGAGGCATTGACCGCAGAGACGCAAAGGGCGCAGAGGGGCCGCAGAGGGGTCTGCACTCAGGGCAGGACGCGAAGGTCCTGCCCTACGGACTTCTGCTCGTTCGGCTCCGCTGCATCAGTGGCACGACCCGCCAGACCCCATAGGCGACCCACACACTGCCAAGGGCCCAGAGCGGGACCGACAGTCTCCAGAACGAGCCAGACCCTATCGGCACACTGTTGTACACGGCAAGGTGGCTCTCACTCAGCACGAGCCCACACACAGCCCACCACAGCACTCGCGCGTAAGCCCTCCCACCAGCGCGCATGCGAGACACCGCCAGGGTCACGATACGCAGGAAGACCACCCATAGTGCAGCGCGCGTAACGATATCGAACAGCAGGAAGCGGAAGTCCATGGGTGGGAGAGCGAGGGTAGTCAGCGATCCTCTCCCTCGTGCCGCAGTAGCGGTATCGCGCGCAGCACCCCATACAACACCCACGCGATTGCCACCGCTGTAGTCGCCGCGAAGGCGGCCCACCAATAGACTGACCCGACCGGGATATGACGGCGGTAGGTGAGACCAGCTGCGGCTATGGGTAGGGCCGAGAGCGCCCACCACAGGACGCTGTGATACCCGCTGACCCCGGCCCGCGCCCGCAAGAGCGCATGAGCGACGAGGTAGGCGACCGTCAGCGCCAGGGCCACCGCAGTCACCGCAGTAGCACAAGAGAGACCGGAGGCAGTCACCTTCGCCTTTCCTCTGTGTGTGCTGTCAGCGGCTGGCGGTGTCCCGCGTCAGTTCTCAGCCGCCCATGCATGACTTGATCTTGGCCTGGGCGTCTTCGATGGTGAAGGGTTTGCGGAGGATGTCGGCGGCACCGAGGGAGAGGCATGCCTGGGCGATAGGGCCGGTGGCGTTGCCGCTGACGATGAGGACGGGGATCATGGCCTTGGTCAGCTCCTGGCAGAGGAGCACTCCGGAGGTGTCCGAGCCGGGGAGCACGATGTCGAGCAGCACCAGGTCGGGTCGCGCGGTGCGGGCGAGGCGGAGGGCGGTCTCGCCGTCGGCAGCCTCGTTGATCTGGGCGGTGGGGTAGGCGGTCTGGACGACCTTCCTGAGCAAGGTGCGGGCGGTGGCCTCGTCGTCCACGATGAGGACGACCGGGCCGGGGCGGGAGCTTTCGCCCGGCGCTTGCGCGTCAGTTGCACTCATCTGACCCCTCCATGAGACGGGTGACTGGCAAGCATTATAGCACTTCGTGGGAGATTCGATCCCCCGTCGCGCGCCCTGAAGGGCGCGGCTATGGGGGACAGGGGGGAACGGCGACGGCCTCACCACAAAGACACGAAGGCACGAAGGGAAGGCCCGGGCGCTTCGGCAGCAAGTCGCCGGAGGCGACTGGAGCTACCGAAGCAACGAGAAACCTCACCCCCTTTCCCCCTCTCCAAGTCTGGAGAGGGGAGACGGCCTGCAGGAAGGGGCAGGACGCGAAGCCGCCTTCGCCAAGGCTTCGGTGCCAAGGGGTCCTGCCCTACGAGGCGCGGACCAGCGGAACGGCCGGGGCTTCGGGAGCAAGTCGCCGGAGGCGACTGGAGCTAGCGAAGCAACGCAACCCCTCGACTTCTCCCTTTGGGACAGGGGACAGGCAACGTATCTCTGAGCGCACCCCGGCCGAAGTGCTCACTCGATGGGGAACAGCGGGGCGGCGTGTTGGAGGGAGTCCGTGGGGAGATACGCAGCCAGTCCCCGTGGGGGGCGCGCGCGACGGCGGGCGTCGGCACGCCCGCCCTACACCAGCAGGAGTCGGTGTGAGGGCGGCCAAGAGACGCGGGGAGTTCGCGGCCGATGCCGCAACGCAGGAGGAAGCCATGGCCGGCACAGGTAAGGGGCGGGATGTTGCGCCTCCGAAGTACGATGTCATCTACTCGCAGGACCTCGTCACCCCCCATGTGAAGTGGGCCGATCCGTATGCGGAGGGGCCGGTTCGCGCCTTCATCATCTCCAGCGTGCACGAAGGCCGGGCGGTGGTGGAGCTGAGGCAGCGGCTGACGATGGAGGCGCGGGTGGTGAGCATTGATCCGCGCTGGGATGTGAACAAGTGGTGCATGGATCGGTATGCCGATTTCGACAACCTCACCCCCAGGGACTACACGCCATCGTACCGGGTGCTGGAGTCGGAGCTGGCGGCCGATGCGAAGTACGACGTGATCGTGATGCACAGCATGCTGGGATGGAACCACATGCCGGAGAAGATCAAGCGGTTGATCGAGGGGCGGGTGAAGCGGGGAGAGGGGCTGGTGCTGGTGCATCCGCACCTGGGGGAAGATGAAAAGGACAAGGGGCTGTGGGAGCTGTCGCCGATCGTGGCGGTGCCGCCGACGCGGCTGACGGGGGAGGGGGCGGGGCTGGACGAGGGGTATCCGGAGGCGCCGAAGCAGGCGATGTCGGGGAAGCCGTGGCGGAAGGCGGCGGAGCACTACATCGTGGACGGGATACCGTTCGAGGCGCTGCCGTACGGAGCACTGCGGCACTATGTCTACAGACTTGGCAAGGGGGCGACGGCGCTGGCGACAGGAGAGCGCGGCTCGCCGGTGGTGGCGGTGAAGGAGTATGGGAAGGGCCGAGTGGTGGGACTGGGCTACCACAACTACGCGCTGTTCCCGGAGCTGGCGGCGAGGCGGGGGGAGCTGAACGAGACGTTTTGGGAGTACCTGTTCAGCTTACTGATGAGGTCGGTGATCTGGGCGGGGAGGAAAGAGCCAAGCGTCAGGTTGGCATCGGTTGTGGTGTCGAGGGCGAGGGGCGCGGTGAAGGTCTGCTTGAGCAACGAGAGCGCGGCGAAGGCGGGTGAGGTGATGGCGACCTTCCGGGACGAACTGGGGGAGCTGGATGGGGCGGCAAGGGCGAAGCTGATGGTTGCGCGGGGCAAGACGAAGGTGGAGCTGCCGCTGCCGGGCCGGCGGATGACCGGCGGACGGCACACGGTTGACGTAATGGTGGCCACTACTGGCCGGAAGAGGCAGGACTGGGGGAGCGCGAGCTTCGAGGTGAGGCGCGAGGCGCGGGTGACGAGGGTGGCGCTGGCGGCCGACGCGGTCGCGGTTGGGAAGGCGATCACGGGGAAGGCGCGGCTGGCGGGGAAGTCGGCCGGGATGACGCTGCGCGCGGAGCTGTGGGACATCAACGGGCGGCTGTTGAGCAGAGAAGAGAAGGCGGTCGGGAGAGGGCGGGAGGTGAGCTTCCGGCTGACGTGCCCGGACGCGCTGGCGAGCCGGGGATGGGTGAGATGCACGCTGCTCGATGGGGGGAGATATGTGCACGAGGCGCGGGCGGAGGTGGCGCTGACGGCGCGGCGGCGGAAGTGGCAGGACTACGAGGTGATCATGCCGTGGGCGCACGGCGGAGTGTGGCCGTGGACGGGGCTGATCGAAGAGCAGTATGCGAAGGCGGGGATCACGAGCATGGCGGACACGCAGTACCGGTTCCCGCTGACGCTCTCGATGCACCCGCCGGGATTCGGGATCTACTGGTATCGGCGGCAACCGTATCTGGATCGCAAGGACAACTACCGGAAGACAGGTGACAAGAAGTGGCTGGTGCGGGTGCCGTGCATCCACACGGAGGAGTTCCGGCGGCCGGTGGCGCGGGCGCTGCGGAGGGGGATTCCGCCGATACTGAAGTACAGCCCGCTGGCTTACTACATCGCGGACGAGTCTTCGATCACGTGCTATGAGGACGCGATGGATCTGTGCTGGGGGGCGGCGACGCTGACGGAGTTCAGGAAGTGGCTGCGGAGATGGTACGGGTCGCTGGAGAAGCTGAACGCGGAGTGGGGGAGGCGGTACCGGAGCTGGGAGAAGGTGATGCCGGTCACCTACGACGAGGCGCAGCGCAGGGGCAACCCGGCGCCGTGGGTGGATCACCGGCTGTTCATGAACAAGGCGCTGGCGGATGCGTTCCGGTATGCGGGCAAAGTGGCGCAGAAGGTGGACCCGCAGGGGCTGGTGACGATCTCGGGGACGCAAGTGCCGGGATCGCACAATGGGTGCGACTGGTCGAAGATAGACAGGATCGTGGAGTACCTGCAGCCGTACTCGGGGGGCGGGCAGGACGAGATGCATCGGTCGTTCAACCCCGACATGATTCTGACGGGGTTCACGGGGTACGCGATCTCGGGCGTGCCGCTGGAGTATGAGATCTGGCACCGGTTCCTGCACGGGCATCGGGGGGCCTCGATCTTCTGGGGGTACACACTGGTTGACCCGGACCTGACGCTGAACGCGCAGGGGCGGTCGCTGGGGAAGTGCTTCGGGCAGCTTCGGGGCGAGGGGGTGATGCGAGCGCTGATGGGGATGAGGCGCGAGCACGACAAGATCGCGATCCACTTCTCGATGGCGAGCGGACATACGTGGTGGATTCAGGACGGCAAGCTGAAGCTCGAGGGGATGGAGTACGGGCAGCGGACATCGCCGAGCTTCCGGAGGTTCATCGCCAGCCGGGTCGGGTGGGGACAGGCGCTGGAGGACCTGGGATATCAGTACAGCTATCTCCCCTACTCCGATCTCGAGGCAGGCGGACTGGCGGGGTACCGGGCGCTGGTGCTGCCGGGCTCGATCGCGCTGTCGGAGAAGGAGGTCGAGCAGATCAAGGCGTTCGTGAAGCGCGGGGGGCTGGTGCTGGCGGACGAGATGCCAGGGCAGGCAAGCGTGCACGGGAAGCGGCTGCCGGCGGCGTCGCTGGCGGAGGTGTTTGCGGGAGAGCGGTATGGGAAGGGCCGGGGGGTGCTACTTGGGCGGTGGCTGGATGGATATGACGGGCAGCGGATGGGCGCGTTCGGGCGGAAGCTGAGGGGATGGATGAAGGAGGCGTTGGAGGAAGCTCGCATCCGGCCGCGGGCGATGGCTAGCGCGGGGAGCGAGCACCCGGTGGGGGTGGAGCGAGTCTCATGGAGCGGAGGGGGGATCGAGGCGCTGGCGCTGCTGAAGGAGCCGGCCGGGCGGTTTGGCGAGAGCTCGGATGGAACGAGCAGGTACGAGGCGATCGAGGGGATGAGGGCGAGCGAGCGAGTGAAGGTTGCGCTGCCGAAGGCGGGACACTGGTACGATCTGCGCGCGCATCGCTACCTCGGTGAGGTCGGAGGGCTCAGCGCGACGCTTACGGAAGCGGACCCGAAGGTGTACGCGATGCTGCCGTACCGAGTGGAGGGGGTGTCGCTGAAGGTGAGCGGTGGGGGAAAGCCAGGCGAAGCGGTGAGCTACGAAGTGGCGGTGAAGGCCGGACGGGCGCGGCCGGTGCGGCACGTGTTGAAGGTGGAGGTGTTCGGGCCAGATAGTGAGAAGCGGCCACTGTACTCCGGAAACGTGGAGGCGAAGGCGGGGCGTGGGAGGGGGGAGTTCAGGCTGGCGCTGAATGATGAGAGGGGCGAGTGGAGGATGGTGGTGACGGAGGTGTTCTCGGGGGAGAAGGCGGAGAAGAAGTGGAGGGTGAGGTAACGGCCGTTCACCACAGAGGCACGGAGTACACAGAGGAAAGGCCGAACAGGAGAGAGATGAGATGAAGATCGGGGCGATGACGACGTCGTTTCGGAAGCCGTTTGAGGAGTCGCTTGCGGCGGCGGCGGCGCTGAAGGTGGATGGTGTGCAGATATGGGCGACGAACCTGACCTACTACGACCCGCATCACGCGGTGGGGGAGCTGGACCCGGACATCACTACCGAGGCGGACAGGCGCAAGCTCCTTGGCGCGCTGAAGAGCTATGGCATGGGAATCTCCGCGCTCTGCGGAGACCTCGGGCGCGGGTTCGTGAAGCCGGACCACATTGCGGAGGATGTGGCGAAGACGAAGCGGATGATGGACCTGGCGGCCTCGCTGGGGGTGAAGGTGCTGACCTCGCACATCGGGCGGATACCGGAGGACCGGAGTGCCCCGGGCTGGAAGATCGCGACCGATGCGCTGAACGAGATCGGCGCGCACGGTGATCGCGTTGGCGTGGTGTTCGCGAGTGAGACTGGACCTGAACCGGGCGCGACGCTGGCGGAGTTTCTTCGCGGTCTGAACACCAACTCGATCAAGGCGAACTACGACCCGGCGAACATGGTGATGAATGGTTTCGATCCGGTGGAGGGGATGTACGCTCTGCGCGGCCTCATCGTCCACACCCATGCGAAGGACGGGATGGGGCCGGGTTCGAAGCGAGGCGAGGTGCCGTTGGGCGAGGGGGAAGTGCCGTGGCCGAAGTATCTGCGGGGGCTGCGGGAGATCGGATACGACGGGTATCTGACGATAGAGCGCGAGGTAGGAGAGGATCCGGCGGCGGATATCGTGACGGCGGCGAGGTTCCTGAGGGAGGAGTTGGGGAGGATGTGAGGCGCGGAGTCGAAGAGTCGGAGGAACGGCTGAACGGCGGCAACCGCAGATTACGCAGATTGCTCAGATGGGAACTGCCGAACGGCAACGGCATTTCACCACAGAGGCACTGAGTACACAGAGGAACGGCCGAAGGGGTGAACCTGGGGCGCTTCGGTAGCTTCAGTCGCCGGAGGCGACTGAAGCTACCGAAGCAACGGGAAGGACGGAGGAGGCGGACGCCTCGGACCTGTCTGACAGATCGGATATTGGAGGGGGCGGGCGGGACAAGCAGGCCCGCCCGACGGGATGGGCGATGACCAGTTACGAGATTGTGAGGCGGGCGGTGGAGTTTGGGGGGCCGGAGCGGATAGCGATTCGCTTCGGCGCGTTGGGTGTTGATGACACCTACTGGGTGGGAGTGGGGACGGGGCGCGGGTGGCAGCCGCGGCAGCCCAATGAGGATGAGTGGGGGTGTATCTGGGAGAAGCCGCCGGAGGGGAGCGGGATCGTCAACATGGGGCAGCCGAAGGGGCACCCGCTGACGTCGCTCGACGGGATGGAGGAGATCAACTGGCCGGACCCGAGAGATGAGGCGCGCTATGCGGGCATCGAGGGCGCGCTGGCGGGAGCGGGGGACAAGTATGTGATGGTGGGGGTCGGGTTCACGTTCTTCGAACGGATGCACTACCTTCGCGGGATGCCCGATCTGTTCGTGGATATGCACGAGCGGCCCGAGCAGGTGCATGAGCTGGCGGAGCGGGTGCTGGAGTTCCCGATAGGGGTGGCGCGGGAGCTGGGGAGGCGGTTCCGCGGGCGCATCCACGGGTTCGGGATGACGGATGACTGGGGGACGCAGCAGGCGTGCTTCACGAGCATACCGATGTGGCGGGAGTTCTTCAAGGAGCGCTACCGGCGGTTGTTCGACGCGATCCATAATGCAGGGATGCATGCGTGGATGCACTCGTGTGGACACGTGAACGATGTGATCGGCGAGTGGATAGAGTGCGGGCTGGATGTGGTGAACCTGCAGCAGCCGCGCAATCTGGGGATCGAGGAGATCGGGCGGCGGTATCGGGGGCGCATCTGCTTCGAGAGCTTGTGCGACATCCAGGCGACGCTGCCGCGCGGGAACGCGCGAGAGATCCGGGAGGAGGCGAAGCTGCTGCTGTCTGAGTGGGGCACGCCGGAGGGCGGTTTCGTGCTGAGCGATTACGGGGACGGGAAGGCGATCGGGGTGCCGGAGGAGACGAAGAGGTTGATGCTGGAGGCGTTCAGGGAGTTGGGAGGGTAGACGGCCGAGATTCGATCCCCCGTCGCGCGCCCTGAAGGGCGCGGCTATGGGGGACAGGGAGGAACGGCCGGGGGAGCCGCAGACCGCCTGAGGCGGTTGAAATTACGCAGATTACTCAGATTGGACGGCCGAGATTCGGTCCCCCGTCGCGCGCCCTGAAGGGCGCGGCTATGGGGGACAAGGGGGAACGGCCGAACGGCTGGATGGGACCTAACCCCAACACTGTTCACATAAGCACCTGAACGAAGGCATGGGCGGTTGTATGTCGGTAGGTTGAAGGGCGGATACGGTAGTTGCTCATCTTGCGTTTGACCCCGCGCGGGATGCATCGGCCGCGGCTGGAGACCACCCGCTCCTCCAAGATCTCCTGCAGCAGCGCTTCATGGAGCTCCTTCCA
>Ga0315275_10000112_pt1 | contig 61560 bp, 51 predicted proteins | sample YL17G03_0_MG_FD_205557 | JGI IMG/M metagenome (GOLD analysis project Ga0315275, IMG submission 205557) | Sediment microbial communities from Yellowstone Lake, YNP, Wyoming, USA - YL17G03_0 | ecosystem: Environmental > Aquatic > Freshwater > Lake > Sediment | place: USA: Wyoming | collected... | reverse complement strand
CTACTTCACGTACACCGTCTTGATGTTCACGAATTCTTTGATGCCGTAGTGTGAAAGTTCGCGTCCGTAACCGCTTTCCTTGACCCCTCCGAAGGGCAGGCGGGGATCGGAACGGACGAAGGTGTTTACGAAACAGGCCCCGGCCTCTAGTTCGGTGGCTGCGATTCTCTCGCCGCGGGCCGTGTCGGCGGTGAATACGGCAGCCCCAAGACCAAACACGGTGTCGTTGGCGATCCGCGCGGCGTCCTGCTCGTCCTGCGCCGGAATGATCGCGGCGACCGGACCAAAGAGCTCTTCGTCGTACGCAGGCATCCCTTTTCGCACGTCGGCAAGAACAGTGGGCGGATAGAAGGCGCCTTTTCCCTCTGGAATTTCTCCACCGAGAAGACATCTGGCGCCGCAATCGACGCTCTCGGCGACCTGGCGGTGGAGCTCGTCTCGAAGGTCCCGGCGGGCCTGGGGGCCGATGTCGGTCTTCTCGTCCAACGGGTCTCCCATTCTTTTCGCGCGCATCTGTTCGACAAAGAGCCTCTCGAATCTCTCGCGGATGGGCTCGACGACGACGAAGCGTTTGGCCGCGATGCAGCTTTGCCCCGCGTTGATGATCCGGCTCGTCACGCACGCGGTCGCGGCTTGCTCGAGATCGGCGTCTTCAAGGATCACGTAGGGGTCGCTCCCGCCGAGTTCGAGCACCGTTTTCTTGAGCATCTCGCCGGATTTTCGTGCCACCGCCCGGCCCGCCGGCGCACTCCCCGTGAGGGTGACGGCTCTCACGCATGGGTTTTCTATGATCGGGTCGACTCGCGGACCGCCGACGAGCAGCGTGCGGAACGCGTGCTCGGGGAATCCTGCTTGGCGAAAGACCTCCTCGATGGCGAGCGCGCACCCTGGAACGTTTGACGCGTGTTTCAAAACGCCGACGTTCCCCGCCATGAGCGCCGGGGCGGCGAAACGGAAGACCTGCCAGAAGGGGAAGTTCCACGGCATCACGGCGAGCACGACACCGAGAGGCTGGAACATCACGAAGCTCCGCGCGGCGTCCGTCTGGATGACTTCAGGCTCGAGAAACGCCTCAGCATTCTCCGCGTAGTAGTCGCACACCCACGCGCACTTTTCCGCTTCGGCGCGTCCCTCGCGTAGAATCTTGCCCATTTCGAGCGCCATGAGACGGGCGAATTCTCCCGAGCGCGCCCGCAGGACCTCGGCGGCGTTCTTCATAAACGCGGATCTCTCAGAGAAACTGGTTCTTCGCCAATCGAGAAGCGTCTGATGGCAACTCGATATGATCTCGTCGATCTCGCGGGGCGTCATCTCTTCATAGGTGCGGATGGTTTCTCCGGTGGTCGGATTGACTGTCTGGATGGCCATTGTGTTTCTCCTGACAAAGGGTCCTCTCGGTGTCGGCACGGTGGCGCGGCTTCGAGTCGACTCCGGCAGGGGACAGCTGCGGTTCCAAGCGCAAGGCCCTCGTACCGGGTCTCGGGGATACATTACCACCCGCTGGGCGGGAGGCTCAACGCCAACGGGCTCCGGGAGGGGCTTTCGATCGACGTCGGGGCTTGGTATAATGAACATGATCTGTCGGCTGTCGGCGAGAGGGTCCGTGCTTGCGGTCGTCTCGCGCGGGTGGCGGCCACGGGCGCCCGCTCACGCGCGCAGCGAAGCGAGCACGGAAGCGGGCGGATGGCCGACAGGACCCGCGCCACTGGGAATCACAAGCACCTGTAATAACCCCCCAGCGCACGGGACAAGACAGCTTACACGAAAGAAAAGGACAATGAAGACAATCTATCTCGACTACAACGCGACAACTCCGATCGATCCCCGCGTGGCTCTGGCGATGCTGCCCTTTGTCCACGAACACTACGGCAATCCATCGAGCGGACACACTTTCGGGGTCACGGCGAAGAAGGCGGTGGAAAACGCGCGAGCCCAAGTGGCAGGTCTTCTCGGCTGCGCGATCGACGAAGTGATTTTCACCAGCGGAGGCTCCGAGTCCAACAACTACGCGATAAAAGGTGCCGCGGACGCCTACCAGAGAAAAGGGAACCACGTCGTGACCTCCGCCGTGGAACACCCCGCCGTCATCGAGGTTTGCCGGTATCTCGAGCGAAAAGGATTAAAGGTCACCTACGTGCCGGTCGATGAATACGGGCTCATCGACCCGGAAGAGGTCGAAGCGGCCATCACCCCTCAGACGATTCTTGTGAGCGTCATGCACGCAAACAACGAGGTGGGAACGATCGAACCGGTCAGAGAGATCGCCGAGATCGCTCACCGGCACGGCGTGCTCGTCCACACGGACTGCGCCCAGTCGGTGGGGAAGATACCTGTCCGGGTGGATGAACTGGGCGTCGATCTCCTTTCCGTGGCGGGTCACAAGCTCTACGCCCCTAAGGGAATCGGTGTGTTGTACATCCGGACGGGCGTGACGCTCGAAAGCCTCATCCACGGCGCTCAACACGAGATGAACCGCCGCGCGGGGACCGAGAACGTGATAGAAGTCATTGGGCTCGGCGAAGCGTGCGAGCTCGCCGGCGCGGGCATCGAAAAACACGGCGAACATATGAAGAGAATGCGCGACAAGCTGGAGAAGGGGCTGATAGAGAGGTTCCCGTGGGTTCGTATCAACGGTCATCCCGAAAAGAGGCTCCCGAACACCGCGAGCGTGAGTTTCAGAGGTGTGGAGGCGAATACGATTCTATCCGAACTCACCGGCGTGGCCGCCTCGGCGGGAGCGGCGTGTCACGCGGACGGGGTCGAGCTCTCGAGCGTGCTTCAGGCGATGAACGTTCCTCTCGAGTACGCCATGGGGACGGTCCGTTTTTCGACGGGTCGTTTTACGACAGCGGGGGAGATCGACAAGGCCCTGGAGGAGATCACGGAGGTCGTTCAGAAGCTGGCTCCCGCGGAAACGCCCATCCGTCTCCGCGCGGACGACAAAGAGATAAGACTCACACATTACACCCACGGCCTGGGGTGTGCGTGCAAGCTCCGTCCCCAGCTTCTCGAACAGGTGCTGAAGAACATCCCAATCCCCAACGACGCGAGGATTCTCGTCGGAGCGGATACCTCGGACGACGCCGCTGTTTTCAAAATCGATGATCGGACTGCGATCGTTCAGACGGTCGACTTTTTCACGCCCATCGTGGATGATCCGTTTCAATTCGGAGCCATCTCAGCGGCAAATTCGCTGAGCGACATCTACGCAATGGGGGGCAAGCCGCTCTTCGCGCTGAACATCGTCGGTTTTCCGAGCAACCGTCTGCCTATCGAGGTCCTCGAAGCGATCCTCCGTGGAGCGCAATCCAAAGCGGAGGAAGCGGGGATTTCGATCATCGGCGGACACACGGTGGACGACACCGAGCCGAAGTTCGGTCTCGCCGTCACCGGATCGATCGATCCCAGAAAGGTCGTCACCAACAGTCACGCGCGGCCAGGGGACGTGCTCATTCTGACCAAGCCGATCGGGACGGGGATCCTCTCGACGGCTCTAAAGAGAGGCCTCCTCGAAGAGGAACAGCAGAAAACTCTCATCGATACCATGGCCGCCCTCAACAAAGCGGCATCGGAAGCGATGCAGGAGACCGGTGTCAACGCGTGCACCGACATCACGGGCTTCGGCCTTATGGGTCACCTCCTCGAAATGATGAACGGCTCCGATACGACGGCTGTCATTTCAGCGGAATCGATCCCGCTCCTACCGGGCGTTATGGAACTTGCCACATCAGGTGTGGTACCGGGGGGCACGCGGGACAACTTCGCTTTCACCGCACCTAGCGCCGAGTACCACGAGGGGCTCTCCGCAACGAGACGGCTCGTCCTTAACGATGCACAGACCTCGGGCGGGCTTTTGATATCCGTCCCCAAGGGGAAAGCCGAGGCGCTCATCGGTCGGCTGAGATCTAAAGGCGTCGCAGATGCCGCCGTCATCGGCGAAGTAACCTCACACGAAACAAAGCCAATCCGCGTCGGCCTATGAGAACAAGCCGACCGTTTCGTTTACGGCACACAGAGCGGAAGCAGAAAACGCATGGCTCGTGAGGATCGCAAGACCGCTGAGTTTCGTTTCTACGAGGAGCTGAACGACTTTCTCCCCCTCGCGCAAAGAAAGGTCTCTTTTTCGTACTATTTCAACGGAACGCCGGCCGTCAAAGATGCCGTGGAGGCCATGGGCGTCCCCCACACGGAAATCGAGCTCATCGTCGTCAACGGCGAATCGGTCGGATGGGACTATCGTCTTCGTAACGGCGACCGGGTCGCTGTCTTCCCGGTTTTCGAGAGCCTCGACGTTGCCTCGGCTATTCGCCTGCGCAAAGCGCCTCTTCGTCACACGCGGTTCGTCGTCGACGTCCATCTCGGAAAACTCGCGAGACTGCTTCGTATGCTCGGGCTCGACACGGTCTACAGGAGCGACTACACCGATGCGGAGATTGTTCGGATATCGGTGGAGGAGCGCCGCATCGTGCTGACCAGGGACCGCGGCATACTCAAGACGAAACAGGTGACCCACGGGTACTGGCTTCGGTCTTCGAGACCGGAGGAGCAGCTAAGGGAAGTCTTCGGTCGTTTCGACCTCGCGGCCAAAGTGAAACCCTTCGAACGGTGCATGGTCTGCAACGGGGTGCTCGAGCGGGTCGAGAAGCAGGCCGTTCTGAGTCGATTGCCTAAAAACACGGCGACCTATTACGACGAGTTCCGCCGGTGCGGAGAGTGCGGCAAGGTGTACTGGAAAGGTTCCCACTACGAACGCATGAAAAAGAGTGTACGAGACGTCGTTGGGGAGGCTAACCTCGACAACTAGGTTGACAACCCGCCGGGCAGGCGCGGCGGAAGGGTCGCGGGCGTCGGGCGGGTCTGCTTCGCGGAAATTCGTGATTGGAGGAATCCGTTGAAACCGAGACTCATTTTCATCCTCGTCATCGCCGTCCTTGCATTGATCGTCCTGTTGCAAAACGCGCAGGAGGTGGCTCTTCGTTTCCTCTTCTGGAGCGTCCAGACAAGCCAGATATTCCTTGTCGTACTGATGCTTGCCTTTGGGTTCATTCTGGGGTTCGTCACGGGAAAGTTATGGGGCCGGGGCAAACGGTGAGGCAAGAACCGCTGGAGTCGTGATCACGTTTTCCCGTTCGCGGCGAGGCCGGACCCCCGGGTCCGCCGGGGGGGCGGGTTACGTTGGTTTTTCAGGTGAGGTTGTCCGTCCTCGCGCCCGCGTCCACCGCGTGGGCCTGGGTCCTGTAGACGGGCGTCGCTTTTCTGAAGAGATCGGTGAGTTTGATGTTTTGATCGGCGAGCTTGGGGGCCAGTATGCGGAGTTTTCGTACGAGTTCGTGCAGGCATTCGTCACCTGTTGTGGACACGTTGTGCGCGTTCAGCACGTCGGCGATCGCCTTCTTCATCTCTTCCCTCAAGATCTGCCAGAGGTGCTTGCCTTCAAGCGCGGCTTTCAACCTCGAGAGGGCAAGGCTCATCGAGAGAACAGCGTTCATCCCCAGCTGGCCTTTTCTCTGCATGATGGCGATTTCTTCCTCCGCAGAGGCACCCTCCTTGATCAATCCTCGATCGCGCGCCAGGCGGAGCTCGAGGTTCAACAGTGTCCGATCGATGTCTACAACGCTCCCCAGTTCTTTCACCCCGCGCCCGAGGAACGCCCTGGAAATGATTCTCTCGACGTTATCAACGGCGTTGAGACAACCTTTGCCGCTGTAGCGTTTTGCCCTTTCCCAGGCGGCGGTGAGCTCGGGGTCGCTCTTCCGGGAGATTGACTTGTCATTGGTGCTCTTGTTGAACCGGTAGCTTCCATCCGGCTGAAGATCGAAGCATTCGGGGTGCTTTCGTGTGAGTTCGCCGCGAGGGATGATGCTGTCCACGAGGTGGATCGCCTCCCCCGTACCGGCGGAAGTGCCGAGCGGGGTGGCCCCGGTGAACGTGAGGAGCTTCTCGAACGTGCGATCACCGGCGATCCCGACCGAAACTTCGACGCCCACCGACGGAATTCCGGCGTTGGTGGCCTCTTCGTAGGCGACGATGGCCGTGATCGAGAGCTCGTCGACGAAATTCCTCGCTGTGTCGTCCGGCGTCGTTCCATGTCTCGCCGGCTCCGGGGCTGCGGCCACCCTTCGGACGGCTTCTTTCATTGTCTTCATCACCGAGCCGTACTTCACGAGACGTTCGGTATTCGCGCCGCCTCCCGCCTTGAGACCGACGGTATTCGCGGCGAGCGCGATCTGGGCTTCCATATCGTCGTTGGGGCTCTTCGAGCGGTGCGAGACAACGAGCTCCGACCCTTTTCCGAGGGCGACCATCATCGCGATCAAACACTCGCTCAACGTCCCGATCTGGTTTGCTTTGATCAGAGTGGTGTTGTTCAGTCCGGCGTCCGCAGCAAACTCGATCGCCGAATCCTTTGTGGTCACCGAATCGTCGCCGATGATGAAGATCTTGTCCGAAAACCGCTCCATCAAGAGTTTCCACCCCGCGTCGTCGTCCTCGGCGAAACCGTCTTCGATGGACACGATGGGTATCCCGGCGTCCTCGACGGTTTTCCGGTAGAGGTCGAACAGCTCGTCGCGGTTCATCACGACGTGGGCTTCGTCTCTCCAGAAGAGGTACGTTCCCACCTGATCGGGCCGTTCGAACTTCTCGCGGTAGGCGTTTTCGAGCTCGCTCGCGGCCGGGTCGAGCGCGAGGACCACGTCTCTGCCCGGCGTGTAACCGCAATCGATGATCGCCTGGTGGGCCATCCGCCAGAGGCGTTGCTCTGGAACCGTGTCCTCGGGTTGTTTGATCACGTAGGCGGCGAGCCCACCCTCGAGACCCACGCCCATGACACGGGCGCCTTCGGCGTTTTCGATGATCTCTTTGAAACGGTTCTGGAGCTCGACGGTCATCCGTTGGGCGTCTTCGTAGTTCTTTGCACAGAGCGGGATGAACATCGTCTCCTGCATCGAGATGTTGCTCTCGGGAAACTCCTTCTCGGTGTGCCGGCCGCCCATCCCCGAGTTTCTGAACCCCCAAGGCGCCTTGAGCAACGTCCCGTCGGCGAGCGTGGTCTCCTGTATACGTGTGTCGATCATACGCTGTTTGACTTCCGCGACCATATCGACCCAGCGCTGCTTCGTTCCCTCGGCGGCGACGGTCTTGCCGCGTTTGATCGCGGCTCTCTCCCTCTCTTTGAACTTCTTGTACTGACCGGGGTCGGCGAGAAGAAAATCAAGGAGACCCACGGCCCCTATTCCAAGGAACAACCGTCCGGCGTAGATCCCCGGGAGAAACGGGCCGGTAAGCCCGTAGGCGAGAAGAACCCCTGCCATGGGGAGCATCGCCCAGGCGACGTTCCGGCTCATGCGGGGCCCGGCGGCGGCCACAGCGAGGTTATAGGGAGCATCCGGGTAATACGTGAGACCCTGTTTTCTCACACCATCGAAGCGCCCCCACGGGATTCTGATGAACATCCCGGCGTACCACGCGAGCCTCGCGGGAAGTGAATCTCGTTTTCTTTTCTGAGCCTCGGGAAGCAGCGAACTCTTAAGACTGTTCAAGTCCAACGCGCGGAGGTAGTGACCCATCTCGTGGAGCGCGATTCCGATGTGGCAGGTGAGATACCAGAAGACGACGGAAACGATCGTCTCGGGTGAGACGAAGATGAATCGAAGGACCTCTCCCTTGTTTGCCGTGTCGAGGGGAATGCAAAGCACGGAGGAAATGAACGCTACGTGAAAGCTCACCAGGATGTGGTTCGCAATGACCCAGCCGCGTTCCAAATGATGGCGATCGGCGATTTGTTGAGCGAAGGCTCTCATCGTTGGCGAACGCATTGCGCGAATCATAATGGAACCCCGTGCGGGAGTGCAATCCAGAAAGAGGTTGCTTGATAACGTATTGTAATTTAATTGGATAGGCCTGGTGTCTCCGCGGGGGAGAGGGGTTTTGGCGGTGTAGAATCGCCGGCGCCGCGGTTCCGCGAAGGCGCCTGGGCGGACATCGGCGCGGGCTCGTTGGGCGCCGATCGGACCGCTCACCTCCGAACGTGGTATACTCGCCGAGCCACCGGCGAAAAACGGGAGAAGACACACGAGCAAGCGGGATGTCATCGATGATCGACCTCATCAAAAGACTTGTCGGCGCAGACACGGCACACGGGAGCAGCGCGGTCCCGGCGGCGGACGAGCGTTCGCAGGGGCGCGAAATCCATCTGGCGGCATGCGCCGTCTTCCTCGAAGTGGCCCACATCGACAACGAATTCGACGAACGCGAGCGCGAGCATATTCTCGGTGTGTTCGAGAACGAGTACGGCCTTTCATCCGAAGATGTTCTCGAGCTCAACAAGGCGTCCGAGAAGGAACTCGCAAAAAGCCTGGACCTCTGGACATTCACGAACGTCATCAACGAACATTACTCGAACGACGAGAAAACCCGCCTGGTGGAGCTGCTTTGGCGGCTCGTGTACGCCGACGGAAAGATGGACGAGCACGAAAACTACTTCATGCACAAACTTGCCAAGCTCCTTCGGTTGACCCACCGTGATCTGATCAACGCGAAACTGAGGGTGCTCCATCCGCAAGGCGGATCGAGCGACGGGTAGGAAAGACGAGGCCGAAGACAAAGAGGAAACAACTCGATGGTCAGACTTACCTTTCACGGTCATTCGTGCTGGGAGATCCGGGGCAAAGAGCATCGTGTGTTGATCGACCCGTTTCTCTCGGGAAAGGGGCTCTTCCTCGACATGAAGCTCATCGCCGAGATCCACAGAAAGGACGGGCCCGCATGATCCCGCGTCCCACTCCCGCAGAGTATGCGCCGTACTACGAAACCTACATCGGCAAAGTCCCCCCCGGTGACATCATCAACCTGCTCGCAGGCGGTGTCGAAGAGACGACCCGGTTGATCCACGATCTCAACGATCAACAAGCGGTGTTCCGGTACGGAAGGGGAAAGTGGAGTATCAAAGAGATCCTCGGTCATCTCTCCGACACCGAGCGGGTGTACACATACCGGGCCCTGCGTTTTGCCCGTAACGACGCCACCGTGCTCCCGGGGTTCGATCAGGACAAGTTCGTCGACGAGGCGGCATTCGATGCCCGCCCTCTGGCAGATATTCTCGACGAATTTCGCGCTGTGCGCGCGGCGAGCATTGCGTTCTTCCGCGGAACGTCCGCCGCGACGCTTCTTCGCAGGGGAACGGCGAGCGGTTTTGAGTTTACCGTCCGTGCGATACCGTATATCCTCGCCGGTCATGAGATTCACCACGTGGGAGTGATCAAGGAACGGTATCTTCGAGCGATGGAAAACCCGGGGTCTTCGAAGTGAAGCTGTCGGTCCAAACGCTTCTCAAAGGGGTTGTCGATTACGCGGGGCTTTTTCCCCCTGCGGGGCTCGACATGGCGTCCTCGATTCGGAACTACGGCGATTATATTTCCGGGGTGTACGCATGGGCCCTGGGCCGTTTCATCGTGCCCCTACCCAGACTGGAAGAGTTCAATTTCCACATGGCGTCCTACATGGCGGAAGAACGCGAAAAACGGCTGAAGCTTGAAGAGCGGGGAGAGCCCTGGCAGTTGAGCGCGTTGGCCGACGGTGATCTCAAGACGGATCTGGAGCGGATCAAACGGTTCAACGGCTGGCACGGAGAGCGCGACGAAACGCTCAGGGTGGTCATCGACGCAATCGAAGTGAAGGTGGGGTCCGGAGAGGCGATCGCCGGGACGGGAGAGACGTCTCCCGATTCGCTCCGCGTCTTTTTCGAGGTCCCCGTCGACGGCGATCCGGACGAACTCCTATCGGCGATCGCTCGAACCGGGGGCGCTGCCAAAGTGAGGACGGGAGGTGTGACACACGAGATGGTTCCGGCTGCGCAGGCTCTCATCCGTTTCCTCGACGCGTGCCTGCGGTACGGCGTTCGTTTCAAGGCGACGGGGGGCCTTCACCATCCACTCTACAACGTGCGGGCGTTGACATACGATCCGGCGAGCCCGAAAAGCGCGATGCACGGTTTTTTGAATCTTCTGCTCTCGGCCGCTTTCATGTACGACGGGATGAAACCCGAGGACGCCTTGGCGGTCGCGACGGAGCAGTCTGCCGAGGCGTTTCTTTTCGACGACGACGGAGTCGAATGGCGAGGTCATCGCCTGACCGTCGACACCCTGGCAGCCGTCAGACGCGATTTTGCGGTTTCCTTCGGCTCCTCGTCGTTCGAAGGACCGATGGAGGAGCTGAGACGGCTCGACCTCTATGCGAGATCGTAAGTCATCCCACCTGAGTGGTTACTTGCAGTTGCCGAGCGGGCAACCCATCTCGTTGTACCACTCGAGAAGGTCTTTGTCGCCGGCCTTGACCGCGTCGATGACCTGCTGCACGGTGAGCCCGTAGTCGACACCGGAGTGCGAAGCGCTGAGGAGCGCCGCGACCGCGTGCCGGCCAAGAGCGTCGTAGCCGCCGCCGCCCGTCTGGAGAGCGGTGAGAAGCGTACGGTTCGGGTCGAAGTAATTGGTTCCGAACACCGTGTCGAAGTCCTGGTTCGGACTATAACCGGCCTGATCCCAAGCGCAGCTGTGCATCCGCGTGTTCTTCCAGTAGCCCGGCGTGCAGCCCTCGCCGCCAACGCCCTCGATCACCAACGCCCCGGTGATCCACGCGAGCGACTGGGGAAGTACTCCGGGGTACACGGTGGTCGCGCACGCATCCGACACCGGCTCGAACTTCACCGACGTCGCTCCGGCGGGAATCACAATCGGGACGGTAAGTGTGCACCATTGCGCCCCGTCGGACGGATTCGAGAACGCATCGCACACGTCCGGTTGCGGCACGCCGTCGATCCACCAGCGCAGAATGCCGGGCCGTCCCGCGGAGATGCTGCTGAAGAAAAAGGTCATCTCCGCCTGGCGGTCCACCATGGCCGCGCTGAAGGTGTACTCTTGGGGCACGCATGACTTCCGCGGCTCAGGGAAATCCCTGAACGCCAGGTCGTTGCCGTCTCGCAGCATGATCGTCGCAGCGGGTTCGGCCATGTCCTGGTAAATTACCAGTACACCGGCACCACCGTTCTTGTCGTCGAAGGCCATCTCGGTGACATTGAGCGTGTTCGCGCCCGGAACGACAAGTCCGAGCCCCGTGATGTCCGCACGGTAAGTCGAACTCGAATACGGAGTGTAGAAGAAGTTCGGACCACCGATCAAGCTGCCGTTGACCGTGTTGCCGTTGACCTTGATCACACCGTCACCCGAGGCGATCTTATGCTGGCCTGCCCAATACAGGATGACCTGTTTTACGGTCACACCGGCGGGAACGTTGAACGCGATCGCGCCGTCGAAATTCGGGTAGAGACCTTTACCGGCGGCCACCATTCCGGACCCCGAAGCGATCGTGATGCCCACCGGATCGCCCAGGGTCTCGTTGCCGTTGAGAGCTGATTTCAGAATCCCCGAGGTCGGCGCTGTCAACTGGGATTCGTCGGTTCGGCTACAGCCGAAGGCCAGTAAGCCGAGTACAGTCATCAACACCGTGAATTTAAGGATGTTCCTCACAGTCGATACCCCCCTTGATGGGGTGAGAGTGGATACGTGAAGTCCTAGCGTTCCGCTAGCCTGTCCCTCGCGAGGCCTTTAATATTAGCATACCGACGCCTCTTTTTCAACCCCAGAAACGGGCGCCGGCCGCCGGAGCCCCGGACACGACGGTCCCCCGGGGGCCCGTTGGGGCGGCCGGCCGGGGTGTCATCGGGGCCGGGTCGGACCGTCCCCTCGGGGTCCGAAGACTCGTTGCCCCCGTCGTGATCCGTCGTGTATTTTCAGAACGGGGCGGGGGTCCGGTTTCGAGAGCCCGGCTTACGAAAACAACGCGCCGTGTGTGTGTCAGAGCCCTGCGCCCACAGGCGGGGAGACGAGATTCAAGAGCGGCGACTAAACCAAGGAGAATCGGTGTCGATGCATGCGCAGTCGCTCAGTCGTGAGTTCCGCGAAAAGAGCGCACCGGTGTGGCGCGCCGTTATGGACCATCCCTTTGTCCGCGGGATCGGATCGGGAGACTTGTCCCGAGACCGGTTCGAACACTATCTCAAACAGGATTACGTCTATCTCATCGAGTTCGGCCGGGTTCTCGCCCTCGCCGCCGCAAAGTCCGACCAGCTTCAGGACATGAACTATTTCGCCGGTCTGCTCCACGCCACGCTCGATATCGAGATGGCTCTCCACAGGCGAACGTGCGCCGATTTTGGGATCACACCCGAAGTTCTCGAAAGCGTCCAGCCGTCATTGGTGACGACGGCCTACGCGAACCTCCTCGTGCGAGCTTGCTACGAGGGGCGGCTCGCGGATATCCTCGCGGCTCTTCTCCCGTGCGAAGCGGGATACGTCGAGATCGCGGAGGCGCTCAAGAAACGCGGCGTACCTTCGAACCGGCACTACAAAGATTGGATCGACACGTACTCATCCGCTGAGTTTCGCGAGTTCGCGGGGTGGGTGGCGAACAAGTTCGATGAGCTGGCGGCCGGAGCGCCCCGCCGGGAAGTCGAACGGTGGTACAGGTTGTATCTCGCCAGCGCACGATTCGAGCTTCTCTTTTTCGAGATGGGGTGGCGGATGGAATCGTGGCCTGGTATCGTCCCCGATTAATATCGGACGGACTATCCTGCCCGGACCGAAGGGGCCCGTGGAGGAAATCGACGCGTCGTTCATCACGAATCAGCGCTTGCGCGGCCGGTAGAGATGCGTGCTCCGCCCGAAGAACACCTCCGCGGCTTCCATCATCGTTTCCGAAAGCGTCGGGTGGGGGTGGATCGTCAGGGCGACGTCCTTCGCCGTCGCTCCCATTTCCACGGCGAGCGTTCCTTCGGTAATGAGCTCGCCGGCACCGGGCCCGACAATCCCCACGCCGAGCACGCGTTCACTCGCCGGATCGATGACGAGCTTGGTGAAACCGTCGCTCCGCCCGATCGTTTTCGCCCTCCCCGAAGCCGCCCACGGGAAACGGGCGACCTTGACGCTCCGATTTTTCTCCCGCGCTGCCCGCTCGGTGAGCCCGCACCAGGCGATCTCGGGGTCGGTGAACACGACGGCGGGGATCGCCCGGGGTTCGAACGCCGCGTTTCGGCCCGAAACCACTTCGGCGGCCACACGCCCCTCGTGCGCTGCTTTGTGCGCCAGCATAGGTTCTCCCACCACATCTCCAATCGCAAGGATCGATGGCACGCGCGTACGACACGACGCGTCGACCTTGATGAACCCGCGCTCGGAGATCTCTACACCGATATTCTCGAGGCCGACGCCGCCCGAATTGGGTTTCCGGCCGACGGCGACGAGGATCTTCTCGTAGGGCATCTCCTTCTCGACGAGGTCCTTGCCCCTGAGGCGCACTCTGACGCCGTTCTTCTCTTCGCCGATGGCCGTCACCGTTGTCTCGAGAAGAATAGACGCAAATACCGGCTCGAGCCGTTTGTGGAGGACGGACACGAGATCGGTGTCCACGCCGGGCAGAAGAGACGGCATCATCTCGGCTACGGTGACACGTGTGCCGAGCGCGGCGTAGACTGTTCCCAGCTCGAGACCGATGTAACCACCGCCGACGATGAGGAGCGACTTGGGGATGGTTTCGAGGCGAAGCGCAGCGGTGGAGTCGAGTACGCGGGGAGAGTCGGTGTGGACCCCCGGTATTCCCGCCGGACGAGAACCAGTGGCGATGATCGCGTGTTCGAACCCCAGTGTCTCGCTCGACCCGCCGGTCCTTTCGATCTCGAGGGTCCGGGCGTCGACGAACCTCGCCCGGCCCTGTACGAAGTTCACCTTTCGTTGACGGGATAATTGCCCGAGCCCGTCGGTCAGCGACTTCACGACGCTTTCTGTCCACGATCGGAGTGTCCCCACGTCGATCTGGGGAGGACCGAACGTGACTCCCCAGCGCTGGGCATCGCCGGCTTCGCGAAGAACCCCAGCCACATGGAGGAGCGTCTTCGACGGGATGCAGCCTCTGTAAAGACAAACGCCGCCGGGGTTCGGCTCCGGGTCGACGAGCGTCACGTCGAGCCCGAGGTCTGCGGCAAGAAACGCTGCGGCATAGCCGCCGGGTCCTGCGCCGATGACGGCGAGTCTTGTGGTTTGCGTGTCGTGCGTCATTCTCCGCTCTGTCTGTCCGGTCAAAGCGCCGTCAGCACGTTTTCCATCGAAACGACCGCCCCCAGTGAGAGGATCAGCCCTCGAGCGAGAGCAGAATGGGTTCTTCGAGCGCCTGAACGATCCATCGAAGGAAACGCGCACCGTCTGCGCCGTCGATGACCCGGTGATCGTAGGATACGGAGAGCGGCAGGATGAGCCGCGGTTCGAACCGGTTTTCCGTGTAGACCGGCTCGATCCGCGCCCGGGCCGCTCCGAGAATCGCTACCTGCGGTGCGTACACGATAGGCGAAAAGCTCGTCCCACCGATCCCTCCGAGATTCGACACGGTGAAGGTCCCGCCTCCGAGTTCGTCGGGCGTGATTTTTTTCGCCCGCGCCTTCTCGGCGATTGCAACCAGTTCAACGGAAAGCTGTGTGATGTTCTTTTTGTCTGCGTCTCGTATGACGGGAACAAGAAGCCCGCGATCGGTGTCGACAGCGACGCCGACGTGGTAGAACTTCTTGTAAATGATCTCCTGGCGTTCGATGTCGATGCTCGCGTTGAACTGTGGAAAAACCTTGAGAGCGGAAGCGGCGAATTTCACGAGTATCGCGGTGATCGTGAGTGTGCCCCCAGCTTTTTCGATCTTCCCGCTGTACTTCTTGCGGACGGCATCGAGCCCGGTGATGTCCGCTTTGTCGTACTGGGTCACGTGGGGTATGGTCGCCCACGCATGGCTCAACGTGCGCGCCGTCACCTGGCGCACCTTCGACATGGGTTCGCGGACGATCGGTCCCTGCTCATCCGTCTCGATCCCCTCGGATACTGTCGGCGTCTCGCGAAGAGGGGTGGTCTTTTCGACGGCGTGCGTGGCGAACTTCTTCAAATCCTCCTGGATGATCCGACCGCTCTCGCCGCTTCCTTTGATCTTTTGCAGGTCCACGCCCAGTTCGCGCGCCAGCCGCCTGACGGCCGGCGAAGCGAGAGGAAGTTCTTCACGGTCGGCCGCCTTCTCGGCGGAGGCAGACGGTTTTTTCCCCGGCTCTGCGGCGGGAGCGGGTCGAGCCGGAGGGGTTGTCGCCGGTGGGAGGGGCGGCGCCGCCACGGAAACGCCCCGCGTCGCCTCGACATCGGCCGTTTCGATCCTCACGACCACCTGCCCGATCTTGATCGTTTCCCCCGGTTTGACAAGGATCTCCGCCACCTTCCCGCTGTGCGGCGATGGGACTTCGAGTACGGCTTTGTCGGTTTCGAGTTCGAGGAGCGGCTGGTCGATGTCGACCCTATCTCCCACGGAGACGAGGATCTTGATGACATCTCCGCTCTCCACGTTTTCGGCGATCTCCGGAAGTCGCACCTCTTTGATCATGTCGTCCGTCCTTTGCTATGAGGATAACGGGCTGGGCTTCTCGGGGTCGATATCGAGATCCGCCATCGCGCGAGAAACTGCGGCGGGCTCGATGAGTTTCTCCTGCGAGAGCGCCGAGAGCGCAGCGAGCGTGATGTGACGGGCATCGACCTCGAAGAAGCTGCGAAGCGCGGCCCTCGAATCGCTCCGTCCGAAACCGTCGGTTCCCAGCGAGATCAAGCGGCCCGGTATCCATTTCGCCAGCGAATTTGGGAGAACCTTGATGTAATCGGAAACCGCCACAAAAACACCTTCCTCGTTGGAGAGCAGCGCGCGGACGTAGGGGATCTCGGGCGTTCCCGCTGGATGAAGCATGTTTCGGCGCTCCGTTTCGGCGGCGTTTTTATAGAGCTCTTTGTAGCTGGTGACGCTCCACACGTCGGCGGGAATGCCGTACCGATCATCGAGAATTCGCTGGGCCTCGAGAGCTTGGTTGAGGAGAGCGCCGCTGCCCATGAGATGGGCTTTGCACCGGCGTCCCTTCCGTCCCGATCCGGTCGCCGGCAGCGGCGATTCATCCCCGTGGGCGCTGTACTTGTACATCCCTTTGAGGATGCCGTCTTTGGTTCCGTCGGGCATCGAAGGCATCCGGTACGGCTCATTAAAGACAGTGAGATAGTAGAAGATGTCCTCCTGCTTTTCGAACATGCGGTAGATCCCATCGCGGATGATGACGGCGAGCTCGTAGGCAAACGCGGGGTCGTACGCGAGCAGATTTGGGACGGGGTGAGCAAGGACGTGGCTGTGGCCGTCCTGGTGCTGGAGTCCCTCGCCGGCAAGAGTCGTCCGGCCGGCGGTGCCGCCGAGGAGGAATCCTCTGGTGCGCATGTCGGCTGCGGCCCAAATGAGATCGCCGATTCGCTGGAATCCAAACATCGAGTAGAAAATGAAAAAGGGAATCGTGTTGATCCCGTGTGTTGCGTACGATGTCCCCGCCGCGATGAACGAGCACATCGCGCCGGCCTCGCTGATCCCTTCTTCGAGAACCGCGCCGTCTTTGGTCTCACGATAGTAGAGAAGATTCTCGCGGTCGACGGGGTCGTATAGTTGTCCGAGACGCGAGTAGATGCCGACCTGGCGAAAGAGCGACTCCATCCCAAATGTCCGCGCCTCGTCGGGGACGATGGGAACGATGTACCTGCCGATTTCTTCGTCGCGAAGGAGCTTCGACAGCAGGTGGACGAAGACCATGGTCGTCGCGACCTCCCGCTCGCCGGTACCTGCGTAGAACTCTTCGAACAATTTCTCCGGCGGGGTCTTGAGGCTCACCGCGTTGACGGTGCGCGACGGAAGGTAACCGCCGAGCGCCTGGCGGCGGTCGTGGAGGTACCGGGTCTCATCGCTGTCATCGAGAGGTTTGTAGAAAGGCGCGTCGGCCACCTTTTCGTCCGAAATCGGAATCGAAAAGCGGCTGCGGAATTCCCGAAGCTCCTGTTCGTTGAGCTTCTTCTGTTGGTGCGTGATGTTCCGGCCCTCGCCGCTTTCCCCCAGACCGTATCCCTTGATGGTCTGCGCGAGAATCACGGTCGGCGAGCCGGTATGCTCGACGGCCGCCTTGTATGCGGCATACACTTTCTTCGGATCGTGACCGCCCCGCCTGAGTTTGGCGAGCTGCTCATCCGAATAGCCTTTGACGAGATCGAGGAGTTCGGGGTACTTGCCGAAGAAATCCCTACGGATGTAGTTGCCGCCCGAGACGGTGTACTTCTGATACTGCCCGTCGACGACCTCGTTCATCCGTTTGACGAGAAGCTCGGTCGTGTCTTTCTCGAGGAGCGGGTCCCAATCCTCTCCCCAGACCACTTTGATCACATTCCAGCCCGCCCCGCAGAACGCGGTTTCGAGTTCCTGTATGATCTTGCCGTTCCCCCGCACGGGTCCATCGAGCCGCTGAAGGTTGCAGTTGATGACAAAGATCAATTTGTCGAGCTGCTCTCGCGACGCCAGCGTGATGGCGCCGAGCGCCTCCGGTTCGTCCATCTCGCCGTCGCCGAGAAAAGCCCAGACTTTTTCCTTGGCGTGCGGTTTCAACCCGCGGTCCATGAGGTACTGGTTGAAACGGGCCTGGTAGATCGCCATGATCGGGGCAAGACCCATCGAGACGGTGGCGAACTCCCAGAAGCTGGGCATGAGCCACGGGTGGGGGTATGACGAGAGACCGCCCCCCGGCTCGAGCTCCCGTCTGAAATTCTCGAGATCGCTCTCTGTAAGCCTCCCCTCGAGAAACGCCCGTGCGTAGATGCCCGGAGAGGCGTGTCCCTGGAAATACACCATGTCCGAGTCCCGTTCTCCCGTTTTGGCGTGGAGGAAATGATTGAACGCCACCTCGAAGAGCGTCGCCACCGACGCGTATGTCGAAATGTGGCCCCCGATCCCGCTCTCGTGGCGGTTCGCGCGGACCACCATCGCCATCGCATTCCAGCGGATGATCGACTTGATCCGCCGCTCGATCTCACGGTTTCCAGGGTAGGGAGGTTGCTGTTCTGCAGGGATCGTGTTGATATAAGGCGTGGTTCCAGGGCACGGAAGTTGTACGCCATACTTCTGGGCGCGTATCCGAAGACGCGAGATGAGGTCGTGCACACGCTCGGCGCCCTCCCTCTTGTAGACCGACTCAAGAGACTCGATCCACTCCCGGTTCTCGAGCTCGACGTCTTCCGGCGGTCTCTTCTCTTGAAAATCGGTCATAAGCGTCTCGCGAAACTGCTTGAGAAGTCTTGTAGTTACGGAACGCCGTGTCCTGCGGTGCGGGTGTCGGAGCCTGGGTTGGCTTCGAAAATCGGGGCGCTCGATGGACAAAACTCTTATCAGAAAATTCCAAACATGTCAAAGAGTACGTCGGTTGTCGAAACCATGAGAGCAGGCTCTGTTCTGGCATGAAACAACCGGACGCGGGACGAGGCCCAGCGGCGCATAGTATTATATTGCAAGGCAATACGGGCTTCATCTTCACAATCTTCGGAAGGAATGACGCTATCGGCTATGGCTGGATACCTCATGTGGCCGTATTTTTGTTGACAGGTCACCCCCCGTTCGCATACTTAAACTCCGGAAACGCCGAAGGCCCGTCGGCGTTGCGACTTAGAGAGAATCGGCTCCGGGACGCGGCGTTTCCCAGACTCATTGCTCCATTGGTGTCGGACGAGGGACAAGGAGAGGCAGGTCATGGAGGAATTTTGCGCGTACTGCGGAGAAGAAGTCGTAGGCGTGGGCGTGCACGCGAACGACAACGTGTTTTGCGATCAGGAGTGTCTCGACGCGTACAACGAGGAAGAGCTCCTCTTCAAGGACGAGGACGAGCGCGACGACTTCTGATTGCCACCGATGAATCGTAAGCGCCGGGGTGGGTCCTTCCGGACCCGCCCCGGTTTTGTTTGTGCGTCTCACGGAGGAACGTCCGCGGGGGAGCGGGCCGGTCACCGGCCGGCCGTGAGCCGAGCCTAGAGATTCGGCCGGCAGACCTTGAAGAAGTTGCACTTGAGACACACATCCCGCCGCTCCACCTTCGCGAATCTCTCTTCCTCGGCCCTGTTCTCCTCTTTGTCCTCGAGGAGCGCCACCATGTCGGCGGTGCTGCCCCTCACGTAGGCGAGGATCTCATCGAGCGAGCGTTCCGTCGGGGCGTGCTCGTAGAGGACTCCACGATAGAGGTCAAAACGGCGAGTGACCACGTCTTCGAGCTTTACCGCGTACGTCTTCTGGGCGCAGAGCGCATAACATCCCATTTGAATGGAAAGCCCCGTGTCCGACTCTTTCTTCCCGGTCTTCCAGTCCCAGATGACGATGCGCTCATTTTCTCTCGTCGCACAGTCGAGCTTGATCCTGAGCTCCACACCCTCGAAATATATCGCGGAAAACTGCTCGACTTCGAGAAAGTCGGCCGGCGGGGTGCCGTGGAGTTTCTCGAAATACTCCGACTGGTAGAAGGTGTTGAGACAGTGGTCGACGTCCTCGGCCGCCTCTCTCCACTGTTCGTCGGATACCTCGATACCGTACTCGTGCTCGAAAAGACCGCAGTACAGCTTCGGGTTTTGCCAATATCGTTTGCTCTTGGAGTGCCGGTAATCCTGACGCATGATGTTCCGCGTTATCGACAGGATCTCGTCGACACCGAGGATCGGGACTCTTCTGGAGATATTCTGGAGCGTCCTTGCAATACAGTCGTGGACCGTCTGTCCCACCCAGGTGGCCCGGTTCTTGAGCTGCTTGAGAACATAGATCTCTCGCGCCGGCTGAGGCGCTTCTCTCAACCATCCGCCCCAGTGCCCGTAGTAGTTGAACCAATACTTTCTGGGGCACTCGCGGAGAACATTGTCGCGCGATACCGACCAGGAAAACGTATTCTTGAGCGCCGGGCCCATCGCTCGCTCCCTTTTTGCGTTGCCGCAGGTGGTCTTCGCTGTTATTCTCCAGCATCGCGGAAGAAACGGCAAGGAGAACATCATGCGCGTCGACATGCTCACCGTCGGAATGTTTCAGAGCAATTGTTACATTGTATCCTGCGAGAAGACAAAGGAAGCGATCATCATCGACGCGGGTGACGAGGGCGAGCGGATCGTCGACCATGTGAAAAGGGAAAAGCTCGACGTGAAAATGATCGTGTGCACACACGGCCACATCGACCATGTCGCCGCGCTTCCCGCCGTCAGAGAGGTGCTCGCGGCGTCGGTTGTCATGCACAAGGACGAGATCGGCCTCTACCAGCACGTCGATCAGCAGGCGATGCTCTTCGGGATCCCCGCGCCCGGGACGGTGAAAATCGAACGGTTCGTTGCACACGGGGACAAGCTCACGTTCGGAAGTGTGACGGGGGAGGTGGTTCACACCCCCGGTCATTCGCCGGGTGGGATATCGATCGCGTTCAGGAACGAGAAACCACCGGTGATCTTCGTTGGCGATGTGTTGTTCCGAGGGAGCATCGGCCGCACGGACCTCATGGGGGCGAGCGAGCGCCAGATGGTGAACACGCTCAAGAACATCATCCTCGACCTGCCCGACGACATGGTTGTCTACACCGGTCACGGTCCGGAAACGACGATCGGAGTGGAGAGACGGTCCAACCCCTTCCTGCTCGACTTCGACCGCTGGGACGCCTAGCCTCGATCCGCTAACCCTCGCAATCGTTTCATCTGTGAGTCGTAACGGTGTGTCAGGCCCTTTCGCGGGAACGAGCGAGGATCGCCCGCCGCGGGTCCTGTCGCCGATTTCCCCGCCCGTGCTCGCAAGCTGCGCGCGGAGCGGGGGCCCCATCAGCGCCACCCGCGGCGGGAAGCCGAGCGAAGTGGAGCGAGGGCCTGACACACCGTTACGACTCACAGATCACAGTGGGCGATCGTCGCTCTTTGCTAGTCGCTCTTTTTTTGTGTTTCGATGTGTGCGCGGTGGGCGTGGTACGAGCTCCGGACGAGAGGTGCCGATTCGGCGTGTTTGATCCCGAACTCCAGCGCCTTCTCGCGGAAAAGCGCGAATTCCCCGGGTGTGTAGAACTTCTCCACGGGGAGTGAGTTGCGTTTTGGGCTCAGATACTGCCCGATCGTTATGATGTCGCAGCCCGTCCCGGCGATGTCTCTTATCGTCCCGAGGATTTCGTCGGTCGTTTCACCGAGCCCCACCATGATCCCGCACTTTGTGCGGATGTTGATCCGCTTATTTGCAGAGTATTCCGCCGTAGTGCGTATGATTTCGAGAGAGCGTTCGTAAACAGCGACGGGCCGCACGCGCCGGTACAGGGGTTTGACCGTCTCGAGGTTGTGGGCGAGCACATCGGGCCGTGCGTCGAGCACGATCTCGAGAAGGTCCCGCCGGCCGCTGAAGTCGGGGATCAGCACTTCGACCCTGCAGTGGGGAAGACGGGCGCGGATCGCCGCTATCGTCCGGGCGAAGTGCGCCGCTCCTCCGTCGGGAAGGTCGTCCCGGTCGACCGAAGTAACGACCGCGTAGCCGAGCCCCATCGTCTCCGCCGCCTTTGCCACGTTCCCGGGCTCCTCGCAATCGACGACGCCCGGTTTGTCCTTTTTCACCGAACAGAACCCGCAGTGCCGAGTACAGATGTCCCCCAGAATCATGAACGTCGCGGTCCGCTGGTTCCAGCACTCATAGATGTTTGGACACCGCGCCTCCTGGCAGACGGTGTGGAGGGAATGATCGGAGATGAGTGCGCCGACCTGTTGGAAGTTCTCGGTCGTCTTGAGCGACACCTTGAGCCATCCGGGTCGGGGAAGACGTTCGCGCTCAGACACGGCCCGCCTCTTTCTCGACGGGAACCCTTTTCTCGAAGGGGCTGACATTCCCGTCGGGGGTTCTTCTGTCGACGTGGGCCCGCCTCTCTGTGGGGGCAAAAGCGATCTCGCGGCCGAACACGCTGGAGAACGCGCGGGCTGCCGCATCTTTGACCGCCCCCATGTCGACGGAACACCCGAGCTCGTGCGCCATCGATGTCATCCGGCAATTCTGTATACCGCAGGGGACGATCAGCGAGAAGTACGAAAGATCCGTGTTGACGTTTAGCGCGAACCCGTGCGAGGTCACCCACCGCGAGATCCGAATGCCAACGGAGGCGATCTTGCGGTCGCCGATCCACACCCCGCGATATGCGGTATTCCTGTGAGCTGCAATGGAGAATCCGCAGAGCGTGCGGATGAGCACCTCTTCAACGTCCGACACGTACCGGCGGATGTCTCTTCTCGCCGGCTCCAATTGGAGAATCGGGTAGCCGACGAGCTGTCCCGGACCGTGGTAGGTGATGTCTCCGCCGCGGTCCGTTTCCACGAGGGCGACTCCCGTCCTCGCGAGCAGATCGCGGCCCGCAAGGAGCGTCGAAGCGGACGCGTTCCGGCCTTTCGTTATGACGTGGGGGTGTTCGAGGAGGTACAACGCCTCTTCTATTCCGCCTCTTTGGAGCTGCTCCACCGTCTCCCGCTGAAGGCTGTAGGCATCATCGTAGGGGACGGTACCGAGGTCATGGACAACGACGTGGTGCATCGCGGCGTCCTCAGCGCGGCGTTTCGAGATCCTTGACAACAAAGGCGAGGAATCTTGCAGCATCGGCTCCATCGACCAGACGGTGGTCGTAGGAGAGGCTCAGGTACATGATCGGGCGGATCGCGATCGCGTCGTCGGCCACCACGGGCCGTTTCTTGATGACTCCGACGCCGAGAATCGCCACCTGCGGCTGGTTGATGATGGGAGCTCCCATCAGGGTTCCGAACACACCCGGGTTGGTGATGGTGAACGTTCCGCCCTGGACGTCGTCGACGGAGAGCCGTTTCGTTCGTGCCCGCTCGGCGAGATCGTTGATCGCTTCGGCCAGCCCGAGGAGACTCATCTGCTGGGCTTGCTTCACAACGGGGACGATCAGACCCCAATCGAGGGCGACGGCGATACCGAGGTTCACGTCCCTATGGTAGACGATGGTGTCCTCGCCCTCGACCGAAGCGTTCACCTTTGGAAACGCTTGCAGCGCGCGGACAATCGTTTCGGCGATGAACGCGGTGAAGGTGAGCTTCACGCCGGAGCGCTCGAACTCGTCTTTGAGCGCATCACGCCGCTTGAAGACGTGGTGCATGTCGCATTCCTGCCACGATTGCACGTGCGCCGAGATTTTCCGGCTCTGGACCATGTGTTCGGCGATTTTCTTTCGCATGATGCTCATCTTCTCGCGCAGCTCGCGTTCGCCCGGAGGAAAAGCGATGCCCTGTGCGGCGGATGATTCCCCGGCAACGGGTGTCATCCTCCCGGCTTCGTGTGCGGGCGCGGATGGCGTCGCACGCGGGCCAGGCAGAGCCGCAGTCAGGGCGGGCTCCGCCCCCGGCACAGCTGGCTGGTCGACGTATGCGACGATATCCTTCTTGGTCACTCTGCCGCCGATCCCCGTTCCTTCGACGAGCGTGAGATCCACGCCGCGCTCACCGGCGATCTTGCGGACAACCGGTGAGGACTTGGTCTTTCGCCTGTACGTTGCCTCCTCTTCCCGTGTCCGTGCGGGCGGCTCCGGCTGGGGCGCGGGAACGACGGGTGGTTTGGGTCTCGCCCCGGCCGGTTTGCGGTCCTCCGGAGACGGCTGGGGCGCGGGTTCTTCTTTTTTCGTCTCGGGGGCGCGCAGCTCGGGCACGGTCTTCGTCTGTCCCTCCGCCCCGATGCGCGCGACCACGGTGTTGATCGGCACCGTTTCGCCTTCGTTTACGAGGATTTCGAGGAGGACCCCTTCAGCCGGCGCCGGTATCTCGGCATCGACCTTGTCCGTCGAGATCTCGAAGAGCGGCTCGTCCCTCCGGACTCGGTCGCCGATTTCCTTGAGCCACTTTGTTACCGTACCTTCCGCAACGCTCTCGCCCATCTGGGGCATGATGACATCTGTGCTCATTTCGCCTTCCTTGGTACGAAAATCCAACCGGTCGTCATCCCCTAATAATCGAGGAGATTCCGCGCCGCATCGAGCACATCGCCGGTCTGGGGGAGAAAAAACTCCTCGAGAGGCGGGCTGTATGGGACCGGCGTGTCTTTTGCCGCGACCCTCACCACGGGTCCATCGAGAAAGTCGAACGCTTTTTCCGCGATCCTCGCGGCGATCTCGCCACCCGCTCCACCCGTGAGACACGCTTCGTGGAGAACGATCACTTTGCCGGTTTTCGCCGCGGTTTCCAAGATCGCGTCCTCGTCGAGCGGCGCGAGCGTCCGGACGTCCAGAACCTCCGTTTCGACACCATCCTTGGCGAGGGCGTCTGCGGCCTCGAGGGCGGTGTAAACGGTTGCTCCGTACGTGATGATCGCGAGGTCGCCTCCCTCGCGTCTCAGCGCTGCCTTGCCGATGGGAACCGTGTAGTCCTCCTCGGGGATCTCCTCTTTGATTCGCCGGTAGAGATACTTGTGTTCCAGATAGAGTACCGGGTCTTCATCACGGATCGCCGCCTTGATGAGCCCTTTCGCGTCGTACGCCGTCGACGGCTGTACGATCTTCAACCCCGGCGTGTTGAGGAAAAAGCTCTCGACATTCTGCGAGTGAAAAGGCCCGCCGTGTGTGTTGCCGCCGCTTGGCCCGCGGATCACGATGGGGACTCCCGCGCCCCACCGGTATCGGCTTTTCGCGGCGAAGTTCGTGATCTGGTCGAACGCGCACGAGATGAAATCGATGAACTGCATCTCCACGATCGGCCGCATACCCATGTACGAAGCGCCGATCGCCGCGCCGACGATCGCCGACTCGGAGATGGGCGTGTCGATGACGCGTTTGGGGCCGAAGCGATCGAGCATCCCGGCGGTGACCTTGAATGCCCCCCCATAGACGCCGATGTCTTCTCCCAGTATAAAGACGCGGTCGTCTCGTTCCATCTCCTCCCAGATGCCCTGGCGGATTGCTTCGAGATAGGTCGTTAGCGCCATGGTACTCTCCCGCTCGCTCGTGATCGATGGTCACCCTTCGTAGTAGACGCCTTTCAGACAGTCTTCGGGATCGGGGTAGGGGCTCTTGTCGGCCCAGCCTACTGCATCGTCGACGATCGCGGTGATCTCGGAAACCATTCGGGCAAGCTCGTCGTTTGTGATCTCTCCCACGCGGAGCATCTCCTGTTCGAGCCGCTCTACGGGGTCTTTCTTTTTCCACTCATCGAAAAGCTCCTTTGGTACGTAGCCCGCGTCGTCGTGAGCGGAATGACCCGTCATGCGGAAGGTCTTGTATTCCACCATGTACGGACCCTTACCCGATCTTGCCCACTCGACGGCGCGCTGGGCGGACAGGTACACGGCGAGGACGTCGTTGCCGTCGACCACGTCGCCGGGGATCCCATAGGCGGGTGCCCTGTCCGCGACGTTTTCGACGGGCATCTGAAGAGAAACCGGTGTGGAGTACGCGTACTGGTTGTTGTTGATGAAGAACACGACGGGCAGTTTGTGGACGGCGGCGAAGTTGATCCCTTCGTGCCAGTCTCCGCGGCTCGTGGCGCCTTCCCCCGAGTAGCAGAAGGCGACCCTGTCCTCGCCGCGCATCTTGAAGGCGAGCGCCGCTCCGGCGGCGACGGGGACGTTGTCTCCGAGGTGGCTCACGAACGCGATGATGTTGTGCTTGAGATCGCCCATGTGCATGTTACCGTCTTTTCCCTGCGTGACACCCGTCTTTCTCCCCATGTATTGTGCGACGATCCGTCTTGGCGAAATCCCCCGTATGAGGAAGATCCCCATGTCCCGGTGCGTCGGCGCCACGACGTCGTTTTCACGCATGAGCATCCCGGTGCCGACGCTGATCGCTTCCTGTCCGCGGCCGACGTAGACCCCTCCCACGATCTTGCCCTGGCGGTAGAGAACTTTCTCGATACGATACTCGATTTCGCGTGTGAGCTTCATATAATGCAGAAGCTGTTTTTTCATCTCTTTCGGGATGCCTTTGCCCTCGGTCCCCGCCGTCATTCGATCCGTCATCCGGGCCTCCGGTCTGTTAGAAATTCCCCTTCGCGCGTTCTCGGCGTGGAGGGTTGTTGCGGGCCCTCGCTCCACCTTGCTAGTCTGGGCGATGGCGGGTCCTCGCGCGCCCTCGCCCCGCTGCGCTCGGCTTCCCGCCTTGCGGCGGGTGATCCTCGCTTGCTCTCGCGAAAGGGCTCGCGAGGACCCTCCATCGCACTTCCTCTGCGCCACCCGCGTGAAAAAGCGTCAACAACTTGTCCATCGCGGCGCTAGACGTGTATCGCCTCGCCGTAGACGCTGTGAGCCGCCTCGAGCATCGCTTCGGACAACGTCGGGTGGGCGTGGACCGTTCTGAAAATCTCCTCGACCGTTGTTTCCAGACGAAGCCCCAGGCAAGCTTCGGCGATGAGTTCGGTAGCCTTGGGTCCGATGATGTGCACGCCGAGAACTTCCCCGTAGACCGCTTCGCTCACGATTTTTACAAATCCCTCGGGCTCTCCCAGGATGAGCGCCTTGCCGATGGCGGAGAATGGAAAACGGCCGACTTGAACGCTGTACCCCGCTTCTCTCGCCGCCTTTTCGGTGAGCCCCACGCTTGCCACTTCCGGCCGGCAGTACGTGCACGCCGGGATCTTTTTGTAGTCGATCGGTTCCACAGGTTTCCCGCCGATGTGGTCGACGGCGAGGATCCCCTCCGCGGAGGCCACGTGGGCGAGCCAGGGTGTTCTCACGATGTCGCCGATCGCATATACGCCTCTCACGTTCGTCTGCATGAATTCGTCGACGCCGACGTAGCCTTTTGCGTCGGTGAGAACTCCCGCTGTTTCGAGTCCTATGTCCCGTGTGAGGGGTTTTCGGCCGACGGAGAGGAGCACCTTTTCAACCTGGAGCTCCGTCGTTTCCCCTTTGCCTTCGATTGTGAGCCCGACGCCGCCTTGGTTTTTTACGACGGTTTTCACCTGGCTCGACGTCATAACCCTGATGCCCCGTTTCTCGAAGGTTTTTTCGAGAGCGGCCGATACCTCCTCGTCTTCGAGGGGCACGGCCCGCGGGAGAAGCTCGACGATCGTGACATCGGTGCCGAACGAGTCGAATATCGACGCGAACTCCACTCCCACCGCCCCGGCCCCGACGACCGCCATCGACGTGGGTATCGTTTCAAGAACGAGCGCGCTATCGCTGTCGAGTACCGTCTGGTGATCCGCTTTGATGTGGGGGAGATCGGTGGGTGTGGAACCGGTGGCGAGAATGATGTGCTCGCCTTTGATCGTCTGTTCGCCGCCCTTTCCCTTGACGCTGACCGTTGCGGAGTCGAGCAGACTCCCCACTCCAGTGAAGACCTCGACCTTCCGTTTCTTCATGAGATACTCGATCCCTTTGGCAAGCCTGTTTACGATAGCCGTCTTGCGCTTGTGGACCTTCGGGAAATCGACACCGAGAGACTCAGCCTTCAACCCGTAATCGGAAGCGTGTTTGAACTCGTCGTAGAGATAGGCGGTGTGAAGAAGAGCCTTCGTGGGGATGCACCCGCGGTGAAGACACGTCCCTCCCAGGAAGGGGTCTTTTTCGACCAGCGCGGTTTTGAGACCGAGGATGCCCGATCGGATCGCTGCGACGTATCCTCCAGGTCCGCTTCCGATCACGATCACCTGAAAATCTTTCAAGAACACCCCTTTCTTCGACTCGCGCGCGGGTCGAACGAAGGGCCGAAGATGTTTCCACGCATCATCATGAGCTCGGCGTCACATGCAGATGACTTGGCAACGTAGGATCGTGGCGACAAGGACGCCGCCTTCCCGTTCGGAGAGGTACGATAACGATCAGACGATAATATAGAACTTCGGACTGAGGAGTACAAGGAGAAACCTTTATAAGAAAAGGGATTAGAGCCGGCGGCTAGACGAGCAACCGCACCCACCCAATGAGCGGCGGAACGAGGAAAAACACGCCCACCGGGATCATCCGGCGTCTACCCGCGTGCAGGGGGTTCATCGCCGCGAGCGCGGCGAGGCCGGTGTTTGCAAGCAGGATGAGCAGGATGAATCCGAAGGGACCGAGCAGGGGAGTTGTCCGATCGTCCAGCACGGCGTCGGCCGCGGTCACCACGAGCAGCAGCCACGCCGCGGCGGCGATGCCGCGGCGGGACGGACCCATCCGTCGAACAGACGCGACGACGAGCCCGGCGAAAGCGAACGCGGCGTAAGTCCAGAGGAAGTCGGTCTCCCACGACACCCGGATCTCCCGAGCGTGGCGGGCGAGCGCCGAGATCCACACTCCAAAGCCTCCCGGCAGGGCGGCGTCGTGGAGCGAGAAGATACTCCTCATCGACGTAGCGACGCCGGGGATCGCGGTTGCCACGGTCCAGGGGATCCCCGCCGCCAGGACGAAGGGGACGGAAAGCCACCAACGGGGTCGAGCGACAAGGGCGGCGACCGGAAAAAGCGCCGCCGCGAGCACGACACAGCTTGGGTCCACCGCACATCCGACAGACAGGTACAGACCGGAACGAACCGCGTTCGCGGGCGAAATGTTCACATCGAGGATCTCGAGCACGCCTGCCGCGGCCATGAGGAGCGCCAGGGGGTGAGTCGCGGATCCTGTGACAACGGTGACGAACGGAAGGTAGAGCGACGCCGCGTAGAGCCCGAGGACGCCGGTGGCTCTGTCGGATCCCGTGACGCGGAGAAGAAGTCTCGCAAGGACGAAAAGAAAGGCTACGCTCGCCAGAAGGACAGCGGTCCGGTGGGCAAGAGATGCTGGAGCTTCCCCATGCACGTCCGCCCCCAGTGGCCGGCCCCGCACCCAAACGAACAACGTGACGGCGACGACGAGGGCCGCGGACACCACAAAGTGATACCAGAATCGCTTTGTCATGGCGGGAGCGTAGAACTATGACCCTCGCCAGTATCTTCTCGGGCGGCGGAACTGTCGAGATCTATCGAAGGGAGGATCGGCGTCAGAGACCGCCCGTATCCAGCTCCGCGGGGTAGTTCCCCGAAAGGATTTCGTCGGCAACGCGGGTGCCCTCATCAAGCGTCCGCGACAGGACGACTTCCCGAAGTCCGAAGTGAATCGCCTGTTCCCGTGTGGGGAACCAGACGTCGATCCGATTGGTCCAACGAGCACTCATCGCGTCTTCGACGAGGAACTCCCCGACCCCGGAGATGTGAGCCCGGTCGCCGAACGAAAACGGAGCTCCAGGCGTGTACTCGTTGAGTAGATCTCGCGAAATCGCCAGGACTCCCAACCGGGTGGGAGTGTTCGCGGCCGTCGTAAAGGGTGTAGCATCCGTCTCAGCCACCGAACTCGAGTATCCACTTGCTGATACCTTGACGTATACCTTGTTGCCGGCATAAAGCGTGTTCCCGGAGTCGATAACAAGATGGGCCAGACGCGACTGTTCGTCGAGCAGCCCCCGGAGAGCGGTGCGGAGGTAGCGGCTCTCGGTCGAGGAAGAAACAGTAAGCTCCCGATACGCGAGGCGGGTGTCGAGATGGCGTCCTTTTTCCGTGAGGTAAAGCGCGGTCGGTGCCGCTACCAGCCCGACTACGCCGACGGCCACAACGATGCGAATCGGTGTGAGCCGCCGCCGGAAGACATAAGGCAGGCGTACGAGTTCCTCCACCAACCGCCGGGCCCAAAGCACCACGGTCATCCACGTGCTCAAGCAGGCGATGGTGATCAGATTGAATTTCCAGATGGTTCGCTGCCTCAGTTCAGGTGCAACCATGAAATTCATCATTCTCCTCCAAAAAAAATAGCCAAACAGGAGGGGATCCTCCTGCCGCTGACCCGCTCACTCGCCATCGGTTCTGCTGATTTAGACCCCTTGATTATATCCCGCCCGTTTGACCGACGTCAACGGGAAAAACCCTTTCTGTTATCTAACCTATTTATCAATAGCGAGTTATATAGCTGGCCTCGCCAGGAGGCGGGATCCCGGGGTCTCGGTCCGCCGCTTCCCGAACCCGCCGGCACGAGGACACCGCGCGCCAGGGCTACCGTTGAGTCCCGGGTTCTTCGGGAGGGGCGTACTTGGTTCCAGGGTGGTCTCCGTAGGCGCTCTGGAGAAACATCTCCGTCTGCACTCCGGGAAAGTCCATGTAAACCGGGAGGTTGCGTTTGCGGTCCACGTACAGGTAAAAGGGGAGTGAACTCTGGAAGGCGACCACGAATTTCTTGCACACCGCCGGCGAGGGGCGCGTCGCCAGCTCGACTTCGCTTGCGACCTCGGCGGCCCCCGGGACAAACATCATATCGGAGGGGAACAAGATGGTGAACCGTTGGACCAACGCTTCCGAAGCAGCGAGATGGTGAGCCAGGACGATCAGGTGCTCCGGCACGTAGTTCTGGAAGATCAACTTCGGGTCAGCCCAGGGGACCCGAACGGAAAAGGAGTTGGCTCCAATTTTCAAGTCGCTGAAGGCGGAGTCGCCGTCCACACGGATGGTTCCCGAAAGGCTATCGCCCGAAAGAACCCCTTTGTACTGGAAAAGTCGAGGCCGGAGGGTTTTCTGGTCGAACTCGGTTCGACAGGACAACGTCTCCGCGAACTCACCGTGGACGACGTTCGACGTCGAGCTGAAGACGTAGACCCCGTCTTTCTGGACACATTCTATCTCGCTCTTGCCCGCGGGTACGCCTTGAACATAAAAGAGATACGTGGCCTTGGCCGGGAACTCCGCTGAGAACGTGGTGCGGCACGCCACGAGCAGCGCCGCCGAGGCAAAAAGAACGATTCTCCTCATGATCGGTCCTTCCGGTGGTGCGTCGTCCAGGTTTCCACTCGATCGATACGGGGCACAAAGACTCCGTGGGATATCGCGCTCGTCAACATCATCGTTCCGTCCGTTCCCATGTCCCTTTCTGTCTGCCGAACACGTAGCGGATGAAACCGTGAAGCAGCGCCATGTTCATGGATACGAAATAGTAGGGTACCTTGAAGTATACCGGATTTCGGTAAAAGACACCGACGACAAAAAGAGCGTAAAACAAAAGCTGCAGGATGACACATATCATAAAAAAAGTGTTTTCCCGTACAAGCGCGATATTACAGACGAGAAACCCAATAAGGAAAAAAGGTACCAGCCATCTGAGAACCTTGTGCGACCAGAAGGAAAAACTCACCGCCCCGCTTTTGGGGTTGAGAAAACTCCCGGCCAAACGGATCGCCTGAAAATCCCCCGCTCCTATCCGGACCTTCCGCCAGTATTCGTCCTTCAACGACGGCGCGCTCCGCTCGAAGGCGACGGCCTCCGGGTCGAACACGGTTCTGTATCGAGATTTCCTCACATTGAGGAAGATGATGAAATCATCGATGATCGTTCCATCCGGTATCGGTCTGAACGCGTCTTTCCGAATGGCGTAGACTCCGCCGTTCGCTCCGAGCGTCATATTCAATGGACTCTCCATAGACTTGAGGAAGTTCTCGAACTTCCAGTAGATGCTCTCTTCGACCGTCGCGTTGTCGAAGGGCTTGACTCGGAGTTCTCCGCATACACCCCCCACGTTCGGGTCGCGGAAATGCCTCACGAGCTTCAAAACGGCGTCCTTTTCGTACATCGTGTTCGAATCGGTCAACAACAAGATCTCGCCGTTCGCCTGCGGAATGGCGCGGTTGAGCGCGAACGATTTGCCGTGTCTCTTGTCGAAGGCGAGGAGTCTGACCCCCGCCTCCGAGTACGCCTTCACGATGTCGTTCGTTCGATCCGTCGAGCCATCGGACGCGATGATGATTTCCATTTTGTCACGGGGGTAGTCGACGGAGAGGCAGTTTTTGATTCGCTCCTCGATGACGCGTTCCTCGTTGTACACCGAGATGACGACGGACACGGAAGGCAACGCCTGCTTTTCGTCGAAACCCGCCAAGCGCTCGGCTCCCGTTCTCTTGTGTCTGAAATCGCGTCTCGCCCGAACCATCGACGCCAACGCAAACACCACAACGGGGTACAACGCGTAGACGTAAACGAGGAGGAACAGGCAGAGGAAAAAGACGAATTGCAACGGAACATCACTCTCGCTGCGTTTATACACCACCCGTTGGGCAGGAGTTCCCCCCGTGCGTCCCACGGGCCCCGGGCCGCGACACGGTCCTCAACCGACCCGGTTGGACGCGACCCCCTCCAGAAACCGTATGGTGAGATCAACCCCATACCCCGTCGCCCCTTTGATCTGGTAGGGGATCTTGGCGTCCTGGGCCCAAAAAGTTCCTGCGATGTCAAGGTGGACCCAGGGTATCTTGCCGACGAACTCCCCCAGCAAGGCCGCGGCGGTTATCGTGGAGCCGTCTCTACCCGCGAAATTCTTGTAGTCCGAGATATCGCCCCTGATCATCTCCTTGAACGAATCGTCGATGGGGAGCTGCCAGACGGGCTCTCCAGTCGATTGTCCCGCCGCCACCATCCGATCGATCAGATCCTGGTCGTTGCCGAGCACACCGGCGATGCGAGTTCCGAGGGCAATGCTCACGGAACCCGTCAGTGTCGCGATGTCGACGATGAGATCGGGTTTGAACCGTTGCGAGTAGGCGAGAGTATCAGCGAGGAGAAGGCGGCCTTCAGCGTCGGTGGAGATGACCTCAATCGTCTTGCCCGAACAGGTTGTCACCACATCGCCCGGTCTGAATGCCATCCCGTCCGGCATATTCTCCACGCACGGGATGAGTGCGATGATCTCTAGGGGAAGCCGCAAACGGGAGACCGCGCCCATAACGCCCATCACGACGGCCCCTCCGGCCATGTCGCCCTTCATCTCGTTCATGTTCTGCCAGGGTTTTATCGACAGCCCTCCGGAGTCGAACGTGACGCCCTTCCCGACGAGACAGACCTTCGGGCAACGGCCCCGCGAGGCTGCGCCCTTGTTGTAATGGATCGCGAGCAGCCGGGGTTCCTGTTCGCTCCCTTTGGCCACGCCGAGCACGGCGCCCATCTTGAGTTTTTCGATCTCCTTGCGCCCCATCGCGCGGCACTCGAGACCGTAAGCGGCGGCGAGGTCTTTCGCTTCCTCGGCCATCCGGGCCGGTGTCAAGTCTGCAGCCGGCCGGTTGATGAGATCGCGCGCGTAGCACGTGTGGTCGGCGACGATCCGGCTCGCTTTCATCGCACCCGCGATCTTCTTCGGGTGATCGGAGAGGATGACGAGCTTCCTCGTGACCGGTTTGTCGCCGGGCGTCGACTTGAGCGAAAACCCGTACTGGGCGAGAAGAAACCCCTTGAGAAAACCGCGGAGAACATCTTCGCATTCTTCCAGATCCAGCAGAGCGTCGACGAGGAGGTGACACGAGCGAAACCCGCGCGACTTTACCGCTTTCGAGGCGCTTCCGCCTGCTTCCGCCGTGCGGCTCGGAGTCGCAGAGTTTCTCTCTCCGAGCCCGACGAGAAGGACGTGGTTTGGAGCCTTGGGGAGCTGAAACGCGATGAGCGCTGTTTCTCCCGCCTTGGGTGAGAAACGGGTTTTCTTCATGTAGCCGCTGACCCCCGAGCGGCAGAGAACGTCGAGTTTCCTCGCAGGGCCCTTGAGCTCACCGGCTCCCTCGAAAACGGGCAAGACAACGACGTCTTCTTGGCCGCTGAACCGCACCGGGACTTTCACAACATTTTTTATCATTGGTCTCCGTCCGATCACCCGAAGTAAAGCGCTCCCACCGGACAGACATGGATGCACATCGAGCAGTTGTCGCACAAACCCTCGTCGAGAACGAGCTCCAGGGCATCCATGTTGAGCGCCAAGGTGTGACAGACCGCCGGACATGCCGCGCAGCCGACGCATTCCTCCCGGCGGATTCTCAATCGGCAGACTGTCGTTTCCGTCTTCATGTACTCCGCTCCGCGGCGAAGGTGGATCGTCCGGCCGCCCCCTACCAGAGCATTTTTCTCGCTTTCCACAGAACCCCCGGCGTCGTTTTGAAAGCGGCTCTGAATATCTCGGTGTAATCGTCGATCTGTCCGGGTCTCGCGCGGACGATGCAGCCGAGCACGGAGACGACCCTGTTCAAATCGTCGTCGTCGAGTTTGAAAAAAAGTTCGCGCATCAATGCGAACTTGTGTATCGAACGACCGTTCCTATTGTGCCATGCGGCGTCATACTCCTTCAAGACATCTCTCGAAGTGTCGTTTTTCGCCAGCGCTTTTGCGATGACCTTGTGGGCTTCCTCGGCTCCTTCGAGCGCGTTCATGATACCACCCCCCGAAAACGGGTTGTTGTGCCGGGCCGCTTCGCCGACGAGAAGCACGCCGTCCCCCACCATCGTCCGTAGCGGCTTCGACCCCGACACGCCTCCGGCAACGAGTCTCTTGCGCTCCGAGCCAGGGAAGTGTTTGTTCACAAACCGGTCGAGGTAGGCGCGTGCCGTACCGATTTTAGTCATCGTAGGATGGACACCCACGCCCACGTTGGCGAGGCCTCGCCCCTTCGGGAAAACCCACGCGTATCCTCCGGGTGCGATGTCGCTGCCCACGTAGATCTCGATGGTGTCGGCGGCGAACCCGTCTCCCTCGAGAAGGTACTCGGCGGCGGAGTGGACCTCCTTGGGACGGAGATGGCCCTCGAGACCGGCCCACCGCCCAACGAAGCTTTCGATTCCGTCGGCGCCGATCGTGATTCTCGACGCCGTCGAATAGATCGAACCGTTCGCGTGGTCCTTGATCTTCACCCCGCTCACGCGGTCTCCCTCCCGTTCCAGCCCTACCGCCTCGTGGTGTACTCTCACCTCCGCACCCCAGTTCTTCGCCTGCTCGGCGAGGGCCTGATCGAACTTGTCCCTCTCGAGCATCAGCCCCACGCCCGGCATCCGCTTTTCGACGGAGCTCCCGTCGGGGGCGTACAACCTCGCCCCGTTGATCTCCGCGGCAACCCAGTCTTCGTCGATGGGAACGAACTGGGATAGTTCGTGTCTGCTTCCCGCCGCTTCGCCGCACCTCACGGGAACGCCTATCCGGGGTCTTTTCTCCAGCGCGACGACGCGGTATCCGGCCCTCGCGAGACGACCCGCGAGCAGCCCTCCGGCAACGCCGCAGCCGACAACGACGGCGTCCGTTTTCTCGGTTGGATTGGATCGCATACGATTGTCGAGGGTCCGTCGTCCTAGAAGAACTTCGAGATCCCCGCGCTGATGATGAATCCCGTGTAGTTGACGTCGAAGCTCAGCGCCTGCTCGCCCGACGGCAGAAGGTAGTTCAACTCGAACTTGCTCTGACTCATCTGGACTCGGCCTTCCATGTTGAAGGCGACGGAGGGGTTTATGTGATAGAGAAATCCGAGGATGGCGTGGATTCCGGGCTCAAAGCTCCAGTCCGATTGCTCCGTGCTCCCGTACGGCTTTCCTGTGTCATCGTCCGTCGTGTCCTCGGTGTATTTGGCGTAGGGAAAATAAAGGCTGAATCCCCCGCCGGCATAGCTTTGGAATTCCTTCACTGATGCGTCCTGAAAAAAGAAGATCGCGGTGCCGTCGACGGAGAAGAGGAGAACGTCGAACTGCCTCTCGAAACGGAGGAGAGGACGCGCGCCGGATGTATCGGGCTCGACGTTTGGGACGAAGAGCCCGTTGCTGCCGCTTTGAAGGATGGCAAGCCCCGCCTTCGTGCGAACGGCAAACTGGGGGTGTATCTTTGCCGAGTAGGATGCGCCGAACGAGAGAGAGGCGCCGAAATCGTCCGTTTCTGTTTCGTCCCTCAGCGGCTGGTCGATTTGTCTGTCGAGGAAGTCCCACATGGCCTGGTTTTCCGCGCCTCCGAAGACACCGATGTCAAACGTGAAAAATCGTTTGGGTATCGGCCCCGTGTACTTCCGCGGTTTAAGGATGGGTTCGGCGGACGATCCGTGCGGTGGGGAGAGGATCGTGATGCCGAGACACACTGCCACCACACTCACTGCGATCGTTTGTAACTTCATCGGACCCTCCTTGAATCCTCTGTTTATATTCAATAACTGTTTCTGTGTCAACTCGTTACTTCCAACGCGCGGAATCACGAGCGCGGGCCAAGCGAAGACGTAGCGACGGGTGGTGCCGCCCCTTACCGCTTGACACACCGTTTTCGCATTGGTACAGTCAGAACGATCCGGCGGAAAGGTACGCATTTTGAAGAAGTTGCTCTTTGTTTGTTCGGGAAATACGTGCCGAAGTCCGTTGGCAGAAGGGATTGCCCAAAAGATATTCCCTGAAGGTTTGTCGGAGAAGGTCGACATATCCTCCGTCGGCTCCACGGCCGTCGACGGTCTGCCGGCATCCCCCCTCGCCATAGAAGTAGCAGGAAAGCACTCGATCGATCTCTCGAGACACAAGGCGAGATTCCTCAGTCGAGGACTGGTCAAGGGCGCCGATCTGATCATCGCCATGAGTTCGAAACACAGGGACACGGTCGGAGTCATCGAGCCCTCTGCCCTCGACTACACGTACCTGCTGACGGATTTCTGTGACGACGAATCCGAGGACATTCCCGATCCCATCGGGTTGGCCGTTGACGAATACGAAAAGACGTATCGGATCCTGGAGAATTGCATACGCGGTTTGGCCGAGAAACTCGGCTCGTTCGAAGGCTGGAAAAAGTGACGAAGGGGTCACTTCTACAGGAGGGTAGGAGATGCCGATAGCGAAAAGCGAAAAGATCTGGATGGATGGGAAATTCGTCGACTGGGATGATGCGACGATCCATGTGTGCTCCCATGTCGTTCACTATGGTTCGGCGGTGTTCGAGGGGATGAGATGTTACAAGACGCCCATGGGACGCGCGGCGTTTCGTCTCGGTCCTCATGTGAAAAGGCTCTTCAATTCGGCGAAGATCTACCGCATGGAGATCCCGTTCTCGGAGGCCCAGGTGTCGGAGGCGGTCCTGGAGACGATCCGAGTCAACAAGATGGCGGAGTGTTACGTGCGGCCCATCGCTTTTCGCGGGTACTCGGAACTCGGGGTCAACCCATTCCCCAACCCGGTCAACCTGTGCATCATCATTTGGCAATGGGGAAAGTACCTGGGCAAAGACGCGATCGACGACGGGGTCGACGTCTGCGTGTCGTCGTGGACGAGGATCGCACCGAATACGCTCCCCGCGCTGGCCAAATGCGCGGCGAACTACATGAACTCTCAGCTCATCAAGATGGAAGCGCTCGTCAACGGCTTCGTCGAGGGCATCGCTCTCGATGCGGCCGGGTACGTGAGCGAGGGAAGCGGCGAGAACTTGTTCATCGTCTCCGAGGGCAAACTCATCACCCCGCCGCTGGGCGCCTCCGTGCTTCCGGGGATCACGCGCGACTGTGTGATCAAGCTCGCGACCGATCTCGAGATCCCCGCCATCGAGAAGATCATCCCCCGTGAGATGCTCTACCTGGCCGACGAGGTGTTTTTCACCGGCAGCGCCGCGGAGATCACACCGATTCGCTCGATCGACAGGATCAAGATCGGGGCCGGCAAACGCGGTCCCATCACCAAGGCGCTCCAGGAGAGGTTCTTCGGGATACTCTCCGGTGAAGTCGAAGACAAGTGCAAGTGGCTGACCATGGTGTAGGCCGCGGGAGGACTTTGTGCGCGATAGCGTCTACATAAGCGAGGATTTCGCGCTTCTCGAGAGAGTCGACCCAGACGTCGCGGACGCCATAAAGAGGGAAGTGCTCCGCCAGGACGGCCAGCTGGAGATGATCGCCTCGGAGAACTTCGCAAGCCGCGCGGTACTCGCCGCGCTCGGCAGCGTGATGCAGAACAAGTACGCCGAAGGATACCCGGGCAAGAGGTACTACGGCGGGTGCGCGGAGGTCGACAAGGTGGAAGATCTCGCCCGCGAGCGTGCGAAACAGCTTTTCTCGGCCGACCACGCCAACGTCCAACCGCACTCGGGAACGCAGGCGAACATGACCGCGTACCTCGCGTTTCTCCAGCACGGCGACAAGATCATGGGGTTGAGCTTGAGCCACGGCGGACACCTGAGCCACGGCCACCCGGTGAATTTCTCCGGAATGTTCTACCAGGTCGTGTCCTACACGGTGGACCCCCAGACGAAGACGCTCAACTACGACGCGATCGAAGAACAGGCCCTGAAGGAACGGCCCAAGATGTTCGTCGCAGGGGCGAGCGCGTACGCAAGGACCTGGGACTTTCCCCGTTTGAGGGAGATCTGCGACAAGGCGGGGTGTTACTTCATGATGGACATGGCCCACGTCGCGGGGCTCATCGCTGCGGGGATCCACCCGAATCCCGCTCCGTACGCCGATATTGTGACCAGCACGACGCACAAGACCCTCAGGGGTCCGAGGGGCGGGTTCGTTCTCTGCAGGCAAGAGCATCAGGAGAAGGTCGACAAGTTCAACTTTCCCGGCACACAGGGCGGGCCGTTCATGCACGTGATCGCCGCCAAAGCGGTCTGCTTCAAAGAGGCGATGAGCGAGGAATTCAGAACCTATCAGCGCCAGGTGGTCGCCAACGCAAAGACGCTCGCCCGGTGTTTCATGGAGAAGGGGTTCGAGGTCGTTTCCGGCGGAACGGACACGCACCTTTTCCTCGTCGATCTCACCAGCAAAGGTCTTTCGGGCAAGAAGGCGGAGAAGGCTCTCGAGGCCGCGGGAATCACGGTGAACAAGAATACCGTTCCCTTCGACCAGAAGAGTCCCTTCGTCACGAGCGGGATCCGTGTGGGGACGCCCGCGATCACCACCCGCGGGATGAAGGAACCCGAAATGGAGAGAATCGCCGACATGATGTGCCGGGTCCTCGAGAACGTCGAGGACGAACGAGCAATCGAGAATGTGAGACGAGAGACGAAATCCCTCTGCGAGGCGTTTCCCCTGTATGCCGAATATCGACGCTAGTAGAAGTACGGTCCCGCATAGTACCCTCTCCTCTGCCGGTCTCCGTCGAATAGCTTTTGCGTGCGGCCCTCGGACGGCCGCTTTCCACGCGGGGGACGGGCCGCGGGTTTTGGGAGTGCGGGTCGTTGCGCGTCGGCCAAGAAGGCAGGAAAACCGATGAAATGTCCCGAATGCGGCCATGTGGAAGACAAGGTCGTCGATTCCCGCACCGCCAGGGAAGGCGAGGCGATCAGACGACGGCGGGAATGCCTCAAGTGCGGCAAGCGCTTCACGACGTACGAGTACATCGAGAAGGCCCCGCTCATGGTCATCAAGAAAGACGGGAGGCGGGAGGCGTACAACCAGGAAAAGCTCCTCGCCGGGCTTTTGAAGGCGTGTGAAAAAAGACCCGTCTCCAGGGATCAGCTCGAAAAGCTCGTCGACGACGTCGAAAACGTAACCTTCGGCAAGTTCAAGCACGAGATCCGGTCATCCGATCTGGGAAACGAGGTGATCGAAAGGCTCCACGCGCTCGATGAGGTCGCGTACGTCCGCTTTGCGTCGGTCTACCGCCAGTTCAAGGACGTCAGCCAGTTCATGAGCGAAATCAAGAGCATCCTGAAGGGGAAGGACAAGAACGCTTGAGCGGTGATCGCCTCCGTGCGCGTTTGGAAAATCGTGGGCGGTGGGATCGGTTCGCTCCGCCGGGAGCGACGGTTGCAGTCGAGTAGAACAGGTGAGAGGCACCATCGGTACACCCAAACCAGAAGCGGAAAACTTCAGGGAGATGTCCTTCCTCGACCACCTAGGCGAGCTCCGGAAGGTTCTCGTTCAATCCTGCGTCGTCTTCACCGTCCTGATGGTGGTCTGCTGGTTCTTCAGCGGCCGGATCCTCGACGTTCTCGTCCGGCCGCTCCCCGTCAAGAGTCTCTACTTCAATTCTCCCATGGAAGCGTTCATGGTGAGGGTCAATATCAGCCTCGCGGTGGGGTTCATGCTGGCTTTTCCATTCATCCTGTTCCGAGTGTGGGCGTTCGTCTCACCCGGGCTCTTCTCACACGAGAGAAAGAAGATCTTTCCGTTCGTGGTGGCGAGTTCGGCGCTTTTCTACGCGGGCGTCTTGTTTTGTTATATCGTCCTGATCCCCATCGCGCTCAAGATGCTTCTCAGTTTCGGGACGGCGCGCGTGAATCCGCTGATCTCGGTGAACTCGTATTTCGGATTCGTCGCCCGTATGTGTTTCGCGTTTGGAGTGGTGTTTCAGCTCCCCGTCGCCGTGCTCATCTTGAGTATCCTCGGGATCGTCACCCCTCGGTGGCTCGTTCGACAGTGGAGAAACGGCGTCGTCGTGATCCTCGTCGCCTCGGCGGTGCTCACACCGACGCAAGACGCCTTATCGATGATGGCGATGGCTATACCCGTCATGGTGCTCTACGCGGCGAGTATTCTCATCGCCTTCGTCATCGTGCGAAAGAAGACCCCGGATGAATGAGCGGGCTGGAGCCTTGACACCTTCGTCTCCGGGATGTACTTTGTCGCCGCGTGCGTGTCGGCGCCGGTCGGTGCGCAGCGGGGAAGGAAATCCGATTGGCGAGAAGAACTAAGACAGTCGCGAAGAAGCTCGTCGAGTTCGCTCTGAGCAAAAAAGCGGAAGACGTCATCCTGCTCGACCTGCGGAAGATCACCACGATGACCGATTTTTTCATCATCTGCACCGGGAAGTCGAGTGTCCAGGTGAAGGCGATCGCCGACGCAGTGATCGAAGGGGCGAAAAAAGAAAAAATGGGGGTCTACCACGTCGAGGGTCTGGAGGCTCTCACGTGGGTCCTCGTCGATCTGGTGGACGTGGTCGTCCACGTCTTTCAACCGGAAACGCGGAATTACTACCAGCTCGAGCGGCTCTGGAGAGACGCTGAAACCGAGGAATTCAACTACGAAGAGGACTAGTCGGCGATGGGTTTCAAAGAGATCATAGAAACGTGCTTTGCCGTCGCCGTCGAATCCGCGGGGTTCTCGTGTGCCGACGTCAAGCTCGTCCTCGAGAAGCCCCGCTTGAAGGAACACGGGGATATCGGCACACCCATCGCGCTCTCTCTCGCGAGGGTTTTCAAGAAAAGCCCCGTCGAGATCGCCGAAAGAATCGCCGCCAGGACCGAGTTTCCCGCCGACACGGTCGCGTCGGTGGATGTGGCCAAACCCGGTTACATCAACCTGAGGCTCGCCGAAGGAGTGCTGCTCGAAAATCTCCGTGAAATCCAGAAACGACAAGACGCGTACGGCAATAGCGAGCTCGGCCGGGGAGAGAAATGCCAGGTCGAGTATATCTCCGCGAATCCGACAGGACCCCTCGTCGTGGTGTCGGCGAGGGCGGCGGCGGTTGGGTCCGCCATCGTGAATCTCCTCCGTGCGGTCGGCTACCGGGCTGAGAGCGAGTACTACGTCAACGACCACGGCAACCAGGTCGAAGCGCTGGGGAAGAGCCTCCGTTTTCGTCTCCGCGAGCGGGTGGGGAAGCTCGACCCGGGCGAGGAGATCGGTGCGTACCCCGGCGAGTATCTGAAAACGCTCGCCGCCGGAGTCCCCGAGGAAACGGCCGGGGAATGGGAGAGAGACGCCGCAGGGGGAATGGTCGGGTACGGGGCTTACGCGACGGAAGCGATGCTCGAGACGATCCGGCGGGATCTCGATCTCTTCGGCGTTCATTTCGACAACTTCTTCCGTGAGTCGTCCCTCCATCCCGACGGGGTGGTGGAGGCGCGGAGGATCATCGAGGAGAAAGGATACGCCTTCGAGCAGGACGGCGCGCTCCACTTTCGGACGACCCTTTTGGGCGACGACAAGGACCGCGTCATGGTGAAGAGCGACGGAAAGGCCACGTATTTTCTTGGCGATATCGCGTACCACCTGACCAAGCTGCGCCGCGGTTACAAGTGGATCATCGACATCCTCGGTCCGGATCATCACGGACACATCCCACGCATGAAAGCGGCGGCGACGGCTCTTGGCGCGGGCGGGACGTGGTTTCAGGCTCTCCTCGTCGGGTGGGTGCGTCTGATGGAAGGGGAAAAACCCATCAGCATGAGCAAGAGGGCCGGCGAGTTCGTCACGATGAGCGACCTCGTCGGAGACGTCGGGTCAGACGTCGCGAAATACTTCTTCCTCATGCGCCGCGCGGACTCGCCGCTCGATTTCGATCTGCAACTCGCCCGGAGGCAGTCGGACGAAAACCCCGTGTACTACGTCCAGTACGCCCATGCCAGAATCGCCAGCGTGACACGTTTCGCGGGAGAGAGGGGTCTTGGGGAACCGCGCGGCGACGCGGATCTCACCGTTTTGTCTTCACCCGAGGAGAGGGACCTCATGGTCCACCTGTTGTTTTTCCCTTACGTCGTGGAAGGGGCGGCACTCAGCAGGGAACCCCACAGGCTCACCATTTACGCAAAGGAACTCGCCACGCTGTTTCATCAGTTCTATCACGCGCACAGGATTGTCACCGAGGATCTCAAGGTGTCGACGGGGCGTTTATATCTTGCGGAAGCGACGATGCACGTCTTGAGAAACACACTGGGTCTTCTGGGGGTCAGCGCGCCGAGAAGCATGTAGAAGGTCCGCCAGGTTCGTGCGGAAAAGGAGATGGGAGAGGATGACAGCTCGTGCGCATGGCTCGGATATACTCGTCGTAGGGTCGGTCGCTTTCGATTCGATAGAGACCCCATCCGGGTCCGTGGAGAGGGCGCTCGGCGGGTCCGCGACCTTTGCGTCGGTGGCGGCGAGCTACTTCGCCTCGCCGCGCGTGGTCGCCGTCGTGGGAGAGGATTTCGGCGACGAGCACTTCGCGCGTCTCGAGCGCAGGGGAATCGACACGAGCGGGATCAAAAGGGTCCCGGGCGGCAAGACGTTTCATTGGAAGGGGAGGTACCACGACAACATGCAGGACCGTGACACTCTCGAAACCCGCCTCAATGTATTCGAGGGTTTCGATCCTGGGTTGTCGGAGCGGTTCAGACGGTCCTCTCACGTCTTCCTCGGCAACATCGATCCGACTCTCCAGGCAAAGGTTCTCGACGAGGTCGAAGACCCCCGGTTCGTCGGGGTGGACACGATGAACCTCTGGATCGCAGAGGCGCTCGCCGGCTTGAAGGAGGTCCTCCGGCGCGTCGATGTTCTTTTCATCAACGACGAGGAATCCCGCCAGCTCACGGGAGAGCGGCAAGTATTGAACGCCGCCCGCGCGATCATGACGCTCGGCCCGAAGTACGTGGTGATCAAACGTGGGGAATACGGCGCGCTTCTTTTTGGAGCCGAGTTGTCCCTCTTTGCGCCGGCCGTCCTGCTCCCCCGTGTCGTCGACCCCACCGGGGCCGGTGATGCGTTCGCCGGCGGGTTCATGGGGTTCGTCGCGGGCGCGGCGGAGATTACGCGGTCCACTCTCGCCCGCGCGATGAGGGCGGGGAGCGCGATGGCGAGTTTTGCGGTCGAACGGTTCTCGATCGACGGGCTGCTCGAGCTCGACTCGTCCAGGATCGGCGCGCGGCTCGACGACCTCGAATCGATGTGCTCTCTTGCCTAGCCCAGTGATTCTCGTCGCCCCGCCCCAGTTCGGAGGGCCAAAGACCCCGGTCGCGGGCGGGAATGGAAAGCTTTTTGCTGATACTTTGCGTCGAATATGGTATAATTTTTGGGCGTTTTCGCGCGAATGTTGTAACCCCTCACAGAATCGGACATTATGTCGGACCCGAGGTATCCGCCGGAAATCATCGAACGGGCAGAAGCGTTGGTGAGCCGTATCCAGGGCGTTTCATCCTGCCGCATTTCGACCGACGAACTCGGCGTCATCACGGAGATCCACGTTGTCGCAGCCTGCCAGAAGCCGGCCAAGCTTCTCGCGCGGGACGTGGAGAGCTGCCTCACGGCGATGCTGGGGATGAACGTCGACCACAGAAAGATCGGTGTTGTGTTCATCGATGCGGCGAAGCCGGATGAAGCGCCTCCCGAAGATCACGAGCACGTCGCCGACGCAGATAAGGCCGTCGAGTTTCCTGTCGAGGAGTTCGCATCCCGTTTCGAGTTTCAGAGTGTAAACCTCTTCATATCCCAGGAGAGCATTCAGGCGGAGGTCGAGCTCGTAAGAGACAAACTGGAGGTTCTCGGCAACGCGGAGACTGCGAATGTCAACCTCTCGCCGCTGCGGGTCGTCGCCGAGGCGACGTTGAGAGCGGTTGGACAGCTTTTCGAAGAGTCGAACCGTTTCTGCCTCGACGATGTTCAGGAGGTCGTCGTTGGGAGAGACTCCGCTGTCGTGGTGAAGGTCGACCTCATGAGAAGTCGCGATGTCAAGAGCCTCGTTGGGTGCTCCCTCTTCTCGGGCAATATCAACCAGACGGTCGTGTTTGCCACGCTCGATGCCGTCAACCGGGTGTTGGGCAAGCTCGTGTCCCGGAAGTCCCTCGAATACCGAATAAAATGATTGATCGAAAGGTCGAACCCGCTTAGATTGTTCACCATCGAATCGGGGGGGCTGTCGGTACGCCCGTCGGGGGGCGGGTGCGAGTTCGATCTGCTGCAGCAGAGGGTCTTGTGGGACCCCGCCTCTTGCGATCCGCCCGGCGGCGGCGAGTCCAAGCGGTTTTGATCGACGTAGGTGCCGGAAATTGAACAAGGAAAACAAGAAATCGTCGGCCGGGTTCAGGCTATTTTACGTTTCGTTCATCATCGTCGGTTTCGTGTTCTTCGCGTATTTGATGCGTGATTTTCCCGTCACGCATTTCAAAGACATCCTGCTTTTCGTCGCGCTCATCATCATTGCCGATACCGCTCAGATCTCCTTGCCCCGAGGAGGGGCGTCCATCTACGCATCGAGTCCCGTGGATCTCGCCTCGATACTCCTCTTCGGCGCGCCGGCGGCCGCGCTGATCGAGGCTGTCGCCACCCTGCTCTCGGAGGTTTTCATACAGCGCCGCGCCGCTGTCCGGATCGCGTTCAACGTGCCCCTTCTCATCCTCACCGTGGGGCTCGCCGGCGTCGTCTACCAGAGTTTCGGGCCCCGGTGGGCGTCGCTCGAATCGCCGAGGTTTCTCGTCCCGCTTCTGTTCTGCGGTCTCGTTTATTATCTGGTAAACACGGTGTCGATCAGCACCGTCATCGGGCTGAGCGACGGCAAAAACCCCTTTAGGGTCTGGAAACAGAACTACATGTGGAATTTTTTCCACATCTTCGCGTTTCTTCCCGTGGCGGCGATCATCGCCCTCGTCTATCTGAAAGGCGGGATGTGGACGATCGCGCTGTTCGTGGTGCCTCTCTTCCTAGCGCGGTACACGTTCCAGCTCTACATCGAGATGAAAGAGGCCCACATCAACACGGTGTCGGCTCTCACATCGGCGCTCGACGCGAACGACCCGTACACGCACGGCCACTCGTACCGCGTTTCGTGTTACGCGCTCGGAATTGGCCGGGCGATGGGGCTCTCATCAAAGGACCTCGAGATTCTCGAGTACAGCGCCCTCCTGCACGACATCGGGAAGATCGCCATAAAGAAGGAGATCCTGCACAAAGCGGGGCGGCTCACCGAGGAGGAATTCAAATCGCTCAAGGCGCATCCTTCGACGGGGGCCGACATCGTCGAGAACCTCAAGTTCCTAAAGGAGGCGGCGGTTCTCGTCAGGTACCACCACGAACAGCCCGACGGCAAGGGATACCCCGAGGGGCTAAAAGGGGACGGGATCCCCGTCGGTTCGAGGATCCTTCTATGCGCCGACGCTTACGACGCGATGACGTCGGACCGCCCGTATCGCAAAGGCCTCTCCATCGACAAGGTCATCGAACAGTACGAAAAACACAAGGGTTCGCAGTTCGACGTGGACGTCGCCAACCTCGTCATCAAGATGATCAAGAAGAGCGAATTCCCGTTGATCGTCGAGACGGATCCGACAACGGCGATTTACGATTCCCTCAAAGAGCGTCTGTAGGATCCCGATGGGGACGTGCAGGCGTGAAAGCGGGCGATCGTCTGTTGTCGCGAAAGAGAGCGTTTGTCTCTTGTCGCAGGGGTGAGAAGATGAAATACAAAGACTCGGGAGTGAACATCGAGAAGGCCAAGCGCGCCAAGACGGATATGATCAAACACGTCAGATCCACGTGGACTCCCGAAGTCCTCTCCGGCCCCGGGGCGTTCGGCGGTATGTATTCACTGGCCGGTTACAGGGACCCCGTTCTGGTGAGCAGCGTCGATGGCGTGGGGACGAAACTCATCGTGGCGAGGATGGCCGGCCGCTTCGAGACCGTGGGCCAGGATCTCGTGAACCACTGCGTCAACGACATACTCGTCCAGGGTGCGAAGCCGCTGTTCTTTCTGGACTATATCGCGAGCGGTTGCCTCGACCCCGACGTCGTGACGTCGATCGTCGAGGGGATTGCGATCGCGTGCAGGGCCCATCGCTGCGCCCTCATCGGCGGCGAGACGGCCGAGATGCCGGATGTCTACCAGGGAGAGGACTTCGACCTCGCCGGCTGCATCATCGGGGTCGTCGAGAGAGGGGATATCATCGACGGGTCCAAGGTTGCGCCGGGCGATCGCGTGATCGCGCTGCCCTCGAACGGGCTTCACACGAATGGATACTCGCTGGCCCGCAAGATCATTTTCGAGGAGCTCCAGCTCGGCGTCGGCGACTATATCGGCGAACTGGGATGCACCGTTGGGGAGGAGCTGTTGAAAGTGCATGTCTCGTACCTCGACGCGTTCACGAGGATCAGCAAGGTCGCAAAAGTGAAAGCGATGGCCCACATCACCGGCGGCGGGATAAAGGACAACCTCTCGCGTGTCCTTCCGGGCACTTGCGACGCAAGGATCGAAAAAGGTGCCTGGCCGGTTCTCAGGGTGTTCGATTTCCTCGGCAAAAAAGGAGAGGTCGAGGAACCCGAGATGTATCAGGTTTTCAACATGGGGTTGGGAATGACCCTGGTCGTGAGCGCCGCTGATGAGAAGAGGATTCTCTCCAGTCTCGGGAGCGAGATGGACGTCTACACCGTCGGCGAGATCGTCGCGGGCCGGGGTTCAGTAGTTCTCTCCTGATCGTTTCCGTCTACTGTCCTTTGAGCACGACCAATCCCACCCTCTCGCCGCCTATCAACGCCCCGTTCATCCCTCTGTTCGAAAGCGTGCTCTGAAGAAGTGAGTCGTTGAACATCGGAACAAGGATTCGCCCGCCGATGTCGAAGCGGAGAATATTGTCGTTGAGCGTGTCGAGAGTGTACAGATAGTGCCGGCCGTTATAGATGTCGAACGCGAGGTCCCTCTGTTCTCCCGCGGCGTCGCCGCTTCCCCTGTCGAAAAAGTCGTAGACGACGGTGACCGTTCCGTCCGGGGTGACTTCGAGGATTTCCTTGGTATCGTCCGAGTCGACGAGTATATAGACATATCCCTGTCCGGGGTCGCAAACCATTCCTCGTGCGGACTCCGCCTGGTCCTTCGACAGCGACGCCACCGTCTCGAGTTGTCTCGCCGGCTCCACGGTGAGGCTGTCCATGGCGAGGCGCTTGAGCTCCAAGCTCGTTTTGTCGATGAAGTAGATGTCCTCACCCAGAGGATCTTCCCCCTGCCGTCTCGGGTCGACGGCCAGAGCGTCGCTGTTGATGTTGTGGTTCGCGTACGTCGCCTCCGGGTACCGGAGCAGCGAGTCGCGGCAACCTACGACGAACGGCCCGTTGGCGTCGCATCCTACGAGAAGTCCGGAGGGGTTCATGCTGAGTTCCGCGTACAGATCGGTCGGGAGCAGGTTCTCGTCGAGGTGGGCGAAAAACGTAACTTCGCCCTGCGGATCGATCTTAAGGATCTCGGAGGTGAACGATCGTCTCGCCACATAAAGATCGCCCCGGGCCGAGAAGGCGGCGTCGAACACGTTCGTGTCGAAGATGCTCTGGCCCAGTATCTCGGCAAAACGACTCGTCGAGGGCAAGGGGGGTATGATCACATCAACCTCGACCACGCCGCCGGTGTTCAGACCCGTGTAAAAACCGGATTTGCGGGTGGCGAGAAGAAGATGGTGGGGTGTCCGATACGTGACTTCGAACGTGTCTTTTTGTTCCGGGCAGAAAAAGTTCGCCGACGTCTCTTCGAAAAACACCGACTTCGAGGAGTTCCCGTCTATCGCGGCTTCGATGATGTGGGTTCCCGCAAGCGGCCCCAGGGTGTAGCTCGTCGACGCCAATCCCCTGCTGTCGACCCGCACAGACGCGCTCGACGGAGTCCCGCCGCCTTGTACGACGGTGAAGACCACGCGCGCGTCTTCGGGGATGCCTCCGGCGTCGGTAAGAACCTTCACGACCAACGGTTCGGGGAGCATTGTTCCCCGCAACGAGTACTGAGAATTTCCTGATTGTATCGAGATCGCCGATGGCGGGGCGGGGGGGGCCTCAGTGTCGCTGCATTGGGAAGCGAGCACCGCCACGGCGCCCACCAGAAAACCGAGCCCGATCAATCGACAGGTGCGTACTTGGGTTGTCATAGTCCTCTTTTCGTGTTTTTCCGGGGAGTGGAGTCGCCTGGGGGAGCGTCTCGCATGACGGGTTTCCCTGTGAAAAAACTAGCTGTTTCGAGCGTGGGAAGCAATTGGGATTGCGGTTGAATGGAGGGGACTCGCACCCCGGCGGCGGAAGAAAATGGACGCGCGGCTGAGTGACCGGGTCTTGCGTGCGGCCCTCAGACCGAGAGACAACCTAGCGGAGACGTCGAAGGCGAAGAGGGGCGGTGTCAAGTAAAGCTGACAATGAACGTCACGAACTCATTACAGTTGTAATCTCTTTGAATTGAAATGGTTTCTCTGCTTTGCCGACTTTACTGTAAGGACTAGTTTACAGTCTGAGGTGGGAGCGTTGAGGCACAACCCGCCGCGCCTAGGAAGCGCAAGGTGTTAATTTATTGAATTAGAACGAATTAGGAATTTTGTGTACCCGGCAGGCACAATGGCCCCTGGCTTGCCATAACGAGAAACCGAAAGCGACGGTCCAAAGAAGAGTGAAAGGCGGCCGTTCGGCAGTAGGCAACAGGAAACCGTAACTGGAGGTATCACCATGATGAAGTTCATCGTTCTCTCGAATCTCGGATGGATCGTGACTCTCTTGGCGCTGTTCGGAAAGAGCGTTTGGGGCAAGAGCGTCTGGTAGATCTTCCGAAGGGTCGTAAGAGAGTCTGCATCGCAAGTGCAGACTCTTTTTTTTGGCTGACATCCGCTTGCGACGATCGATGTCCATCGCGTGCGGGAGAGACCGGGGGGGCGACGTTCCGTCCGTCCGGCGTCGGCTGCTGACTCCAGCTTCGCCTCAGTGCCGCTGGCGCCACTTTCAGGGCCACACGCTGTCGTGTTCGCGCGCGTGAAGGGTGTAAGAGGTGCTTTACGCTTGATGTCGTGAATACTTTACATATGTAACACGTCGCAACACAATGAATTACTCCGATATGGCCTCCGAAGTGTCAAGTTTATTTTACAGTCGGGGGTTGGCGTTCTGACCGTTTTGTGGTATAGAGAGTATAAACAAGGCATCAACTGGTTGTTTGGGAAGCGGTTAGGTGCGACGGGAAACAAAGCGCCTTAGTGGAACGCGAGTTGCCCTTACGGGGAATCGAGAGCACAAGCAGAGCGAAGCGGGGTTCAATCGTCGGATCGGTCGACAGAGCAGGTCGAGCAAAAGAGTGCGGAGGTGAATGGCTGTGAAATACCTCATCGTAGCCAATCTGGGTCTTATTCTGATGCTCGTTGCCTGGTTCGGCAAGAGCGTCTGGATGAGTTGAAAAAGGGGAGGGGGCCTGCACCGCAGGCGCCTTCCCTTTCTGATCTGTCCGGTCTAAGGCGTGTGGACCAAGCTTAGCGTGCAGCGACGCGGCGACAAACACCGGGGCCAGGCTGGCAAGCAGGTCCCTCCTCAAGGAGACCAACATGGCCGACGAGATGGAGAGAAAGGCGAAAGGCGCGCGGACGAATCCTCAGGGGGCGTCGAACATCTTTGACGACATCGACGCCAGGATCCGAGAGATCCAGAGCGAGCGGACGGGGGAAGGTACTGCCTCAAAGGTCCACGAAATGGAGCGACGGTACTCGATCATCGAGACGCTGCTCAATGTGAGCGCGTCGATCAACTCGGTACTCAATTTCGATGAGGTGCTCAACAAGATCGTCGACGCGGTGGTCCGTATTACGGCTGGCAACAGGGGTCTCCTGATGTTGAAAGACGAAAAAACCGGTGTGCTCCACCCCGTGCTGGCTAGATCGAAGGAAGGGCAGAACATGCCGCACGAGGGGTTCGACGTGAGCTTGAGCGTGGTCCGCAAAGTCGCAGAGAGCGGTCAGCCGCTTTTCATCACCGACATGGGCGAAGAAAAGGATCTCAAAGACCAGAGGAGCATCGTCGATCTCAACATCATGACGGTGATCTGTATCCCTCTGCGGTTCGAAGACAAGCTCGTCGGAGTGATCTACTCGGACAGCGACACCGTCTCGGAACGCTTCACCCCTTCCGATCTCGCCATCATGAACGCCTTCGGCGCCCAGGCGGCGGTGGCCATAGACAACGCGAAGCGCCACGGCGAGCTCGAAACCGTCACGAGATCTCTCGAAAAACAGAACGTGAGCCTCCGGGAGGAGCTCGCGGGGAGGTACGAGTTCTCGGGGATGGTCGGTCGGAGCCGTGCGATGCAGCAAATTTTCGATGTCATCCGGAAGGTCGCCCCGCTCTCTACGACGGTGCTGATCCAGGGCGAGACCGGGACGGGGAAGGAACTCATCGCGAAGGCGATCCACTACAACGGCGCGCGGAAAAAGAAACCGATCGTTTCCATCAACTGCGGGGCACTCCCCAGGGAGATTCTCGAGAGCGAACTTTTCGGGTACCGGAAAGGGGCGTTCACCGGCGCCGACCAGGATCGTGCGGGGCTCTTCGAAGCGGCAAACGGGGGGACGATTTTCCTCGACGAGATCGGGGACATGCCCGTGGATCTTCAGGTCAAGCTTCTCCGTGTTCTTCAGGACGGAGACGTGCGGCGGGTGGGCGAAGACTCCTCGAGATCTGTGGATGTGCGCGTCATCTCGGCCACCAATCGCGATCTCGCCTCGGAAGTCGAGGCCGGCAATTTTCGAAGAGATCTTTTCTACCGCCTCAACGTCGTGCCTATCCACATCTCACCGCTCCGCGAAAGACAGGAGGACATCCTGCCGTTGGCGGAATTGTTCCTCGGGAAGTTCTCGGAGGAGATGAAGAAACCCAAACCGGCAGTGTCGAGAGCCGCGAAGGAGCTTTTGCTCCAGCACCAGTGGCTCGGGAACGTGCGAGAACTCGAGAACGCGATCGAGCGGGCACTGGCCCTCGCGGAAGGCAACGATGTTCTCGATGTGGCGCAGTTCGAGCACCTGGTGAAACGCCCGGTGGTGGGCCAGGTCGTGGAAGGGGAAGGGACGTTGAAGTCGATGCTCTTCGTTTGGGAGAGGGAGATCATCCAGAAGACGCTGATCGCTCACTCGTGGAATATTACGAGAACCGCCGGTGCACTGAAGATCAGCCGCCAGCAGCTGCACGCCAAGGTCAAGAAGCACAAGCTCACTCCCGCCATTTGAACCCGAGGCGGTGGGCGACCGGCGTGTCCCTTGGCGGGTCAGTCTCGCGTCATTTTCCAAGCTCGAGGTAATACAGGGGGCGCCCAGCCGCTTCGTATTTGATCTCGTAGTTCGTCTTTGCCAGAGCTCCGAACAGACGTTCCCCCGAAGAAGTCCTCACGTCCCTCCACGCAATCCCGCTCTGGATCACGGCGCTTTGCATCTGAAGATAGTAGTCGGCGTGATCGGTCGCCAGTTCGACGAGCCCCGTGGCGGTAAGCCTCTCGTGGAGCGTCCGCAGGAATTCGCCCGTGATGAGGCGTCTCTTTCGGTGACGGCGTTTGGGCCAAGGATCGGGGAAGTAGATATGGAATATCGACGCCCCTTCGTTCGGCAGACCGTGTTGAACCGTCTCTCGGGCATCGGCCCTCAGGAACTTGATGTTTTCGAGCCGCCGCTTTTCGCATCTTTCCACGGCGTACTTCATCCACTTCCAGATGACATCGATTCCGAGGAAGTTGATCTGCGGGTACTGCGCGGCTCTCGCGATGAGAAACTTCGCTTTCCCGCACCCAATCTCGATTTCCACGGGGTTTTGGTTCCCGAAGATTTCCTGGAGCGGGGGAAGCGCCCGTGGTTCCGCGGTCAACAGCGCCTGGACGGGCTCGCCGACGTATCGAACGCTCGTCTCGTTAACGCCGTTCCCGTGTGTACTGTCATGTAGTGTGGGATCTTTTATCACGGTCGTCCTGAATGTCGTCAAACACACTTGCGGGGAGTGAACAGAGCGATTATGCCACAAGCATCAAACCGCGACAACCGCTGCGAGAGGCTAACGGGCCGCCGAAGCCGTGCGGGCGATCCCGTGGAGCATTCCCGCGAAAACGAACTGGTGTGCGGGATAAAGCGCGTACCAGTAAAGTAGGCCGCTGAGGCCGACCGGGTCGAACACGGCCGTCTGGCGGATCACGGCCCGGCCGTTGTCTTCACCAAGTTCGAATTCGAGCCACGCCCGCCCAGGAAGTCTCATCTCCGCCGCGAGACGAATCAGTTTGCGGGGAACGAGAGCTTCGACCCTCCAGCAATCGACGACATCACCCACGCGGAGCGTATCCGGGTCGCGGCGCCCCCGCCGCATGCCGACCCCTCCGAAGAGCAGGTCGATCCATCCCCTGAGAGTCCATACCCAGTTCGCGAAAAACCAGCCGTTCTTCCCGCCGATCCGCTGGACGACGTTGAAAACCGCGTCGACCTTGACCGGAACGGCCGCCGTTCGCGAGACAACGACGCGGCCGCCAAAACGGACACCACCCCAGTCGCGGAGTGTATCTCCCGAGGAAAGCGCATCCGACCACCGGGTCTCGGCGAATTCGCGATCTTCGTTGCAAAGCGCGGCGGCGACGGCTTCCCGAACACCCATGGGTCTTATGTTAAAAACTGTTTGGGCTCGTTCATCCCTGACGAGAGTCGGGTGCCTGACACCGTCGATGAGCTTGCGCCCGACACGAGCGTAGAGCGGCGTGACGAGCCCCAGCCAACGGCTCGAAAGTCCCGGTGTGAGCACGGGGACTGGAATGAGGAGTCTCCTGAGCCCCCGTTGGCGTGCGTACTCCTTCATGAGCCCGCCGTATGAGATCACGTCCTTGCCGCCGATTTCGAAGATGGGGTTGCCGTCGATTTCCAGATCGAGAGCGGAAACGAGATACTGAAGGAGGTCGCCGACGGCAATGGGTTGCGCGGGGATGGAAACCCAACGCGGTGTCGTCATGATGGGCAGGCGTTCGGTCAGGGCGCGAATGAGTTCGAAAGAGAGGCTTCCCGAACCGAGAATGATCGAGGCTCTGAACTCGATCACTTGAACACCGGACTGTCTCAGCAGCTCGCCCACCTCTTGGCGGCTTCTGAGGTGGGGTGAGAGGTCCGCATTGGGGTCGCCCAATCCGCCGAGGTAGATGATTCGTTTGACCCCGCATTCCCGGGCCGCGCCTCCGAAATTGCGCGCCGCGACGCGGTCCTTCTCTTCGAAATCCCCCGAGGACCCCATGGAGTGGATCAGATAATATGCAGTATGCACGTCACGAAGGGCCGTCAGGAGGGAACCCCTGTCGAGCGCGTCACCCGCGACGACCTCGTCGTCGGGCTCAGCCTTGTCTCGGACATGCTCCGGTTTTCTCGCGAGGGAGCGGACGTGATACTTCTCGCGGTCCAGCACCCCGAGAAGCCTTCCCCCGACGTAGCCGGTCGCGCCCGTGATGAGCACAATCGGCTTGGTGTTCGATCGTGGTTCTGGCGTCGATGCTGTCATTGTTTTTTCCGAATCTGTGCGAGTGACTCGAGCGCGCGGTCTGGGGCGAAAGAGTGATCGACGATAGGCCGAGGATACGTCGCGCCGGAGTCTTCTCTCCACGGGAAATCGGCGAATTCGGGGCGAAGCGGGGAGTCTGGAGTGGGTGGCGAATGGTACAGGAGATGGTAGGCGAACTCGCGCCACCCCAGTTGTCTCAGGAAATCGTCGGCATCCTGGGTTCCGCTCCTCTTGTCGTCTGCGGGCGTGCGCCGCGGCGATTCGTGCCAGACACGGCGCGGGCTGATTTCTCCAAAGTGGAGATGCGGGGAAAGACGCGAGGTTCCTCGGATATCTGGACGGTTCCTGCCCGCCGTGTACGAGGCGACTCCTTCGGCGAGGAACCCGTCGAGCGCGGAAGCGGCTCCGGCCTCGCCGGGTGTCCATGCGTCACGAATCCCCTTGGCCCAGTCGAGCCGCGGCAGGAGCTCAAGTTCGCGCAAGGAAACCGACGAGGGCCAGGAGTCCGGCCGTGGGAATTCTTTGGGGGCCGGTATCGGGCCGAGGGGAGAGGGGAGCGCGAGACATGCCTTCCAGAACGGTGTGAACACCTTGAACGGCTCCCGCTGGTTTGTCCGGACGGCGTCGGGATCAAACAGTAGCGAGCCTCCGAAACTCTCCGAGTGTGCGCCGGCTATTTTCAACGCGATGGAAACACGTTTTTCCGCGGCCACGGCGGCAGGTTCGTAGCGCCGATTTCAGAAAACCGAATCGGCACCCGCCTTTTTCGCCGTGAGCGGGAGCGTTGAGACGGGGTCGCCTTTGACGATGACGAGCCGCGACCCCAAGCGCTCGAGGCTCTCCGCGAGCTTATCCAATGAGTGGTCAAGCCACCACCGACTTGCTGTCCCGTAAGCCCACTGATCTTCGGCCTCAGGCGCCCAGACGTAAACAGGGAGGGCGGCGCGGTGCCGGAGTGCGGCCTGAAGAGCCGGATTGTCATCCAGGCGAAGGTCCTGTCGAAACCAGACGATGGAAAGAGATTGGGTAAACATGGGCGCGATCCAAATGCGGGGCCCCGGGGCGGACCGGCGGACAGTCCGTCGACCGTATCCGCCTCTGGGCCTCACGCGTCCTAGAAATAGAAGTGGAAGCCGATCGTTGTGAGATTGTTCCCGAAGGTCGAAATGGTGGTGAAGGAGTCCGCACCGACATCCTCTTTGACCTCGTCGGGGACCGACGTCGTGTTGATCGCCACGCCGTGTGTCGCTTCGACGGAGAAGTGGTCGCCGAAGAACAACTCGCCGCCGAGGCTCAGGACGAAGTCGATGCTTGTCCACTTCGCGTCAGCCGAGCCCGTGCCGTATTTGCGGTCATCGAGAAGACCGAGGACGACCGACGGTCTGAAGAAGAAGTGCGCGTTGTCGACGTCGTACAGCTTGATGGGGACGCCACCCTCGAACCAGAAGCTGAACGTGCTGACGGCACCTTCGGTCTGGGGATCGGTATCAATTACATCGCTGCTGTTGAAACCGAGCCCTGCGTCGACGGCGACCATGTTGTTCACCCAATAGCGACCGCCGATCGGTGCGTCCGAGTTGTGAAATCCCAGAGAGAGCTTTCCCGTCATGTCCTTCGCGACCGACGGAGAGACTGCCGCGACGAGCAGCGCGAGGGCGACGGCTAGTAGTTTTCTGGACATCGTATACCTCCTGTTTTGAAACGGGGGCGACCCTTTGCCGCCCCCACAACGAGTAGAATCGCGATAATGATTCCAGAGTTTTCCTTTGCTTGCCACTCTTTTCGAAGAGATGGGTTCAGTCCCGGGTCTCGTGAGGACCTCAGGACGACGCGCCTTCGGAGAGGGTTTGATTCAAGAAGGCGTGGATCTCCGAGGGGCTTCGCACATTGTCCCGCTTTTTTCTCAGTCTTCGAGGATAGACGATGAGGGGTTCCGTCTGTGGGCCGCCGAGCCCTCCGTGTGTGCCGACCTGATCTTCAAACGTGACGACGAAACCGTTTTCCAGCAAGCTGCCGTTGACGATGATGTCCCCCGAATGGGGGAAACCGCCGAGCTCCGAGAGGGCTCTTATGACGTACTCGTCGTTCTTCCCGTTCAAGTAGGGGAGCAGGGGATCCTCGCCTTCAACTTCTCCCAATCTGAGCTTTCGCATTCCCGTTTTGCCGATGATCAGGGTTTCGCCGTCCTCCCGGACCGTTGCGATGAAACCGATCCCCGCGTGTCCCACGAGCATCTCGAGAAGGTTCGAGTGGTTCTCGAGGAGGTGTTCGGTCGTAAGTCTCTCGGGAGTGTGAGTGAGGTACACGTGGGCGAGGTTACCGCTCGCGCAGACGACAAACGCTTCCTCTCCTTTTTCCTCGGCGGCGGCTTCGGTGATCTTCTCGCTCAAGCGTTCCAGGGTCCTCCGCTGTCTCTTCAGCGACCTCTTGCCGTAGACCTGGTCGACCCTCTTCATTTCCCTCAAGAGTGTGTGGAAGTAACCCACCTCCGCGGTGCTCCCGGTGGGTTCCACAATTGGTTGCTGGAGTGTCTCACCGATGATCTCAGGGAGGCTTTTCCCGTAAAGCCGTCGGAAGGGGATGCTCTCCGACTGGCCGTGGTCGGAAAGGACGACGAGATCGAAATGCCTGGGCGCTTTTTTGGACGTCGTGCGGAAAATCTTTTTGATCTGACGGTCGATTCCGGTAAGGGTGCCGAGCGCGTCGGCGGAGCCCGGGCCGGCGTGGTGGGCGACCATATCGTACCCGACGTAGTTCGCGTAGATGATGGGTATCCCCCGGACCACGTCCTCCATGACGAAATACGTGGTGGCCTCGCGAAAGCCGGCGTTCGCGATCGCACGCAGAAAGGAGAACTTTACGCTCCGTCGAATCCTTGCCTTCGAGCGTCTGAAGAGATCTGTAAACGCTTGAAGACGGTCGATGACGAAATCCGCGATCACGAAGAAGATCATCCGCGTGTACAGGTAAGGGTGGAGCGAGAAGATGGCGAAGTCCTCGAGCTCGGCACGGTGGGTTTTGAGATCTCTGTCCCCCAACGTGCTCAACGTGAGGATTCTCTTGCTCGCGCCCCCGTGGATGAGCGAGTTGATGCAGCTGCCGTTTTTTAGAAGCGGATGGGGGTACGATGCGAACCGCTCGTCGACGGCGCTCATATCCGCAGAGCTCGAAGAGATGACAAGACGTCGAGCCCGCTTGTCGTACCACCGGAATCCCGGTATGTCATAACAGCTCCCGTAGAAGAGGCTCGCCTGGACCGACGAGGTCTGCGACGGCAGACCGGAAAACCAGCTCCGTATCGCGTATCTCTTTCGTTTGATGAGGTCGTTGAAAAAAGGCATCTTCCCCTTTTTCAAAGCCCGCTTGAGCGTGAGGTACGACAGACCGTCGATTTGGAGGACGACGATGCCCCTCTCGTGCCGCTCCACTCTCCCTCGCCGCGTCATGGTGCTGAATTTGTCCATGAGAGTGGCGTAAAACGAGTAATCGTCGCTCAAGCGCAACACGTTGCCGAGAAGGGTGTTGACGAGAGTGAGGACGACGACCCCGGCGACCGCGGATGCGAAGTTCTCTATCACGAACGGACCGATCATCAGATGCGCGAGGTAGAACAGGGCCGCGTTCAAGAGAAACGTGGCAAGACCCAGCGTGACGAAGGTGATCGGGAGCAGCAGGAGGATAAGGATCGGTCTCACGAGGGCGTTGAGAAGTCCGAGGAGGAGGGCGACCACGAAGGGGGAGAGGTACCAATAGGGCGCGTCCTGGCGAAAGTAGATCTTCGGCAGGACCGCCGCCGTTGCGGCCACGGAGACGGCGTCAGCCACCCAGACCAAGGTGTAACGGAGCAGGAGGTTGCGGAGGACGCGGATATTGAGATTTAGCGGTTGCATTTTTGTGACGGAGTGAGCATTTTACCACTAATAAAAACCCCACGACCCCCCCGAGACTCGGGCCGATGCGTTGACGGAGACGGAGTTGCTTCTACGGGTCTGATACTTGCTCCGTGGGACCCGAGTCGGCTCGCCGATTCTCAAACCCCATCGACGAGAACAGTCCAGTCGCGTCCGAACCGGTCGAGGAGTTCAACCGCCATCCAGGAGCATACTATGCAGCTAAAGGGGCCGGATTTCCAGAAAAACACGCGGATCACGTTTGTCGGACATTCGACGACTCTGATCGAAATGTCCGGTGTGCGTGTGCTCACCGATCCGGTCATCCGCGACAAATTCCGGCTTCTGAGAAGGCGAAACAGGGTCTGCACGAAGTGTATCGACATCGGATCGCTCGATGCGGTCGTTCTCTCGCACATGCACTTCGATCACATGGATTACCCATCGCTTCGTATGGTTCCTCGAGAAGTTCCCATCATCGCACCCATAGGAGCCGGGCGTTACCTCCGCAGAAAAGTCGGGCACGATGTCGTCGAGATGAAGGTCGGCCAGTCCGTTCGGATCGGGGAGGTCGAGATTCACGCGACGCCCTCGCTCCACGACTCCGGTTTCTACTGGCCGCTCTGGTACCCCAAGGGAGTGTTGAGTTTCATGTTCGTCGGGTCGCAGACGGTTTTCTTCATCGGCGACACGGCGCTTTTCGATGATCTGCGCGACGTCGGGCGGGACTTCGGGATCGACGTTGCGATGCTCCCCGTATGGGGGTGCGGGCCGTATCTCCGCGGCCATCACATGACTCCGTCGGAAGCCGCGGAGGCCCTGTCGATGCTCTCACCGCGAATGGGGATTCCAATCCACTGGGGTACCGTTCACCCGGTCGGCCCGGTCTGGAAAAAAATGGCATTCCTCACGGATCCCCCGCATCTTTTTGCCCGCGAAGCGGCGCGCAGAGCGCCGATGACCGAGGTCCGTATTCTCGCTCCCGGCGACAGCACGGTCATCGGTTCGCCGGCCGCGGGCGATTTGTTCCTCGAGAAGCTGGGGCTCCACGAGGCCTGGGCCCAGCCCGGCTAGCCCGACGCGTGGTCGGGTCACGGGAGAGCCTCGCACGCTCCTGATCCTCCCGGTTCTACACTTGTTTTCCAAAACTCGTTGCCGCAAAGCTGCGGGCTGTGATATCCATTGTGTCGCTGCGAAACGGCAGTGGTGAGCTTGGCACACTCTCGCGGGAGCGGGGCATGAAATCCCTCGCCGCACCGCGCGAGCAAGAGCGCCGATCAGCGCTCGTCGAAATACTACGGAGGACAACGGGTCGCCGGTCCGTTGGAGCGTTGAGACGTCCCGCGTGACCCACCAATCCAGGAGACAGGTGATCATGAACTCAATGCCGCTTTCCGCGGGGCGAAGACCCGCCGCGCGCACGGTCCGCGTGATTGTTTTTTCTATCCTGTGTTTTATGACGCTCGCTTTTCTCATCTCGGTTCCTGCCGGTGCGGTGGGCGAGACCGCCGCGTCCTCGGCCGCCGAAGCGCGGCACGTGGGTGGCGGCGAGGCGAGTCTCGTTCTGCCCGACCTCACGCAAGCTCGATTTCTCGGTCTGGATGGCCGGGACCTTCTCATGTGGGGCCTTCTGATTTGCGTGGCCGGGCTTCTCTTCGGTCTCGTCAACTACATGCGTGTGACGCGGCTCCCCGTCCACGCATCCATGTCGGATATCGCCGATCTTATCTGGGAGACGTGCAAGACCTATCTCATTACGCAGGGAAAATTTCTGCTGATCCTCGAAATTTTCATCGGGTTGATCATCCTGCTCTATTTCGGCGTTCTTCTAGGGTTCGAGCCGCTCCGTGTGGCGGCGATTCTTGCTTTCAGCCTGGTCGGCATTGGGGGAAGCTATGGGGTCGCCTGGTTCGGTATTCGAATGAACACGCGAGCGAACTCCCGATTGGCCTTCGCCAGTTTGGCGGGGGCGCCGCTCCCCCTGAACACCATCCCCCTGGAGGCGGGGATGAGCATCGGTATGGCGCTCATTAGTGTCGAGTTGTTCGTGATGCTCTGCATCCTTCTCTTTGTTCCCGGCGACTGGGCGGGACCCTGTTTCATTGGGTTTGCCATCGGAGAGTCGCTGGGCGCGGCGGCGCTGAGGATCGCCGGCGGGATCTTCACCAAGATTGCGGACATCGGTTCCGATTTGATGAAGATCGTTTTCAAGATCAAAGAGGACGATGCGCGGAACCCCGGCGTCATCGCCGATTGCACCGGTGACAACGCCGGCGACTCGGTGGGGCCGACCGCGGATGGTTTCGAGACGTACGGTGTGACGGGGGTGGCGCTCATCTCGTTCATCGTGCTCGCCGTCGCCGACCCGATAAATCAGGTGAAGCTCCTGGTCTGGATTTTCGCCATGCGTATTCTGATGGTCGTGGCGAGCGGCCTCTCATACCTGATCAATCATGGTCTGAGCCGCCGGCTCTACGGCCAGGCTCGGGAGATGAATTTCGAGGCGCCGCTCACTCACCTCGTGTGGATCACGTCGTTGGTTTCGGTCGCGCTCACCTATGTCGCGTCCTACACGCTCATCGCGGATCTGGGTGACGGGACCCTGTGGTGGAAACTCGCCACCATCATCACCTGCGGGACACTGGCCGGTGCCGTCATCCCGGAGTTGGTCAAGGTGTTCACGTCGACCAAATCGCGGCACGTTCGCGAGGTCGTGACGTCAGCCCGTGAAGGTGGCGCGTCTCTCGGCATCCTGTCAGGGTTTGTCACTGGGAACTTCAGTGCCTACTGGCTGGGTCTTGCGATCATCGCCCTCATGGCCATCGGCTACGGAGTGAGCACACAGGGGGTGGGCGAGCTCATGATCGCGCCCGCCGTTTTTGCCTTTGGACTGGTGGCGTTTGGGTTCCTGGGGATGGGACCCGTCACCATCGCGGTGGACTCGTATGGCCCCGTCACCGACAACGCCCAGTCGATCTACGAACTTTCTCTCATTGAGCAGATCCCGGGTGTCAAGGAGGAGATCAAAAAGAAACACGGGTTCTCGGTGGATTTCGAGCGGGCGAAGCGCCTGCTCGAGGAGAACGACGGCGCGGGGAACACGTTCAAAGCGACGGCAAAGCCCGTTTTGATCGGCACCGCGGTGACCGGCGCCACAACGATGATCTTTTCCATCATCGTGCTTCTCACCGACCGTCTGCGCCCCGACCTTGTGGCCAACCTCTCGGTGCTCCACCCAGAGTTCCTCCTCGGACTGATCACAGGCGGCGCCGTGATCTACTGGTTCACGGGGGCGTCGACACAGGCGGTCTCGACCGGCGCCTACCGGGCGGTGGAGTTCATCAAGCGTCACATCCGCCTGGAGGGGGCAACGCGGGCCTCGGTCGCCGACAGCAAGAAAGTCGTAGAGATCTGCACCAGGTACGCGCAACGCGGCATGTTCAACATTTTCCTGGGGGTGTTCTTCGCGACGCTCGCTTTTTCGTTCTTCGAGCCGTTTTTCTTCGTGGGCTACCTCATTTCGATCGCTATTTTCGGTCTCTACCAGGCGATCTTCATGGCCAACGCGGGCGCAGCCTGGGACAACGCAAAGAAAATCGTGGAAACGGAGCTCCACGAGAAAGGCACAGAGCTCCACGCGGCGACGGTGATCGGAGACACTGTGGGGGACCCGTTCAAGGACACGTCGTCGGTGGCCATGAACCCGGTCATCAAGTTCACGACTCTGTTCGGTCTTCTCGCGGTGGAGCTTGCGGTGAGCCTCACGGCCCAACAAGGGCGGGGAATCACCTTGCTGTTTTCGGCGATCTTCCTGGTTGTCTCGATGTTTTTTGTGTGGCGCTCGTTCTACCGGATGCGGATAGAGACTGGGTCGGCCGAAGGTGCGGCCGTCTCCCGCGGGAAATAGCCGGCGGCGCGCTTGTATGTGCGGTGGAGGGTCGTCGTAGGCCCTTTCGCGGGAACGAGCGAGGATCGCCCGCCGCGGGTCCTGTCGCCGATTTCCCCGTCCGTGCTCGCAGGCTGCGCGCGGCACGGGGGCCCCATCGGCGCCACCCGCGGTGGGAAGCCGAGCGAAGTGGAGCGAGGGCTTACGACGACCCTCCACCGCACTCTTTCACGATCGATGAAGTTC
>Ga0315275_10000110_pt1 | contig 61931 bp, 53 predicted proteins | sample YL17G03_0_MG_FD_205557 | JGI IMG/M metagenome (GOLD analysis project Ga0315275, IMG submission 205557) | Sediment microbial communities from Yellowstone Lake, YNP, Wyoming, USA - YL17G03_0 | ecosystem: Environmental > Aquatic > Freshwater > Lake > Sediment | place: USA: Wyoming | collected... | reverse complement strand
GAACCTCGCCTAAAGTTTTTATATCATTTCCTATAACAATCCTTCGATTGTCAGTTCCATCCCCTTCAGTAGTTAGAGTGATGCTTCCATCAGCAGCAAGGATGCCTATGCCTTTTATTCTTTCATCATGGAACTCGGCTATCCAAAGAATATCATTACTATCAGGATAGTTTTTGCCTGTTATTTCTGCAAGAAACCTATCAAAATCCTCTTTATACCTCCCTGAGTAGTAGATATGTCTATTCTCAAAAGACTGAACTCCATAAAACCAAGGCTGTGTATTAATAATAGCATTTTTTTCAGGGTAGAATGCTACTTCTCTTAAGCAAGGATTGTTTGAGCCCCACACGTAGTTAGGATTCCACCTGCCTAGTGTTATCTCATATGGGTCGCGAGACCTGGACAACAAACGCATTCTCTTAATATTCGCAATAGAATTGAATCTGAATATTAATTGATATCTATTAGCGTAAAAATCTGTTTCTGGGATTTTAACCCATGCAGACGATCCTTCCTTCTGATAGACCCAGACAAAATCCTTTATTTTGTGCCCGTATAAGACACCATAAAACATTCCAGACTTCATATATAAACTGCCAATTGTTTGAGGAGTACTAAACTCTACCTGCCACCAGTCATCAAAGGTTTCTCCAAACAAGGTAGCCTTTCCACTCTCAGCTGTTTTGTTCGCACACCAATTAGTCTTGTCATCCCCATCCATAGACAGCTCTGGAGTATAATACTGCCCTAGCTGACCTGAAGCAGAGAAAACATCTCCTAACACTAAATGCGTGCTGATTAAAAAGATAGCTAGTGAAAAGACCAAATAAATTAAAATCTTTTTCATAATTTCACCTCGTTCATGTAAACCTACTGGCTACATAAACAATATCGAATATGTCAACTATATTATCGCCATTCGTGTCTGACTTTGAGTTGATTAAGCCTGATGTTTTGCCAAAGTCTAATGCCACAATTGATAAGTCTGAAACATCAACCTTGCCATCACCATTCAAGTCTCCAGGAACGGGCTGAGAAGGGCTGCCACTCACATACTCATAAGCTCCAATGTCAGGTGCACTACCGCTGTAAGCCAAGCTAACGCCTAATCCGAAAGTCCATGTTAGTGATATGTTGACAGTAAACGTGTTTGTGTCGTAGTTAATGCTTGTAATCCTGGCATTGTTTGCCTGTCCTTGTAATTGTATTATGTCTCCTTCTACGATTCCGAATCCGTCAATGAAGTAGCCTGCGTCAACTACAGGAATGCTTGTCCCGCTGCCAGCGCTGGCAGTTGTTGTTAGCCATGCTCCTTGGTCAATGCAGGCGCTGCTTGATGTTAAGTGGAAATCAAGTGATGATTCGCTCACAAATGAAGGGTCCCCTACAAAGTTATTGATTTCGTGCTGGTTTGCAGGGTCAACATTATAATAATAAGGGAAATTTCCAATATTCTTGTAGGCAATATTATTCTCGATGACAATATCTGTTGGCTGCACGCCGTTCTGATTCAGCTGAATGCCCGATCCTCCGTTATTGTAAAATGTATTCTGATAGATTCTCAAATGAGAAGGGTCTCCCATGCTTGGTGGGCTGCCGTAAATTCCTAAGCCATGCTGGCCATTATTATAGACAAAGTTCCTGCGAATTACCCCGTACGGAGAATTTGCCTGCATCCCAAGAATTGGCGAACCATAAACTCTGTTGCCTTCAAAAACTAAATAACCCCTTGCGCCACTACCTCCGCTGTGACACGCATCGGCGACTCTATATATTGGGTTGTAAAGGTCATTGTTTCTTATGATGTTGTGGTATCCGAAATTGTTTATGCAATCGTGGCCAATATCTTCTATGTAGCATCCCTCAACGAGATTGTAGGTCCCTTCTACCCAAACATCACCAATACCATAATATCCGAAATGGGATACTGTGCAGTTAATCAATTTTCCATAATTGCCCAGGAGCCTAACTCCGCCATCTGTGTTGTTGTTCCCGTTTTTGAAAACGCAATTCTGGATAACATCATAATCGCCCTGTACCCAGGCTGCATGATTTAGTGGTGTTGTTAGCCTGTCCCCACCGTCCACGTTAATTCCGTCAACAACAATATAATTTATACCGATAGGAAACCAGATGGGCCAGTTTAGCCCAGTTAACGTCGGCGCATGCCCTGGGTAATTCTTGTAAACAATTGGGTTTCCAGCTGAACCAGAGTGTGCAGGGCGTATCTGTTCCCTGTATAATCCATTCATAATATAGACTGTATCACCGGCTATTAATACAGAATTTGCCTTGCTGACGGTCTTCCAGGCATTTGCTGTTAATTTTCCGTCATTGGCATCATTCCCATTGGTCGAATCCACGTAATAATTAGTGGCGCTAACAATAGCAGATAATAATATCATCATGATCCCAATCAGCCCAATAATTCTTTTCATATTCTCACATTCTATTTTCTTCATGTGAATCTGCTAGCTACAAACACCACATCGAATATATCAACTATGCCGTCATTGTTGGTGTCTGATTTTGAGTTATATCCTGTTGTTTTTCCGAAGTCTTGTGCTACGAATATTAAGTCTGATACGTCAACTTTAGTGTCGCAGTTAAGGTCAGCAGCAACACAAACAGCACCGCCAGCATACTCAAATGCTCCGATGTCATAGCTAGCTCCCCTCGGCCTTGAGTTGCCATCATAATCGTCACTCACCGCTACAACAGCTCCTGCATCAATGGCAGGACTGCCTGCTTGGAGATGATAATCACCGGTGCCGGGGCTGACAAATTTTGGATCAACTTTCCAGACATCGTGAGTGGGGGCGGGGCTTTTGCAAGCAAAATTAACAACTCTGAAACAGTCTGGAGTCGAGCCGTCGCTGTTATAAGCCAGGTTATAATCAATATCCTGGTTGACCGCAGTTCCAGAAGAGAAAATAGTATGATATGGTTGATCATAAAAGATATTATTTTTAACAACTGCGTAAGAAACATTCGCTAATCCTATAGCATGAGGCCAAAATTGTTGAAAGGATAGGTTGTTGATCCAAATGTTGTTATAAATGTACAGGTAGTTGGCGTTTCCAGTGCCGCCAGTATTGATTCCTCCATAAGCCTTGATAATATTGTTTATTATGTAAAGATTGTTGGCGCCTCCTGAGAGCATCCAGGCATGGCCGTTCTCCGCTGAAGCCTGAAGCTGAAGATTCTCACAATAATTTTGTTCAAAAAGAATATTACTGGCAACCTCATTGTATGTGCCTTGCCATGTTTGAAAACAGTCAATGTGGGCATCATCAATATAATCTTCTATTGCTGGATTAATGCCCGGCGGTCCGTAATGAATATCATGAATATTATTCTTCCTAAAGATGTGGCCAGAGCCAAAGAACCTCATTCCGTCAGCGTCAAGGCCACCGACAGCTACATAGTCAGGGCAGCCAGAGCCCTCCACGGCAACAACTGCAGGATGGCATTGCACACTCCCCCAGACTTCATTGCCTTCAATAAGATTATTTCTTCCAGATACATCGATCCCAACCATCTCATTCCTGTAAAGGCGGTTATTCCTAATGATACAGTCATGAGTTGTCAAGGTATTATTAGCAGCTGGCGAGCCGACTAAGGTTATCCCGTTCAAGGAAGAGTCATGAATATAATTGTCCTCAACCACGACATGGTCCCCCAGAATGTACACGCCTGAGCTAACATCAGGGTGCCACCTGACATAATCAGTGTTGGCAATCTCAAACCCTTTGACAGTAATGTAGCTTGCAGTTATCTTGAAGCCTTTCATCACAACAGTTCCCTGGGCTTGGTAAGTGATTGGGGTGCCAGAGTTTCCTGATTTAGTCACCTTAACCCTTTCTGCTGAATAGTCGCCGGCCTGGACAATCACTGTATCCCCTGTGGCCATATCATTGGCTGCCTTCTGAATGGTCCTCCATGGCTGGTCCTGTGTTCCAGAGTTGGTGTCTGAGCCTGTTGTGGCGACGTAATAAGTTGCCGCGCTCACAAGCAAGGGTGAGAAAAAAAGTAGCATAATCAGAATTAAAGTCAAAAAAAATTTTTTATTCCTCATTTTTCCACTTTTCCAAGGCTCATGATGTTCTGGATATTGTCTGACAAAACCTCGCCTGTGCTGGCATCAATCTTTATGTTAAGAATGTCAAAGCTCAAGGTGACAAGAGTGATGTTAAACACCTGCTTGTCAAGGCTCTGCAGGATAATAATCCTCTTGGTGATGCTCTTGCCAGGGTACTTGCTTGCTACGAGCTCATCGCAAGCCTTCAAAGCCTTGCTCAGGCTGGTCTTGACCTTGCTCATCTCGAGCTTCTTGATGGTTCCTTCTGGCTTGAAAGCCTCCTCCTCAGGCCGCATGCTGATTTTTGGCGATGCCTCGAAAACAACGAGCTTGTCAGTCTTCTCAGAATAATAGCCGAGCTCCCACTTGAATTCCTTGTCACCTTCGCTGAGCATGGTGAAGCAATGCACAAGGAAATAGTCCTTATGCTGCTTCATGAAATGCTTGTAAACCTTGCTTTCCGCGACCTTCTTGAGATATTGTTTGATATCCATTGCCTTACACATTTATGTTTGAGCCATAACAAAGCCTGCCCCTGAGGAAAAGATCTCCGCTGGCGTTGATGTAGGCTACGCAATTACCGCTGGTATCCTCGATGACAAAGCTGCCTGCAGGAGCAGTGCAGTAAGCTTGTGCGTCATCCGTTACAGTTCCGAGCAAATAAAGACTTCCATTAGCATCAATAAGCGTGACATTATTTCCCGTAGAAGCGTTTTTGAACACCAAATCATTGCCATTAGAAGCTGGCGGCGTCACGCTTTCTGTATAACTACCTTTTATATCCATGAATCCCCCAGAGTCAATAACTGCCATGCTTGATCCATTAGAAGCCTTAATTATAAAACAGCCATAAGTCGTACAATTAGTCATGTTTCGCGGATCAGCAGAGCAGTCATAAGGGGCTCCTTGTATAATGAAAGTTATGAATACTAATAATAAGATAAACATTATTCCTAAAACTATTCTCTTATCCAATTAAGTGCACCCTTCTAAAATGTTTATATTGTGAAAATGGCTTTATGGGTATATAAATCTTTTGAAGGTTTTAGGGTTTTTTATCACTCTAACTATAAGAATCAAGTCTATCATACCTTTGAACAAGCGGCCAAATGAATACTTTGATTTCCCAAACCTCCTAGCGTGATGCTTCACCCTGATTTCCTTTATTTTTAGCCCTCGGAAGAACAAAATAATGAGGATGTACCTGTGCATACCCTCTCTTGAAGGCAGGTTCTTGACAGCATCTCTTCTGAAAGCCTTGAAGCCACAGTTAATATCATCCAATTCAATTCCAGTTATTTTCCTTGCGAGCCAATTGAATATTAATGATGGAATTTTCTGTGTTAAAGGATCTTCCCGCTTATAGCGCCAGCCATTAACCGCGTCGTACCCTTGTTTTACCTTGTGCAGTAATTTAGGAATATCAGAAGGGTCATTTTGTAAGTCAGCATCAAGCGTGATTATAACATCTCCTCTTGCCTGTTTGAACCCAGCCAGCCAGGCAGCTGTTTTCCCAAGGTTCTTCCTGAAATTGATAACTTTTAGGTCCTTGTCTTTTCTATAAAGCTGTTCCAGCACTTCTTGAGTATTATCTGTGCTTCCGTCATTTATGAAGATGATTTCATAATCCTGCTTAAGTCTTGCTTCTTTTATCGCATCATATAATAGCAATATGCTTTCTTCCTCATTGTAAGCAGGAATAACAATTGAAAATTGCTTTCTCACGGTGTGCCTCACAAAAAACATTCATTTATTGATGGTTTTTCTCACTTTTTCAACAAAAACTTTTATTTCATGCTTAATAATTTGTCGGTGCCAATAACCTAGGAGGTTCTGAGGTTATGCATAAGCCACGCCTATTCTTCTTTTGTGAATGATATAAGTCGGATAATGGGCGGATTTCCTTTGTTTATCACAAAATGTATTGCTAATATGTTATCCTCTGTCGGGTTGAGGTATTTCTGGAAATCCCCAATCCTGATTTCTCGAAAAGTTAAATTGTTGAACTGCTCATTCTCAAAGGCAATTCCGTTCACGAAGAACTCCTTTATTATAAAAGGAGACTGCCCCTGCACTATAAGCGTTTTTTCAGATGAGCCATAAAAATTAGTCATTTTCAACCTGAGAAAAATGTCTGTATCAAACACATTATTATCCGCGTCAATGCACTCGCGAATATAACATGACGTCATCGTATTCTCTTCTTTTGTCCATGATGAATCATCGAATACTTCCTGGTTCCATCCTTCCTCAAGCTCATCACTGAACCTGTACTCTGGGTTAAAATCATTCCTCATTATTATAAAATATTTATGGTTAGATAATTCTTTCATGCACTCAGATTTTACTTTATCATATGGTAGGTCGGTCGCATCAATTATCATAAATATTCTATCGGAAGGGATCACCAAGTTATTCTTTTTTTGGAAATAGTTCACGAATTCAAAGCTCTCACCTAAATAATCGTCATATCCTTGCAATACCCTGGATTCAGAGAGTGGAATCAATTGAGATGGCTCCTGCAGAACTCCTGCTTTTACGCTACCAAGCGCTAGAGATGTTTCATTATTAAGGCTTAACTGGTGTTGGTATTCCTGAATTGCTTCTGCAATTTCTTTTTGCAAGCCGATAGTATAGGTATAGCATCCCATTGGGCATCCAGCTAATAACTGATTGACTCGCAAAACATTGGCTATTGCCCATGCTATGAGGATTAAGTACATAATAATGACCGCCCAAAGCCATCTCTTTTTTGAGAAGTAATGAATAACTTCGCCTAAGCCGACACTGATTATTAGGCAGGCCAGTGTAAAAATCCCTGTAAAGCCATAGCTGCTTTGATACATGAAAATACAGAGCCAACTGTAAAATATGATTATGCTTAGGGCTAGCAGGAGTATTTTCTGAAAAAAGACAAGACGTTCTTCTCCAGATTTATCCTTCTTTTTCATGGCCACCAGCCAGCTCATCGCAGAGAACAAGATGATGGCGCTGAGCACAACAAGCAATGATTCGGTGAAAAAAATATTTATACCTGTTATATCTGAATTGCTTATTATGTCCAGTTTAAAAAATGTGCCTTTCTCTGAATCTGCTGCTTTATTCCTTGTTAAGTACTCGCGGGCTGTCTGCAAATCAGCTTCTCTTATGATGTAAAGCGCATAAGGCAGCATGAGCAATATGAATATTAGAAAGCCGACCAAGAAATGTTTCCAATTTATTTTTGGCTTGAACAGCAGAAAAACCAGTATGACCAGCGGAGCGATGAAAACGCTTACATGGGTATGCAGGAGAAATGCTGTTGAGACAAAAGCGAGCACCCAGAACCTAGTGTCTTGCTTGAACTTGATCCTGAAGAGCGAATAAGCAAACATAGCTACGAACGGCGCTGATAGCGAGCCGTTCATGTTGTGCGTGGTTGAGAGTAAGCTGAACGCGCCAAAGCAAATGAGCAAAGCTGCGATTATGCCTGTGTGCTCATTGAAGAACTCCTTACCGATTAGATATAAGAAGATAGCTGCTACTCCCCAGAGCACGAAAGCAAATGCGAACATGGTGTAAATATTATTATTCCACAAAAGAATAAACAATGAAAGCAGGTATGGAATCAAGGTGCCATAAGGAATGCCAGGCACCACGCGTCCAGAAGCAGCGATAATACGACCTGGAGATTCAACAATCTGCTCTGCTGAATGTATAATATTGGTAACATCCGACATGTATATTGATTTATTAATAAGCGAAATTCTTATCGCAGTGGATGAGATTATTATCAGAGCAAGGATTACCCAGCTAATGTTCTTTTTTATGAAAGGTTTTGTTCTCTTCATTCTAAGTCCTACTCAATCTTATCGTTTCAGCAAATAAGCCTTTATGAAATCTGCGCCAGCTGCAGCGTATTTCCTGAGCTCAGCGCCTGACTTGAGCTTTATTATTCTTTTAATGATTTGCCTTGGCCTGAAATAAAACCTGATAAAGGCTTTGATTATCTCTTTTTCTATGGCTTCATTGGTAAGCTTGGTTCCAACCCTTGGAAGCACCCAGCCAGGCTCATCCTCTTGCAGGGTGTATTCTGCCCAGAAGTCTTTTTTGATTTTCTCCATTAGGTCAGCGTATATCTTTGTCCCTGCCAGGGCAACAAAGTTGTTGTACTGCACATAGTCAAGGTCAAGCTCCCGGGAGTATTTGGCGCTCTTCCTGAGCGTCTGCAAGGTGTCGCCAGGGCAGCCGAACATGAAATACCCGAAGGTGTCGATTCCATGTTTTCTAGTCTTTCTTACTGCTTCCTTGACAGTCTTTAAGTCCTGGTTCTTGTTAATATTCTTCAGGACATCCTCATCAGAAGATTCTATCCCGTAATAAATCCTTTTGCACCCGCTACTTTTTAGCTTCCTAAGGAGCTCATTATTGATGCAGTCTGTCCTGGTGCGAATTGCATATTCAATGTCCAGCCCGAGCTTCCGGATGGCATCGCAAATCATGCCTGCTCTTTTTTTGTTCAGGGTGAATATTGGGTCAAAGAAGTCGAACTCCCTTATTCCGTGCTTATTATAGCACTCCTTTATTTCCTTAATGACATCAGCAGTTTCCCTTACAGAAGCGTACCTGTTCCTGCCCTGCTCGCAATAATTGCACTGCATAGGGCAGCCCCTGCTTGTGAGGAGCCCAGAATAGTTCTTCCTCTGTGATATAAACGAGTAATACTTAGCGTTCGGCAACAAGTCCCTAGCAGGATACACGCCGGGCAAGAAATTGCAGAACTCACCAGTCCCTGTGATTATTATACTTCCTTTCTCCCTGAAGCCGATGTGTTGTACATTTTTTAGCGGCTTCTGCTTCTCAATGGCTTCGAGCAGCTGAGGCAGGGTGTTCTCGCAGTCGCCAATGACTGCGTAGTCTATGGCTTTGTGAGTTAAAGTTTCCTTTGGGTAAAGCCTTAAGTGAATCCCACCCACTATGATTATGGCGCCTGTCTTTTGCTTCAGATACCTTATCCAGGCCAGGGTTTGGTGAAATAGGTATGTTGTAATGGTGAAGAGAATAGCGTCTGGCTTGATTTTCTTGAGTCTTTTTACGGTTTCTTCCTTGCTTAATTTTTCAGCGCTGGCATCAATGAAGTGAACTTCATGCCCAAAGCTTCTGGCAACAGCAGCCACATATGCCAAGTTCATTGGAGGGTAGTCTCCATAATTCTTGGCAACAACCTCAATTGATTGCTGATTAGTCGTACCCTGGTAAGGCGGATAGATAAATGCGAGTCTCATGTTTTGCTAGGAGAGGTTATTGGGCAAAGTATATAAATCTTTAACCTTTTACTCAACAGCATACTTGGTTTTGGGCGTATGACTTATGGTGCATTAGGATGAGCTTAAAGAATTTATTAAACACACACAAGAGCACTTATAAGCTCTATAGGAAAGATTTCTCTGTCATCAGGCTTTGTAAGGAATGTGCCTTGTTTGCTAAGGATTATTTTTTTGGCATTGGCAAAGGATTCCCGACCAACATCAACCTCGTATTGACAAACAGGTGCAATCAGGCATGCGAGATTTGCTATGATTCGAAAATCCTTAACAAGAATAGTGGAGAGCTTGATTTGAAGGAGCTGGAACGCTTGATTGATAGTGTCAAATCGAAAAAACCCTTGTTTTTCATAACTGGCGGAGAGCCTTTCATGCGCAAGGACATATTCCTGTTGCTGGATTACTTAAAGGAAAATAAACTCTCTTTCGGGCTTTGCACTAATGGTTCATTATTGACTGAACACATGATAAAAAGACTTGCTGACCTAAACCCGGCTAACCTTGTCTTCTCAATCCATGGCACTGAAAAAATCCATGATGAGATAACAGGTAAGAAAGGCAACTATGCAAAGGCAGTGAAGAGCATTAAGCAGTTTTGCAGCCTAAAGGAAGGTACTTATGTGCTGGTCAATTATGTCTTGCAGGAAAAGAACGCTTCCTGCCTGGAAAAAGCAATAGAGGAATCAGCTTCTGCTGGCGCTGATGCCTTTCGCATCCAGCACATTGGCTTCCTCACTTCAAAAGAAATGAAGCATAACAATTTGACATGGAAAAAATGCTTTCATAGTGCATCACCTCCTATCAATCAGTACATCCTTCAAGCTCCGAAATTCAACTTTGAAAAAACGATTCAGAGAATTAAGAGCAAGAAATTCATGATTCCTGTGTTTTTCAAGCCATATTTAAGCCAGGATGAAATAGAGCAGTGGCACAATCCTGAGTTTGGTGTCAAGAGAAAATGCTTCTTTCTTTGGAAGGCAGTATATGTAGCTCCAAACGGTAACGTCTTCCCTTGCCAAACAATAAAGCTCAAGTTGGGCAACATTAAGGAAAAAAGCCTTGAAGAGATATACAATTCTAGCAAAGCCCGAAAATTAAGAAGCATAATAAAAAAAGGCCTACTTCCTGCATGTTCTAGGTGCTGCAAGCTTTGATGCATGGTTGAATTTTGCTTCAATATAGCGGTAAAGTATATAAATCTTTGAAGGTTCGCTCATAACATGGACTCTTTCATCAGTGTCATCCTGCCCTGCAGGAATGAGGAGAAGACAGTCGGAGATTGCATAAGGAAGATTAAGAAGGTGTTCTCTGACTACAGGCTCCAGGGAGAAATCATCGTATCAGACTCCTCTGCTGACAATTCTGCCAGCCTGGCAATGAAGCTAGGCGCAAAGGTTATCAGGCACAACAAAGAAGGATATGGCTATGCCTACCAGGAAGGCTTCAGGTACTCGAAAGGAGATATCATCATCATCGGCGATGCTGACGGCACTTATGATTTTAATGAAATACCAAAGCTACTCTCAGAGGCCAAAGGCAATGACCTTGTTATAGGCTCAAGGCTGAGAGGAAGCATAAAGAAAGGAGCAATGTCCTGGCTGCACAGGCGTATCGGTAATCCTTTGCTCAGCACATTCTTACGGCTATTGTTTGGCTCAAAAGTCAGTGATACTCAGAGCGGCTTCAGACTGATTAAGAGAGAGGCTTGGAAAAGGCTCAACCTGCAAACAACAGGCATGGAATTTGCCAGCGAGATGATAATCAGGGCAGCGATGCAGAAGATGAAAGTTGCAGAAGTGCCGATAAGCTATTACCCGCGCAAAACCGGTTCAGAGTCCAAGCTCAGGTCCTTGAGAGACGGATGGAAGCACATTAGGTTCATGCTGCTCTACAGCCACTCGGTTTTGTTTATGATTCCAGGGTTGGCATTGCTCCTGGCTGGCTTGTTAGCTGTTGTCGCATTGCCAGAAACTACGCTTTACTCGCTCATCTCAACCCTGCTAATTATTCTAGGTTATCAAGTGATGCTCTTAGGAGTTTTTGCCAAGACATACGCATCGGTACACCTGAAACAAAAGAGTAGGCTAGTTGACTGGATGAATAGGTTCATCAGCCTGGAAAAAGGCATTATTGGCGGAGGAATAATTGTTTTAGCAGGAGTAACCTTACTTTTTTTGCTGAAAACATTCCTTCCCTCACTCATCCTGTTAATCCTGGGGATCCAAACATTGTTCTCAGCGTTCTTCCTGAGCATAATAGGGATTGAGGAAAGATGAAAAACAGGCTTTCAGTAATAATTCCTGCATATAATTCTGAGAAAACAATAAGCATTTGCCTTGATTCAATATACTGCTCCTCGTACCTTCCTGAGGAGGTTATCGTAGTAGATGATGCTTCTTCTGATAACACAGTTGATATCGTTAAAAAATACCCTTGCAGACTGTTAAAGAACAAGAAAAATAAAGGCCAAAGCGCATCCAGAAATAAAGGAGCAAAGATTTCAAAAGGAAATTTGTTATTATTCATAGACTCTGATATTGAAATAAAAAAAGATTCAATAAAACAAGCAGTAAACTCTCTGATGAAGAACACAGACATTTGTGGCGTTGTAGGAACTTATGATAAATATAACAGATATGACAATCTCCTCAGCCAATACAAGCATTTCTATATGGTGTTCCTCTACTTATCAAGTGAAATGCACATAAACTGGACAGACACAGCCTTCTTACTCATAAAGAAAAAGGATTATCTTGCTGTAGGAGGACTTGATGAATCAATCAAGGAATCGGTCAACGAGGATTACAAGCTTGGCATAATATTAACGCAGGATAATCGTAAAATTCTCCTGGACAAGCAAGTAAAAATAGCTCATCATAGGCACCTTGATTTAAAGAAATTCACTCAAATGGAGTATTTAAGAGGCAGGAACGGAATGATTATTAACCTGACTAATATATTTTTTAGAAAGCTGAAAGACAAAGCATTAGCTAAAACATTCAAGATATCCTTAGCCCTTACTCCTTTAATTTATCTTTTCTTTCTCCTGAGCCTATTTATAGCAAGGTCCTGGCCTGCCATTATTTTAATCATCCTTGTATTAACTTATCTTCTGATTAATATAAGGTTTTTATCCTTCCTTTCAAAGGAAAAAAGCCTTTTCTTTGTCATATCATCTTTTTTCATAATATTTTTTGATATGACCATCTCCTTAATAGGCGGCTCAGCAGGGCTCCTAAAATTCATACTGGGTGAAAGGATATGATTGAAAACTTAGATATTGCAAGCAGGTTCATCTATCAAGGAAACAGATTTCCCATATCTTTGATTTTCTTTGTTACAAATAAATGCAATGCCAAATGTGATTTTTGTTTTTATAAGCGTAACCTGAACAAGGATAAAAAGGAATTGAGCTTAAGAGAGATAGAAAAAATATCTAGGTCAATACGACTTTTTAATTTGAGCCTGACAGGGGGAGAACCCTTTATAAGGAAGGACTTGCATGAAGTTGCTTATCTGTTTTACAAGAATTCCAGGGTTAAATATTTAAGCATCCCGACCAATGGCATCTTAACAGATAAAATAGTCTCTTCCACTAATGAAACACTAAAGAGGTGCCCTAAACTTTTATTAGAAGTGAGCATCTCTATTCATGGCCTTCACGCTGCGAACGATAAATTAATCCTGGTTCCGGGCTCATTTAAAAAGGCAATGAACACTTATAAAAGGCTTAAACAATTACAAGGCTCTGGCTTTAAGAACTTAAGGGTTTGCTTTAATCTTCTTGTTTCAGAACAGAACTACAAAGACCTAAGCAGCATATACAATTACCTGGCGAAGCTAAAACCAGATAATATCTTTCCTATCCTTCTCAGAGACATTCCCAGAGATAAAAAACAATATCTAAAAGCTTACGAAAGCCTAATAAAGCATGTGAAAAAAGACTTAGAAAACGGGAAATACGGCTACAAAGGAAGCCTTTCTATAATCAATAGAAGAGATACTCTTTCAAGAGAGCTTGCTCTACAGACAGTTAGGAAGAGCAAACAATTAGTTCCCTGCTTTGCAGGCTCTTTAATCGCAGTGATAAACGAGATTGGAGATGTTTACCCGTGCGAGTTATTAAATAAGAAATTAGGCTCCTTAAAGGAACATGATTATGATTTTAAGAAATTATGGTCATCGGGAAAAGCAAGGAGGATTAGAAAAGAGATTCGGAAGTCATCCTGTTATTGCACTCATGAGTGCTTTTTGAACCTGAATGTGTTTTTTGATAAGAAGAATCTTTTAAAGTTAGTTTTTAGAATATAAATTAATATTTTTAATAACCTTTTTAAATTAATAATAGCTTATTAATGATAGTTAAGCCCGGAGGATGTTGTTCATGAAGAAAAATAGTGGCTTATTAAGGCAAATCTGGGCTTTTTTGAAAGTCAGGAAAGCCTGGTGGTTGCTTCCCTTGATAATAATGACCTTATTATTGGGCGTGCTGATCATCATTGCTAGCTCATCCAAGTCCTCGGTATTAATTTACACTCTCTTTTGAGCATTTTCAGGGAATCAGGCTATGAACTCTTTTTTCTGAAGTCCTAACAAAACTGAAGAGGGTGTTTTTCCTTTAGTTAACTATATAAAGAATATTTTATACCCGGTATGATTATGGTTACAAAAATTGGAGAAAAAGTTCAGAATTTCTATAATACGACTCCTTTTCCAGATTACGAGTTAAAACGATTCAACAGTAAAGAGGATTTAAGAATCGCGGCACACGATTTTGCACATATTCTAGATAGAAGTATTCCTAAAGATGCTTCTATTATAGACATAGGTACTGGAACAGGACAGTTATCTGCTTTTTTATCTCTAAGGAGGAATACTGTGTGGGGGATTGATTTTTCAGATAGTTCTTTGAACAAAGCCAAGAAACTAAAAGAAAAATTGAAATTAGATTCATGGCACCTTAAGAAGGTGGACATATTAGATTCAACACAGATCGAAGATATTAAACTAAAATTTGATTATGTTTTGTGTTTAGGAGTATTACATCATACTGCTGGTGACGCTTATAGAGGATTCAAAAATATACTCAAATTGCTTAAGCCAGGAGGCTATATTGCAATTGGATTATATAATAGATTAGGTCGAATTCCTATCAAGATTAGAATACTTTTGGCAAAAACAGTTTTTAAGAATAACACTAAAGTAAAAGATGCATTCATAAGAATGCAAATTGGAGATGTTAAAGATAAAGAAAGGATGAGGGGCTGGTGGAACGATCAATACTTACATCCCCACGAGACATCCCACACTATTGGTGAGGTCTTAAAATGGTTTAAGAAAAATAATATCAAATATTATCAGACTCTTCCATCATCAACATTATTTGATCAAAGCGTATTAGACATAACTGGTGTTTGGAACAACACTAATGAGATTTATCCATTTTTTCCAATCAGAGTTTATAAACAACTAACTTGGATATGGAAAACCAATAGAGAAGGCGGGTATTGGATAACATTTGGTAGAAAAAAGATTAACTTGGTTAATAAACATTTTTAGAAAAACCGACCTTTGATTTTGTTCTTGCCGTATCGCTTTGCTCATTCGATAGAACGGACTCAAATTTACTCTCTTTACTTGCTTTCATTGGTCTACCTCACTTTGCAAGTTCTAAAATTTTAACAGGACCGTGTGTTAATTGAGTTTGAGCCAGAAATATCCGTACTTTAATGCTAGGCTTACGTCACATTAAAAAAGAAACAAAAGGATTAAATGACTATTTCGGTCAATGAAATTTAAATAAGAACATTTTTAAACCCTCTTTTCTTTTTCAGAAGCAGAATGGCAAAAAATAAGCGCACAAGTCTCTTAAGGCAAATCTGGGAATTCCTTAAAGTCAGGAAAGCATGGTGGCTCTTGCCTTTGATAATTATGACCTTGCTTTTTGGGATTTTAATCATATTTGCCAGCTCTTCAAAGGTTACAGTGTTCATTTACACTTTCATTTAAGCATTTTTACAGGAGTTGGGCTATGAACTCTTTTTTCAAGTCAGCTAAGCTTATCTTTAAGAGGGTGCATAAGTTTATTAGCGCAATAATAAATTTCGTTCTCATTATCCCCATGTACTTTATTGGTGCGGGCTTGAGCAGGCTTTTCTATAAAGCTCCTGAGGAAGAGCCCAACCCGGTTAGCTATTGGAAGGATTCAAAATTAAGCTATAAGAAGCAGGACTTTGAGAGGCTGTTCTGATGGCAAAAGCGACTTATATCCTGGGGATTTCTTGCTATTATCATGATTCTGCAGCCTGCATAGTGAAGGATGGCTTGCTCTTGGCAGCTGCTGAGGAGGAAAGGTTCACAAGGCAGAAGCACGACAATTCTTTTCCTATCAATGCAGTTAAATTCTGCTTGGCGAAGGCAGGCATCACTGCAAAGGAGCTTGATTATGTTGTGTTCTATGAAAAGCCCCTTGTGAAGTTCGAGAGAATCCTGCACACCTTTGCCAAGACCTTTCCGAAGTCATTCTGGTACTTCTACAAGGCAATCCCTTCCTGGGTGAATGAGAAGCTCAGGGTTGAAAAAGTAATAAGGAAGAAAATCAAGTACAAGGGCCAGGTGCTTTTTGTGCCCCACCACTTGTCGCATGCAGCAAGCTGCTTTTTGGTCTCGCCGTTCAAGGAGAGCGCGATAATAACCTGTGACGGAGTGGGAGAATGGAACACCACAACCATTGGCTATGGCAAGGATAATTCAATAAGGTTGCATAAGGAGATAAACTTTCCTGACTCTTTGGGCTTGCTTTACAGCACTTTCACAGCTTACCTGGGATTTGAGGTTAATAATGATGAGTACAAGGTGATGGGATTGGCTGCTTATGGCAAGCCAAATTGTTATGAGCAGTTCAGGCAGCTGATAGACATAAAGGATGATGGGAGCTTTAAGCTGGACATAAAATACTTCAGTTACGAGCACAAGGAAAAGATGTTCAGCAAGGAACTTATAAAGCTTTTTGGCGAGCCAAGGAAAAAAGATGAAAGAGTGACTGCGAGGCATGAGAACATAGCCTCAACCCTTCAGAAGATAACAGAGGAAGCCATGATAAAGATGGCAAACCATGCTTACAAGCTCTTCAAGTCAGACAACCTCTGCCTTGCAGGAGGAGTTGCCCTGAACTGCGTGGCTAATGGCAAGATACTAAGGGAGACTCAGTTCAAGAATCTCTTCATCCAGCCAGCAGCCGGAGACTCAGGAGGAGCAATAGGCGCAGCATTCTATGCTTACAACGCAATCCTTGGAAAGAAGCGAACCTATGTGATGGATGACGCTTATCTAGGCACAGAGTTCAGTAATGCCGAGGTTGAGGAATTCCTGAGAAAGAACAATGTAAAATATGAGATGTTTGATGATGCTGAGCTGGTGAGAAGAGTTGCAGGGCTGATATGGAAGAACAAGGTTGTGGGCTGGTTTCAGGGTAGGATGGAGTTTGGCCCCAGAGCGCTTGGTAGCAGGAGCATACTTGCCAACCCTTGCAATCCAAGGATGAAAGACATACTCAACAAGAAGGTGAAGCACAGGGAAGAATTCAGGCCCTTTGCCCCTGCAGTAATCGCAGAAGAGGCTGAAAATTACTTTGCAATGAATTACGAGTCTCCCTTTATGCTGCAGACCTTTGACGTGCTCAAAGACAAGCAAAAAATCCTGCCTAGCATAACCCATGTTGATGGCACTGCAAGGGTGCAGACAGTCAGCGCGAAGCAGAACAAGCTCTTTTATAGCCTCATCAAGGAGTTCAAGAAGCTCAGTGAAGTGCCTGTCATTATCAACACCTCATTCAATGTGAGAGGAGAGCCGATCGTGAACACTCCAAAAGATGTATATGATTGCTTTAGGAATACGGGGATTGATTATTTGGCGGTGGGGAATTGCCTGGTGAGAAAGTGAATCAGAAAAATAGGAAAAAACAAAAAATGTGGCTGAATTTGCTGGTTTTGCTAGGAGTAATTATTTTTTTTCTTATTGTTCCTGAGCTGGTTTTTCGCATATTCTTTTCTAAACAAACTGCTTTTCATATGGATTTGAATCAATTTTTGGAGTCTCAGAATTTAACGCTGACTCAAAGATTATCAAATTATTCAATTTTCAGAAATCAATCAGTTTTTCGAATAGCAATAATTGGCGACTCGTTTATGCTTGGTGTTAGCACAGAAAAAAACATTTCTCTTGAAGACTCAGCAGTTCCTTTACTCTTGCAAAAAAAACTGGATGATGCCTTCGGAGTTGCCAAGTACGAAGTTTTGAATTTTGGTTTAGAAGGGGCAAACGCTCTGGATGAATTTTTTATTCTAAAAGAAATAACTCTGAAATACAAGCCGGACGTGGTGGTATTGGCTGTAAACGGAAATGACTGGAATTTTCATGATTACAACATAAACCCTTTTGTTCACTGTGCGGCCGACGGGATTTTTTCTGAAAACCTTTTCAATTTCTTATCAACTCGCTCTAAGTTATTTAATTATTTTTATATGCGTTTTCAGAATAACAATAACCCCTCCTCTTGGTTAGCTCGCTATTTAAGTCAATTTCATCGGGAATGCTTTAAGCAATCGCTTTTTAGGATGAGTGCTGTTTTATCAAGCGAGAATATCACTTCATTCGCAGTGTACATTTATGATATTTATTTCCCTGATGCTCCACCGGACCGCACTTTTAAGGAACTGGATCGAGCAGAAGAAGTCGCTTTTGAAATACAGTTCTTTCACTCTTGCTTTGAATCAGCAGGCTTTACATACGTTGATACATTCCCTCTATTTATGAACTTGACTGCGAAGGAAGTATTTGCTGATGACCACTACCATTTTAGCAGAAAAGGCAATGATTTAATTGCTGAACTTGTTTTCAGTTATATGCCTGAGAATAAACTACTCCCGGACTGTAAGATTATTAATTGCACTAAAAAACTCATTGTTAAATGATTTCGGAATAGGGGGATGGATTATTTGGTGGTGGTAGCTAGTTTAGTGAGAAAGTGAAAATGAGAGGAAATAAACATAATCTATTGGTTAATACGCTAGTTTTTTTAGCAGCCATTATCTTGTTCCTTATTGTTTCTGAAGCTATCTTTAGAATTGTTACTTACCAACCTAAAGGGAGCTGGTTTAGAGAGCATACGCTAGAAGAATATAGAGAGAGGTGGACAGGATATTTTAACAATTCATATGAATATAATCACTTGATGAATTACTCTTTGAATAAGCCAAAAAATATTTTCAGGATAGCAGCAATTGGAGATTCATTCACTCAAGGAGGAAGCACTGAGAATGGCATTATGGTAGCCAAACAGAGTTTTCCATTGCAGCTAGAGATTTTATTGAATCAAAATTTCGACGATTACATTTACGAAGTAATGAATTTTGGCTTTTCAAGCTCAACAACTTTGGAAGAGAGATTCATCCTTGAAGAGTATGTTCTCAGATACGACCCTGACTTGATTATATTGGGGGTCCCTACGAACGACAGGCTTTTTGGGATTTATAACCTGGACCCTTTCAAGTATTGTGGAATCAAGGCATCAAATTATGAAAAAAGGCTTTATTTTTTGAACGAGCATTTCAAATTGTTGAGTTACCTATTCACCAAACTACCAGAAGGATATAACGATTACTACCTTGACAGCATAAATAACAATTCTATTGGCACAAAGTGCTTTGAAAAATCATTGAAAGATATAAACATTATCCTAAATAATGAGCAAATACCTTGGTTCGTTGTTTTTTTTAATGACATAATTTTTAGTGCACAGAGTTCAGATTCTATGTCACATTTTATTAATTTTGAAACGATTGACAAGTTCAATGCCTCATTTAGGAAGAGCGGTGTTGGCCACGTTTTGTGGTCATACCCTTATTTTTATAATGTGTCTCTAAAAGCAGTCCTGGCTGATGACTTATACCACTATAATTCTAAAGGCAATGAGCTGATTGCGAAAGTCACATATAATTACTTGCTTGAGAACAAATTAATCCCTAGCTACGAATTGCAGGATTGCAGCCCGAAACTGCTTCAGATGGAGCTTGGTGTAAATGAGAGCATCATCAGCCCATGATAAATTTAAGAAACTTTTTTATGAGCAATGGCGCTTTTATTATAGTCCTGATTCCCAGAGATGACAAAAGGCTATAAGCTGCCCTGGGCCTTAAATAAAAGCTTAAATATGCTTTTCGCCTTAATTCCTCGATATCCTTTGCAGAAAGGTTTGGAAAAGCAAGGTTGGATGTTACTTGGTCTATTTGCTCGTAGCTTTTCTTAAGCAGCCACCCCTTTCTTTTGGCCAAAGCATATAGCTCACTGCCTCTATACGTTGCGACTGTATAGAATTGGGCAAAATTTATTTTCAGTTCCTTTGCAAACTTAATGGTTTTTCTAATGGTTTCTTTTGTGTCTCCTGGTAATCCGATTATGAAGTGCCCCACTATTTTTATGCCCGATGCCCTTACAGCCTGAACGGTTCTTTTAACCTGTTCCAGCGTTATCCCCTTTTTATTGAAGTTAAGGACTGCCTGATCTCCTGATTCAATCCCTAAAGATATCATGAAACAACCTGCCTGTCGCATATTCCTTGCTAATTCTTCATCCATGTGGTTAATCCTGGTTGTGCACAGCCACTTGTTTTTCTTGCTCAGGCCGGTTTTCACCATTACCTTGCAAAAAGCCAACATCCGGTTTTTGTCATAAGTCGCCATGTCGTCCCAGAGCATGAAATAATAAATCCCAAGCTTATTGATAATCTTCACTTGCCGAATCATGTAATCTGCTGAATGATATCTTATTTTTCCTCCAGAAATCTTTGGAACAACGCAGAAAGAGCATTTATACGGGCAGCCCCTTCCTGAGCGTATGAACATCCATGGCTTTTCTTTTAATGGGTAGCAGTATCTTGGCATTAAATCATAAGCAGGCATGGGTAGCTTGTCAAGATCAGGCTCCTGCCATATCTCTCCATCATACGTTCTTGTTGCAACGCCCGGAGAATTTTTTTTACCCGCCAATATGTTCATAACAGGCGTTTCTGCCTCGCCTCTAACGACATAATCTATAAAGGGATGCTTATTCAGCACTTCCTTGTACGCGTTGGTTACAAACTCGCCATAGACAATTATTTTCGACTTGGTGTATTCCTTTATCTGCTGGGCTACCATTATATCTTTGTCAAAGGTGGGCGTGGAGGTGTTCACGACTGTGAAGTCAGGCCTATATTCCTCTGCCATTTCAAGGCATTTAGAAAAAGAGATTTTTGAGCCAATGCAATCCATGAGCATAGTATTGTATTTGGTCCTAACACTACCCGCAATGCTTGGCAGCATAACTGGCGGAAAAACAGACAACCAGAGGCTCCCGCTGCTCTGGCATCTTCCATCCCTTGAAAAACCGCTTCCCTCGCTTGGAGGGTTAAGCACTAGCACTTTCATTTTCTTCCCCTTCTATTCATTGTCAAACAGTCTCAAGACATATCTTACCATCATTCTTGGATTATGCGATAGGAGTAAAGAGTATTTTCTTATAAACTTTACAGGGTTCCTCATGAAAAGCTTAAGGTTGAATATCGCCATCTGGCGATTCAACAGGTGCTCTAATTCATCCGGAGTGAAATCAGGCGTTTTAATATTTCCAATATTATAATCTATGCTGTTAAAGTCAAATCCTTTCTTTAAATACCCTTTTTCTACGCAGAGGCTATAAAGCCTGGTGCCGGGCAGGGGCGTGGCAAGGAAGAAAGAAGCAGAGTCAAGCTTTATATCCAAAGCAAACTTGAATGTTTTCTGTATCTGCTCTTTGGTCTCATCAGGAAGGCCGATTACAAAGAAGCCTTTACTCATCATTTTTAACTTATTTATCTCTTTTACAAGCCTTTTAATTTTGTCGAGGTCGCCGGGCTTTCCTATTACTTTGTTCAGTATGTCTTGGTCTCCGCTTTCAATAGCTAAAGTGACTTCGTAACAGCCGCTGTCCTTCATCTCTTTTATCAGCTCTTCATCAAGAGCCCACGGAGCAATCCCTTGTGGCGTTGACCAGGCGATGTTGAATCTTTTTTTCATTCTTCTGAAAAGAGCTATGGCTCTTTTTTTATTCAAAGTAAGGTTGTCATCAATGAATTGAATCTCTTGCACACCATATTTTCTGACTAATTCATCGATTTCAGCAATCACATTTTCTGGAGATCTGGTCCTGTACTTATTGCCCCAGAAGCGAGTGGTTGCGCAGAAGATGCAATTAGCAGAGCAGCCCCTGGAGGTCAGCATCGCAGTGTTGGGTGTTTTAGTGTAAGTAAGCCCTTGCGGCAAGCTGATTTTGAAATACGCATTCATTGGAAGGAGATGCCTGGCAGGAAAGGGTATTTCGTCAAGGTTTTCTATATATGAGGTTTTTGGGTTAACGATTATTTTATCCTTTTTTTTGAAAGCAAGCCCGTCTATGTGTGACGGCTCTTCACCTTTTTCTAAGCATTTGACTAATTCCAATATTGTTTTCTCACCCTCGCCAATAACCACAAAGTCTATGGACTTGCTTTGCAATGCTTCTCTTGGCAAAGCAGAAGGGTGCCCTCCTCCCACCACAGTAATTATCTTATCGCACGCTTCCTTAGCGACCTTGCATATGCTCTTGGTTGATTCGAACTGGTTTGAAATGATGCATGAGACTCCGACAACCTGAGGCTTGAATTCCTTAATCCTCTTTTTGATTTCATCGTAGCCAAGGCCGAACTTGATTCTTCTTTTTCCTACAGGGGCATCATGGTTGAATCCTTCGGCTGCGACATCAAGGACCTTTACTTCATAACCTGCTTTTTCCAAAACTGCGGCAATATAAGCCAATCCCAGCGGAGGGGTAAGAGTTTTATAGTGGTTCTTGAGAATAACATAGTGCGGGGACACGAGTAATATTCTTTCAATCTTTTTGTGGCTCATATTATCTTTTCTGCCTGCCATTATCACCAACCCCTATCAAAGTCATTCCAAAGCTAAGCCTTATTTTATGAACATGTATATTTTTGCATCCGGCAAGTTTCATGGCCTTTTCTAATTGCCTTTTCTGAAAGAACGCTTGGTCCTCAAAAAACCACCACCCTGGTTTTTTTATAAATCTGAAAAACCGATATATCAAATGCATAGGCGAATTATGAGCAGGCACTAAAACGATAACCTTCTTTCCGACTCTGAGCATTTCTTTTATAGCTCTTGACGGCTCATCAAAATGCTCTATTACGCCTTGGTTGAAGACAACATCAAACTCTTTGCCTTTGAAAGGCATATCAAATACGTCTGCTATGTGCGTCTTTGGCCTTTTAACCTTATGCCTTGCGAAATTTTCACGAGACACGCACATTGCTTGTCTTGACAAGTCCAATAGCTCAACATCATGGCCGCGCTGCGCAAGCATAACAGACAACATGCCTGAACCGCAACCAGCTTCAAGCATCCTGCCCCTTGGTTTCGTATTTTTTGATATTTCTCTTGTGAATAGCCTACTGAAATAAAGTGCATTCAGCCATTCAAAAAATCCTTTCTTTTTATAATATTCATCCCATTTCATCATATGGCACCAAAAACTAAAAACATTTTAATTATCTAAACTAAGCTTTACTTTCTCAAACACCTCATTTACAGTGATATTTCTCATGCACTCTGCTGCTCTGTGGCACTTTATTTTCTTCCTGTCATATACATCCATACACGGGCTGCACTTCAATCGTTTGTAGACTATGATGCTGTTCTTGTTAAGCGGAGCATACCTTGTTGGGCTTTCTGGGCCAAACAAGCAGATTTCTTTGACTCCTGTCGCAGTTGCCAGGTGCATGGGCCCAGAGTCGTTGGTTAAGAGCAATTTTGCTTTCATCAGCACAAGCTGCAATTGTGGCAGGCTCAACTTCCCTGAAAGATTGATTATTCTTGCTTTCGCTTTTATTCCCAACTGATTCAATGCTCGCAGTGCATTGGAGACATAATATTCGTCTTGTTTGCCGCCGATAAAAATAATCTTGGCATTGCTATAATGGCCTAAGATTTTTTTTGCAACAGAAATAAACCTCTCCTGCGGCCATCTCCGCTCATATGCGAGTTCGCCTGCGTTGATGTTGATGCAGATTATCTTGTCATGTCTTTTTATTCCATGTTCTTTCAAAATCCAAGAAACATATTTTTCATCTCTCATAGTAGTTTTGAGCTTCTCAATCCTTTCATCAACATGTTGGAGCAATTCTGGCTTAACGAAATTGCAGAAGTTTTTGAGTATGTGCTCTTTCTGGTTGAACGCCACGGTCTTGTCATACAGCTTATTCCTGAATTTTATTCTCTCTGTGCCGAAGCCCACCTTAAACCTTCCTTTGGATAAGTAAGTAAGGATTGCTGTTGTGCCTACAAAAAACTCAAAGTCAATAATCACATCTGGCTTTTCTTTTCTTAAATAGAAGACTATCCTTAAAAGGTCCCTGATTGAGCAAAAAAGGTTTTTTGGAGATATTGTCAGTGTTTCATCCAGGAAGCTGATGCTTTCTGCGATAGCCTTATTCTGCTCAAGCGTGATGAGAGAGATTTTTGCAGCAGGATGGGCTTTCTTCAGAGCCCGAAATATAGGCGTCATTATGAGAATGCTGCCAAAGCCGAACAATTTGATGATTACTATTCTTTTGATTCTTTTTGGCAAGCCCGGCAAGCTGTTTGCTCGTTCACCCTTGCCCACCAGTTTTTTATGCAATAGTAATGCCCTGCAGGCTGCATTGCCAAAAAACTTGTCAAGGCTCCTGAGAAAGTTCAGGCTTGTCATTTACGCTTGTACCTCGTAGCATAGACAGAGCCAAAATGCTTCTCACTCACATTCACAAAATCCTCCTCTGCGAGAGCGAAAACCTCCCCATTGGGGAAAGGCATCCAGGTGTGAGGTGATGAAACCATCCAGAAATCACTGATGTTCTGCAAGGATTGGTTGAAGGTGTCAAGCGCCAAGATATTCTTCCTCCCCCCATCAACAGCTATCCAAACATACGGAATAGTTATGAGTGTGCTCTTTGTTGAGTCCAACGGCATATATTCACCTACTGCGCTCTTGCCGACCAGGCTGAAGTTGTAGTAGTATAGGAAAGGAACCATGTTGTACTTGACATTGACCACGATAAGCTCGGCTTTTTGCTCTGGCTGCTTCAGGAATTCTGCAACGCCACGCCAGTCTTCCTGCTCGCCAAAGAAATAATTGCTTTCCAGGCTGTGGCTTATGCTGAGGCTTCCAAGCACCACAAGAATTAGGACAAGAACGCACCGAGTTGCCTTACCAGGGATACCCTTGCTAGGGATTATTGTCACACCAAGAGACAGGAGCGTGCTATAAGGCAACACCGTCAGCAGGAGAGCCTTGATCCTGTAAACAGCTGGGAATGCTGCTGTCAACAGCAGAGGCACTATTATAAGCATCAGCAAGAGGGCAAGCTCTCGAATTTCTTCGCCACTAGACCAGCAAACTTTATTTTTGGATTTTTGCAGGGTGGAAAAAGGCTTTGCTTTTTCAATTTTAGTCTGTACCTTTGCCAGCGCCGATATGATGCCAATAACAAGAAGGAGGTTTATCAGCACGAAGCCGGCTTTTGCAACAAGGCTTGCTTTCGGCAACTGGAAGAAAGCAAATGATTCTTGCAGATTCCCTGTGTTTAAGTTGTACATGTCCCTGAATTGCCAGTAAAGCACCATATTATATGGATGATTTTCTTCAGGATCCCCATATAAGATGTTATAGGTCCTGCCGTGCACATACGTCGGGATTATTCCTGGCAGAATTAGGAGAAAAATTATCATTTGGGTTATAATCCATGGATTTAGCAGTTCTCGGTGTTTTTTCAGGAATATGAACATGAAGAAAACAAGATTTTCAACAAGGACAACCATGAATGCGTAATGGTGGGTGTAAAACAGCAGCGCAGTGATGATTATGTACAACGCAGAGAATTTTATCCTTCCATTTTTCTCAGACTTCAAGAATAGCATAAAGCTCAGGAGAGAGAGCAGTATCATCATGAAAAAGAACACATACTCTGTAGCATCCCTTGAATAATGGAAATGAAAGAGGCTAAAGCAGGCGAGCAATGCGCTTATGAAGGCAACATCTTTGCTTCCAAACATCTTCTTTACAAGAAAATACATTATGATGATGGAGGCAACTCCTACCAGGATTGAGGAAGATATAAGAGAAACCTGCGAGAATCCGAAAGCCTTCACCCATAGATTGTAAAGAATGAAATAAAGAGGTGGGTGCTGACCTTCATTTGAAATTCTGATGACTTCAGTAACAGTCCTCGTCAGCCCGAACCCGACGTAGCTAGCTTCATCAGTCCACATGACTTCCTTAGAAAGCTTGTACAGCCTGACTATCAGGGCAATCGCACCCAGCAAGATAACATTGAACAAATCGCTCTTGAAGAATACCTTAATGCGTTCAACAAATTTTTCTTTTTTCTTTTTTGTCAACCACGCCTGCTTCTTAGCTTTTAAGATTTTTTTCGTTTTTCTCATTTTTTAGTTTTGGCCTTTGGTGTTGTTGTGTGTTCATCTAGAGCTCTTTCCAGTATGCCTGCAAGCTTTTGACTTATAACCTTGCAATCAAACTCCTTTTTCACAGCCAGAAGGGAGTTCTTTACGAGACGGTTTCTTAGCGATTGGTCTTTATATAGCAGTACGATGCTGTCTTTGAAATCCTTCAGCTTGCAGATAAGCGCGTGCTCTTTGTTCTTTGCATTTATCCCTCTCATCCCTCTCTGGGTTGACACAATAGGAATGCCTGCTGCCATGTAGTCTAAGGTTTTGATGCAAATCCCAGAGCCGTGCATTACAGGATTAATCGCGATATCGCTTGCCATGAGCACATTCATCAAATCCTCTTGCGGTATCCTACCATACAAAACAACATTCTCCGGAAGTTCTTCCCTTGTTTTCTCGAAATGAGTTTTAACGCTTCCAGCAAACAAAAAGGTGAAGTTAGGCATATTCTTAGCCAGCTCATCAACTATGAAGTCAGCTGCTGCGTTGTTAGCGAAGAAATTGGTGGCTATGAACAAGACTGTCTTTTTCCCTTTAAGCCCTAATTCTGCCTTTGCCCTTGCCTTCTCTTGCAGAGAAGCAGGCTTTACTTTGCTTGTATCAACAGGGTTGGGTATTACATAAATCTTATTAGCTTTAATTTTATAATACTTCATTAACTGCTCTTTATCATTTTGCGAGCACGCGAGGACCAAATAGCTTCTTTCGCAAGCCTCCTTCTCAATAAGCTTTGCCCAGAATATCATTATTTCTCCCCATAAGAAGCCCGTCATCCTCCTTTTAAGGAGCTCATACTCACAGTTATGCGAATCATAAACCAGAATCTTGTCCTTGTATTTTTTTATGAAGGTGAAGAACCAGGGGTGAGAGGCTATGAGCACGTCTGATCCCTTGGCAAGCTTGTCCATTTCATGCCTGAACCTCTTGTTGAACCTAAGGACAAACCTCAAGCCATAATCATATAATGAACCTCCTCGCAACCATTTCTTGTTCTGGCCTAACAAATCAATTAACAAATGATTAACCTTGTCAGAGTTTGAGGCCGGGATGATAAGCTCATTAATCCTGGCGCTAACAGGCTCGATTCGATGGGAGGCTGCGCCGATATAATTCAGGACAAAATTATGTGGCAGTGGATTATAAAGGTTAAAAATCCGGTGAGAGCCTCCCTGGATAGGCGGATATAATGGTATGTTATCGGTTATTATTACCCTGATTTTCTGCTCGGTTTTGCTGCTCATTCTACGCAATTTCCCTTATGCTTTTCTCCTTTTTCTACTCTTTCCTGATTGAACATGTCAAACTGATCATATGTTGAAAGGCAGAACCGCTTGTAAGCTTCGACCCTGTATTTCCTTTCATCAGGAGTGTTTTCCTTGTAAGACCAGTCATTAGCATTAACATACTTGAAGTCCTTGTCATTGATGTATTTGTTATAAAGGCCTGTCCCTCTAAAAATAACGCACACAGAGGGCCATGGCTGGGTGGTAATTATGTCCTTATTCTCTGACAGGAACTTTAAGGTGTCGGTGAAGCCCTGCCTGGTTTCAGACGGGTATCCTATTATCAGGTTTGAGCATATGCTTATTCCTGCCTCTTTCATGAGCGTCACAAAGTTTTTCACATCTTCTGCTGTAGACGGTTTACCCATCGCTTTCAGTACCGGGCTTGAAGCGGATTCGATGCCGAGAGCCAGTTGATGGCACCCTGCTTTTTTCATCTTTTTAAATAAATCAATGCTCATCCGCTTGTCAACTTTTGCACTTCCCCACCAGCTGCATGAAAAATCGTTTTTTATTATCAAGTCGCAGAGCTTCTCAAGCTCGATTATGTTGCCGTTTATCAGCAAGTCAGCAAAGACAAACTTGGAAATGCCGTGCTTTTCCTTGTTCCTCACCATCTCATCAAAGACATATTCTGCTTTCCTTGTGAAAAGCTTGCTCTTCCATATCACGCGCTGAATGCAGAAATCACACGGAGTATTGCACCCCCTGGAGATGAGGATAGGCAAGGATTTTGAGGGCTTGCTAGTGTCGAAGTCATCAAAATAAATGCTTAAATCGTAATCGCTGAAATCAGGGCAAGGCAGGGAATCAATGTTTTGAATTCTTTCATAATCCCCGCAATCTATGAATTCTTTTCCCCTCCTTATAAGGCATCCGGGGCAATCATCAACTTTTCCATTTTTAGCAAATGAATCGGCTATTCTCTTCAGCGTAACCTCTCCTTCTCCTTTTACTATTATATCTATGTCTGTAGACTGCTTTAGAGGTACTCCCTGCAGCTGATCATTGCACACCTGCCCGCCGACGACTATGAGCAGGTTTTTATTCCTTTTTTTAAGCTCTTTAGCAAGAGTCCTTGTGAAGCAGTTTGAGTAGACAGATATTCCTATAATATCTGGTTTAAATTCAAGTATTTTCTCAACAAAATAAGCTATATAAGGTTTTACAACTTGCGGAAAGACTGTTTCTGAATATTGCTGGTTCTCCTGCCACTTGAAGTAATGAGCTTGTCTCCAGTAATCCTGGAATTCGGGCTTGGTCTTGTGATAAAGCTCAGTGTTCACGTCAAAACATTTTGCAGTGTGGCCTTCTCTTTCAATATAGGCTTTTAAGTAAGAGACATTAAGCGGCGGAGTTTCTATTGTCCAAACAGGCACTGATACTAACGCAATCTTCATTTTGGGCACAACACCTTTTCTCTTAATAAGCAGTACTTGTAACAGAATTCAGGTCCCTTGCCTTTTACAACGTTTTTTCTAAATTTTTTATAAGTTCTGCTGTTCCATATTTCTTCAAAGCTCTTTTCATTAATGTTTCCCATCACAATTAAGGGATGATAAGCTCTTTTACCATAATAAAGAGTGTCTCTTGCATACGAGAATTGTGAACAAGGAATGATATTTCCCTGCCAATCAACGATGGGCTGCATGAATTCACACCTTGCATTCTCATCCTTCTTGAATTCAGGATAACTGAAAATAATCCCCAAGCTTTTACATTTTTCATTTGCTTTTTCAATTATTTGCTTCACTTCATCTGTATAGTTATCTCCATAGAGAATAGCATCCTGGACATCCTGAGTGTAAGGCTCGACATTGGTTAGCCGAACAGAGCCTATTTTGAGCTCTTTAGCCAGGTCTATGAAGGCCAATAGCTCATGAATGTTGTCCTTTATAGCAACAAAATTAGTGCTGAGCATGGGCAACCTGCTGTTATGCTTTTCCTTTAGCTGATTAAGCTCCTGTATGTTCTGAACTATCTTTTCAAAGGAATGCTTCCTTAATTTTTTGTAAGTCTCAGGCAGAGCAGCATCTATAGATATGCTCAAGCTGTCAAGCCTGTTTTTTATCAATTCTTCTGACACCTCTTTTGTTAGTAAGGAGCCGTTTGTAAGTATTGAAACATTGAGCCTTGGATTAGCTTTCTTAGCAAAAACCAGCATTTCTACAACTTTAGGATTAAGAAGGGCCTCAGCATTGAAGCCGAAAAGCACAGAATCAACCTTTTTGAAGGTTTCTTCCAGCTTCATGAAGGTTTCCATTGTCATTAATCCCTTGGGATGGTACAATTCCTGAAATCCGCAGATTTTGCAGTCATAATTACACATAGCGCTGATTTCAACATTGAAATGATGATGAAGATGCTTATAATATTTCTTTTTAAGATAATTTTTAATGAGCTTTAGCATCTGAGTCCTCCAACCCCCAAATATTGATAGTTGAGCAAAAAAGACAAATTTATAAATGTTTATGTTTTTTCAGTGGTAAAATGTCGTGGCGGGGAAGGCTGAAGCTCATACTATGGAACTATAACGCAATATTCAGCACAATATCCGCATCTAAGGAATACATCCTTAAGTATATTCAGGCAGAGAACAAGCTCAAAGTGGCTAGGAAAGCCTTATTCGATTCGTGGCTTTTTATAAAGGAAGCATTGCCTTTCAGGAACGAGGTGTTTGTAACTGATTTCATTTATATGCACCTGCCGAACTTTTTCAAGACGCTTAAAATGCATGGTATGAGGAACCTTGAGTTAAGATTTGTCAATCCTATGAACTTGAAGTCAAAGAACCTCTCATTCATCTTCCTAACCAAGTTTCCAGAAATAAAGAAGAGCATTGAACAGGCGCAGAAAGACGGGGTTCTTACAAAAAAGCCAAGAAAAGACTCCTTGCTCCATTTAATAAACAACCTGTACAAAGAACCGGCAGAGTTTGAAAAACCTTCAAAGCAGAAGAATTCTGAGCTAATAAAAAAGAATTTTGATGAAGGCAAGCAAATAATTGACTGTTACCCATCAAAGCTATTTATAGAGCTTACAAGGAACTGTAACTGCAGCTGCATAATGTGCGGCAGGGAAAAGCCTTCCTATGATGAAAGCCTCAACATGAAATTTGATTTGTTCAAGCAGATTGCCGACACATTCTTTCCCTACGCTGGCTATGTTGATTTAAGAGGTTTCGGAGAGACAACCCTCATACACAATATTGATGAGTACATTGACTATGCCCTCAAGTATGACTGCGACTTTGGAATTATTACCAACATGACTGTCAAGAACGATAAGCTATGGGAAAAGCTTGTCCTGAACAATTTTTGGCTCGGAGTATCTTTAGACGCTGCTAACAAGGTAACCTATCAGAAGATAAGAAGGCATGGCAATTATGACAATGTCATTCATAACTTTGAGCTTATAAGAAATATAAGCAAGAAGCACAAGATAAAAAACAGGGTCTACCTGGTGGTCACTGTTCAGAGCAACAATATTGAGGAAATCTCGGACATAATAAGGCTTGCTGCGAAGTATGATATTAAAAAGGTTGAGCTCAGCCCTGTAATCCTACCGTACGAAGGCCACCCCTGCGGGTTGGTCCATGTCAAGGAAAGAGTCAAGCCGAACATAAGAAAGGCTCTTGAGCTGGGTGAAAAGCTAGGGGTTGAGACCTCCTTAATAGGGACCTTTGGCTTAGAAGAGAAAGAAAAGGCAAAAGGGCACAAGCTGATGAAGAAATGCCCAAGGCCATGGTCTTGGCTGTACATCAATTATGATGGCAGAATAGGTCCCTGCAACCACCTCATGGACCCGTTGTTTGTGCTAGGTGACCTAAGCGTTAGCAGGGGTAAATTCGAAAAAGAGTTCAACAATGAATCCAACCAGTTCATGAGGGCAATAATCCACACGCCATACCGCTACAAGAGCTGTGAATGGTGCTTTAAGAACCGGTATGATTATTAGAATATTAGAATGCTGAAACATAAATCATTATTCATGATTAAAATGAAAAAAAAGAAAATTGAGCTGTCAATTATCATCCCGGCTTATAATGAAGAAGACTGCATTGAAAAAACTATTTTAGATGTTTTCAAGGTTTTTCGAGACGCGAAGATTAATTTTGAACTAATCCTAGTCGATGATGGCAGCACAGACAACACTTTAAGAGCTTGCAAAGCGCTGCAAAAAAAACTGTCATTTTCTGTTATTCATCTGAATAAAAACCAAGGATATTCAAAAGCCTTAAAAACAGGCTTTTTGAAGGCGATGGGAGAATACATTACTTATATGGACGCTGACTTACAGCACCCCCCAGACCAAATCCTCAAATTATATCGCGCTGCTGTTGATCAAGCTTATGATTTTGTTACGGGCTGCTGCAATAAAAAGAATTATAGGGGCAAGATATACCCTTATTTCAGAAGACTAGCAAGCAAAAGCTATAATTTGATAGTAAGAATCTTGTTTAAAACAAAAACAGGAGATGCCCATGCCAAGAAGGTTTTTAAAAGAAAGCTTATTCATGCAAGAAAGATTTATGCGCTCTATGGGCTTATGGATTTGGAATTACTGCTTATCGGGCTTAGGGAATCTCCTGATATCAAGGCAATCCCTCTGAAAGTCAATCCTAGATTTGCAGGCAAATCCAAGCTCACCCCGTGGCTTATGCTGCGCACACTAATTAATGTTTTCAGGTTAAAATGGTTTATTAGAAAGGAGAATAAGATTGAGAATGCTAAAAAAGCTTAAGCAATTTTTTAAGAAAAATAAGTTTCTTCTTATTTTTATCCTAATTCTAATTGTGGCTTTTTTTATTAGAGTTTATAATCCGGTTGGACAAGAACTTACCTATTCTGAATTCATAACCTTGCAGGTAGCTTCCCAACATACTTTTCCTGAGTTTCTTAACTCAGTCAAGAGAGAATTGCACCCTCCAATCTATTATTTCCTCATTTATCTAGAAGGTAAAATTTTTGATTTAAATGAGCTAAGTTTAAGAATAAACTCGATTATTTTTGGCTTGTTATCCCTTGTTTTGATATATTTTTTTGTAAAAGATTTATTTGGAGAGAAACAGGCCTTATTAACAACATTCATCATAGCCATCTTACCTTTTCATGTATTTTACTCAATGATTGCAACATCTTATATGTTTTTCTTTGCTACAATCATACTAAACTTTATTGCCTTGTTAAGCTTTCTTAAGAAGCCAGATTGGAAACAAGCAACACTATATTCTTTGTCTTCAGCAATCATGCTGTACACCCATTATTTTGCAGCTTTACTTCTTTTGATGGAAAACCTTTTCTTTTTAATTTATATCAAAAAATATAGGGCTTTATTGAAGTACTGGATTACATCAAACATTTTGACCGTGGTGTTATACCTCCCGCACATCAAAAGATTTTTTTCAGATGTGGTATATTACCAATTTAATTATTTCGCCTCTTTTGCAAACTTTTCATTGGACATTGTTTCAATTTTTAATAATATGAAAACAGTTTTTTCACACACATTCTTTCCTTTTCTCTCAGGTCAGATGCAATATATGCAAATTACTTATCGATTAATGTTACCTCAAGATTTAATACAAATACTCAATTCCTTTTGGCATACTTTAAAACCATTATTTATTATAATTGTTTTTATATTCATCCTTGCTTTTTTAGTTCTTTTATTTTTGGATCGAAGAGTATTTAAGGAATTTGTAAAAAAATCTCATTTTTTTGTTTTTTTTGCAATCACTACACTAATACCCTTGTTGGTGTGTGCGATTTTTCCTTCTTTTTATAGAACAGAAGAATTTATCTATGCTATTTTATTTTTCTTTATAGTATTATCATATTGCGTATTATCTTTTAAAGATAAAAACCTCGTGCTTATTTTTGTTGTTTTTATGATACTTATCAGCATTTTATTCGGCCCCTACATTTATTCAGTGCGCTTTTCACCTGACTTTAAAGAAACAGCAGCATTCATAAAAGCTAATGAGAAACCAAATGATTTAATATTTGTTCATGCCTCGCATTATCTTGATGAATTTATTTACTATTATAATGAATCGGCTGACCCTGCAGTACATCACCAATCTATTTTTACTTTTGATGATAGGTTTCTTTTTTTCCCTTATTACGAACCAACTGATAATGCGGTTATTAACAGTTCCAATCCCTTGCCAAGATTAATTGATTTTGATTTGCTGAGAAACATTACCGCGAATAAAAGCGTTTGGTTTATAATGATTGATCAACAGGCTTGCTATGATTTCAATAATTTGATGAATTTCTTTAATGAAAACTACAACTATTCATTTTTTAGACCAAGCTCTGGCTCCGAAGCATGGCAGCCTTTTGGCATTAGTTTTTTTTCAAATGAAAGGGAATTGCCATGAAACTGAAAGAAAGGGTTGTTGTTTTTGTTAACCCTCCTATAAGAAAAGAAGAGCAATACGGGAAACTGTCATCAGTGGGTGGTTTTGACCCTCATTTCGGGCTCTGCTACCTGGCCAGCACGGTCAGAAAAAAGGGCTATAAGCCCTTTATTATTGACGCGCCTGTTCTAAATTATGATATAAAAAAAACTATTCACATAATTTTGGGTTTAAATCCAAGTTATATATGTATTACAGCAACCACATATGCTATAATTTCCGCAATTGCTTTGGCAATGGAACTCAAGAAAAAAACAAGGGCAAAAATCATCATCGGCGGTCCTCATTTCTCTGCAATGCCCAAGGAAACCATAGAATACTTTGATATCGGTGTTGTTAATGAAGGAGAATCAACCATAGCAGAGCTTCTTGATGCCCTGGAGGACAAAAAGCCGTTAAAAAATATCAAGGGCATTATCTACAAGAGTAAGGGGAAAATAATCGTTAACAAGCCCAGGCCATTCATAAAAAATCTGGACGCGCTTCCAATGCCTGCCTTTGACTTGTTGCCTGAAATAACCAAGTATTACCAACCGCCAGTTCAATCAGTGATTCGATACCCGTTCATTGGATTAATAAGCAGCAGGGGCTGCTCTGGTCAATGCACTTTTTGTGACCGCAGGGTTTTTGGCAATCGCTTAAGAGCTCATAGTGCGAAATACTTATTTAAGCTAATCAAGCACTTGGTAGATGAATATGATATCAAGTCATTTATTTTTTATGACGATAACTTCCTGATTTTTAAAAAGCGAAACCTTGAGCTGCTGGAACTTATCAGAAGGAACAAGATTGATATCAAATTCACTTGCCTTGCAAGAGTTGATATGATAGAAAAGGAATACTTGACTAAGCTAAAAAAAGGCGGGTTATGGCAAGTTAACCTCGGCATCGAGTCAGGAAGCCAGGAGATTCTTAATTTTTATAAAAAGAACATCACTTTAAAACAAGCAGAGAAAGCTGTGAATGTCATTCACGGCCTGGGCATTCGATGCAAAGGATTCTTTATGCTTGGAAATCCGTTGGAAACCAAGCAGACTTTAGAGCAGACTAGAAAATTTGTTAAGGCGCTGAACCTAACAGATATTGCCATAACCTACTTCACTCCCCTCCCTGGCTCTGATGTGTGGCCTTATGTTAAGAGACATGGTAGGATTATACACTCCTATAATAAGTTTAATATGTTTGAGGTGGTTTTTATTCCCAAAGACCTGAAAAAAGAAGACTTGGAGTTCTACTACAGAACCATCTATAAGGAGTTCTACCTAAGGCCGAGAATTATTCTTGATTATGCCAAGAGAATTAATAGCTTTAAGCAGGTAAAATACTTTGCAAAGGCTCTAGAAGTATTCTCAAAGCACATACTTAGAAGCTAGAAGTGTTTGCTTTAGGCAGCACTTGCTTTAACACTTTTAATCCTTAACGCCACTAATTACATATGTTAAACTATCAGGTTTTCTAACCTCCCTTTCTTTCACACCTGACTTTTTGAGCAGTTGCCTTATGCTCTTCAAGCTGAAAAGCCTGATCCTAAAGCCATGCGTTGAGTGGAACAAGAAGTAAAGCAGTCCAATCAGATTAAGCCCGGGGATTACTATAACTATTGAACCTCTTTTTTTAAGATTCTTAACACAGCTCTGAAGTGCCTTAGCAGGGCTTTTGCAGAACTCTAGCGAGCCTGAAACTAAGACTTTATCATACTTTTGTTTGCTCTCATAATTCTTCATATTACATCTTTCTGCCCTTAATCCATTCTTCCTGGCTTGTTTAATCATTTCTTCTGAAATATCAATTCCAAGATAATCGCCTCCGCGTGCTTTAATCTTTAGTCCATAATAGCCAGCACCGCAGCCGCAGTCAAGGATTCGCTCCCCTTTTTTCACATTAAGCATTTCAAGAACAGCTTCTGCTTCCTTTGAAATCTGCCTTCCAAGCAATCCTTTGTTCCTATCTCTATTATATTTCTTAGCTTTCCTGTTGAAATATTCTTTTACCTTGCTCATTTTAATTCTCTCATTAGCCCAAACTCCTGACTTTTAAGGCTTTTTATCAACTCTTTAAGCTTACTTAAAAACCCATCACCGCAATTCCTTGTGACATAAAAAGGCACTCCCTTGATTTTTGGTAACTCAACAAACTCCCACGGGTGAAAATAAAGCACAACATCCCTGCCCATCCCTAAATTGGCTTTAACCCCTAACTTAGTCCACCATAAGCCGATATTTCGCATCCAGACCCAGGATATGGGCAGTCTTACTAGCGGCATAACAGAGAGGGGGATTTCCTTAATTCCTTGTACTCTATTTTTGTACTTATATCTCGGAATTATGGCGGAGTGGATGGAAGAATCATATTTATACCCCTCTTTTATTATTTCATCCAGAACAGTCCTATTTATGGAGAACTGAGGAGTTCTGAAGCCAAAAGGTTTTTTCCCTGTTATCCTCTTCAATATTTTTGCAGCTTTGCTTATTTCCTCATTGATTTGAGGAGGCTTCAAATCATCATGATTAACATCTCGATAGCTGTGACTGGCTATCTCATGACCCTCCTTTGATATCCTCTTTACAAGCCCAGGCTCTTTCTCAGCAAAGTAGCCGGTTACAAAAAAGGTTGATTTTATGTTCTGTCTTCTAAGCAGCTCTAGCAATTTAAGCGCTCCTTCACGGGAAAAAGAGGTTTCTGCGTTATGCCTGCTTTTCACTCTATTATGCTCAGGAATGCGCCATTCCTCCAAATCAAAGGTGAGATAAATTCTTTTCATTCTGTCTTTTTCTTTTTGATTAACTTATTATGTAAATCCCAAACGTGTTTGCCCAAATATTTATATAATCGAGAATTATAAATAGAGTCCAGCGCTTCCTTTCTCCAGGCCAGCTCTTGGTTTGTGAGCTCTAAATCTTTCCTTAGATTATCAAGCTCTTCCCTTATTTTCAGCAATTCCTCTTTTTTTTGCTGGTTGAGGGTTTTCTGCTTTTGTATCTCCTTGTCTTTTTGCTTTATTTGTTCTTCTTTTTCTTGTGTTATTTCTTGTATTTTTTTGTCTTTTTGCTTTATTTGTTCTTCTTTTTCTTGTGTTATTTCTTGTATTTTTTTGTCTTTTTGCTTTCTCAGGATGTTTATATCCCGTTGTCTTTGTTCCTGTATTCGTCTTATGTCTTTGTCTTTTTGTTGCCTTAGCCCCTCTTTTTCACTTATTATGCGCTTTACTTCATTTTCTTTTTCTTTTTCCAAACGGAGGATGTCTTTTTCGAGCTGGCTTCTTTTCAATTTTTCTCTGTAAAGCTCTCTTGAAAGCTTTGCTTTTTCCTTGTGTAATATGGCATTTTCTTCTTTTAGGTGTGAGATCATTCCATCATCATGAAGCGTTTTTTTGTTTAGATTCTCAATCTTACTCTTATTTTCCTCGATTTCTTTTTGAAGCTTGTTCGTTATTTTGTCCATAAAAGAAATTTGTTTCTTCTTACTCAATTCTGGGTTTTGACAGAAATCATCAAGCAGCTTTATGGCGTTATCCCATGATAACTCCTTTTTTACAGCCCTAATCCGCTCTTTTATTTTCTTTACTTCTTTAGGTGAATCCATGAGTTCAATCATCCTTTTTATTATTTCATCTGCGTCACCTTCTTTTACGCTAAAGCCCATCCTTTTCTCTTCAATAAGCTTAGAGAGCACATCTCCTTCTGTGCAGATAATCGGAAGTTCTCCCCAAATGCAATCAATTAATCTGGTCCTGTAAGATAACTCATTTTCAATTGAGGATTTGTAGGTCACAATAGCCAGATCCGACTCTAAGTACATTGCGGCCCGCTCGTTGTAAGGCAGCCACGGGATAAAAAAGACCTTCGTATTCAGCAATCCATTTGCTTCGGCTTTTTTTCTTATTGATTCATAAGCCTCGCTTGTTCGGATGTTGTTTTGGAAATGATTTGAACCAACAAACACCAAGGCAATATCATTTCTTTTTTTGAAGACACGCTCCATTGCTTTGAACATGGTTTGCGGATCAAACCAGGGATACATCGGACCAGGCCAAAGGATAACCTTATTTTCCTTAGGGACTAGCACACCTTTTATAAGGGGCTTTTTGGATTTTAGCTCTTCATCCGGGATTCCAAAAGGCACAATCACAATCCTAGCCCTGTCCTTTTCATATTTGCCTAGCAATGTAAGGATGCTTGAATAGTAAACCCTTTGCCTATCATTTGCGCATAAGAAAAGGTCGCTTGCAGAAAAAGCATTTAATAGATGCAAGATGCTTTCTGTTTTTTCTTCTTCTTTTTTATCAAGAAAAACGTCATTCATTATGACGGGATCGTACAGGTCCATAACAACTGGCTTGTTTTTTGTCTCTCCTATCAAATTGAATGTGAATTCATTCGGGTAGCTGATGATCACATCAAAATCTCTTATTATTTTATTCATGTTCTCTCTGTTAATGTTAATTACTTGAATCCCGCTTATTTTCGCTTCTTTGGCTTCATTAGTTTGCGCAATGACAACTTCGTGATTTTTTCTTTTCAAAGCTTTAGCTATTTCAAAGCACCTAACCCTTGTGCCATCAGCTTTTCCGTCTTCAGAAAAGAGGCTCCACATGACTATCATAAGCACTTTACTCATCTTATCCCCTCGGCGTAGGCCCATTCGCCCTTTAAACTTATCAAGCCAACCTCCTTTTTTTCAGGCTGGTTTTTCACTATGAATCCTGCGCCAAACCCATAATAACCATAATTGTCTTCTTTTCCTTTACATGGAGATTTTGATATTGCGGCAGAAATACGGTACTTACCGTCTGCAAAAGGATTTTGCAAGATAATCATTTCGACCGCTCCAACCCCTTTTTTTATGTCTTTGGATGCGTTCGCAACCCTGCTGTTAGGCCCTCCTACCAGCACGTAATCCTTGTTAAAAAATGCAAGGCCTACCTCTGGCTTATCAAGGCCTTTTGTAGCGTAGTAATGAATCCTTATTTTAATTGTTTCACCTGTCTTGAAGCTTTGTTTTGTCTTGTTATTGCTATCCAGAACATCAATTTTAAGTATTTCAACATCCCCTGTGCCCCATTTTCTTTGCTTTTTCAAGTCGTTTCCTTTTCTCAGACGTTCATTGAAATGTTGTGATTGCGTTATTAGTTTTTCTTGGAGCAACCCTATTTCTTGAGTTTTTTCTTTTAATGCTGCCTTCATTTCATTGACCTGCTTCAGATACTGCGCCTGTTCTTTTGAAATGATTTTTTTGTTATATTCTGTAATGACCTTCTTTGTTTCGCCTAATTTTGCTATCTTTCCTTTGTCAAGATAGGCTGTTCTATTACATATTTTTGATACCAGGCCGGTGTTGTGGGATACAAAAAGAACTGTCTTTCCTCTTAGCTTGAATTCATCAAAAACAGCAATGCATTTCTTCTGGAACTCCTCGTCACCAACAGCCAGGACCTCATCAATCAGGTAAATGTCGGCTTCCACATTTTTTGCTATTGAGAATGCAAGCCTCGCCATCATTCCTGTAGAGAAATCCTTGAGAGGCGTATCTATGAACTTCTTGATGCCTGCAAAACTAATGATTGCGTCAAGCTTCTCGTCGATATCTTTCCTTGCCAAGCCTAGCAGTGAGCCGTACAGGTAAATGTTTTCCTTGGCAGTCAGCTCTTGGACAAACCCTATCCCCAGCTCTAGGAAGGACACAACTTTTCCTTTAACTAGGATGCTGCCTTTGTCAGGCTGGAGTATGCCAGCAATCACTTTGAGCAGAGTGGTCTTGCCGCTGCCATTGGGCCCGATAATCCCTAAGAAGTCCCCTTTTTTAACTGTCAGGCTGATGTCTCGCAGAGCATAGAGCTTCTCATACTTGACCTTGCCTTTGCTAATGGCGCCTATAAAGCTCTCTGCCAAGGTTCTCCTTTCCTCGTGGGGTATATTAAATATCTTGGTAAGCTTGTTTATTTCAATGATTTTTTCTTCTTGAGCCATTTTTTCACTTAATTTTTCTATCAATCAGATCTGCTCTGCGAATTTTTTGCTCTTCTTGCTGAATATTATCAGGCCGATGATTAAGGCGCCGACACAAATTATGAAGGTGATGGAAACATGCTTCAGATAGCTGAAATCAACAGGTGGCAACTTGTGAAAAATCAGTGCATTCCTTGAATCCTCTATGATCCTTGCAAGGGGGTTGAGAATGTACCAATTATGGAATTGCTTGGGTATGAACGATATTGGGTAGATGATGGGCGTGACCCAGAAGCCTACCTGCATGAGCACATCCCAGATATGGCTTAAGTCCCTGAACCTCGGATAAAGCGCCGAGAGGATAAAGCTCATTCCTAATGCGAACAGGAATAGCTCAGCAAGCAGCACTGCAAATAATACCAGGTGCCAGCTAAAGCCCGCTTCAAATATGATGACGAAAAAAAAGAAGATAATCAAGTTGAGCATGAGGGAGATGAATGCGCTTATGTTGGTGCTTATGATGATGAGCTTCTTGTTTAAGTTAGTCTTCCTTATTAGGTTGGTATTCCTGTTCAAGGCGCTCATGCTGTAAGAAGTTGCTTCTGTGAAAAAACCCCAGAGAATAATTCCTATTAACAGGAAAAGCTCGTAGTGCGGCACGTCAAGCTTTATGAGACGGTGAAACACGATGTAAAGCGTTGCCAGCATTAAAAGTGGCTTGAGCAAAGACCAGAAGAATCCAAGCACGCTGCGGTTATACTTTAGCTTGAAATCTGTGAGCGTGAGGTCTTTTATAATTCTCAAGTTATTCCTAAGAGACTCTTTCATAGCAAACCCCTGCTTGAATTATAAGAGCTTATAGTAATGTTTAACAGCCTTGCTCGTAATAATCCCCCAGTCATATTTCTCAGCTATTCTTCTGCTGTTCTTTGCTAGACTGGCCTGTAATTTCTTGTCCTTTATTAAGGTTGCTATGCTTATCGAGAATTTATTTATATCAGATATCAGGGCGTCCTTGCCAGGCGCCGCCTCGATTCCTCTCAAGCCTTTCTTCGTGGTTATGACCGGCAGGCTGTTGGCAAAGTAGGAGAACATCTTAAGGTTTGAGCCGCTCCCGCTGATTACAGGGTTAATTGCTAAGTCTGCGGCCCGGTAATAAGGCAGCAAATCATTGACAACGCCTGTGCACACCACATTTTTTTCCAATTTTCCAATTTTTCTCTTGCGAACATTCCCGACTATCAAAAAGAGCGCTTCAGGCAGCTGAGGAGCCAAGGTTTTCTCTATGAAACTCGCAGCTTCATCATTCGGAGGATGCTTTGCACCCACAAAAAGAACTATATTGCTGTTTTTTCTGAGCCCTAACTTTCTCCTTGCTTCTTCCTTTGTGAGCTTTATTGCATAATCCGCAAGCCTTGCCCCATTAGGAACAATAACAAGCTTATTCTTTTCAATTCCATACATCCTGCTCAGCTTTTCCTTATCCTCCTGGCACATGGAAAAAACTATTTTTGCCTTTTTAACAGCTTTTCTCTCGGTTTTCTCAATTGACTTCACAATGCATTCTCGTAATACATTTCCCTTGAAGAAATCCTTCTGCAGCTCAGATTCAACATTGTGCTCAACAAGGACAATGGGCTTCTGCGTATGCCTTGCAACCCATTCTAAGAGCCAGGGGTGCTCAACCTGAACAAGGTCGCATTTTTTCATGGCAGCCATTAATTCTCTTCGGGACGTTATGAATTTGAAGATTAGCGGCACAATGAAGTCATAGTTTTTTATTCCCAGAAGCTTAAGAAATACCACGCCTTTGGTATAAAAAAGATGATTGAATACGTGTTCAGTGTAGCTCTTGTTATGAACAAAACTCTTTTTCCTCATAAGCACTGGCGTGAAAGAGAATTGCTCTATTTTCGCATACTTTGACATGGCTTGGTTAAAGCCAAAAATCCTTACTTGGCCTCCGCTTCTTGGCGGATGTACAAAATAAGCACTGATGTCAACGATTCGCATAAATTTCTTTCCTCACCTTCTCTATAAATTTTTTCACAGAATATTTTGCTGCTTGTTCCTCGCAAGCCTTCCTGAACCGGGAGGGATTCTTGTTGATGCTCTTGACAGCTTTCACAATCTCACCAGCATCTGCATTCACAAGGAAGCCGGTCTTGCCATTAATCATGGTTTCCCTGAATCCGCCTTCATTCACAGCAACCACTGCTTTTCCAGCGCTCATGGCTTCAAGGATGTTCATGCCGAAATCCTCTTTTTGCGATGTCGCGATGAATCCTTTGCACTCTGCATAGAGCTCTTCAAGCTTTTTCTCATTAACCTCTCCCAGGAAAGTAACATTACCCGGCTTGCTCTGCAACAGCTTGTTCCGGTAAGCTTCAGAATGGTCTCCGCTCGTCACTCCACCCCCAACTACCAGCTTCTCCTCCGGCAGCCTGCTGAAGGCCTCTAGCTGGAGTTCAATCCTCTTATGTGGGTAAAGCCTGTTCACGCTCAGCCAGAAATCCCCGAATCTTCTGAACTCGTACTGCTTTATCGGAGGATTGACAACAACAGAGCTCTTATGATAGTACTTCTTGACTCGCCTCCTGCAATCCTCTGAATTAGCCACAACACGCTGAATGTGCTGGAGATTTCTTTCTAGGAAATGCCTGTGAACCCTAACCCATACTACAAACAAGGGCTTGGCCCACCAAGGCGCGACCTGTTTGAAATCATCATATGCCTGGTAGAACATCCTAACAGGGGTGTGGCAGTAGAGCAGGTTGGGCTTGTGTTTCTTTGCAGCGAATATTGCCCAGTTACCGCTAAGGATGTAGAAATCATAACCTGAACCTGATCGATTGACTCTCGAGAAAAGCCAGGAAGCAGTTATCTGCTTAAGGACAGGAAAGCGTGAGGGATTGCCAATGCTCTTAATCTTGACATCAGCCGCTCCCATCTTTTTAAGATTATCCTTGTCAATCTGGGTGGTGAAGATGTCTGCTTTCAAGCCCCTGGCCAGCTCAACCACCAGCTTCTCGCCGCCGCCAATGGTGCCGAAAAAGTCATGGAAGATTGCTATTCTCATGGAACATCCCGTATTAAGGTATTAAGCTAAGCTACTTTGTAAATAGTGATGCCATCCTTGTAATACACTCTTGAATTGCTGATAAAATCACAATCAATGCTTTCATGGCTTATGACAAAATTGACTTTTTCCTCAGCCAGGATTGCTTGCTTTGCCTCGCAGCCAAGCTGGAAGAAATCATACACTTTTCCATAAGCGCCGCCTTCCAGGCCTGAAGGCATCATGCCGACGACGCGGTTCATGCTGACGGGATAGACTGCCACTGAGAGGAAGGGCTTTGCAAGCACCTTTTGATAAGGTTCATAATGCTCCTTGAGCCAGAGCAGGGCTTCATATTCTGCTGGAGTGATGATTCTTTGCAATGAGAATTCCTGAGGCTCGACCCTGTAATAATTGATGAAGGTGAAGAAGAGCACGACAGCCACAAGGATGATTGCTGGCACACGGGTGTATTTTCTCTTTTTGAAAATATGCTTCTTTGAATAATTCACCAGCAGCTCTGAAAGCCAGTATAAGCCCATGGCTGAGAGCGGGGCAAGGCTCACCAGCAGGTAGAAGAAGTTCCTCTGGTAAGGCAAGAACAGCGAGAAGCCAAAAAGCACAAACAGGACCAGGTTGAGCAAAAGCAGTGCAGGCCAGATGATGAACAAGAGATTGTTTTGATTTGTTCTATCTCTATTATTTCTCTTTAATGCTAAGTAAAAGATGCCGGCAGCAGCAAGAATTAACGGGATTACTCCATAGAAGCTCAATAAGGAGTAGCTGTGCTCAAGCACTGTCCAGCCCTTCTTGAAGACCAGCTCTCCAAGGAATTTTTGCGCAGTCCCGCCTATTGTGCCCGTCCAGAAATAAAGCTTGACAAACACGGCTGAGATTATAAAGCCGATAATTCCTAATGGTATGACAAGTTTCAGGTTCTTCTTGACAAAGCCGAGCTTGGTGAGCGTGTAGGCAGAGGATACTATTGATGCCAGGACTGCTGTAAACGGATAGATGAGGATTGCGATGAGGAATACAATGATGGAGGCTAGCATGAAAATCTTGCTTCCCTTGCCACCCTCAAATGCCTTGATGAACAAGTAGAGGTAAATGAAAACCAGGAAGAGAGTGAAGGTCAGGGGAGTGAAGAACCAGTTCCCCAGCATGTTAACATTGTTTCTCAGGGATGCGAAGAATAAGAGTGAGAACAAGCCAATCCAGTAATTCTTGGTGAGCTTGAAGACGAGGAAGAAGAGGAAGAACGCATTGATGGCCAACATGATGGGTGCAAAAAACTGGTAAGCCAAGACAGGATTGATGCCTGGCATTGAGAATAATCCTGCAAGCAACAAGTGAAATCCCTTTTCGCGGTCCTGGGCAGGCGTGTCAAGATAAGGGTTGAAGTCTGTTTTGTGCTCCTCGGCGATTGCCAGGCCTAAGGCGAGGTGAGTCCACTCGTCATTGTGCAAAGGAAAAGGGTACTGGGTGGCGTTGACGAGCGTTGCGCTCTCAGGCTCAACAAATTGATAAGGGTAGGCAGCATGAACCTTATACACGAGAAAGAAGCACAACGCCAGGCTTAGGGCTAACAAGACTATTTTGAGATAAACCTCCTTCTTAACCATGCCATAAAGGGGTGTAAGGTAATACTTAAATGTTGCTGAAATCAAAAGATTTTTATTGAAGCAGAAATTAACAAGCTATAAGTCAATAAACCATCCGGTGAGAGCATGAAGCCAAATAATGATAAGAGTAAACACAAAAATAGCAAGACTAAATATTTAATACGCTCGCTTCCTTTTTTAACAATAATAACTTTGCTTATCTTAATTGTTTTGGCGTCCACTTTTTTATTACAAACTATGAAAAAACAAAATTTTGGAGTATTTAGCCCGGATTCTTTAGAAGGATATATAAGGACGCTGGATGAAAATTATTCATCTCAACACCATCCTTTTATAGAAGGTAAATATAAAGTGAATCCCAGAGATGTCAAAGAATATAAAATGACTCTTTTAGAACCTATGCGCTCTTCCCTAAATACCGCTATTCCATCAACAAACAGTTCTTTTTCATTCGTTAATAACAGCACTAGGCAATTCAGTTTTCAGCCCCATAACTGGAGCAAGGAAGAATTAACTGATTTAAGAATACCCAACTCTGGCTTTGAGATGGATGAAAATAATAACTCTTGGCCTGACACCTGGTTTGGCCAGGGAAATGTGATTTACTCAACTGAGAACTGCTATCATGGAGAGAGGTGCTTGTATGTTGATGTAGATGATTCCCCAACAGGCTATGTAACTTTGACTTCAGCGCCAGTGGATGTGCAGGAACTCCACAATTATACTGTTTCATTTGATATATCTTGTGTTGAATGCAATAATGAAAGTGCGTATGTCGCAGTTATTTGGTTCAGAAATATGTCTTATGCAGGCAAACCATATACTATAACTGAACGAGGAAGGTATATTATGTACTTAAACAATACCCTTGGCTATCAAACATTTACCCTTGATGTGGAAGCACAACCAGCGAGCATAAAGGCAATCTTTGCGCTTTTGGTTCACACTCAATTTGCTAATGTCCAGCCTCGAACTCGATTATACCTTGATGGCACGGGATGAGCTTTCTAAGGACTAAAAAAGATTTTTAGCTTAATAAATTATCTAAAGAGAAAAATTTATATTCTTTTGCCTTATTGCTAGCATAATGGGTGATATTATTAGAAAGCTTTTTAACTGGCTAAAGCAGAATTACGGCTTTATTTTTCAGGAGAAAAACCTTGTTATTTTGCTAATAATAGGATTATCAATACGTCTTTTAATCATGCCTTTTACTATGATGATTGACTTTTCTCATCAATATTACGGAACTTTTCAAACGATAGAGGCGCAGGCTCTTCCAGCATGGGATAATGTGAACCCTGTCTCGATGGATTCGCTTTATTTGTTCATGTCATTTTACAATAAGGTTTTCCCTTCTATGTATTGGTATAACAGTACTTTTATTGCAAATCAGAAACTTGGTTTTCCAAGCACGCTCTCAAGTCGCTTTGGCGATTATACAACGGTAATTCAATCTGATTTCTTGTCCCATGAGCCTATTTTCCTAAAAATTTTCTTATTAAAACTGCCTTTCCTTATTTTTGATTTGGGCATCTTATTTATTTTGCCTTTGTTTTTTAAAACTAGGGAAAACAAGAAATCTGCTTTTCTTTTCTGGCTCTTCAACCCGATAATTCTAGTAATTAATTTTGTTTTTGGCGCTATGGAGGTAATGGCTGTTTTATTTTTAGTTCTGGCTTTGTATCAATTCTCCAAGGACAGGCTGTTGGCCGGTCTGTTTTTTACCTGCTTGGCATTCCTGTCTAAATTTGAGACTTCCTTCGTCATCCCGTTTGTGATTGTTTTTGTGTTAAAAAGAATTTACCATTATGCGCTTTTTAGGAAACGCATCATCCTGTCAGCAGGGTTAATAATTTTTATTGGCTTCTTTCCCATTTTATTTTTTATGACCTCGTTGAAAATTATCTTGAAGGAATTGATAGCTGTGGCCTGGCCATACAATTATATTTTTATATGGCCAATCGACAGAGGCGGTCCCAATCTTTACCTATTCCTCATCGTTTATGCCCTTATTCTCATGTTTTACATTTATTCCTCTGATGGCAGCTTTGAAAACCTCTGGAAATTCTCGCTTTTGGGGTTATTATCATTTTTTGCCCTGTGTTACTTTCACGTACAATGGTTCCTGATAATTATGCCTTTCATTTGTTTTGCAGTAGTGGCAAATAAGCTGCTGTGGAAAGCATTTTTACCGCTCATGATTTCCTACTTCCTTATATTCATTTACTGGTCGAACCTGCTCACTGTTTACTTGCTTGCACCCATTAACCCGGAGTTTTTCCTGAACCTTCCAGATGTTAAGCTATTCATATCTAACTTTTTTAATGCCGACATTCTAGTCAACATATTCTGGACTGCATTTGTCGCTACAAATATCTTTTTTGCATATTTTGTTATTAAATCCATAAAATTAAACAATGACGAAATTGAGGCTTTATATAAAAATAATAAGCCAGAACATTAATAAAGATATATATTTCAGGCATTTTATTCATGAAAGAAAAAATGATAGAAGTAAAATCTCTTTTCTTCAGGTATAAAGAGAGAGAAAAATTGGTCCTTAATAATATTAATTTAAGCATCGAACGAGGAGAAATATTCGGAATTCTTGGAACCAATGGCGCTGGCAAGACCACCTTGCTTAGCATTCTTTCAACCTTGCAAACATCCTTTAGCGGTGCTCTAGTGATTTCTGGCTTTGATGTAAAAAAACAACCGTGCCAAGTTAGAAAATTAATTGGCGTTCTGTTTCAGGAACCCGTCCTAGATGAGAGCCTTTCGGGCTTTCAAAACCTTGATTTTTATGCGAAGATATACAATGTCTCAGATAGAAAAAAGCACATCCTTAAGGCTGCAGATTTCATTGGCATAAAAAATCACCTTAATAAGAAAGTTAAATATTACTCTGGTGGAATGAAGCGCAGGCTAGAATTTGCCAGGTGCTTCCTTTTGAAACCCAAAGTTTTGATTTTAGACGAACCCACTTTAGGCTTAGATCCTGTGGCAAGAAGACAAATCACGAATTATTTGAAAAGGATAAATAAAGACCTGAAAATTACGATAATAATTTCCACACATAATCCCGAGGAAGCGGACTGCCTATGCCACCGCATCGCCATAATAAATCATGGCAGAATCGCCCTAGTAGGCTCGCCTACGGCATTAAAATCCAAGCTTCATGTTAACCTCGTAAGGATAAAGGCTGGACTTGCCTTGAACACTATCGTTGACTGGCTAAAAGAAAAGGATTGGGTGCGCAATTTGGTTTCGGAGGGCTCGGAAATTAAATTTATCCTTTTCAATCCAGAAAGAAACATGAATTCTTTATTGAATTTTATAAGCCGCCATAAAGTCCTTTCATTTGGATGCAGCTATCTTAGCTTAGAGGATATATTTATGAACTGCGTGGGTGGGGAGATAAAATGTTAAAAATCATATTGGCTATAGCGCAAAGGCAGTGGCAAGTTTTTACCGCTTCCAATTCCTTATTCTTTAACATGATATTTTTTCCATTAATCATTTTTTTGATAATCCTTTTTGGGATTGAGAAAGTTCTTGCTGTGTCATTTGAGACTCGGTTTAGCCTGTTTCTAATACCCGGATTGCTTTGCATTTTTATCATAGGAAGGTCCTCCAGAGTTGGCTTAAGCATACTCAAGGACTATAAAGGCACGATTAAACTGCTAAGAACAGCGCCTATAAGCCGGGGAGCTATTATTATAGGCTTGATTTTGGGAGAACTGCTTATTCAGGTTATTACTTTACTGCTTTTCCTCTTCCTAATATTTATTTATTATAAGATGGGCTCTGTCCTTAAGCTGATAATAATTCTTTTGTATCTGCTTATAATCTCTGTGGGCTTTTTAGCATTTTATATAGTACTAATTTTTATGGCAGGCCCGAAATATGGCCTTACTTTAAACGCATTCCTCAACATCGGCTTCTACATTACTTCTGGAGCATTTTATTCCTTAGGCAAAATAACTTTGCCATTTAAGTTTATAGTTTATGCTAATCCACTCACATACGGCGTTAGTGCCTTGAAATACCTTTTTTTTGGGGCTCAGGAAATTAATATTCTTTTATCCTCAGCAATTCTTATTTCATTTTCGCTGATAGCCCTTTTGATAAGCGTCGCCCTATTAAATAAAAAACTCCTAGATCCTTAAAAGCATCAGGTATTTTTTCCCATGAATGAACTCAAAAAATTTAAAAACTAGGCTGATTTTATGATTACAAAAAAATTAGGCTTTGTTTAACATCACGCCCTGCCATCAGGGTGAGGTTGTTAATCTCGACGAGTTGGTGACGAACATGCAAAATAATTTTTTGAACCTTAATGAACTCACATTGATGCTGACAAGCAATTGTAATCTTAGGTGTCGTTATTGTTACGAAAATAAGAAAGACGTGCACATGAGCAGAGAAGTGATTAAAAAAAGCATCGATTTCCTGAATAGGAACACGCGTTATGAGCACCCAGTAGTCAGTATTTTTGGCGGAGAGCCTTTTCTCACGCCAGATACCTTGAAATTCTCTTTTGACTATGCCATCAAAAAGAACCCGAACGTGCGGTTTAAGATAATTACTAATGGAACCATCCTCAACAGAAAAATCCGTTTCTTATTAAGGAAGTACAAAGCTTTTATAGTCGGCTTTCACTTGAGCATGGACTGTAACCAAAAGATGCATGACGCTTATCGCGTCTATCCTAGCGGAGCAGGAAGCTGGGCTGATATTAAGAGGAATTTGCCTTTTTTCCTACAGCTCTTCCCGGACCTCACTGTCCAAGCCAGGTTTGATGCAAGAAAAACAAAAAAATCAGACTTGGTCAAGTTTGTAAAAGAATTGGGCCATAACAGAATTAATTCAGTGTCCATCTTCCCAATAGCCGAGACCATCTCGTCAAATAATTGCAGCTTTCTTTTATCTGAATACCTTAATTTGGCTAAGTGGCATCGGGAAAAAGATAATAAAGCAATGAAATACATATCCCAACTCAGGCCAATATATTTGAAATCACCCTCCGGTGGAAAAGTCTACCCCTGCTCTGCCGGGAAAGGTTTGCTTTTCATTGACTCTGATGGATCAATATTCCCATGCATCGAATTTTGGATTGCCCAAAGGGAAAAACTTGGGTCCATTCATAAGCCTAATATTGGAAAAATTGCTTTATTCCAGCGCACATTAACCTTCAAATACGATGATAAGAAGAAATATTACTTTTGCGCCGCCAAACACAAGAAGAACGACGGGAATCTCTACACAAATTCCATTAACAGGTTTGACTACCCTGAAAGATTATTTCTGATGATAATTTTGGCAGTTCATAAGGAACAGGCTTCTGAATGAGCCCGGAAAAAGCCGAGTTTGCAATATGCCGGTGAATATCGCATTCATCTTCTTAAGGTGCAGATTAATTTATTTTTACGCAACAAGCCCAGCAGAGTTTTTAAGTCCTTTCCTGCCCTGCCCTTTTTTACCTTGAACTTATCAAGGACGATTCTGAGAATATCCTCTTCTTTTCTTTTGCCGTTAATTGACTTCCATACAACCGTGGCTGTTTCATTCAGTCTATAAAACCTGGCTGTTTGTGCTTTTAGAATTAGGGCTTCTTTGCCTACTGTTCGCCATTCACTGCCCTGAGCCTTTTTTATTATGCCGGGTTTATTTTTGTCCATAAATTTCCCGCCATCATTACTTATATAAATATTACGCTTTTTAATTTTTCCTTATCTAAACTAATTAAGCAAAGGATATTCTGCAACAAAGCATTTATAAATCTTATGAGACTGCTGATTACAAATGGGCTTTTATGATTTTTTAAATGTATCAGTTTTCCTTTTCAGAAGGAAAATTACCTTAAGAACTAAGTTCAAGTTTTGGTTGACCTATTTTAAGTTAACGCTAAAAGCATTGACGCTGAATAAACTTTTCAAACTTAAAAACGAGTGGATTTTGGGATTCAAAGTATCTGCTTTTGATTATGAATCAATCTGCTCTCAATTCACAGAAATATTTATTTACAACCCTTATTTTTTCCGTACAAAACGAAAAGCGCCAGTCATTTTTGACTGCGGCGCCAATATAGGGTTTGCCACGATTTTCTTCAAGTATGTATACCCTGAAAGCAAGGTGTATGCTTTGGAGCCAGATAAGCAGACCTTTGGCATGCTGAAAAAAAACATCATGCAGAATAAGTTACGTGAAGTTTATCTTTTCAATGCCGCTGCATGGGATGAGGATGGCCGCATAGCATTTTATATCGACAAGAAAAAACCAGGCGCTGGATTAATGAGCTCGAACTTTAAGAGGATGCCCAAGGATAAGATTTTTGTCCAGGGGTTGAACCTGGGAAGGCTTATGGGAGAAAAAAAGATTGATTTCATGAAGATGGATATAGAGGGATCTGAAGGCCGCGTTATAGATGGATTGTCAAGGGATCATAAGCTTAGAAACATATCGGGGTTGGCTGTTGAGTATCATCATAAAATCAGGGATGAAAGGTCGCAGCTGGCAAAATTCCTCAAGCTTTTTGAGGATTCTGGCTTTGAATATCATTTGGGTGCGTGGTGGGCCCCGCTTTATGACAAGAACAGCTTCCAGGATGTAATGCTGTATTTTTACCGCATTTAATGGTCTGATGAGCAAGGGGCTACTATCTGGATTAAATCATTAAATTTTTGTTGTTTGTATAGTAACTTTTATAAATTATCCTGTGTTCTTTTGCCCTATGCCTCACGGGAACAAAGCGGTTTACTATGCCATTAATGATAGTCCAAAATATGTTTCCTTTGCGATAAAAAGCATTGAAAGCCTACGCAAGCACAATAGCTTAACCAAGGTTTACCTGTTCATTTTCGGCTCGGCGAAAAGATTAAGCAGGGTGTTTCTAGAAAAAAATAACGTTAAAATTGTAAAGAGAAAGAAAGCAAAAAAAAGCCAACTTACTTTCTTGAAGTGGCTAGCCCTAAAAGACCTCTCAGAGGAAAGGCTCTTGTTTGTTGACGCCGACACAATATTCTTTGATGACGTGAACCTTCTTTTTGAGAGATTTGGTGATTCTGATTTCTATGCCAGGCAGGAGCTCTGCACTTATGATAACTCGGATATGAGCCAAGACTATCGCCATGGTTCTCTAATCAACATAAATACTTTTTCTAGCTTAGTAAGAATGTTGCATATTAGGGCAGTTCCTATATTCAATACCGGCGTCATGCTTTTTAACCATTCAATAAGCAAAAAAATAAACCTTGAGATGTTTGAATCCTATCGCGCTAATTTCGAGAGCGGAAAATTTTCCTACCCATGCACTAACCGGCATATCTTAGAAGAAATAGTGACTTCTTTAGTATTAGGTAATGTTAAGGGGCTGAATTACTCTATTTTTGGAAAAGAAATCATCCCTTTTTTTGTTGAATGGAAACTACGCGCGATAAAAACTTCTGGGATTGTGATGCACATATGGACAAAGGCTTACCCCTTATACCAGCAACACCGGATATATAAGCCTTGGCTATACGAAAAACAAAAGACATTGACAGAGGGTGAGATGAAAAGAATTGACTTAAGAAGAAAAAGAATTTTTGCCTCATTTAAAAAAAATAATGTCTGCTATGCAGATGATAATTTATACAAGCCCTACCTTAAAGCTTTGTCACCTGGCTGCTTAAGCTGCATTCAGGGCACATGGTCATGCACATACATCAATGCTCTATGCACACGAAAATGTTTTTTTTGCCCTCAGATGAAATCTAAAGATTCTCTTCCTAATGCAGAGGGGATAAAATTCAGCTCTGTGAACGACTATCTTGTTTATTTGAAAAGATTTAATTTTGATGGCATAGGCTTTTCCGGCGGGGAAACTTTCCTTGCCTTTAACAGGCTTTTGGAGCACATTCGCAAAGTGAGAGCTGAGTTTGGCCCTAAGCACTATATTTGGGCCTATACAAATGGCGATTTGGTTACTGAGAAGCGGTTTAGGCTGCTAAGAGAAGCTGGCTTGAACGAGCTGAGGTTTGATTTGGCTGCAAGAGGCTATGACCTGAAGCCACTGACTTTGGCAACCAAATATATTGATGTGGTTACAGTAGAAATACCTGCAATACCAGAGCACCTTGCGATAGTAAAGTCTATTTTAGGAGACTTGGAAAGAATAGGGGTCAAATATTTGAACTTGCACCAATTATTAATTACAAGATTTAATTATGAGCTGATGAAGAAAAGAGGATATGCTTTTATTAATTTGAACAGCAGGTTCCCGCCTGTTTTAGAATCTGAGCTGTGTGCCTTTGAAATCATGTTGCATGCGATAAAAATCAATTCCAAGCTAGGAATTAATTATTGCTCTACTGCTTACAAGCATCATTTCCAGGAGATGGCATTTAGGAAAAGATATTCGGATTTCTGCAAAAAACGTTTTGAGCGCACCACATCTACTGCTTATATCCGAAAGCTTTCAACACCGTTTGAGTATCGCGGCTTTAATGCCTTGAGATTTTTTGAAAAAAAATTTTCCATAAACCAATGGCTTAAGGATGGCGCCGAGTCAGAAATAACCTTTGACCAGGAACTATTAGCTGAACTTGAAGAGCTGAATCAGCCCATCAGGGTTACATACTACACACCCGTCATAGGTGAAGCTAATAAAGAGCGTTGTGAGAGCTGTTTGCCACTGAAGATTAACCAGAAAGAGCAACCAATTAAGCGTTTTAAAACCGGCTTCATAACCCTTCAGAATAATGATGCAAAATTTTTTTTCCGCAAATTATTCATTGAGCACAAATCATTGGAAGAAACAGCTCAGCTCGTCCTGCTACTTCATGGCTTAGGGCAGGGTAAGAAAAAGGAGATTTTAAGAGATTTGGCTGAATTCAAGGAGCGCTTTAAAAACCTTGAGTACATGCCAACCCAACTTCAAGATTACGATTGGAAGCATCTCATGATGCCTTGACATATACAGCTTATGATTTTATTTAGGATGGTTCATATGCAAACTAAGGAATTAAAGGAAATATTGTCAAAAGCAGGGAATGAGTGCCTATTCCCAATAAGCGTTGCGTGTCCTGTCGGATGCAAATTTTGCTATCTTTTAGGTATGAAAAAAATAATCCCATCGATTGAATTGGAGACTATTCCTGAGTATGATGATGAAACCTTCAATTATTTTTATAACGCGGCGGTAAAACAAAAAAAGCCCGTCCAATTTTACTCTCCCTTCAGGGTCAAGGATAAGCGCGTGCTCTATGGCTTTTCATGCGACTTTTTTAACCTAGGCCTAAGCCTAAGAAATATTGAGAGCTTATTAGAATTAAACCGAAAGCATAAAGGCCGTTTTATCATTTACACGACCGCCCTTAATATAGATAAGGGTACTGCAGAGTATTTAACGCAAAGGTATTCATCTGTTTTTAGTTTCTGGTTTTCAGTGGTCACCTTTAACGAGCAATTGAAGAGGAGAATAATGATGAACTTCCCTGCGTCCGAAAGGCTAAAAGAAGCCCTGAAGCCAGCAGCCGGCTCAAAAATATTCCTTATTCATTTCAATTTACACCAGACTATTGATGACTTAAGGATATTAAACAATTTAAAATTAAGCGACGCGATAGTGATGATAAGTGAATTGTATCATAACAAGTGCCATTCACCTCTGATTAAATCGCTAGCGAGAAAGAGCCATGATGATTTTAAGAAATTAATATTTTATTTGATGACGCATCAAAGTGAATTCAGCAACATATCCTCTTTTAGGTTTTACTCGCCGCCAGAGGCGTATGCGTGGAGGCACAGGTTCCAGTTGCAAAGCATGATTTCAGAATATAACTTAAGGGAAGGGGATGTGGCCCTGTGCTCAAAAGCAGCCTTTTCAACCTTGAGCTTTATAATAGGCAAGCGAGCCCTGGTGGTTGCAGTTGACGACTCTTTTGAGGGCTCTATTTCTTTTACTACAACCCTTACCGCGGATAACATACGGATGAAAATAAATGAACTGCGCCAGGGCAGATTGAAGGTTAAACGAATTTTTATTCCTAGCTCAATATGGTGGATTGATTATAAATATGACTTGCAAGGCAACACTGTTGAGTGCCTGCAGAAACAATTCCCTGAAGTTGAGATTATAGTTATAAATGTTCCAAGCAACATTATTGTAAGCATGCTCTCCTTGGAGGATTGCTATGATTACTATGCCTGTGATTTCAATGCAACCCATAAGCTTTTCAACAACAAGGATGTGCTTCAAAGGGTTCTGGAGCAAAGCAAAGGACAACAGGAATCCATAACGCCTGCCCATTGCCTGCGCAAACTTTCTGTTGTTGTTAGTGAAAAGATTTCAGAATCGGCTTATTTTTTGCAAAAACGCAAATTAAAACCCCCTGCCGAAAAGGATAAGGATAAAGGCACTTTTCAAATCGGCATTGGTGAAAATGAATTGCAGGACATAATCACTTCTCCAATCCCGGCCATTATTACTTATTACCAGCCTTTCGCAGTCCTTGAGGATAAAGCCTTTTTGGCAGAATGCACTCCTATCATTATAAATGGCAGAAAGAGAATGATAAGAAAAGGGCGGGCTTATCAAATTACCTTAAAGAATGAAAGCTCAAAATTTTTCTTTTATAAGCTGTTTTTAGAGCATAAAAGCCTGCAATTAGCTGCACACGAAGCACAGGAGCTCTATGGCACGGGCGCCGCGGGGCTTTTGAAGGATATAACAAATTTTTATATGCTTTTCAAAAATTTGGAATATGCGTCCGAAAAGAAAGATTTATAAACTTGTAAAAGCACACTCCCTAGAATGCAAAGGAAATCCAAGCATAGAAAATATGAGAAGCCAATTGTAGAAGAGCTCACCGAAGAGATTGAGGTTGGCGGCTTGTGTCCATGCCCCTGTTTTACCAATGTGAATGCATGATCAGGTGAATTCTACTTGTGACGGTGAAAGTTGCTGTTACTTGCTGTTGTTTTTTTGATTAGCTGACTTTTTGCCCTTATTACGTTCCTTTCCAGCGTTTTTATGAAAAAGGCCTTCTTTCACAGCAGACATGACGCTTTCAGCTTGCAAGCTTTTTAACTCGGAACATTGAACCTCAGATGTTATTTTAAGCACAATATTAAGATAATTTTTTTGAAGGCCTGGGATATTATGCGGGGATTTGCTTCTCACCAACTCGCTGGCTACAAAACTATTTTTTAACATGCTTATAAAGCATCCGGCATGGTTGTTTCCTTCAATTTTTTCAGCAACCACCCTGTCTCTTTTTGGAAGGAAATATATTCTTTGAAGGATTCCACTGCCATTTCTTGGTTTCATTTCATCCTTCCCTAAGAAAATAGTAGAAAATGCATGAATCCTGCCCTTAATTATCTCTATCATGATGCATTCATCATTCAGTATGAAAAAAGAGCTGTTCATTTTGAAAAAACTTGCCCAAAAGCTTTTGCCATATCCAGAAGCCCCCGCCAGTATCACTGCTGAGCCTTTATGCTTTATTCCAGTCCCGTGAATAAGAATTCCCTTTTTATTAAAAATAAGATAATAGCCAAAAAGCAGCCTAAATGCGTATAAAAAAACTTTATTCCTAGTAGACTCATTAGCCATTTTCTTGATTTTGATGATAAATAAACCTTTTTTTGGGATATATCTAGCTTGTACTTTTTTTTTGCTTAATGCAATCGTTCCGCATGATTGGAAAGCAATCAACTCAGGCTCTTTTCCCCTGTAAGGCGTGTATTTCACGCTTTTGACTTGTACAGTCAGGTCGGGTTTTTTATTGCAGAGGAAACCCTTGCACTTTTGCCTAATGGTTCTTATCAGAGTGGCATCAGCAGCATCAACCTTTACTGTGATAGTTCCCATCTGAATTTTTACTGAATAATTCATTTAACCAGCCTTGTGCGTTTCTGTTGATATTTCCATGAGTAAAATACATCCTGCAGAATCAAATTCTTTCTTTCAATGCCTTTCGCCAGAATAAATTTTATAATCCATTTCCTTGTTTTATAACCTAGCAATCGCGTTGATACCTTGTTTTCTGGTGAAAAGAATCGCAGCAGGCTTATCTCTGTTGTGTTTGCAGCTTTTTTTAATGCTGTTAAGGATGCTTTAGGAGCCTGGAAATTAAAAAAGCCCTGCGAAAAAGAGAATGCTTGGTAAACAATCGCAGCTGTCTTTGTGCGCACACATAATCTTGTGAATTCATTCCAGTTTATTTGGTTCTTTTTTATGAACATCGCGATTTCATATGATGACTTAATGTCAGAACCGTATGGGTGAACGTATATGAAATGCAGGCACAGATGAAGCAGTTGATGTTCATTGCTAAGAACCTTGATTTTCATCCGGTTAATCAGCTCGCTATTTGCTTTTTCGAATAGTTCTTCATTTCTGATTTCAAATCCGCTATATTTTTCTGCTAGCTCGGTGTGAAGATCAACCTTTATATTGGTTTTTCCCTTTTTTGAGAATACCAGGTGTTGCTTGTATTTGGCATAATAACAAGGGGGGTAGGTGTCTTTTCCCTGCGTGTAGTTCAGCGCCTTTAAGGCCTGTTCTGCTCTAAGGGCGTCTTTTTCAGGAATAAGGATGTCCAGATCAGAGAAAAACCTGACATTCGGGGCATAAATACGCTTTTCAAGCGCAAAGCCCTTGAGGAGAATGAAATCTATCCTTTTCTTTCTGAAATTTTTAGATACCTCTTTCAGGCAATTAAGCAGCAACAGCCGATTCTTCCATAAGGTAATTTCCCTCCTGTTCATAGCCAGGCTATCTGAAGCTGATAGTGAGGTGATGGACTGGATCCTAGCACGAACCAATCCGAATAGCTCTGGTGGCACTATTTTCAAGACCCTGGACCAATCCGCATTTTGGAAAGAAGGGGCTGTTTTTTTCTTCTTATTGAATTCTTGCAGACATAGTCGGTATACCAAGTTTTCAGATTTGCCATTAAAATTCCTTTGCATTCGCTTCTTTGAGACTACAGATACATTTATAAATTTAGCGCGGCTTCGGAGAAAACATGGCGAGGATTTATTGTTGCTACAAAACAGAGCTTTTTAGGCGAGCGCTGAACAAGGGGTTCCTGGTTGTGAAGCTATTTGGAAAAAGCATGAGCCCCACCCTGCAGCCAGGCTTCTCAGTGACTTTGACCAACACCCTGCCTTTAGTGGAGGGTGATGTTGCTGTTTATGTTGAAAACAAAACCTTTGTCTGCCACAGAATCATAATGATTAGGGGAGCGAAGCACTACTTTCTAGGCGATGCCAGGCCTATTCCTGACAGGGTTGTGCTCAAGAGCGAAATCCTTGGGAAAGTCATTGACGCCAAAGATTTAAAGGGCAGAAAAGTGAGCAAATTGAAGCTAACACCTGGTAAATTATTCATACGCAAACAATACTTATTGTTCTATCAGGCATGCAAAAAATTGCTAACTTTAAAGGCGTTCGATGTTGCCTTAAGGAACTCAATGATAAAATGGATGAAAAAATTTCATGATTACGCTAAAGTATAACATGAGCAATAAGAATGAATGACAAAATTAAAGTAATCCATGTCGGAGGCAGCAATTATAGCGGCTCGACTTTGCTCGGCTTAATTCTTGGCTCAGGCAAAAAAGCTTTTGATGCTGGGAAGCTGCTTCACCTATGTCCAAAGACCAACTGCACTGACTCTGATAATGACAAGAATTAAATCAAAACTCAAAGGAAAGAACATATTACTTTTTACCTGGCTAGACCTCAAGAATCCTGATGCCGGAGGCGTTGATATAAGGTGTTATGAGTTATTCCGCCGCTTTGTTAAACAAGGCAATAAAGTTACTTTCTTGAGCTCCGGGTTCAAGAATGCGAAAAGACACGACAGCCTTGATGGCATAAATATCATCAGGCAGGGAGGCAAGTATACTTTTGCTTTGGCATCTGTTTTTCATTATCTGTTAAAGCTTCGTAAAGAGAAATACGATGTAATCATAGAGGATATGAATAAAGTGCCTTTATTTACTCCCTTATATGTAAATAAGCCTGTCTTGGCTTACTATTCGCACCTCAACGCAAGAGCTTTTTTCAAAGAGCTGTTTTTTCCATTGGCTGCAGTGGCTTTTTTTATGGAGCAAGTACTTATGCCGTTGATTTACAGAAAAGAAAGGTTTGTCGCGGTTTCCCCCAGCACCAGCTTTGAGCTACAGCAGCTCGGCATTAAAAGTGAAAATATTTTTTTCGTTCCTGACGGGCTGAATCCTGGGGCTTATAAGCCCATACCTTTTAAAAACAAAAAGCCCAACCAGCTTTTAGTCCTTGACAGGTTGAAGAGATATAAAGGGATACATCATGCAATCCGAGCCATGAAAATTATTGTGGAAGAAATGCCAGACACAAAGATGTACATAGCTGGAAGGGGGGATTATGAAAAAAAACTTAAAAAAATGACCAAAAGGCTTGGTTTGGATAAGAACATTATTTTTTTAGGTTATGTGTCAGACAAGAAAAAAATTAAATTGCTCCAAGAATCCTCTTTACTGATACATTCTTCATTTAAAGAGGGCAGGGGAATTAATGTAATAGAAGCTAACGCCTGTGGAACCCCTGCGGTTGCAAGCAATGTAGCTGGCTTAAGGGACTCTGTGCTTCACATGAAAACAGGATTCCTTGCCCCTTATGGAGATGCAAATGCTTTGGGAAAAGTCGTCTTAGGCTTGTTAAAGAATGATGACCTGAGAAGACGGCTGGGAGAAAATGCAATTATAAATGCAAGAAAACATGATTGGAATTTGAGCTATAAAAAATTAGTGTCATGCATAAGGCAGCTGATGAAAAATGAAAATTAAGAATTACCTTCCATACCTTATTACAGCGGCCGCGTTGATTTTCTTAATCCTTCTTCTTGAAATGTTATCAAGAGCCATTTCCCCCAGCTGCAAGGCTTCTTTCTATAACACAAACAGCCCTAACCTTTACACCTCAAACCCTATTGTGGGCATCCTGACTAAGCCCAACTTGACAGGATATGCCAATAGCTACCTTGAATCCAACTTTTTTGTCAAAACCAATAGCTTGGGCTTCAGGGATGAGGAAATTGAGCCTATAAAGACCAAAAAAAGAATTGTTGTTTTAGGGGATTCTATGCTATGGGGGTGGGCTGTTGACCAGCCAGACTTATTAACTGAGGTTTTAGAGCACAGGCTAATGAATAACACTGAAGTTATTAATCTGGGAGGCATAGGGACTGGGACAACGCAGCAGCTAATGTATTTCAAGGAATTTGCTCAAAAACACGAATTTGACACGGTCATCGTGGCCTTTTTTGTTGGCAATGATTTCGAAGATAACATTAGAGTCCCACGGTATATGCCCAATTATGTGCTTGATGATTCAGGAGACCTGGAACTAGCACCTGCCACGTTAATTTTTTCAGAGAGTAAAAATTTTTCCAATAATAACCCGTTTTATATCTCACTGCACATGTTCTTATTCGATAACTCTTGTTTTTATCAATCAATTTACCCCTCATTAAGCGCGTTGCTGGTTTCAAAAAAAATGATATCTTTTCTCCCTGTTTGGAGGAACGGTTCGCTCTGTTTCCAAGCAGGAATTTATAGCACCGGCTCTGACCTATATGAAAAATCCATTCCCATAACCAAAAAGGCTTTAGAGGAGTTTAAGAAGCTATCAAGCTTCAGAGATAAAAATTTTTATGTACTGCTGCTGCCGACCCGCGAACAGGTCCAGGATACTGACTGGAAGAACATAATAAAAATCTGTGATTTGAGAGAAAGCCAGATAGACCGGGATTATCCTGTGAAAAATGTTTTGAAAATATGTGAAGAGCTGAACTTAACTTGCTTGGACTTGCTGCCTGCTTTCAGGGAAAAGTATGCCCAAGGAAAAATAATCTACAGCAATCTTGATATACACCTGAATAAGGAAGGGCATGCCTTGATTGCAGAACAAATCGCGAACCTTATACTTAATTCCACTGAGAAATAACAAGAGCAGCCATTTATAAACATTTATATATGCTCAAAAATCTCTTAATCAGTATGCGCATCACCCTGGTACTACCAACGCTGAACGAGCTTGACAACCTGAAACTCCTCCTACCCAGGCTAAAAATGATTCTCCATAGCTTTAAGAACTATGAATTAGTAGTTGTGGATGATAATTCTGTGGATGGAACTGGGCAGTATGTTGCTGCTTATGCCAAGAGGAATAATAAAGTAAGGCTTATTAGGCGGCTCAGAAAGAAAGGCCTGGCAAGCGCAATATTTGACGGGGCAGATGCTGCCTGCGGAGACTTTGTCGTTATCATGGACGCTGACCTGCAGCACGACCCTGCCAAAATCCCTGAATTACTAAAATCCCTTCGTAGCAATGACTTGACAATAGGCACCCGCCGCTATCCTCTGGAGAAGAAAACAATCAGGGGCAGATTATTGTTGCTGCGCAGCCAGACCGCGATATTTCTCATCCGAAAAGTATTATCTGTTCGGCTGAAAGACCCTGTTTCAGGCTACTTTGCATTCAGAAAAGCCTTGTTTGATAAAGTCAAGAATCAACTCAAACCTATTGGTTACGAGTTCCTCATAGATCTTTACGTCAAATCCAAGCCAGGCAAAGTCGGTTTTGTTATTTATTCTTTCGGGAAGCGTCGGCATGGCAAGAGCAAACTAGGGCTTAAAGTGATGCTGTGCTTTTTCCTCCAGCTCTTCCACTTATCCTGGTTCAGGCTCAGGAAAAAACTTATGAGAAAAGGCATAGAATAAAAGCATAAAATATTTTTCGCATCAACCTAGAGTTATAATCACATCTCCGCCGCTAGCCCTGATGTTCAAGTCACCATTGACATCAGTGGTGAAATTGGAATAAGTAGAATCATCAGCGTATGTGAGCCTCAGCTGGGCGCCTGCTATGCTCAGAGACTCCAGCATGGTATTTGGACTGGTTGTCCCTACACCCACCCTGCTTCCTGTAAGCACTGAGCTCGCAACGCTTACGTTCCCAGCTCCAGGGTCAGTGCATATTGCATCGCTGTCAAGGCAGGTTCCTCCCGTCACGTGCAGCTCAGTGTCAGGTCCGGTGTTGTTGATGGCTACGTGCGCAGTAGTGGTATCAACGTACAAGTCGCCATTGCCAACGTTCAAATCTTGGATGTCATCATACTGCAGGTACAGATCAGCTCCCCAAGTCTGGATTTCATCAGCATCAAAGCCCATACCTGTAGTTGCGCCGCTTTCTATATACAACGCTCCTGTCTGCACAGTGGTCGACACATCAGAGGCTGAAGTTATGTTCACGTCGCCAAGGACGACTAGCTTCTCGCTTGGGCCGTTGTTGCCGATACCGATGTTGTTGCTGCTTTGGTATATTACTGAGCTGTTGACCACGCTCGCATTCTGGAATTGTGGTATGTATCCTACTATCACGTTTTGTGCGCTTAGGTTTCCACTGAATGTGAGGTTGCTTGTGTTGATTAGGTTTGTGTTTATGTTTTTGACGTAGAATGTTGTGTTTCCGTAGGTTTTGTTGACGTAGTTGACGTCTCCGTATGCTGACCAGTCGAATCCTATGGCTGCTCCTGTTATGTTTATTCCTGTGCTTGCTGTGTTATTGTATCTTGTGTCTCCCCATGCTCCGTAGTTGAATG